>FTEN01000141.1_pt1 | contig 22898 bp, 18 predicted proteins | sample 1640221 | NCBI WGS metagenome assembly FTEN01 (sample SAMEA3914816, study PRJEB12502) | metagenome | biome: forest; material: soil | place: USA | collected 2011-09-16 | depth 0.3 m | reverse complement strand
GGATGCGATCCTCAGCGAGCTGAAACAGGTGCTGGCCGTCGAAGGCCGTTCCTGCATGCGCGGCGACGTCGATCGAACGCAGCGGCTGCCCGCTCGCCGGATCGAACGCTTTCAGCTTGTCTCCCGCAGCAAACCAGACGTTCTGACCGTCATACGTGACGCCATGTACGTGGTCGGTACCGGGAAAGGGCCCGTACTCACGAACGATCTCGGCAGTGGATTTACTCATGCGTCCATCTTAATCAATCGGCAGGGGAGCCGGGAGTAACAAGGTCGTCGTGAATCCCGGCACGGGGGGTGTCATCCAGCGACGGGCTCGCCCGCGACCGAACGACTGGACCTTGCGTGCTGCCGCAAGCGAGTCGAGCCCCCGTTGCACGGTACGCTGGCTCGTTCCAAGCGCCAGCGCAAGGGCCGAGCTAGACCACGATTCACCGTCGGCGAGGAAGGCGAGCACAGCGGCATGATCCTCCTCCACGGGCCGCGCCAGCACAACTACCTCGCGTGCGCGTTGCGGCGCAAGTGCAAAGCCTCGCTTCGTCGCGCTAACGTCAGCCAGCGCTCGGAGCACTCTTCGCAGCCGCCCGACCTCGACTCGCAACCGTACGCGATGCGATTCGTTGGTGAGCTTCGATCCGAATGCGCGCGCGACGAGTGTATTTCTCGGTACGTCTCCCGGCCAGGCCTCGCCCAGCGCGCGTGCCAGCGCGAACAATACCGGACGCCTTGCGAGCGAGACTACCTTGCGTTCGTCACGCACGACATTACGGCAAGCGTCCACGACGAATGCTTTCGACGCGAGCACTGCTTCGACCCCCTCGAGCAGGAGGAGCCTCTCCGCACCACTCGCAATCAGGCGCGCAGCCGGTGTGTTCAACACGAGGAATGCGCTCTCAACCTCCGCCGTCAGCGCGGGGATGCGTGCATGGCGTGCTGCGCTGTCGGCCCGAGCGAGCGCGGCGCGCGCCACCTTCGTTCGGAGGCGCCGCATCGCGATCCCCGCAACCGCCAGTTCGTGAACGGTCCTCGACGCGGGTGGAAGGTGCGCCGGGTCGAGGTGGGCGAGTGTTTGCTCGGCCTCATCGATACGCCCGATCAGGAGGAGACGCCGGACCTTAAGATATCGCGCATGCGCCGCATTTATCACATCGCCGTGCTCTTCGAGCGTCGCTCGGGCCGCGTCGAGCGCCTTCGCGGGCCAGGCCAGGTCGCGCGAGACGAGCGCAATCTCCGCCTCGGCGACGACGCATCTCGCGCGAGCAACGGACTCTTGCGGACCGAAGGCACGTGCCGCACTTCGCAGGAGCGCCTTCGCTCGAACGAGCTCGCCGAGCTGCGCCATCGCGAGGCCCCGAAGCGCGAGCGCCGGCGCGTCGTGACGCAGGGCGACGCGCTTCAATGCGCCGAGGGGATCACCCGCTGCGAGGGCGCGCGCCGCGGCAGTGATCAGCGAGTCCATCTGAATCCCGTCACACTTGTCACTCTCATGCTTCGATACCGGGGCGCTAATCTATCTCATGACGAGCGGCCACTGGGGTCGTCTCGCGACACCTCGAGGAGACGAAGATGACGAAGCACTTGACGGGGACGCGTAAAGAATGGCTCGCCGGACGGATCGAGCTGCTCCAGGCGGAGAAGGAGCTCACACGGCGCAGCGACGAGCTGGCGCAGCAGCGGCAGCAGCTGCCGTGGGTTCGGATAGACAAGGCGTATGGATTCGAGACCGACGAGGGGAGCGCCTCGCTGGTAGACCTCTTCCGAGGGCGCTCGCAGCTCCTCGTCTATCACTTCATGTTCGGGCCCGACTACGCGGCGGGGTGCGCAACCTGCTCGACGATCGCCGACGGGTTCGACGGTTTCACCGTGCACCTGGCGAACCATGACGTCGCGCTCTCGGTGGTGTCGCGGGCACCGCTTGCGAAGCTGCAGGCGTACAAGCGGCGGATGGGCTGGACCTTTCCCTGGGCGTCCTCATTCGGCAGCGACTTCAACCTCGACTTCAACGTCTCGTTCACCGAGGAGCAACAGCGGACAGGGGCCATCGAATACAACTACGAACGCGGCGGACACGCGATGGACGCGACGGCGGCGGTCCCGCAGCCGGTCGCCAGGAACGCGGCCATGGCCGGAACCGACGTGGCCACGTACACGCGCGAGAGGCCGGGCATGAGCGCGTTCGCGATCGAGGACGGCGTCATCTACCACACCTATTCCACTTATGCGCGAGGACTGGATGGCCTATGGGGCATGTACCAGTGGCTCGACCGCGCTCCCATGGGGCGCAACGAGACCGGCGTCTGGTGGAGCCGCCACGACGAGTACGACAAGCGCTGAACCGGCTCGTGGGTGTCGTTATGGGTGTCGTTGGCGCGAGCGGGGGACGTGATCTCTCACAATTCATGGTTACCGAACGAGCTTCGCAGCGAGCCTTCCTCGGCGTTTCGGCGCTGCTCTTCGCCGCCAGCGCGGCGGTGACGATCGTCGGGTGCGCGTCCATGTCGGCGATGGGCGAGATGCCGATGCCCGGCGGCTGGACGATGTCGATGGCGTGGATGCGGATGCCGGGTCAAACGTGGCCGGGTGCCGCGGCGTCATTCCTCGGCATGTGGGTCGTGATGATGGTAGCGATGATGCTGCCATCCTTGATGCCAATGCTGTGGCGCTACCGCCAGGCCGTCGTCAGGACAGGCGACGCGCGCCTGGGTCGGCTGACCGCGCTCGTGGGCGTAGGGTACTTCTTCGTCTGGACGGTGCTAGGCATGGCCGCCTTTCCGGTGGGCGCCGCGCTGGCCGCGATCGAGATGCAGCTGCCGGCACTGGCGCGCGCCGTACCGATCGCGGTCGGTTTGGTCGTTCTGGCCGCCGGCTGGCTGCAACTCACGGCCTGGAAAGCGCATCACCTTGCCTGCTGCCGGGCGGCGCCGGGGCGCATTCGCAGGCTCCCGCTTGACGTCGGCGGGGCTTGGCGACATGGATTGCGCTTCGGCCTCCACTGCTTCCACTGCTGCGCCGGGCCGACCGCGATCCTCCTGGTCGTGGGGGTCATGGACCTGCGCGCGATGGCCGCCGTGGCCGCCGCCATCACCGTCGAGCGTCTGGCACCGGCCGGTGAGCAGGTCGCGCGAGCCATCGGGGCCATCGGCGTCGGGGTGGGATCGCTTCTCATCGCGCGAGCAGCCGGGCTCGGATGACCCCCGCCGCCTGTGGCTCGATCTCGGGCCTGCCGCAGTCGCGAGCCCTGGCGATCGCGACCCGGAACTGTCGCACGCAGACCCCCGCCGCTGTCGAAACCGGGCCTGCTCGTTCGTCATTGGATCAGAAGCACCCGATTCAAGGCACGGCCCATGACGCCCAACACTGCGATCACCGCCTCTGACGGCAAACTCGGCCCGACCCACCTGCCCTCTTCGAAAGCCGACGTGCTCGATGCGCGCCCCCGGGGCTCGATCAGGTACAAGCAGAAACCTGCAGCGGCCATACTCGCCGCGGCACTGGTTGCTTTCATCGCCAGCTCCATCTGGTACGGAGCGATTTTCGGAGGAATCTGGCGCGAGCTGGCGCACGGGGCTTCGCACAGCGTCGGCGCGGCTGAGATCATGGCCCAGCTCGTTCGCAACCTCGTCGCCGCTGGCGTCCTGGCGCGCATGATTGTCCTGGCCGGCGCGACGACCTGGGTCGCCGCCCTCCAGGTCGGACTGTGGTGCTGGCTCGGCTTCGAAGCCATGGCCATCGCAGGCTCGGTGATCCACGAGGGTTATCCGCCGGTGCTTTACGCAATTCACACCGGTGATGCGCTGTTGACCACGACGTTGATGAGCCTCGTCATCGGATTGTGGCAGCAGCGCGCGGCCCGCGGCGCGGACGACTGACCCGCCGGAGATCTTCGGTTCAGCGCAGTGTGTCAGGTGCCCGCTACTCCTGCGCGTCGAAGCGCTCCGCTCCCGCGTAGCACACGTAGTGCCGATTCGCAGCGTGTCCAAACAGGATCATGCCGAATTTCGCGGCCAGCTCGCAGCACGCGGCCGTCATGCCTTTGCGCGAGACTACGGTCGGGACGCCGCTGGATACCGCCTTCATTACCATCTCGGCGGTCAATCGCCCCGTGGTGAAGAGGACTTTGCCCGAGCCGGACACCCCGTGCAGAGCCATCCACCCTGCGATGATATCCATCGCATTGCGACGACTCGTATCCTCGACGCTCACCCACAGATCGACTCCATGGAACAAGGCGCAGCCGTGAACTGATCCGGAGGATCGGTAGACGGCGTCATACTGCTTCACGATCTCGAGCACACACAGCAGTCTGCTCCGTGAGAAGCGCTCAGGAACCAGTACCGGCGCGAATGTGTCGACGCCCGCCAGCGAGGCGCCCGTTGCCAGGACCGCAGCACCCTTGCGGCCGAATGATTCCGCAACCGTCCCGGAGCCCACGCCTGCGGCTGCGCGCCGTGTCGTGACGCGCGCCGAGCTCGCCTGCCAATCGACGGCAATCGATTCGAGCTCCGTCACATTCCCGAGCAGACGTTGATTGCGAAGGTATCCCAGTACCAGCCATTCGGGGCAGGCGCCCAATGTCCACAGCGTGACGAGCTCGCAATCATCGACGAACACCGTCAATGGGCGCTCGATGGGCACATGGATGGAATGCTGGTCGCCGTACTCGTCGAGGGTTTGAATCTCGCGCAGCAGCTCGCCCGATGCGTTGCTCAGCGACGGCGCCCCGGCTATGGGGAGCAGCGTTTGCGCTTCGTTACGCAGCACCAGCGCCTGTATGTCACCGGGCTTCAAATGGGGTTCTCCGCGCAGGCTCCAAAGCCGGCCATCGGATATAATAATCCTCGAGAATTCCGCGCATATATGGATTCCTGGTCGCTGACCGAGCGAGGCTCTACGCCCATCACCCCGCAAATGGCCCAAGAGGCAATCGACGCTCGAATGGCTCCTTTGCCTGCCGAAGCGCGACCTCTCGAGCAATGCATCGGCCAGACGCTGCGGCAGGACATCTTCGCCGAGCGGGACAATCCGCCGTTCGATCGGGCGTGCATGGACGGGATCGCAATCGACAGCCGTGCGCTGGAACGCGGCCTGCGCCGCTACACCATCCAAGCCGTGCAGGCTGCCGGAACTCCCGCCCTCGAGCTGCTCAGCGCCGAACAGGCCATTGAAGTCATGACGGGTGCCGTGCTGCCGCGAGGGACCGATTGCGTGATCCCAATGGAAGAGTATGACGTCACCGACGGCGTGGTCTGCCTGAAAGCACGCGCGGTGGCCAACCCCGACCGCAACGTGCAACGTCGAGGTGAGGACAGCCAACCGGGTGTTGCGATGCTCAAAGCCGGCGCGCGGCTGGGCGCGCCCGAGATCGCCGTGGCGGCATCGGCAGGCCTCGCCAGCGTTCGCGTGAGTCGCCAGCCGAATTTCATGATCATCTCCACCGGAGACGAGCTGGTCGAACCGGGAGAGCCGATTGCCGACCATCAGGTGCGTCGCTCGAACGCCTACGCCTTGGTGGCCGCCCTGCGCGGACGCGGTTTCGAGAAAGTGGCGAACGATCACCTGCCGGACGACGAGGTCATGCTGACGGAGCGCCTGGGGAGACACCTCGCTGAGCGGGACATCCTGATCCTGAGCGGCGGCGTCTCGAAAGGCCGTTTCGATTTTGTTCCGAAGGTGCTGAAGAGCCTCGGCGTTCAGGAAGTCTTCTACCAGGTCGCGCAGCGACCCGGCATGCCCATGTGGTTCGGCGTCGGTACGGCGAACCAGGCCGTCTTCGGCCTTCCCGGCAATCCCGTCTCGACGCTCATCTGTTTGATCCGCTACATCGTGCCCGCGGTCGTGAAGGCGATGGGCGCTCAGCCCACCGCGCCCGAGCCGATCGCGCTGGCCTCCTCCGTCAAGCTCGGCCGCGCAATGACTTATTTTCTGCCGGTCTCGGTACGTTATCAGGGGGCCCAGCCGTTCGCGGTCCCTCAGCCGACTAACGGGCCCGGCGATTTCCTGGCCCTCACCGCAGCGGATGGCTTCGTCGAGCTTCCTCCGCGAGCGGATGATTTTCCGCAAGGGTTCGTAGCCAGTCTGTATCGTTGGTGAGGCAGATCATTCCAGCAGAGCTTCAGCACGCCTAGCGCCACGGCATCGGTCTCACCCCTCCTCGAGCTCGTGCGTAGGCCTCCTCCGCCAACTTCCCCGCAACCGCGGCGAGATCCGCGCGAGTGTTGACATTGGCAAACGCCGCCGCAGCCTCGAAATGAACTCGCGTGGCGCCAAGGCTATCCAGCAGACGCCACGTCGGCGGATGTGCACCGTCAATCAGCGCTGCCGTGACCGCTGCGAGCGCACTGACCGGCCACAACGAGCACAAGGGCTGGAATCCCTCTGACGTTTCGGCCATCGCCGGGCCGGAGCCCGTGGCTTGGATCAGGCGATCGTACAGATCATCGGGCAGGAGGGGCGCATCGCAGGGACTGACTGCGAGGGCCGTGGCCCCCAGTTGCTTCGCCCAGAGGAGCCCCGCTTTGACGCCCGCCAACGGGCCGGCCGCATCGCCAGGGATGTCATGCAGGACTGGCAGCCCGTGCGTCCGCGCAATCGATTCGGCCTCGGTCCCGGGGCGCGCGTTGACGGCAACTGCGGTACAGCTGCCCTGCAGGCGTCTCGCGGCCCACATCAGCAACGGTCGATCCACCAGCCCGGCCGCGGCCTTCTCCCCGCCGAAACGTACTGAACGGCCACCCGCGATGACGACTCCTGCAACCAGCGCGGCCGGGGCTTGTACACTTTCCGAGTTCATCGCTTCGGTGAATCCGCCTTGGACTGCGAGCAGCGCTGCTCGTTCTGATGAGGCGGACCGCTCGCGCCGGCCGCGTCATGTACTGCGATACATTACTCCACATGGCAGGAATGGGTTTCCAGGGGGCATCTTAACAATGACTCAGACCAGCTACTGCGGCGGCGTTGCCAGGGGGGGACTCGCGCCCCTGGGCGGGCCTGGCTCGGAGGCACCCTGATGACGAGTGCAAGAGTGCTAGGAATCGTCGGCTGGAGCGGCTCCGGCAAGACAACTCTGATCACGCAGCTGATTCCGCTGCTGGGCCGCCGCGGGCTGAAGATCGCGACGCTGAAGCACGCGCATCACGCCTTTGACGTCGACACACCGGGCAAGGACTCTTACGAACACCGCAAGGCGGGCGCAAGTGAAGTGATCGTGTCCTCCGCCCGCCGGTGGGTGCAGATGCACGAAATCGGCAACGCGGCTGAGGCCAGCCTGCCGGAGCTGCTGCGGCGATTGTCCCCATGCGACCTGGTTCTGATCGAAGGCTTCAAGAGGCAGCGACACCCGAAAATCGAAGTCTTCCGCGGCGTCGTAGGCAAGAGCCCGCTGCATCCTGGAGATGACCGCATCGTGGCCATCGCGAGCGATCAGAGCTTACCGGGCGCCCGCATTCCCGTCGTCGACCTGAACGACATTCCCGCCGTGGCGGATCTGGTGTACGCGAGCGCGGAGCCGATCGAAGCCGTCCTGCAGACCCTCGATGCCTGAAGTCGCAGCGCGGCAGCTTGCAGTTGCGGGACCTACTCTGCCGCCGCCGGCTCCAAAACCGGGGAAACGGCCGACACGCGCGCGGCGCAGAACTTGAATTCGGGAATCTTGCCCGTCGGATCCAGCGCCGGGTTGGTCAGCAGATTTGCAGCCGCCTCGGCGTAGCAAAACGGCATGAAGACCATGCCCACCGGGACGTCACGGTCAGAACGTACTTTCAGCTCGACGGAGCCGCGGCGAGTCTCCAGCAGCAGCCTATCGCCGGGATTGAGTTTGAGCCGATGCAGCTCCCGCGGAGCCAGGAAGGCCACTGCTTCGGGCTCGAGCTGATCGAGCACGCCGGCGCGGCGCGTCATGGAGCCGGTGTGCCAGTGCTCGAGCACCCGTCCCGTTGACAGCACCATCGGGTACTCCTTATCCGGAACCTCATCGGGCGGACGGATGTTCGCCGGCACGATCTTTGCGCGACCGTTCTCGGTTGGAAAGCCCGTGCGGAAGATGATGTCGTTGCCGGGCTGATCGGGTGAGTCGACCGGATAGGTGACAGCCCCCTCGCGCTCCAGACGCTCCCAGGTGATGTTGTTGAACGACGGCATCGTCATCGCCAACTCGGCGAAAATATCGGGCGGACCGGAGTAGTTCCAGTGAAGTCCGAGGCGCTTCGCAATTTCCTGGATGATCCACCAGTCCTGGCGGGCATCCCCCGGCGGGGCGATGACCGGCTGGCCGATCTGCACGCGCCGGTCGGTGTTGGTGAAGCTACCGGACTTCTCGGCAAAGGCCGACGCGGGCAGCACCACATCGGCGTGAAACGCGGTTTCCGTGAGGAACAGATCCTGCACGACCAAGTGGTCGAGCATGGCCAAGGCCTGCCGCGCGTGGTTGAGATCCGGGTCCGACATCGCCGGGTTCTCTCCCTCGATGAACATTCCATGAATCACGCCGGCATGCACCGCCTTCATGATCTCAACCACCGTCAGGCCCTTCACCGGGTCGAGCTTCTGACCCCAGAACGCCTCGAAGAGTTTGCGTACCTCGGGCTTCTCGACGGATTGGTAGTCGGGATACACCATGGGAATCAAGCCGGCATCCGAAGCCCCCTGCACGTTGTTCTGACCACGAAGGGGATGCAGTCCGGTGCCCTTGCGTCCGATCTGGCCGGTGATCAGCGCCAGGGCGATCAGGCATCGCGAGTTGTCGGTGCCATGGACATGCTGACTGATGCCCATGCCCCAGAAGATGATCGACGCCCGGGACCGGGCATACAGGCGCGCAACCTCGCGCAGCGTCTGCGCATCGATGCCGCAGACAGGTGCCATCTTCTCCGGCGTGAAGCCGCCGATATTCTCTTTGAGCGCTGCGAAGTTCTCGGTGTACTCCGAAATGTAGCGCTCGTCGCACAAGCCTTCCGTGATGATCACGTTGAGCATCGAATTGAGCAGCGCCACGTCCGTGCCCGGCTTGAACGACAAGTGCCTGTACGCATGCCGCGACAGCGCCTGGCGGCGCGGATCGATGACAATGAGCTTGGCGGCGTTCTGCTTGACCGCATTCTTGATGAACGTGGCGGCCACCGGGTGATTGATCGTCGGATTCGCGCCGATGACGATGATCACCTCTGCATCCATGGCGGCTGCAAACGGGGCCGACACGGCGCCCGAATTCAATCCTTCCATCAGCGCCGCCACCGATGAGGCGTGACACAGACGCGTGCAGTGATCGACGTTGTTGGAGCCAAAGCCGGTGCGCACCAGCTTCTGGAACAGGTACGCTTCCTCGTTCGATCCCTTGGCCGAGCCGAATCCGGCGAGCGCCTTGGCGCCCTGCGTATCGCGAATCCTCTTCAGGCCGCCGGCGGCCCGCTCCAGGGCCTCCTCCCAGGAGGCCTCGCGAAAGTGCGTCCAGGGATTGGCGGGATCGACCTGATCGTTCGCATCCTTGCCGACGTGATCCAGGCGGATCAACGGCTTGGTCAGGCGATGCGGATGGTGGATGTAGTCGAAGCCGAAGCGACCCTTCACACACAGCCGGTTGTGATTGGCCGGGCCGTCACGCCCCGCGGCATAAATGATCTTGTCGTCCTTGACTTTGTAAGACACCTGGCACCCCACGCCGCAGTACGGGCACAGGGAATCCACCTCGCGGTCCGGATACACCACGCGTGTCTGGTTCTCGTCGAGGTAAGCCGCAGGCATCAGTGCGCCCGTCGGGCAGGCCTGCACGCATTCGCCGCAGGCCACGCAGGTCGACTCGCCCATGGGATCGTCGAAGTCGAATACGATCTTGGCGCCATGCGAGCGGTACGCCATGCCGATCACATCGTTGACCTGGATCTCGCGGCAGGCACGAACGCACAGATTGCACTGGATGCACGCATCCAGATTGACCCGCATGGCCGGATGGCTCGAATCGGGCTGCCAGCGTTGGCTGGCCGGAAAGCGGCTGGCCGTGAGCGCGACGAAGTCGGCCTGTTTCCAGAAGTGCGACGTCGGATCATGAGACGTGGCCCGCGCCGGCTGGTCGGCGATCAGAAGCTCCATCACCATGGCACGCGCCTTGGATGCGCGCTCCGTGGCTGTCTTGATCTTCATTCCAACCGCGGGCACGCGCTTGCATGAAGCCGCGAGAACGCGCTCGCCCTCGATCTCCACCATGCAGGCCCGACAGTTGCCGTCGGGGCGATAGTCAGGCTCAGGCTTGTGGCAGAGGTGCGGGATATGCGTTCCGAGACGCTGGGCGACCGCCCAGATCGTCTCACCGGGCCGCGCCTCCACGGGTTTGCCATCGAGCTCGAAGGCGATGCCCGGCGTCGCCAGGTTTCTGGTGTTGATCTGGCCGCTAGGAAGGACGCCCGCCACTCCGCCGGCCTTGGCGCCTTGCGAATACGCCCCGCCGGCTCCTTGCTGCGGCATCCTTGCCGGCCCGCCGGCATCCTCCGTGCCGGGCGCGCGTACGACGGTGGGATTCTCCCGACCGGATCCGTTGCTGGGTTCGTCGCTACTCATGGTGAGGAAACAACTCCGGAAAATATCGGATCACGCTCGTGAGAGGATTCGACGCCGCCTGCCCCAGGCCGCAGATCGAAGCGTCACGCATGCACTGGGACAGTTCCCCCAGAAGCGCGGTGTCCCAGACGCTGTGCTCCATCAACTTGACCGCCTTCTGCGTTCCGACCCGGCACGGCGTGCACTGACCGCAGGATTCGTCCTCAAAGAAGCGCATCAGGTTCAGCACCGCGCCGCGCACGTCGTCCTGATCCGACAGCACGATGACCGCCGCGGAGCCAATGAAGCAGCCGTACTTCTCCAGCGTGCCGAAATCCAGGGGAATATCACTCATCGATGCGGGCAGAATGCCGCCCGATGCCCCACCGGGGAGGTAGGCGGCGAACTGGTGTCCCTCGCTCATGCCGCCGCAGAACTCATCTATCAGTTCCTGCACGGTCAGGCCGGCGGGCGCCAGCTTGACACCCGGCTCCTTTACCCGCCCGGAGACCGAATAGGAGCGCAGCCCGAAGCGGCCGTTGCGGCCATGGCTCTTCCACCACTCCGCTCCCCGTTCGATCAGATCACGGACCCAGTACAGAGTCTCGACGTTGTTGATCAACGTAGGGCGCCCGAACAGGCCGACCTGGAACGGGAAAGGAGGCTTGTGGCGTGGCAGGCCGCGTTTTCCTTCGAGCGACTCGATGAGGGAGGACTCCTCGCCGCAGATGTAGGCACCCGCACCACGGCGCAGATGAATCCGCGGTCCGCCGGAGGGCAGCCGGTCGATCTCGCAGGCGAGGATCTCGCGGGAGATCGGATACTCATCCCGGATGTACACGTAGATGTCCGACGCTTCGACCACATGAGCCGCGATGAGCGTGCCCTCGAGGAAACGGTGAGGATCCGTATTCAGATAGTACTGATCCTTGAAGGTACCGGGCTCGCCCTCATCGCCGTTGACCGCCATGAGCCGCGGACCCGGCTCGCCGCGCACGGAGCGCCACTTGCGTCCGGTCGGAAATCCCGCGCCGCCGAGGCCTCTCAGCGAGCCGTCATCCAGAGCCTTCAACACCGTCTCTATGGGCAGCTCACCGCCGCGCAGACGGTCCAGCGACTTGTATCCCCCGTCCGCCCGATACGCGTCGTAGTCGATGTAATCCGGGATGTGCGGGTGAGTCTGCTTCTGAGCGATGGCAGACTTGACGCTCGACACGTTGGCCTGCTTGAGGAAATGATGTCCCACCTCGACGGCGGGCGCTTGATCGCACAAACCGACGCAGGGAGCCCGCACGACCCGTACTCCCGCTCCCATTTGCTCCCGCAACGCACCGAGGAGCGCCTCGGCGCCAAACATCGCACACGTCAGGCTGTCGCAGACCCGTACGGTGAGCGCCGGGATGTTCGGATCTCCCTCCTTCACGACGTCGAAGTGTGCGTAAAACGTCGCGGTCTCGAACACCTCTGCGAAGGCCAGACTCATCTCATCGGCGAGCGCACCCAGGTGCTGCGCAGAAATCTGCCCGTAGCGGTCCTGGATGAGATGCAGGTATTCGATCAGAAGGTGCCGATCACGCGGCGCGTCACCGAGCAGCGCCTCGATCGCCACCCTGGCGCTCGGATCGACTTGCCGGCCTTTCGGGACTGAGCGTGCCCGCTTGTCCCCTCGGCCGGGATGCTCGAATTTGCGGATCTTGTGCAGATCGTCCTGGGGCTCGTAATCGCTCATGCGGTCAATCGTACCGGAACGACCCGGCATGCGGGAGAACTCGCCGCCGGCCGAGGAGTTCCGCGGCGATCGGCAGCGGTTTTGGCACAGATTCAAGGCCCCGGACGCACTGCAGGCCCCAAGGCAAAGCCCGGATTGCGCGCCCGCCAGCCACTCCCCGCGGGGTGGTCGCCGTCGTCGGCCAGGACCTGATGGTGCCGTAGCTCGAGCTCCCACGCCCGCCAGCCAGTTCCGCCCTGTCGAGCTTTCTCGCACGCGACGGTGCTACGCTTGAATGACGTGCTGCATCGCGGGCGCCCCGCCTTGCGGGCGCCGTCTGCTTGCACGAGCGCCTTTTGAGGATTGAGCAGCCAGCATGCTTCGCCCGCAGGAGAGCATCGACCCAGCGCCTCGGGGCGGTGTGTTTGCCGTCATATGGGCGCGCTTGAAAGCTCACCCACTCGCGCGCGTGGGACCGGGGCTGATCACCGCAGTGGCAGACGATGATCCGAGCGGGATCGCCACGTATTCCCAGGCAGGCGCGCAGTTCGGTCTCAACATGCTGTGGACCATGCCGCTGACCTTTCCTCTGATGGCGGCCATCCAGTCCATGTGCGCCCTGATCGGGCGCGTCACCGGCAGAGGACTGGCCGCCAATATCAAGTCCGCATTTCCGCCGATCGTGCTCCGGTGCGTCGTGGCGCTGCTGCTGGTGGCCAATGTTCTCAATATCGCCGCGGACGTGGCCGCGATGGGCGAGGTCGCCGAGCTCGTCACCGGCTTCAACCGTCATCTCATGACAGCATTCTTCGTGATCGGGACACTGCTTCTGCAGGTGCTCGTTCCCTATCATCGCTATGTTTCCTTCCTGAAATGGCTGACTCTTTCGCTGCTGGGTTACGCAGCCGTGCTGTTCACCGTTCACGTACCCTGGAGTCAGGTTGCCCTGCATACGTTCTGGCCGCGTTTCACGCCCAACGCAGCGGCCGCAGCGGTAGTGGTCGGCGTCTTTGGGACCACCATCAGCCCGTACTTGTTCTTCTGGCAGGCTTCGGAAGAGGTAGAGGACATGCAGGCGCAAAAAGGCGCCGTCGCGCTCCTGCGCGACGCGGCCGCCGCACCCGCTGAGCTTCGCCGAATCCGTTGGGATACGTGGAGCGGCATGTTCTACTCCAATCTCACGGCCTACTTCATCATTCTGGCCACTGCACTCACGCTCCACGTCGCGGGCATCACGGACATCACTACTGCTGCGCAGGCGGCAACCGCGCTGCGCCCCGTCGCCGGCAACTTTGCTTTTCTGCTGTTCGCTCTGGGAATTCTGGGCGTGGGCCTGATAGGTGTTCCGGTGCTCGCGGGCTCTGGCGCGTACGCGCTCTCGGAGGCGATGGGCTGGAAATGGGGCCTGGAAAGAAGGGCTACCGACGCTCGTGGCTTCTACGGTGTCATCGCCGTCAGCGTGCTCTGTGGACTCCTCATCCAGTATTCGCCCATCAGTCCGATGAAGGCCCTGTTCTGGAGTGCGGTGATCAACGGCGTGGTCGCGGTGCCGCTGATGGCCATCATCATCCTGCTGGTATCCAGGAGGTCAGTGGTCGGCGCATTCACCGCCAGCCGGCCCATAATCGTCTTAGGCTGGATAGCGACGGCAATCATGGGTGCGGCAGCCGTGCGAATGTTCGTGGGCGACTAGGGGCTCGCATGTCGCGCTGGATGAGGATCACCGTGTTGTGCGTGTCGGAAGGCGTGCCGAAGCGGTCACTCCTTGTCGCGCTCGTAGTCGGCACGGCGCTCAACCTGATCAACCAGGGAGATGCGCTCTTCGGACACAATCGCATCGATCTCATGAAAGGTGCGCTGACTTTTGCGGTTCCCTACTTCGTAGCGACGTATGGCGCGGTGTCCTACCGGCTGCGTCTGGAGGCCGATCGTTCCCGCCATTCAAACGGCGACCCGCGCGCGTGATGCCATGGAGGCGCAACGCGATGGCACCTGGCTCGCCGGGATTGCGGCGGCCGATCGCAACTGCGGAGATGCCGACGCAGAGCGCGTAATGGTGAGCCGGACCTGAGCATTCGTGGCATTGCTGAGTTGAATCACCGCGTTGCCTGGCTGCAATTCGTACTCCACGATCTTGTGGGGTGCATTGCAGCCGACGCGGACCGTGCCTCGGTAGCCGCCTTTTCCGCCTTGACGACCGCTGCGAACAATGAGCGCTCGTGAGCGACATTCCACGTGAAGCTTGCGCACGGATCCTCCGCACGCACTGAACCGACGAGACAGTTCAGCAGCAGAATGGCCGGCAAGGATGCCAGCCTCGGTAACCTGTTCATTTCGACTCGACTCCTAAAGGATGGCGCAACAATCAGAGCCGCACACGCGGGGGCGGACGAAAGTACACCGGCAACGGCGGCTGCGTTAGGTAAGCGCCCTCCAGCTGTGCAGTTTCATCCGCTGACAGCCGGATCTGCAGCGCCTTGACGTGGCCCTCCAGGTGGCTGACTCGCGTGGCGCCAACGATGGGAGCGGTCATCCCAGGTTGCGACAGAAGCCACGCAAGCGCGATCTCGGCCGGCGCCGCGCCGCGACTTTCGGCCACCACCCGCACTGCTTCGATCACCGCCTCGTCCGCTGGCCGGTTGAAGCGATCGCGAGCCATCGGGGAGTGTGAACGCACCGACCCGGTTCGGCGGCTGCCCGCCAGCAGACCGCCGCCGATCGGACTATAGGGGATGAGACCGATTCCTTCTTCACGACACAGCGGAATCGTCTCCCGCTCCTCCTCGCGGTAGAGCAGGCTGTAGTTGTTCTGCATGGTGACGAAGCGCGGCCAACCGCGTTTGTCGGCGCAATACAGCAGCTTCGCGAACTGATAGGCCGCCATGGTCGAGGCGCCGATGTAGCGGACCTTCCCGGCCCTGATCAAATCCGTCAGTGCCTCCAGAGTTTCCTCGATCGGGGTCTCGCGGTCGAAACGATGGATTTGATACAGGTCGACGTAGTCCAGGCCGAGTCGGCCCAGGCTCTCATCGATGGCGTGGAAGATGTGTTTGCGCGAGAGCCCGCGCTGATTCGGGCCGGGGCCCATGGGCTGGAACACCTTGGTGGCGACGACCACCTCGTCGCGCTTGACGCCGAACGATTTGAGCGCACGGCCGAGAATTTGCTCGCTCGCACCGCCGGAATACACATTGGCCGTATCGAAGAAGTTGATTCCCAGGTCCAACGCCTTGGCGATGATGGCGCGACTGGGCTCCTCCGCCAACATCCAGTCGGCATCCGAGCCGAAGCTCATGCAGCCCAGGCAAATCCGCGACACCTTGGTGCCCGTCGCGCCCAATCGTACGTAGTCCATAGTTGCCCTCCACTGCCGCGCCGCATGGCCCCATCAGGGAATGATCAACACGATCTTGCCGCGCGTCCGTCCGGTCTGGCTCAAGTCCTGCGCGGCAGCCGCCGCTTCCAGTCCCAGACTCTTGCTCACCTGCGGCCGCACCCTGTGCTCATCGATGAGCGCCGCGATCTGCGCAAGCTCCGACCCGTCCGGTCTCACGACGACGTGAGAACCCCGGATGCCGTGTTCTGCGAGGACAGTTCGATCGACGTCGTCCACGATGCTGACAAGATAGCCCTCTTTTCGCAGCACTCCGTAGGAGCGCCGCAGGGTGTCCCCGCCGATCGTATCCAGGACTACGTCGGCGTCCTTGACCCTTTGCTCAAACCGCGTCGTGCGGTAATCGATGACCTGATCCGCTCCGAGCTTGCGCAGGAAGTCCAGATTCTCGGACGAAGCGGTTGCGATCACTCGGGCATTCCTCGCCTTGGCGAATTGAACGGCGAAATGCCCGACACCGCCCGCGCCACCGTGGACAAGCACGACCTGACCTGCTGTAAGCTTCGCGGTGTCGAACAAAGCCTGCCACGCGGTCAACGCCGCCAAAGGAACCGCAGCCGCATGCGCGTAGTCGACCGACTTCGGCCTGGCCGCGACGGCCCCCGCGGGCACTATCGCAAACTGCGCGTAACCGCCCGGGCGGCCCAAAGGCAGCATCGCGTAGATTTCCTCGCCTCCTTTATATCCCGTCACTCCGGGCCCGACGCCAGCTACGACGCCCGCGACGTCGAATCCGGGAATGAGCGGAGCCGAGAGCGGACCGTTGCCATACATTCCAGCGCGACTCTTCCAATCGGCCGGGTTCACCGCAGCGGCCCTGACCCGTACGAGCAACTCACCCGAGGATGCCACGGGCCGGGGGAGATCACCGAACTGCAAGACGCTCGAATCGCCAAAGCGACTGAACGACACGGCCTTCATCGTGGCGACCGCCGGGACGTCCCGAACTGCATCCGCGCTCATCACCTCCCCTGCGCTCCCCGCAAGGATCGCCGCAGCGGCGCAGGCAACAGCCCGCGAGAGCACTGTCATGATTCGCCTCGCACCTGAGAAGTCCATTGCACCCTCTCCTGCCGCCGTCGGGTGAGGCGGCACCCACGCCGCTCAATCCGGCTGGCGCAGTCTGTCCAGCTCCTTTTGAACCGTCTCTCGAAGCTCCGCAGGTGTCGGCGCATCGCCCCGATCACGCCGCGATTCCGTGTGCCTCCGGGCAAACTCCTCGCGAGAGTTTGCGCGTGGGAAGGGGCGGTCTGGAATCGGCGCTCCGATGAACCTGCACAGTGGCTCCCATCCTTGGGTGACTGAGTACACCAGCAGGCGATCCTTCGGGATAGCGCGCTCGACTGCGGCGTTGTGTCTCTGAAACGCCGCTACCAGGAAGGCGCGGTCATGAATACGGTCGCGGATTCCCCTCCAAACCGTCTTGTCGAAGAATTCCGTCAGCGGCGAACCCGTGATGGTCGCAGTCGTCGCCTCGTTGAAGATCGTCGCCTGCGTGGAATCGAACCACTCATCCGGATCCCGCACGGACAGCAGCACCTTGGCCTGCGGATAGAATTGCGTGAGCTCGCGCCAGAAAGTGCAGCCTGGATAGTCCACGGTGGATCCGTATCCCGCGAGAAGCCCGTCCCAGTCGGGATGTCCGTCGGCGGCACGCACCCACTGGGGCGCATGCTCCGGATGCAGGAAGAGCTCCGTCATGTGGTAGCAGGGTCCGTGACCGAGCTGCTCCAGCGCCAATTTCAGGGAGACGGTTCCGGTGCGCCCCAAGCCGGCGCCGATCAGCTTCAGAGGCATATGAGACTCCAAGACGGAAATTTTCGCGGGCTGTGTCGATTCGCTCAATGCGCCTTGTGCAGTTCCCGGTACTCGCGCGGAGGGGATCCGTAGGCCGCCTTGAAGGTCCGGGAAAAGTGCGCGGCATCGCCGAAACCCCATCGATAGCAGATCTCGGCAAGGCTGACGCCCAGGAGTTTCGGATCCTTGAGGGCACGGGCGCACTCGTTGAGCCGTTGAGTGAGCACCCAGCGCCTGACACTGGTGCCGGTCGCCTCGAACAAGCGGTGCAGATGCCTCGTAGACAACCGCAGAGCGCTGCTGACCGTCTCGCAGTCCAGCTGAGAGTTGGCCAGATTATCCATGATATACGCCTGAGCGCGCAGCAACGCGGCACCGCCCGACAGCGGCAGGCACGAACCTCCCTGGACCATGCGCAGGCACAGCTCGACGGACGGCCAGATTTGCCTGGAGTGCTCCGCATGAAGTGCCTCCTCCGAGCTCAGCACGTGCTGCGCCGAGCTGCGCAGGTTCCTGGACAGGAACCTTCCGAGACCCACTGCGCCGTCAATTTTGGCCGGACCGTGGCTGAGCCACTCCCCCGAGCGCAATTCTGCGTTGTCATCGGGTAGATCGAAGGTGATGTGCCGCGCGGCTGAGGCCCATCCGAGTACGTAGGATGCATTCGCACTGTACAGCGCCATGTCCCCGGGATTGAGCATGACGCATTGCTCGCCCTGGTACAAAAAGGCGCTCCCCTCCACGACGAGGCTGAGGAAAAGCGAGGGCTTGTTGTGCTTGCGCACCAGGGCAGGCGAGCGCTCCACCATGTGCTTGACGCCCTCGATCTCGATGATCCGCAGATCGCCCAGGTCGACGGAGATCTGCGAGGCGTGAAAGAAGTCGGCAAACGGATGGCAGGTAACGCCGACGACGGTGGCGACGGACACGTCTTCCCAGTAGGCAAGGCTTTCATTGGAGGGCACATCATCGGTACTGATGCGCACGCGCTTTCGACTCTCGCAAGCGTCCACGCGGTGCTCCTCTGCCCCCCAGTTGCATTCGATGGTAGGACTCGCTTGTGCCCGACGCAATGGCGCCCCGGGGCGAACCGCGACCGATCGCGTGGCTCAGCCGGCCGTCTGTCGGACGAATGCCGCCCCCATCTCGCCGATCATGATCGATGCTGCGTTCGTCGGCGCTGCCACCACCGTAGGCATGATCGAGGCATCGATCACCCGGATGCCCGCCAGTCCGTGCACCCGCAGCTTGCTGTCCACGACAGCCTCGGGGTCGCTCCCCATCTTGCAGCTGCCGGCTGCATGGTAAGTCGTGGCCACGCTCTCGTGAATGAAGGCCGTCAGTGCCGCCTCGCTCTGCACACCCGGTCCCGGAGCCAACTCCTGCAGGCTGTAGGGGCCGAAAGCGGGAGCCGCGAGAATCTGGCGCGCCAATCGCACTCCACTGAGCAAGCTGAGCACATCCTCTTGTTTTTCCAGAAAGTTTAGCGTCACTTTCGGCTTCTCCCTGGGATCGGCTGACTTCAGGGCCACCCGCCCGCGGCTGGCCGGCCGCAGCAGCGAAACATGGATCGTGTAGCCGTGCCCGATCGGCATCCGCCGTCCGAATTGGTTCTTCAACAGCGGCGCAAAAATGAGCTCGATGTCCGGCCGGTCCAGATCGGGCCGCGAGCGAACGAATCCGCCCGCCTCGATGGTCGTGCTGGTCAGCGGTCCGCGCCGCCCGAGCAGGTACTGGAACGGTGCGGCCGTCATCCATGGCAGGGCACGCCAGGACAATCCGAAGGAGTGACCGGTGCGTCCCTTGGCCATGACCGCTACGTCCTGGTGGTCCTGAAGATTCCGCCCGACGCCCGGCAGGTTCAGGACCAGGGGAATCCCCAGGGGGGTGAGCATGTCTGCTGCGCCGACTCCCGATAGCAGCAGGAGTTGGGGCGAGCCGACAGCTCCCGCGCAAAGGATGACTTCACGGCGAGCCCTCGGTTTCATCGCGAGCCCGTCGCGGAGCAGGCTGACACCGATTGCTCGGCGCCCATCGAAGTCGATCCGCGACGTCAGCGTCCTTTCCAGAACGCTCAGGTTGCGTCGTGTCGAGGCAGGATGCAGAAACGCATGGGCGCTGCTGCAGCGTTCGCCGTTTTTCTGTGTGACGTGAAACAGCCCGAATCCCTCGTGGGTGGCTGCGTTGAAATCGCTGCTCAACGGCATTCCCCGCTCTTGTGCAGCGCGCATGAACGCCATGGAAAGCGGGTTCAAGGAGCGTTGCGCGGCGACGTGCAACTCACCGCCCACGCCGTGATACTGCGAGCGACCGCCTTCAAAGTTTTCCGATCGCAGGAACGCCGGCAACACATCCTTGTAGCCCCAACCGGAATTTCCAAGCGCCTCCCAGTGATCGAAGTCGGCCGGGTGACCGCGCGCATAGATCATGCCGTTGACCGAACTGGAGCCACCGACGATGCGGCCGCGAGGACACGGGACAATCCGGCCACCGAGCCGTGCGCCACTCTCGTAGGCGTACATCCAGTTGTGACGCGGATTCGCGATCAGGGTGACCACGGCGAGCGGTATCCGAACCTGTGCATTGACCGGAAACGTCCGATCCGACGCCCCGGCTTCCACCAGGCAGACCGTGACCGACGGATCCGCAGAGAGTCGGTTGGCCAGCACACACCCGGCCGATCCGGCTCCGATGATGATGTAGTCGAATTCCTCGTTCGTGCTCATCTCGGCCCGCCTGCCGCACGCATGATCTGCGCAGATACTGACCGCACGATAAAGACCTGTGGCGCGACACGGTTGCGCGTTCCCGCCGTCCGACTTGTCGCCGAACGCCATTGCTGCGAACTGCGGGATGCTTCGGGAACGCTCCTCGGCAGCGGCGCCGGCCGGAATAGACCCAGTCCAGGTGTGTCATGCGCGTTGCATGTCGCGCCGAATCAACTTTTTGTTCTCTCCTGAGCAACTGGCTCGGCCGGTCTTCTGTATAGGGTCCTCAAGTCGCGCAGAAACGCGGCGTCGCGTGCAGGTGTACAGTCCGCTTCAGACGACGTCCGAAGCAGCGGGCGCGGACGTCTACGCTGGCCGACCACAACTCGAGGGGGCCTTCGAATGTATGAGAAATCCGAGTCCGTGATCCCACGTCCGGGTAGTGCCTCCCTGCTTCACTCGGGAGCCTCGATGCTGAGCCGCGCGGGCGCGCTCACCGTCGCAGGAATAGTTGCCTCGACGGCCTTTGCTCAAACCACGGCTGGTGGCGGTGAAGGGCCGCTTCAGGAGGTGATCGTCACCGCAACCAAGCAGGCCGCCATCGACGTCAACAAGGTGCCCATCAGCATCAGCGCTTACGGCCAACAGGAGATGGACACGCGCGGACTCAAGAGCATCGCGGACATCGCCGCGATCACTCCGGGTCTGAATTTCTCCCAGCAGAACGATTTCGGCACACCCTCGACGAACATCGAGATTCGCGGCATCCAGTCGCGCACGAGCGCACCCACCACGGGCATCTATCTTGACGACACGCCTCTGGTCGGGCGCGCCAACAACGTCAATATCGGCGTCAACGGCGGATATCCCCAGGTCTTCGACCTCGACCGGGTGGAAGTGCTGCGCGGACCCCAGGGAACCCTGTTCGGCGCCAGCTCCGAGGGTGGCGCCGTACGCTTCATTACCAAGCAGCCCAACCTCACGGAAAGCAGCCTGTATGCGCGATCCGAGGTCGGCGACACCCGCTACGGGGATGCAAGCTACGAGGCGGGCATCGCGGGAGGCGCGCCGATCGTGGCGGACAAACTCGCCTTCCGCGCAAGCCTCTGGTACCGGCACGACGGCGGTTGGGTCGACCGAGTGCAGCCGCCCGTGGGCGCAGCTCCGTTCAGTCCCGCGATTGATCCGGCGAGACCGGGCGGGCAGCTGATCGAGTCCAACGTGAACTGGACCAACACTCTGGCCGCCAAGGTCGCCCTGACGTGGGCACCCAACGACTGGCTCAAGATCACGCCGTCGATCTTCTATCAGGACCTCTACTATCACGATGCCGGCAACTACGATCTGCACTTTTCCGATCCGAGCGCGGGCCGTTTCGCGATCGCACACTCGCAGCCGCTGCCGGCCGACGATCCGAACGTGGTCTCCTCGCTGAAGCTCGACGCCGTGAGCGGAGACATCGCGCTCACCTCCATCACCTCCAACTATCAGCGGCGGGTGACCTTCCGCACCGACTACACTCAATACCAGGACAATGCCTTTTTCGGCGATCCGTGGCCCCTGACGGGCGCCGCGAATGACTACGGCACGGGCTACTACGAGACCTTCCAGAACGCCACGTCGGAAGAGCTGCGGCTGTCCTCCGTCGATCCCAACGACCGGGTCAGCTGGGTCGCGGGCCTCTACTACGAGTACGCCCGCCAGGGCGACACGGTGTACGTCGCACATCCGGATCTTCCCGCCCTCGTACAGGCCATCTACGGACAATCGATTGAAGCGATTCTGGGCACCGGGCCCTATCAGGGTCTATGGGTCGCCTACGATGAGGTCCACACTACGGACCGACAGCTTGCGGTATTCGGCGACCTCAACTTCAAGATCACCCCGACCCTGAAAGCGACGGTGGGCGTGCGCGTCGCGGACGCAAGATCGCATACCAACCTGCATTTCGATGGGTCCTTCAACGGCGGCCCGGGCTTCTTCGCCGGAGATGAAACCGACCACCCGGTCACTCCGAAAGGCGGACTGACCTGGCAGCCCGCCACGAATCAGACGTACTACGTCTCGGTGGGCAAGGGTTATCGCGTCGGTGGCGTCAATCCGCAAACCAACAATGCGCAGACGGCGTGCCAGACGGCACTCGCCGTGGACGGTCTCACCGGCAAGCTCCTGCAGACCTACAATCCGGACTCCCTGTGGAGTTACGAGGTGGGCGCGAAGGGGACCTTCCTGGACAACCGCCTCGACATGCAGGCGAGCGCGTTCCACATCCGCTGGAGCGATATTCAGCAGGCGGCTCAGATCACCAATTGCGGCTTCGCCGCGGTGTTCAACCTGGGCACGGCGGAGAGCAATGGTTTCGATCTGTCCGTGCGCGCCGCGGCCACGGAGAATGTGCGCCTCGGATTACAGATCGCTTATACCGATGCGCACTACAAGTCATCCGAAGGTGGAATCGTGTCGGCGGGCGATGTCATCGGGGGTCCGGCGATCTCGACGGGCGGTGCCGTGCCACCCTGGACGGTGACCGCGACCACCGAATTCACCTTCCACCTGTTCGACACACCCGCCTACCTCTGGCTGGAAGACGCCTATCACAGCGCCAACACGGGACCCTTCAGCACTCACGAGGCGGCGAATTTCGTCGTCTTCGACAAAGACCTGCTGGCTGCCGATCCTTCCACCAATGTGCTGAATCTCAGAACCGGAGTGCGCTTCAAGACGATGGAAGTCTCGCTGTTCGCGAACAATCTCACGAACACCCATC
>FTEN01000524.1_pt1 | contig 23035 bp, 24 predicted proteins | sample 1640221 | NCBI WGS metagenome assembly FTEN01 (sample SAMEA3914816, study PRJEB12502) | metagenome | biome: forest; material: soil | place: USA | collected 2011-09-16 | depth 0.3 m | reverse complement strand
TTCGGGACTATCTGACGCTGGCGAGCCGCGCGCGATCAGCGCGAAGCCGACGATCCGGATGCCGCGGCGGATGACAAAGGGGAACCGCCGCTCAGGTGTCGACCAATATAGCGATAGCTCGTGGTATCCGAAGCGCCCATCCGCTCCCAACTCCAAGTTGAATGCCTGACTGAGATCGTGGGCATACAGCTCCAGGAGGTTCGCGATCAGCGGGGCATCGTGCGGTGTTGCAACATCAAGCACGATTGTTTGCGAATCAATCACGGCGATGCGTCCCGCTAGTCGTCACTGACCGCTTTCGCGCGCGCCACTGATCATGCCGTGGGGCTCTTCTGTTTGTAACAGATGAAGTTGAATTTATTGCCGTCCAAGTCCCGGCAATAGCCTGCATACAGATGTTCACCGCGAGGCCCGGGATCGCCTTCACTGGTTCCACCGAGCGCCAAAACCTTGGCATGCAGCGCGTCCACCGATTCGGGAGTTTCGACATCAAAGGCCACCATGGAACCGTTACCAATAGTGGCTCGTTGCTGATCGAATGGTCTGGTGACGATGAGCATTGGCGTGCCGATTCCCCACCCCCAGCCTACATTCTTCTCTGTTGCATAGGCCCGAGTGGCTCCCATATCGGTCATGAGCGCATCGTAGAACGCAACTGCGGCGTCGAATCTGTTTGTCCCGATCATCACGTAGTTGATCATATCGCCTCCCGATCACGGTAATATCGATGCCGCCTTCGGTCCGCGCAGTGTCTCGAACGCGCATGCCTGACGGTGCTCGCTCTAGTCTGCACGGTAGCCCGTCGTGGACACGAGATGCTCCGACTGCAGGATCGTATTGCCGTTGCCCTTGCCGTTGCCCTTGCCGAGCGACGCGTACCAGTAGATCCGCTCCTCGCGAGCCAAGGGAAGCAGCGTCGCCGGGTCGGTAACGATGCGAGCTTCGATCGAGGCGGTGTAGTTGTGGATCCGGCCGAGTGTGGTCTGGGTGTCGAAGTCGGCGATCACTCGATCGAGGGCTTCTTTGTCGGGCGCTGCGCGAATTACGATCTCGACGCATGTCGGCTCCGCTGCGCCGGCGGTACATGGCACCACGCGCGTGAAGGCGAATTCGATCCGATTTTGAGCGACGACTCGGGGCATGCCGGGTAGGTAGAGAGGGGCGTCGATTGCGTACCAGACGCCCTGATCGAGCGTTGCACCGATCCACATCGCGGTCTCAAGCTGGTAGTTCTCCGCCGCGGCAGCCTCGAGCATTCCCGGTGACAGGGCCGCTGCCGTCGTCTCGACGGCCTGATCCATGATGCCGCGCGCGTGATCACCGGAGGGTGCGGCGGCGCGGATCAGCCCCTCGGTCTTGGCGGCTAGCTGTGGCGCGAACTCTTTGGAATCCGTGACAAGGTCGAACTCTCCCGTAGCAGTCACTTTGAAGCCCACTTCAGGAAGCAGGGCGGGGGGAAAAGCCATCGGAGGCGTCTGCGAGCCCCGCATCGTCGGCCAGACGCCAGGCTCGTACTGCAGGAGGCGATGCGAGTACGAGACGCTCCAGCCGCCGCCGTTGTCAGCAGCGATGTGGCGGTCAAAAGCATCTGCCGCACGGCTGGAGACGATCTGACCATCCAGGAGGCAGTCACGGCGACTTTCGAGGGTGATCTGGGCATCGCTCGCGCGCCATCCGAACTTCAAGATCGCCTGGCGCTTCGGGAAGCTCTGCATGAGCTCGGCGACCTGCGCATCTGCGGCTGGCTCACCCCGCCAGGTGAGCAGCAGCTTGTAGTTCTCCGAAGCGTCGTCCTTGAAGCCGTACTCGCGGTCCATGTCGAGAGCTGCCTCGAGAGCTGCGATCGCCGCCGCGTTGTCGCCGAGCTCGTGCAAGGTAACGCTTGCGTCGAACTGCATGATGACCATCGAATGGTAGTCGAACACGTTGCGGTAGAGGTGGGCGGCGCGACGCGCCGCCGCGACGGCTGTCCGCAGCTCCTCCGCCCGGTCTGTCTGGCTGCCGCACTCCGCGCGCGCGAGATGAAGGCGATACTCGAGGTCGGCAACGGTAGCCCAACCCTCGGGGTACATGACACGAGCCTTGGGACTCGCATCGACGCTACCGAGCTGCTCTTGGGCGTGCTCGAGGCGCTCCGCGCAAGTGCTCGGGTCTCCACTCAGAAGGAACTCGGCATAGTTGACCTGCGCGTTCAGCACGGCGGGTGAGCCGGGATCGGTCCGCTCGATGCTGGCGATGGCTGCCACAAAGTCGCGTGGCCCGGGCGAGCTCGTCGAGGCTTGATGCCGCTGTACTGAGCAGGAACACGCGAGCAGCCCCGTCGTCGCGCAGAGGAGACGGAGAAGAGAAGGGCGAGCGCTCATCCGTCGCGGACAGACGGTTCGGCACCCGAAAGCATCGAGTCGCAACCCTTCAGTGGGACGGCGAGGCCTTCGTTTTGACCGGCTGCGGGCAGTCGAAGCTGCGGTAGTTGTTTCCATCGCGCACAGGGTCGCAGAACGACAGGCGCAACGGGGGCGGTGGCTGGCACGACCCGTTCCCGCAATCCTGGTTAGGATAAGTTTTGACCCGATGGAGGTGATGATACGGGCCACCGTTGGGCCGGGTATGGGGTCCTGAACGCGGATGGAATTGATCCGTCACGCGCGTCGCGGTGGCAGCGCTTCCCGTTCGAGGCCCGAGCTCGAGCGTGCTGCGGGCGATGTGCTCGCCTCGCGGCGCCGCGCTACCGTGGCCCAAACCGGCCGACTCATAGCCCACGATCCCGTAGCCGCCGCGAGCGCCGTTGGCACCCCGAGCGACGTAAGCTCCGCGCGTGGCGAAGCTGGCAGGTTGTCCGTTGCTTCCTCCCTGGTGACCGCCACTCGCCAGGCCGCCACCCGCCAGGCCGGTACTCGCCTGGCCGCTACTTCCATGCGCACTGTAACCGCCGCTCTCGTGGCCGCCACCCGCATGTCCCATGGCCCCTCCATGGCCACTGTAACCGCCGCCGCTCCAGTGCCCACCGTAACCGCCGCCCGCACCGTGGGCACCGTTACCACCGCCACCGTTGCCAGCCGAAACGGCGCCGCCCCCACCGTGGCCACTACCACCGCCGCCGCCACTGTGGCCGCCGCCACCACCACCTGAGCCTCCGCTGACGCCTGCTCCGGCGCTTACGCTGCCCGCGGAAGAACCGCCAGCCGCGGGGGCCGCGGCGCCTGCCGCCAATGCGACGGCGGAGCCGGCAAGGCCGACGGTGGCAACGACCGTGATGAGGTAGGTGCGCATGGCCTGTCTCCTGTGACTGACTCTCAGCGAACTCGCGTTACGCTCCCGATTCGAATACTAGCGCTCTAGTAGTCGAATATCATTAATCATTGATTAACGTTTGTTAACAAGTCGGCCCCGGCAGGAGCGGTCGAGCCGCCGAGCGCTGAAGAATAGGGTGGGGAGAGGCGTTTAATAGCGGCGATAGTGCAAGATTCCTGTCGGCACCCAACGTCCACTCACGGTCCTGGATAGGCTGCAGCGACCGTCTGAAGCTCTTGCGGCGTCAGTGCTACTGAAAGCGCCGCAGCATTTTCCCTGGCATGCGCTGGAGAGCCGGATTCTGGGATGGCGATGACGTTCCCGCTGCGCATGACCCAGGCCAACGCGACCGCGGCTGCCGAGCACCCATGCGCGGCGCCGATCTGTGCCAGCGTGCGATCACCCACGACGAGATTACGGTCGCCGCCGAGCGGAGAATAGGCCATCACCGGCACGTGGTGCTGCGTGCACCATGGCAGCACGTCGCCCTCAATGCGACGGTTGCGGAGACTGTAAGAGACCTGATTGGTTGCGCAGCGAGGGCCGCCTGGAACACGGAACAGGTCTTCCATCTGGCCCCGGTCGAAGTTGGACACACCCCAAGCGCGAATCCTTCCCGCCGCGTGCAATTGTTCGAACGCCGCTACCACGCCGGCGAATTGCGCGCTGGGGACGGGCGAATGCAGCAAATACAGATCCAGATGGTCGGTGCCGAGACGACCGAGGCTAGCCTCGCAAGCACGGGCGATGCCATCTCCGGACACCTGATCGGCTTCCACCTTGGAGACCAGGAATATTCGCTCGCGCTGACCGGCAAGCACGTGACCCAAGAATTGCTCGGAGCGGCCGTTGCCGTAATTTCCCGACGTATCGATCAACGTCATGCCGAGCGAAATGCCCGTGCGCACCGCTTCTTCTTCAACGGCTACCGGATGCCTGTCCTGTCCGAGATGCCAGGCGCCTTGACCGAGCGCCGGGACGGTAGTGCCGTCCGGCAGCTTCACGGTACGCGCTGCAGGCTGCGATTCCGCGCCCGCGGCTGCAAGGACCCGTGCACTTCGTTGCAGCGCAAGCATCGCACTGGCGGCCGGCAACGATAAGCCCAGCGCCGCACAACGCGCACTGAATTGACGTCGGCTCAGCAAATACTGGTTCACGGTGGCCGTCTCCTTCTCCTTCCGGATGGAGCATTCTAATGGCCTGAATGCGGCATGCCGATGACTCTTGCCGCTGCAGCGCTATGGCAACCGCTGTCGGGAGTCACTGAGCCGCAGGCTTAGCCGGATCGGCACTCAACCGGCCGAGAACGGACAGCGGCAGCTTGGCTCTGCGCAGGCCATCGCTTTGGCTTACGTGCGCAGGTGCAGTTGGCCCCTCGCCGCAGGGTGGCAACAAGCGCGCCCACGGCGGCGCGCCTGTTGCCCGTTCAGACCACTTTCAGAACTTGACGCGGAATCCCAGCTTCCAGGTCAAGCCGTAGGTGTCGAAGTACACTGGGTTCGTCGGATACCCGTTGCCTCCCGGCGCGATCGGCGGGTTCTTGTCGAGCAGATTGTTGACCGCAGCGAACACCGACACGTTTTTGCCGAAGTCGTAGGACCCCGACAGGTTCACATAGGTGGCGGACGCGACCGAATTGTTGTTGATGCTGTTCGCGCCGGTCGTTGCATAGCCCGCATCTCCCGGTGCAACCGGCGAGCCACCCGCAGCGGTGATGGCCTCAAACCGGCCTGGCCCGATCCATCGGACCTGCAACGTCGTCGTGAAGGGCCCGCCGCCGTAGGTCACGAAGAAATTCGACTGCCAGCGCGGGGAGGTGTTGAAGCCGCCGAATGCCGCGGTCGGACCCGACTGACCCGCATAGTCCACCGGCGGGGCACCGAGTCCGGCATTGATCGTCATGTTGTAGAGCAGCGAAGTCAGCAAGCGGAAACTGAGGTCGCCGCGCAGGCCGCTGCTGAGATTCTGCAGCGGCACAACGTAGCTGGCCTCGAAATCCACGCCCCGCGTCGCGAAACCGCCCAGGTTCACCGCCGTATTGTTGACCGTCTGGATGCTGCCGAAGTTACCGGGAGTGCCGAAGGTAATGCGATCACAGAACGCCTGCTGCCCCGCATAACAAAGGTTCACGATGTTCTGCACACCCAGGCCAAACGGGGGGCCTGTGATCGGATCGTTGAGGACGATCTTGTACCAGTCGGCGGAGAACTGGAACCGCTCGAGGGGACCCGACTTCGGTGCCAACACAAAGCCGACGGTCGTGGTATCGGCCTTTTCGGGTTGCAGATTGATGTTGCCGCCCGTGAGGGCCGTAATCACATAACTGGTCGGCTGGTTGGGCGGAACTTGCAGGTTGGGGGGAGTGGGATTGGTGATCGTGCCGAACGGACCACCGGCCGCCACGGCGTAGGACTCATACAGCTCGCGGAAGCCTGCCGCGCGCACGTCGCGCGAACGCGTCGCACGCAACCGAAACCAGTCGGTCAGATCCCAGATAGAGCTGAACTTCCAGCTGGCGATGTTATGAGTCACCGTCTCGCCGTTGGTCGCGGAACCGGCGGTCTGGTTCTCGTTCTTGTTGTTGGTCTCGCGGAGCGCCGCGTCGAACTCGAGGTATTTTGCGAGCGGGGCATCCTTGAGTACCGGTACATTGACCTCGCCATAGCCTTCCAACACGGAAATCTTACCCGCGTAGTCGAGTCCGTAGCTCAGGAAGTAGTTGTTATACCAGGGCTGATGGGCGAGGTCGTGAGTGACGTCGGCGGTATCCCGGCGCGCCTCCGCACCGAATGAGGCCTTGACCGGCCCTGCGCCGAAGCCATTGAACAAATCGCCACCGATATTGGCCGACACAACGTCCTGTTTGAGCGTGGAGAACTCTTTGAGCGTACGGAACGCGTAAGCCAGTGCCGCGGGACTGGCGTTGTTGCTGCCAAAGAGGTTCAGCGGCACGCAGCCGGCAGCAGCCTGATTGAAGGCAGGCCCCGGCAGCGTCGCACGGCAAGCGATATTGCCCGTGCCGGGATCCGTCACGGCATCCAGCGCGAATTGCAGGAAGGTGCCGACGACGTTGTTGAACAGGGCCTGGTCGTTCTTGTTCTGGCCCCACTCGAAGTAGGCATCCCAGCTCCAGCTCGGGGACAGCGTGCCCTTGAGCCCACCGGTGATACGCACGGTGTCGTTGTTCGTCTGGTTGCGGGCCGCATCGATGCCATTCATGTTGTAACCCAAAAGCGCCCCACCTACCGGCAGTGCGTTGGCGCCTCCGGACTGGAACTGGGCAGGCAGGTAGGCGTTGTCGGGCGCAATACGACTGCTGAGGGGAACAAATACCCCCCTCGCGACCTCGAGCGAGATGGGGCCAATAGCGCCGTTGGCAACCGGGTTCACCGCCTCACTCTTCGCGTAGGAGGCCTGGAGGAAGGAGTTCAGACTGTCAGTGATATTGAAATCCAGGTTCGCAAGCCCCGTGTAGCGCTTGACCGCCGGCCGCAGCGTCGTGCCGTCGTAGGCGCCCACACCGGTGGCGCCGGCTCCCTCGCTGTAGCCGAAGACGCCTGCGCCATCGGGGTAGAGGCCGGGATCGAAGGGTGAGGCCGCGGTGCCTGCGGAATTGAAAATATACTGGGGCCCAAGCGGGATGCACACGGGCGCGGGTACATTGCACGGCGTCAGCACACCGGTCCGGCTCTGGTTGGCCGCCGTCCCGTTGGGTCCAATGATGTAGTGAGGCAGTCCGTTGGCCGGAATGGCAGGTCCGGGGCCCGCCGGAGCCCCGGCATACAGGGTGTTCGTGAACAGGGCAGAGCCCTGCTTGCACCAGTCGCGCACCTGCGAGCAAAGGCCGATGGCCTCGGTATTCTGGTACTCGCCGCCGACGATGAAGTGAGCGCGTCCGTCCGCCAGGTCGCTGCCGTAACCCAGGGAGAAATGAGTGTCGCCGCCATCCCCGTGGGAGGTTCTGCCATAGTCGGCCTGGGCTTTGAACCCAATGAGCTTCTTGTCGAGGATGATGTTGACCACGCCGGCGACGGCGTCAGACCCGTAGATGGCCGACGCGCCACCGGTGACCACTTCAGTTCTCGCCACCAGCATCGACGGTATCAGCGTGACGTCCACGCCACCGCCGGTGGCCGTCGGCACAACGCGCTCCGTATCGATCAGCGTCAGGGTGCGCGTTCCGAAGAAGGGATTCAGGCCACGCAGGTTCGCGAGTTGCGCGCCGACGTTGAAGTTACCGAGGCCCACATTGTTCGCCGCAAAGAAGTTGGAGTTCTGTGGCAGCTCGCCCAGCACCTCGCCCACGTTGGTGATGCCGAGATTTTGAATGTCCTTGGCGTCCAGCACCGTGACGGGATTCGGCGTCGTGAAGGTCGAGCGCGCAACGCGCGACCCGGTGACGACGACTTCCTCGACCGTACCGCCCTTTGCCGGTGTCCCCGATGTGGCCGACGGCGTGCCGGCGTCCTGGGCGACGGCGACCATGCTTCCGACTGTCGTACCCACAATGACGCTGTACGAGCACAGCGTCAGTGCAAGCGCACGCGCCGTCCCCAACACTCTCTTCGGCTGCAACCGATGGCTCATGGAGCTTCCCCCCTCATGAACGGGCACGCCGTGCCCTGTTTCAGATGCGAGGTCCGACGTCTTGTGCGCCTGCACCCCGCTCACCCGCCCCCGAATCATGCGACCCTAGGAAGCTTGGGGGGGGTTATTGTATAAGTCAAATAGGCGACCGGCGGTGCGGACCTGCCAACGGATAAGTATCTGTTAGTATTTGTAAATAATGCGATCCATGAGGGATATGCCAAAGTTTCTCCGGCAAATGGCCTGGACTCATGCAGCGACTGAAGAAGGTGAAACCGGTGCAGCCTGGGCTGCACCGCGGCGATGAAGGCGGTCCGCTCTCGCGCGAGTTGACCAGTCTGCGACTGGTGCGGCTCGGGGACTTCATGAATCGGAGCGCATCGCGTGCGTATCCGCGGGTAAGCGGTCTGTCCGATTTTGAGTGGCGCGCCGTTGCCTGGGTGTGCGAGACGCCGCGACTTTCGATCAACGACCTCTCTGCGCTGCTGCACCGGGGTGTGGCGCAAGTCAGCCGCACGGTGAAAAAACTAGTCGCGGCCGGCTTGCTCCACCGCGCTAACCGCACCGGGGGTCCGGGCGTACTCATCACGGCCACGCGCCTCGGCCGTACCGTCTATGGCCCGCTCAAGCGGCTTGCGAGACAGCGTAATGCAGCGATCATCGCGGGTCTGAGCGCCGAGGAGCTCAAGATTCTCGACCACTGCATCGCGGTCATGACCGCCAATGCGCTCACGCAGCTCGCGCGTGAGCAGCGGCTGCAGACGGGCGAAGACGACCCGCAGTGCCTTTAGCGAGCGATCTGCCGAACTATGTTGTGGGCGATCTCACTCCGCTGCTGCCTGACTCTCTGTTCGGTCGCGTACAGGGATTTCAGGAAGACCCGATCCCAGTCAGTCATGCCGGCGGGTGCCGCCTCAGGCGCTGCGTCGAACAGCTTCAGAATGGTCTCGGCATCGTCCAGGCGCGCGTCAGGCCTGATCTCTGCGAGACCCACCATCGCGGCGTAGTCGGCGAACTGTCCACGCGCGACCGCGTGCAATCGCGTCTGGTCGACTATCAGTACGACACGCGAGAAATTCCAGATCCGGTTGAACGAGAGGTGGGTGGGGTCGGCATGATCGACCATGGGCAGGCTACAGATGCTTGGACCCATAGTGCACGGGCTAAAGACCGTAGGCGTGTCCGGAGGCGTGCCGAAGGGATCCGTCATGTCGGAGCTGTACCAGACTCTCACGGCACGAGGCGTCGCAATGAAGTCATGGACGACACTCGCACCCGTCCCGCCGAATACCAGCAGACGGTGCCGATGGTCCAATCCCTCGAGAGCCTTCTTCGGATCCGAGGTCACGACGATGTACAGGTTCGGCCGGCAGCGCTCGCCGGCGAGCGGCACTGCGGTTGCCCGCGCTATCTGCGAAACACGTTCGAGGATGAACTCGCCCTCCTGCCGGGGAAGGCCGGTCACGAGCGGGCAGACCGGCTCGTTCCACCGGGGAAGCCCTTCTGCGTTCTCGGTGGCCGCGATCTGATTTACGAACTTTGAGACTTTCCGTGCCAGCTCAGCGCGCCGTGCCCTGATTGTGACTTCGTCCAGCGACTCGGGCCTGCTGGCTGAAGAGGTGGCAGCGGCAGACGTAGCAGTCTGCTCAGCAGCGACTCCCGCGGTCGCGCCCGCTAGAACCGCCAGCGTGACGACGCCGCCCAGGATTCGTACTTTCCGTAACACCTGCTACCTCATGGGCCGAGCGGTGCGCCTGGAGCAAGATTCTGCGCAAGGAAGCGCTCCACGGCGGTTAGCAGCGTGGTGCGCTCCGAGTCGAGAGTCAATGAGTGACGCCCGCCCTTGATGACGATGAGCTCGTGCTTCTTGCCGGCCTCTTCCAGTGCCGAGTCCATGGCAAGTGATTGCGCGATGTTTGACTGCGCATCCATGTCACCATGGATCATGAGCACCGGCATCGTCGCGGCGGCGGCATGCCGGCGCGGCGAATCGTCCTTGAGCTTCTGGCGCAGCGTGCCGATCTGCTCGCGCGCGATGGCACCATTGACGAAGTTCCACGTCTGGGACTCCAGCAACGACAGATCGCTAATGCCGGCGATGCTGATCGCGCAGCGGTACAAATCGCCGTTGCGCACCGCCCCGACCAGCGCCGCATACCCGCCGAAGCTCCAACCCACGATGCACATCCGGGCGGGGTCGGCGATGCCCTGCTTGACCGCCCATCGAGCCCCGTCCGTAACATCCGAGTAAGTGAGGCCGCCCCAGTCCTGGTGCGCGTCCATCTGCCACTTGTGACCGTAACCGGCCGAGCCGCGGAAGTTGATCTGCAGCACCGCATATCCCCGGCTGGCGAGGAAGGCTCGCAGGAAATCGAACTGCCAGTGATCGCGAGCGATGGGGCCGCCGTGCGGCATGACAATCAACGGCAAGTGCTCTGCGCGCTTGCCGACCGGAGTCGTGAGATAGCCCGGGACGGCGGTGCCATCGGCGGCGGGAAAGCTGATCGGCTCCACGTGCGGCAGCGTTTTCGGATCGAGACGCGGATAACCCGACCCGATGCGCAGGAGGTGTCCCTTCGCCACGTCGAGCAGATAGAAGGTCCCGGGATCCACATCGCTACTGGTGTGCACGAGGAATAATTTCTCGTCGCGCGTCGAGTCGACGAGGCTCACGAAGGAATTGCCCAGCGGGCCCTTGAGCGCGTCCATGATGCCCTGCGCTTTGGGATCCACCGCGTAGAAGAACGGCCTGTCGGTCTCGTAGACCACGCCCAGGAGCCGCCCATCCGCGCCAAACACGGGCCCGGCCACGTCGACCGCGGGGTGGGCAAATTCGAGTTGGGGTGCCGCTCGTCCGGTCAGATCGACGCGCCACAGGGCGTCGCGGCCTTCGGAATCGGCCATGGCGTAGAGACAGTCCGGCTGGTCAACGCATATTGCCAGCGGCTCGTAACCCCCGGCGGCGAAGGCATCGCGTTTGAACAGCAGCTTCCAACCGTGCGACCCGGAGTCACGCTCATACCGCGCGTAGAGGGAGACCTCCGTGCTGTGGCTCTCGAATCCCCAGCCGACGCGCACCTCGCCGTGACGGTCGGTCAGAAAACGGCGGACGGGAGGGAAGGGGGGCACCTGCACGCGCATAGCACCGGTGACCACATTGAGCTCTTCGACCGCCGGGAACTCCGACAACGCCTGCCCGATATAGGTCGATATCGCTGAGACGTTGCTCAGCAGCGACGGGTCGGCCTGTACCAGTACCGTGTCCGCCTTTGGCGGCGTCCACGAGAGGATCTCATCCTGAAACTGCCCACCGGCGACCGGTGAATCGCTGATCAGCAGCTTCCAGTTCTTGCCGTCGGCATCGACCGCCACGAGTCGCGTTGCGCTATAGACAAAACCTGAGCCCCGAAGGGCGCCCTCCAGTCCGCACAGCAGTCGCGTACCCGAAGCCCAGCGACACCAGGTGAGCTGCACCTCGGGGGAACTGCCCATGACCTGCTTAAAGGCAGTGTCCCCACCCTCCGTAAGGTCGCGCACGAGCGCGCCCCGACCTTGGGGCCCGCGCACGAGCAGCGCGAGATAGTGCCCGTCCGGTGACAGAGCGACGCTCTCGAGCGAGCGTGTGCCGACAAAGTCGGCGAGTGGTGGTGGAGATTCGGCGCCAGCGGGTCCGCCCCAACATAGCGCGGCGAGCCCGGCGAGGGCGCCGACAGATGCTCTCATTGTTTGCTCCCTTACGAGCCCCTGGCGCTGGTTACCGTCCCTCGCCCCTAAGCCGCCGCCGGTGCCCCGAAACGATTGGCTTCGGCCTGCCCGTTGCCAATGCAGCCCCACAGGGCGAAGCCGGCGGAGACGGCGAGCGCGATCGGGGGCACGGCTGCGTCGAGCTGGGCGCCGAGGCTGACGATACTCAGCCAGATGGCAAAGGCTGCGACCATGAGGACTCCAGGGGCGAGCAGCAGCCAGGCGGTGTGCCCCATGTCGTGCAGACGCCGGGCATGCAGGATGACGGCGGGGAACAGCAGCGCCATCAGGGACCATAGAGCGGTGCGGCCCGTCACCAGGAACTGGTAGAACGCCACGACCGCCAGGAGTGTGATCAGGGCGGCCGCGAACTGACCGCGCGAGGTGCGGCCGCTGAGAGTCGTGAACAGGGAATCAAAGGACGTACGGCCTGATTCGCCAAGCGCCAGGGCGTGCCGCTGTAGCGCCCCCCTGTAGTATTCGACGTAGGCCAGCATCAAGAGGCCGTTGAGGGCGAAGGCGGCGAGTGCCAGGACAGCGCCGAGGGGCTGGTGATTCAGGATTAGCGACCAGTAGAGCGCGCACGTCGAGATCGGCATCACCACGCAGAGCGCTACCGGGACGAGCAAACCGGTGAGGATCAGCGCTCCCGTGACGAGCTGGATCGCCATGGCGACGTCGAGCAACCTCGAGTGGACGAGGGCGGACATCAACTGCACGGCGAGCGGCTCGTGCCCGGTCGGCATGGGCCAGAGCGAGAAGAAGAAGTGGTTGGCGCCGTTGACCAGCATCCAGGCGCCGAAGATCAGGCGCCCAACACGGACGAGCTGCTTCATGGCCGGGCCCCCTCAGGCTGGCTTGCGCTCGCTGCGTCGGATGTGCCGAAGGTCCGCGGCTGCGAGCGCAGGGCGAACATCGAGCGGTAGCTCCTGATGTAGGCCAGGCAGAGGATCACATTGCTGAGCAGCGCCGCCTCGCCGAATATCGAGGCGCGCGAAGCCCACCCCTCGAGCGGCGTATCCCAGTAGAACACGCAGAACGAGACGGGCATGCACACGATGAGCGCGAGCGGCATGTAGAACCCTGTCAGGACGCTGATTCCGGCGATCAGCTCCACGGCCTTCACGATGTCGAACAGGTGACTGTCGAGCAGGGCCACGATCAGCTCGTGGCTGAGGGGCTGGGAGCCCATTGGCTGGGGGAACAGGGTCACGAAGTGGTTCAGGCCGGCGGGAATCATCCAGGCTGCGAACACAAGTCGCACAAACCACAGGGCGTACTTCATGGTGTCCCCTCACCGAAAGTCGTTGTGTTCGGCCACCCACACCTGGCCGCCTTATGATGCGGAGCTTAGACTCCGCGGGCGTAGATTGTAAGTGGGCGCAGGGTCGGAGCAGCCCAATCGAAGCGCGTCTTTCGAAGGAGCGGTGGAGTCACACCGGCCGACCGGCGCGGCGCCTTGGCGAGCAGCGCCAGCGCGGCACGCGTCCCTGTTGCCCTCGCCATGCGCGAGACCTAGGACTTCGCTTTCCTCGAAGGCTTCGACTTGCCGGAACGGTTGAGCGCCACCGCCTGGCGCACGAGCGCCTTGAAGGCGGACTCGTCGACTTCCTCGCCTTCGTGGATGTCGATCGCGCGGCGTACGTTTCCCTCGAGACTCGAGTTGAAGAGACGGGCCGGATCCTTCAGAGACGCGCCCTTGGCGAAGGTAAGCTTCACGACACTCTTGTAGGATTCGCCAGTGCAGATGATGCCGTCGTGTGACCAGACCGGAGTGCCCATCCACTTCCATTCCTCGACGACGTCCGGGTCTGCTTGCTTGATCAGCTTGCGCATTCTGCTCAAGGTTTCCCCGCGCCAGTCGTTGAGCTCGACGATTCTTTTCGAGATGAGCTGCGTTGCCGACTCGCCCTGTCTCGCGCCCGACTTTTTCATGTTTTCATCCTATTCGATTCCGACTCCAGGCGCCCAGTGGCGCAAGTGCGGCTCCAAGCTCCGCTTGGATCAGGCTCCAGACCCCTCCCAGTGCCTCCGTCGCGCCAGCGAGTCTGCCACGACCCAGGCGGCGCCGATCAGGGCGAGATTCAAGGCGTTCTCACTCCAGTTCACACGGTTGGAGGGATCGGACAGGAGCATCGGTGCGTGCACCAGCGGCGTGAAGGACGCGAACATGACGGTCAGCAGCACTGCAGCGAGGCGGGCCTGCACACCTATGAGAATCGCCACGCCTGCCGCGATGTGACCAACCCCGGTCGCATACGCCCAGAACTCCTGCGAAGGCGGCAGCCATCTGGGGACCAGCGGGGCGGTCAAGTTCATGTAGAAGAAATGCGCTCCGCCGAATAACAGCGCACAAACCCCGAACGTCAGTTGGCCCAGGCGCGTGAGGCGTGCGGCCAGCGCTGCATCGATCTTGGCGCCGTCGGCATAGACGATCAGCCCGGCCGCAGCGATCGCGAGCTGCTCGGCGACGCCGCTATACGTTCCGAACTCGGCGTAATGGGCGAGCACCAAGCGGCCGTTCATCAGGATGATGACAATAAGCCCGTAATAAACCGTTAGCGCCGCGGCGGCCCCCGCCGCGGTCCGGCGCCACTCGACGGCCGCACCCGCGATGAGCATGAAGGCGGCAGCGGCATAGGCGAGGGCAGTGCGGTCGGGGAAGTCCTTGGGCACCGGCTGCCCCAGGTCGAAGTCCCCCCACGCCAGGCAGACCATCCCCAACGCCATCACGCCCAGACCGTAAAGGCGCCAACCGAAGGCCAGCGTCGTTTTTTCTTCGCTGATCACCTGTCTGTGATCGTAGCTGCGTCTTCGAACCAGTAATTCAGCGTTCCGTCGGACCCTTTTCCAAAGTCGCCCTTGAAGCCGCCCTCACCGCGCAGCCCGCAAAGCTCACCTGTCCCCGATCCGGGAACGACAAACCACGTCGCCGTGATCTGACCGTGCTCGAGGATTTCTGCTCCTTGAAGCACGAAGGTGCCCTTGAGTCCGCCCAATGTTCCGCGGAATCGTTGCATGCTGACGAAGCTGGCAGAGTGATCGTCGCGCAGGACCTGTAAGGCACGAACCGTCGATTCGCCATCGATGTCTCCGGTGAACGTCTCGCTTAAACGCAACTCCAGCAACGCTGGGCTCGCCGTTTGGTCGTAGGGCTTGGCGTCAGAGCTCTGGACGGTAATCTTTGCTTCGGCTCGTGCGCGGGTCCGCGGCTGTGCCTGAGATTGCCCGGCTGCGTGGGTAGATCCATGGTCGATCATTGGCTCTCTCCTACTGCGACGACGGTTCGCCACCGAGGCGCGCCCTGATATCCAGGTAGGCGGCCTCGATCAGGTCGCGCAGCGCGGCGGCTTCGAGCTCGGGTCCGGGCTGCAGCTTCACGTGCCGCATGCGTTTGCCACTTCCCTCCAACAGGCCGGCGGGATCCGCGAGCACTGCGCCCTGGAAGAAGCCGACGTTGACATGATTCTTGAATGTATTGACGTAGCCGAACGGCGCATCTTTTACACATGCGACAGGGCAACCGTCGTGCATCAGCTCCCGGACATCATCACCGCATTGCCGCATCCGCGCGAACCACTTCTGCGCAATAGACCGCAGCTCGAGGGGGTCATCCGCCAGCCAGGTGTCAACAGCCGGATCCCGTCTTGCGCCTCCGGAGACCCGGAAGAGGTCGTTCCTGCCGATCAACCCGTGGAGGTCCAGCGCAATGCGACGAGGTCTATATCCGCCCATGACATGACTTAGAAGTGCCGGTCATGACGGATACCGTAGCAGTTGCTCGATGACCTGGCCACAGAGGCGACACTCGCCTCGCGCGCCGGACGTGACAGCTGCTACGATGCCAGCACGCGCACCTGCTCCCAAAGAGACTGAGCCGTGATCTCCCGTCGCGACATCCTGAAGGCCGCAATCGTCAGTGCTGCGGTTGACGCCGACGGTGCGTCACGCACGCCGGTGCTCGGCTTGCTCGCGCCTGTCGACTCCGCCGTGCCGCCTGAGGCGAGCAGTCTCTATCCAACAGGGGTGCGCTTTCAGGCTGTAAGCGTCGGTCTGGCAAAGATGACGCCCGACGGGTACGACGAGGTTCTCGATCGCATAGAGCCGACGGCCGCAGGGCTGGCCCGGCAAGGCGCACTGGCGATCACCCTGATGGGCACCTCTCTGAGCTTCTACAAAGGCGCCGCTTTCAATCGCGAGCTCACACAGCGCGTTGCCCGAGCGAGCGGGCGTCCAGCCGTGACCATGAGCACGGCGGTCGTTGAGGGGTTGCGAGGTGTCGGCGGTAGACGGTTGGCGGTTGCCACGGCGTATGACGAAGAGGTCAATCGCAGACTGCTGATATTTCTTCGCGAAGAGGGCTTCGAAGTGCTGGCGATCCGGGGGCTGGGCGTCGAGAAAGTCGAAGACATCCACACTGTTACCCGTGACGGCTTGTTCAAGTTCAGCGTCGATGTGTTCGAATCCGCGAAGAATGCCGATGCCTTGCTGGTTTCATGCGGCGGACTGCACACCCTGGATTTGCTCGAGCCTCTCGAGCGCCACTGCGGAGTTCCGGTGGTATCGAGCCTCCCTCATGCACTGCGCGCCGGTGTGCGCCTCCTCGGCTTGAGCGGCCGCGCGGCAGGCTACGGGACGTTGCTGTCGCGGTAAGACATCTTGGGCGGACCCGAGACGCAGCACCTCCGGAGCGGATCACCCGCCACTCCTTCGCGGCAATGATCGCAGTGGTCGCGCGCAATCGCACCGATTCCGTCTCTATGCAAACCGGCTCGAGAATCCCTCTCGAATGTGGCGCGCAAATTCAGTGACCACCGACGTCGCGCCGGTTGATGGAAGAAGCAGGTTGATGTGGAAGAGTGGCAGCCCAGGCAGGTCGCGACTACGCAGTGCCGCCAGACGATCCGGCACGGTCCGTGAAAGAAACGCAGCGATCGCCATGTCCGCCTCCAATGTCGCGAACACAGGCTCCAGACTGCCAAACTGGCAAATCGCGCGCCATGGCATCCTGGCTTTGGTCAACGCCTTGATGGCCGCCGCCCTGAATCCGCAGTTCTCCTGACCCAACGCCACCGAAAGCGGGCGGCGTCGGTAAGCGTCTCCGCCTTTGGCGCCCACCCATACCAGCCGGTCGGCGAGCAGGAACTGATCTTTATCCCCGCGTTCCGGATCGGTCATCAAGGCCAGATCGATCTTCCGCTCGCGCAGGGCGGCTCGAAGCGCCAGCGTCGTGTCGCTCACTAGAGTAATGAGTACGTTCGAATGCTCTTGTCGGAAGCGGCGCAGGATGGGAGGCATCAGTGCGCGAACAATGTCGTGCGCGACACCGAGACGCACCTCTCCGGTAAAGTCGACCGCCCGCATCTGATCCATGACTTCATCGTTGAGTGAGATCAGGCGATGGGCTTTGACCAGCAGCTTCTCGCCCTCGCGTGTGAGGCGGGCTGCGCCCGCTTTGCGGTCAAATAGCCGCACTTCGAATAGCGACTCGAGACGTTTGATCTGCTGGCTGACAGCACCCTGCGTGCGATGGACGACGCGTGCAGCCGTGGTCATCCGCCCTGTTTCAGCGACCGCGACGAAGGCGCGCAGCAGAGCGACGTCGATATTCTGAATATCAGGCATTGCAGAGATCCTAATGAATACCAATAGAAATATTAGCTTCTCTAATAATCATCGTCCACCTACGCTTCCGATGCGACGGGTCGTCTCGCTCGAACCGGGAGCCTCTGCATGGGTGGAATCGCGATCTGGCTGTTCATGGCCTCGGCCGTTGCGCTGCTGGGTTCGCCGGGACCCGGGATTGCAGGCCTGCTGGCGGTTGGCCGCGTGGAGGGGTGGGGGGCGCTTCGCTTCTACGCCGGGCTACAAGTGGGTTTGGCGCTGGCCTTCGGCGCGACTGCAGTAGGTCTACTGTCCGTTCTGCAGGCGGTGCCCTTCGCGGCGAGAGTGATGTCGCTCGCCTCCGCCGGTTACCTCGCGTACCTGGCTTACCGGATTGCTACCGTACGCGTGGGATCGACGCTGGGAAGCGCGCAAGTACGCTCCTCCCCCATGTCAGGGTTTGTGCTGGGTATCGCCAACCCGAAGGCCTACGCCGCCTTCGCATCTTTGCTGGCTTCGCAAACCCTGGTCGAGCACGAGCGCCAGGTCGACGTCCTGTTGAAATGGACGATTTGCGTGATCGTGGCGATTGTTGTCGACCTCGTCTGGCTGTTCATTGGCGTGAGGTTGCAGCGAGCCGCGCTGCGGCCCCTGACCGAGCGCATCCTGAACGCTACCCTCGGAGCGACTATTCTGCTGGTAGCACTACTTACGCTGCTCTGAGTCCACCGCGGCCGCTTCCGGAACCGGCGCTACGGGCGATCCCTTGGCACGTGCCAGGACCTGTTTAGCCTCGCCCGCCGGCGTCCACATGATGAGCAGTTTGGCCTCGCCCGCCTTCGGCACGAGATGCCGAACTTTGTCGCCGGGCCTGACGATCCCCACCATGCCCGGTTTCAGCAGATACAGCTTGCCGTTGACCTCGTGACCGTAGGTTCCGGATAAAACGTAGATGACCTCGACGGCGCCGTGAGTGTGCACAGGGACGACAGTGCCGGCTGGAATGCTCACCTCTGCGATCTCGAGCTCCTTGCCCCCGAGATTCGACTCATCCAGGACGAGCTTCCACCTCGAGCCGGATCCCCCCTGAATGCCATCCATCACGCCGTTCGTGGCGTACGCGTAGCTGGAAGCAGCGCTCTGCCGAGCCGAATCCACATCGGCCGAGGAAGCAGTGACGACCACGAAGAGCACGCAACACCCGCAAAACAACCTCCACAGCTGCTTTCTCATGTGCAAACTCCCCTCGATGGTGCAATTCACAGAAAGGTTCCTGACCGTGCTCGCGACAAATCGCGGTTCTTCGACGACACCTCACGTCCCCGCGAGTTCTCGGACCTGTGTCGCCTTGCGATGGACGATTTCCTGCTGGTAGATCGGGGTGCGATATAGATTGCCGCGCGATAACTCGGGTGGCAGCGGTTTGAACGGCATCATCGATCCCAGCAGCGCGTTGCAGCGCGCCTCAACGCCCACGCGGTACTCGGGCTCAGCGACGATGTACAGATCGTTGTTGAGGATACCGTTGAGCACGAAGCGAGCCGCCACCATTGGATCCATCGGCCTCACTGCGGCAGGACCCCCGCTCGTGCCGGCGGCGGCGGGCGGGCGAGGTCGCGGTGCGCCGGCACCCGGGAAGGGACGCGGCGGAGCACCGGGTGCGACGGCCGGCGGTCCGTCGTTTTTCAATGACGCCGGCCGATAACTCTCACTCTGGCCGATGTTGGTGGCGGTCAGTCCGGGAATGAAGGCGGACGTCCCGATGTTGGTGGTGCGCAGCTCGTGCCGCAACTCTTCCATCAACCCAACGGCTGCGATCTTGGCGACGGTATAGATGCCCGCACCACTGCCCGGCAGAATTCCGCTGGTCGAGGTGGTGGTAACAATCTGCGCACCCTGCTTGCTGGCGAGCATGCGCGGTACATACGTGTGGATGCCGTAGATGGGTCCCCAGAGATTCACACCGAGGCCCCATTCCCAGTCCTTGTACGTGCCGGTGCTCGCAGGCGCTTGCAGGCCCACGCCGGCGTTGTTGACCAGGACTTGCAGTCCGCCAAACTTCTTGTCGATCTCGTCCGCGGTGCGCTCCCAGGCGTCGCGGTCCATCACGTCATGCTTGATCGCGTGCACCCGCGGATCGTTGTCCGGAAAGTGCTTGAGCGCGTCGCCGATGTGCAGATCGTCGAGGTACCCGAGCACGACTTTCATGCCGGCCTCGTGGAAGACGCGCGCGATGCCGAGGCCGATGCCGCTGGAGCCGCCCGTGATGTAGGCGACCTTGCCCTTGACGTCCGTGATCGGCGGGGGCTGCGAGGACCCGATGTCCGGGGCATCGGCCGCCGCCGCGTCGTGCACGCCGCCAGCGCCCAGCACGCCAGCCACACCTGCCGCCGCCATGCCGCCGAGAATTTGCCGTCGGTTCAATGTCTGCTCGTCCATCTCAGTCCCCCAAATATCGTCGTGACGGTGCGTTCGAGCCGAGGGTCATAGCCGTGTGCAGTCGTTTGACGCAGGCCGACTCAGCGCGGCTTGGTGGTGTCGACTTGGTAGATCGGGAGGTCCCAGTGGTTGGCAGTCAGCTCCCAGCGGCGGTTCTCTTCGCGCTTGCGAGTCACCGCATCGGGGAAGAGGGCACGGGTGATCTCGTCCTCGTGCAGGGACCCGTCGACGTCTCGATAGGTGATCTCGACGCGATAGTCCCAGCGCGCCGCCTCATCGGTATGCAGCTGCGGATGATAGATCCGGTAGTCCAGAACGTAGCCGAGAGCCTTCTCGCGCTCGAGAATCGGGATCTGATACTTGCGGAAAATGTCCCACCACTCATCGATGAAACCGTATCGCACCCGGTAGACCCACTCGACTTCGTAGCCCTTGACGGCCGGTTTGGGTGGTTGCCCCACGGCGCTGCCGCCTCCCAGCGACGAGAGTGCCAGCGCCAGCACCGCCCAACCCCATTTTCTCGGTTGCGACATCGAATGGTCTCCCCAGGCATATGCGCCGCGTAGCCCTTTTTGACAGGAGCAGCCTCCACACGCAAGCACGTCGCGGCACCGACGACCCAAGCCCCCAGTCGCAATACGCTGTTCGAACGCGACTTGAGCGCAAACGAGCAAAACGGCTACGTGCGGCCTGGTCTTGCGCCTCCAGGATCGTCCGTGACGCTAGCGAGCCGTCCTCTTAGCCAGCTCGCCCTGTGCCTCGACGGAAACCGCGTTCCATTCTTCCCACGTCGCGATTCGCCGCTCGTATTCCGCGCGGGTCAACGGCAAGCCGCCTGAGCCGAAGAAAATGCGCAGCGGCGGTTCCTTCGCATCGACCACCTTGAGAATGGCCGCGCCCGTCGCATCCGGATCCCCCGGAATATTGCTGCTACGCCATCCGGCAATCGCGGCGCGAGCACCGTCGTAAGCGGGCAACGGGTTAGCTCGCTTGGCCGATGGCCCACCCCAGTCCGTCGCGTAGCCGCCGGGCTCGATGAGAGTCACTTTGATACCCAAGCCGGCCACCTCGGCGGCCAGGGACTGGCTGAAGCCCTCGAGACCCCACTTCGAGGCGTGATACAGCCCGAGGGTGGCAAAGGCATTCACGCCGCCGATCGAAGAAACCTGAATGATGTGACCTGAGCCCTGGGCCCGCATGATCGGCAGGGCCGCCTGGGTGACCCAAAGAGCGCCGAACAGGTTGGTTTCGATCTGGTCTCGGGCCTCGGCTTCACTGATCTCCTCGATGGCGCCGAACAGGCCGTATCCGGCGTTGTTGACCACCACGTCGAGGCGGCCGAAGCGCCGGTGCGCCTGCGCAATCACCGCGCCAACGGCCTCCTTGTCGGTGACGTCGAGAGTGAATGCCGCGACCTGGTCGCGATAGCGTTCAACGAGTGGAGCGAGCGTCTTCACGTCACGGGCTGTGGCCGCGACTCGATCGCCGCGTGCCAGTGCAGCCTCCGCCCACGTACGCCCGAAGCCTTTGGAGGTGCCAGTGATGAACCAAACCTTGCTTGTCATAGATCCACATCCCACGGCCTTTAGGGCGCCAGTAAGCGAATCGGTCTGCGTATCGGTATAGGGGAACAGACGCTGCTTGCACATCCCTCAGAAGGCGGAGGGTGATGTGATCCCGGCGGACGGCGCGCTAGAATCCGGCGCCGCCGCACAAACCAAAAACGTAACGGAGACAGACCGCATGCGAACCCGCCCTTTTCACCGCCTGCTGGCCCTGGGCTGGCTCGGCATCCTGCCGTGCACGGGCACGGCGCTGGCCGCCGACTATACGACCATCACCCTGAACATAGCCGTGGACCGGCCGGTCGATGCAGTGTGGAAGAAGGTCGGAGGCTATTGCGACATCAGCGTGTGGCTGAAGCTCACTTGTGTCTACACGTCCGGGTCGGGCGACCTGGGAACCGTGCGCCGCCTTGCGGATCGCATCGATGAAGTGATGGTGGCGAAGACGCTCCACTCTTATACGTACACGCAGCCCACATCGACCATCCTGTACCACGGCACCCTGGAAGTGGTGGCGGACGGGAAGCGTCGCTCCCGGATCAACTACAGCTTGTTCTATGACCAGTCCCAATTGGCGGACGATGCAGCCAGGGCCAAGGATCGCGAGCAACGCACCAAGGCGTTTACGGCCGCGCTGGAGTCGATGAAGAAGCTGGCCGAGGCTCGGTAGCGCGTAGCAGGAATCGATGAACTGGCTGCGGCTCAGTGGCGCGTGGCAGGTATGGCCCTAGGGCCGGGCACGAAGGGTTCAACGGACCAAAACTGAACGGCGTACAAACTTGGACGGCGTACAAAGATCTCCGAAACTGCGTTACGCCCCCCAGGCTAGCCGATTCGCGCCGCCCGCCGGAAGGCGCTTCCCCGCGCTGCACGGGGGGCCGACGTCTATGCTGCCGTCCGGCGCACGCTGCGGTTCCAAACGATCACAGCGAGGTGGCTGAGCAGCAGCGCTGTGATTGCGACGATTTCCACTACCACAAGTCCCATGTATGCAATTCCTCCAGGCTCTTGAACCGCTAGCAGTTTAGGGAGCGGCAGGCGGGAACATCAGCCTCTCGCGGTAGAGGTCGTACTGATATTCGGGGGTATTGCAAAAGTGCGAAAAAGCCGGCCGATTCTCATCGTTTTGTGTTTTCTGCATGGCTGCAGCACGAACAGTGTCGGATTGGTCTACCGGGCGCCGCCATCGATCGCTTCCGTCGCCGCGGACGCACCGGACGTCACTGTCGGAGCCTTCATCGACCAGCGCGGCGAGACAGCCGTCTGGTTCGGGGCGATCAGGGGAGGTTACGGCAACCCGCTGAAGGTTCTTAACGCCAATGCATCGGTGTCCTCGCAGGTACAGACTGCCTTTGCGGACGGCCTGCGCGCGCGGGGGTTTCAGTCCGCCGGCGCCGGCAAGTCCTTTCAGCTGGCCGGCGTCATCAGAAAGTTGGACTGCAGCCAATACGTGCGCCTTGAGGCCCACGCCGAGATCGAGGTCTCGGTGATCGAGATGGCCAGCGCCAGCTCCCTGTTCACCCGGACGTATACAGCGGACGCACTGGAAGGCTCGCTCCTCGCGATGAACACAGGCATATTCGCCTCAGTGGAGGGTCTACGCGCGCTCGCGGAGAAGACGCTGTCGCAGGTAGTGGACAAAGCGCTGGATGACCCCGCACTGCGCGACTCGATGCGCCGGTAGCAGAAATGGCCGCAAAATCCCCAGCCTACGTGCCCTCGATGAGCAACGCGACCGTCAAGGCCAGGACAGGCAGAGACTGGCGCGGCTGGTTCGAGGTGCTGGACCGGGCAGGCGCGGTGCA
>FTEN01000204.1_pt1 | contig 23056 bp, 21 predicted proteins | sample 1640221 | NCBI WGS metagenome assembly FTEN01 (sample SAMEA3914816, study PRJEB12502) | metagenome | biome: forest; material: soil | place: USA | collected 2011-09-16 | depth 0.3 m | reverse complement strand
GTTGAGAGGGTGTGATGGCAACAAAGCTCGATAAAGTTCTGAAGCGCGAAATCGATATCGGTGGCAAGCCCTACATGCTGGCGATCTCGCCCGATGGCCTGAAGCTCACCGAGAAGGGACGGCGCAAAGGACAGGAGCTCTTGTGGAAGGATCTCGTCGGCGGTCAGGCCGCCGTCGCCGTCGAGGGGGACGACTCGGTCGATCAGCCGCAGACCTGATCCGGCAAGGCCGACTGGTCGCGCACGTTCCTCGGCCCGCGTACGATCCGGCGAAGCCTGCGGCTTTGCGGATCCTCCAGTGACGCGCTTCTCGGCAAACATCGGCCTCTTATGGCCGGACAGACCGCTGCTTGCGCGCATCGAAGCCGCCGCGCGGGCTGGGTTTCGCGCCGTCGAGATGCATTTTCCGTACGACGTTGCTGCCCGCGACGTGGCGGAGGTCGCCCGCCGCGACGGCATGACCTTGCTCGGAATCAACACGCATCCGGGGCGCCTGGACAAGGGTGACCGCGGCCTCGGCGCCGTACCGGGACGCGAGCGCGAGTTTCAGGCGGCCGTCGACCAGTCGATCGAATACTGCGCGGGATGCGGTGCGCGCGCCATTCATGCTATGGCCGGCAACGTTGCGCCGGCCGAGCATGCGACCGCGCGCGCCGTCTTCCTGCAAAACCTGAGCTCTGCTGCCGGGCGGGCCGCCGCGCACGATCTGATGATCCTGCTCGAGCCGCTCAATCCACGGGACAACCCAGGGTACTTCTACTCGACCGTGGCGCAGGCCGCCTCGATTATCGAGGAGCTCGCTCTTGCGAACGTCAAGCTGCAGTTCGACGTCTATCACGTCGCCATCGCGGAGGGCGACGTGCTGATGAAAATGCAGAAATACCTGCCGATCATCGGCAACGTTCAGATCGCCGCGGTTCCGAGCCGGGCGGAGCCCGACGAAGGCGAGATTGCCTACCCCGCCGTACTCGCCGCACTGCGCAGACTCGGTTACGCGGGTTGGGTGGGCTGTGAGTATCGGCCTCGCGCCGACACGGACGAGGGGTTGCGCTGGATGGCGAATATGAGAGACCCAACATGACGACCAAGGTGGCCCTCGTGACGGGGGCAAGCTCGGGAATCGGGCGTGGCGTCGCGCTTGCTCTCGCCAAGGCGGGCTACACGGTCGTACTCGCGGGCCGCCGGATAGCGCTGCTCGAGGAAGTCGCCCGAGAGGGCGGCACGTGCTGCATTCCCGTGGCCGCCGACGTGACGAACGAGTCTTCCGTCGCCGCACTGTTTGCGCAAATCGGCGGCGAATGCGGCCGGCTCGATCTACTGTTCAACAACGCGGGGATCGGCGCGCCGCCCACGCCGCTGGAGGAGCTGCCGCCGCAGCAGTGGCGGGCGGTGCTCGACACCAATCTCACGGGCGCCTTCCTGTGCACGCAGGCGGCCTTTCACCTGATGAAGGCGCAGCAACCCCGCGGCGGACGAATCATCAACAACGGCTCGATCTCCGCCACTACGCCGCGGCCCCGCATGATTGCCTATACCGCCTCCAAGCACGCGGTGACGGGTCTCACCAAGGCCACCGCCCTGGAAGGGCGCCCATACGACATCGCCTGCGGTCAGATAGACATCGGGAATGTTGCGACGCAGTTGGCAGTCCCGCTGTCGCAGGGGACCCTGCAGGCCGATCTGTCGCTCAAGTCCGAGCCGACGTTCGCCGTCGAGCACGTCGCCAACGCCGTCCTGTACATGGCGGCCTTGCCGTTGGATGCCAACGTTCTGTTCATGACCGTGATGGCCACGAAGATGCCGTTCGTCGGACGAGGGTGAGCGTCGACCGGACCCCGTTCGCGAGGTTGCGCGGCGGCGGCCGTCGTGGCTGATGCGGCAGCGCATCGCGCCCCGTCCTGCTCGTGATCCAGGACCGGCTCACGTACCCGAGGTGATCCCCACAGGGGGCCGCGAGATGCGGTTGGGATCCCGCGCGGGAACCAAAGTCCACCTCCCGTCGTTGTCACTGACCCGGTGCCGCCCACGGTGCCGCCCTGAGAACGTCCCTAAATGCAGACGAACATCAGTTGGGTAGTGCTTCGTAACCCAAGTCATGTCAACGTAGCATTCATCGGGTAGACATGAAGTTTGCACTTCAGGTGAGAGCGCCATGAAGACCCCTTCGCCTTCCGCAAGTCTGTCGGCGCCGCGGCCACCACCGTGGCCAACGTCCTCGACATTGCACCGCATGATGCACTGGGACGAGCCGCGCGATGTGCTGCGCGCAACTCCGGCCGCGGAGAAAGCCGCCACACCGGCCGGCGCCGCCGCGGCTTATGGGTGCGTCGACTGGTTCATGTATCCCGACTCACTCGACTGAACCCTGATGCGCCGCGCGCCGGCTGCGATGCCGTCGCTGCTCGCAGCCGCGGTCCCTGCCGCGGCAAAGGATGCCCAACGACCGCGTGAAGTTGGGTAGGATGACGCGCTGTTGCCCCCGGCAAGCTTGAAGTCCCGCGCCTGGCGAACGCCCGCCTGCACCCGAAGGAGGAGGTTGCGAGGCTGTCCTGGCGGGCGCCGGACCCGAAGGAGAGAATCGATGCGCGTCCGAGTGATCGTCGCCGACCAGAGCGAAGCCCGCTTCTATGACCTGGATGGCCTCGACGCGCGCCTGCAGCCCGCGGGACGCCTGACCGACCCCGACGCTCATTCGCAGGAGCACGAGCTCGCTGCGGAAAGGGCCGCGCGCGGCTCCGGTCGTACCGCCGTTGCGGATGCCGGGCGCAGAGTGGGCCTGACGCCGCATTCCGTCGGTACCGATCCAAGGCCTCGCAAGGATGCTGCGATGCGCTTTGCCCGGCAGGTGGCAGCCGAGCTCGATGGCGCGCGGCTGCGCGACGGTTTCGATCGGATCGTGCTGATCGCGGGTCCGGCTTTCATCGGCCTGCTGCGCAGCGCGCTGTCCGAGCCGGTACGCGCCACTCTCGTCGCGGAGGTCCGCAAGGATCTCGTGCACCAGGAAGAGTCGATGGTGCACGCGTACGTGCCGCCGGAAGCCTTCAGGTAATTACGCTTCGATGTATGGACCGATGAGCCGACGAGCCAGCGCGGCCGCAGCACTCATGCTGAGCGCGTGCACCGCAGTCTGTGCCTCCAATCCCGGTGCGCCGGTGCAGGCCGTCACGCCTGGCGCGCGCAACGTCATCATTTTCATCGCCGACGGTCTGCGTCATGATTCTGTCACCGCTCAGGACGCACCCACGCTGCTGGCTGCACGGGTGCATGGCGTACATTTCATCAACAGTCATGCGTTGTTTCCAACGTTGACGATGGCGAACGCCGCGGCGCTCGCCACCGCGCACGGACTCGGTGACACCGGAATCTTCAGCAACACCGAGTACGTGGGATTCGGGATCTTCAGCAGCGGCGCCTTCGGCAAGGCTGCCGGGACGCCGACGCCCTTCCTCGAGAACGACCAGGCTCTGGCTGACGTGGACGACCGCTTTCCCGGCGGCAACTTCCTCAACGAGACGAGTCTGCTCGCCGTGGCGCACGCTCATGGCTTCAACACGGCAGCGATCGGCAAGCTCGGTCCGGTAGCCATCCAGGACCTGACCCGTGTCGGCACGGATGGCAGCCGGTTTCTCGTACCGCAGACCGTGGTGCTGGATGATTCGACGGGCACGTCCTCCGGACTGCCACTCTCGGCGGAGAGTGCGGCCGCACTCGGTGCCGCGGGCCTGCAGCTCGCACCGCCCGCGCGCCGTCAACCGACCGGCAGTCTCATGGCCGCAGGTACGCTCGAGACCAATGCGGCCCAGCAAAAGTGGCTCGTGGATGCAACGACCAGGGCCATTCTTCCGGCCTTCGTCCGCAGCGGTAAGCCCTTCGTGCTGGTGTACTGGTCGCGCGATCCCGACGGGACGCAGCACAACCAGGGGGACAGCCTCAACACTCTGACGCCGGGCATCAACGGTCCCACTTCACACGCGGCCGTGGCGGATGCCGATGCCAACCTGAAGCAGATCCTGGACTTGCTGGACTCCAATCCCGGGCTGCGCTCGAGGACCGACGTGCTCATCACGTCCGATCATGGTTTTGCGACGATCAGCAAGCACGAGATCGATGCGCATGGGGGCGTTGCCTCCGGCTATTCGACGACCTTTACGTACCGCGACGCGCACGCAGCGCCAGAGGTCGCTCCGGGCTGGCTGCCGCCGGGCTTCCTCGCTATCGATCTGGCGCACGCGCTCGATCTGCCGCTGTTCGATTCCGACGCTCCGCTGCAGAGCGGCGGAGTCACGCGATACGTGGCGGTGGATCCGTCAAGACCGGCCTCAGAGGATTCGCGGCAGCGACCGACGATCGGCAGCGCACTGATCGGAGGCTCCGCGCTGCAGTCGCGCGGTGATGCCAAAGTGATCGTGGCCGCCAACGGCGGCTCGGATTTGATCTATGTGCCCGGCGGTGACCGCCGCCTCGTGCGCCGGATCGTCGAGTTCCTGGCCCAACAGGATTACACCGGAGCGCTGTTCGTGCACTCGGCATTCGGCAGCATTCCTGGCGCGCTGCCGCTGGCATCGATAGGGCTCGAGGGTACGGCGCGCATGCCGCAACCGTCGATTGTCGTCGCCTTCAAGACGTTTCTGCGCGTGCCGGGCGACCTGCTCTCCGCGGTGCAGGTCGCCGACACGACGTTGCAGGAAGGACAAGGCTCACACGGCAGCTTCGGCCGCGACAATACGTACAACAACATGGCCGCCATCGGTCCGGACTTCAAACAGGGTTTTGTGGACTGGCTGCCCGTGAGCAACGCCGATATCGCCCGGACCGCTGCTCACATACTCGGGCTGAGGCTTCCCCGGAAAGGCAAGCTGCAGGGACGCGTGCTGGCGGAGGCGCTCGCGGGGCGGCCGGGAAAGAGTCTCCCTCCCGCGCACACACAGATCTCCGCCGCGAGCACCGGCGGCAAGGCCACCGTGCTGCAACTCCAACTGCTCGACGGCAGCAGCTACTTCGATGCCGCCTGCTTCGTCCCCGCAGGCGAGTTGCAACACACACCCCTTCTCGAGCCGTGCACGGCCAGCGGGAACTGACCGAGGCGTCGGGATTCGGCGACGCTTGTTGCCAATTGTCGCGGGCATGCGTGAGCTGAACCTCAGACAGTCGTTTCGGTCTACCAAGTTCGGCAAACTGCAGGATAATCGGCGCCATGAAGTCACTCATCCCCCTCGCGGCACTCGTTCTGTGTGCCATGACATCCCGAGTCGCCACGGCATCGCTGGGGGATGACGTCACTTCCGTCGAAGCAGATCGCGTGCACATGAAGGCGGCCGCGATTGCAACCTCACGCTCGGCGCTCTACACCGTGCACGAAATGCAAGCTGCCGGAGGTACGACGGTGCGCGAGTTCGCGTCGGCGGACGGCATCGTGTTCGCGGTGACCTGGAAGGGGCCGTTCAAACCCGATCTGCGTCAGGCGCTCGGCCGCTACTTCCAGGCGTACCAGGATGCGCCGCGCGCGAAGCGTCAAGGGCACTCACACGACGTGGTGGAGCAGCCCGGCCTCATCGTCCACTCGAGCGGGCGGATGCGGGCATTTGTCGGAATAGCCTATGTTCCGCAGCTCGTCCCCGCCGGCGTGTCCGTCGATCAGCTCGAAGGGCAGAGCTTCCAGTGAGCGCCCTCCATACGCGTTTCACCGTGCTGTACGCCACGCTCACCGCATGCGCGCTGGTACTCGCCGCGAGCGCATGTGGTGGCGGTGGTGGCGCAACGTCGACGGTTAGCCCCCCGCCACCGCCGCCCGCAGACAATGTGGTGTCCGTGGTCGTTGACCAGGGTCCTGCGGCAGCGACGGGAGTCGTGAATACACCTTACGTGTCCGTCACGATCTGTGCGCATGGCACGACGAACTGCCAGACGATCGACCACGTCACGGTGGATACGGGCTCGTATGGTGTGCGCCTCATCTCCTCCGTCGTCTCTTCCACAGTGGCCGCAGCGCTCACGCAGGTAACGGACTCCCAGAGCCAGCCCCTGGTTGAATGCACACAGTTCGCCGACGGTTACAGCTGGGGACCGGTCAAGCTTGCCGACATCAAGATCGGCGGCGAGCTGGCCGCCGGCGTGCCCGTGCAGATGATCGGCGATCCTGCGTTCTCGACGGTGCCGCCCAATTGCTCCAGCACCGGGCCCCAGGAAGACACCGTGGCGCAGTTCGGCGGCAACGGAATACTGGGCATCGGAGTGTTCAAGCAGGATTGCGGTGCCGGGTGCGCCGCAGGTCCGGTGTCGCCGGCGCTGTACTATGCGTGTCCTGCCAGCGGGTGTGTTCCAAGCGCGGCGCCGCTCGCCAGCCAGGTCTCGAATCCCGTGTTTCTTTTTCCCACGGACAACAACGGGTCGATTCTCGAGCTACCGACGGTCGGGGCCAGCGGTGCCGCGATCCTGACTGGCTCGCTGATTTTCGGCATCGACACCGAGAGCAACAACGCGCTCGGCACGGCGGCAATCGTCTCCGTCGACTCCAGCACCGGCTACAGTTCGGCGACCTTCAATTCGCAGACGCTGGCGCACAGCTTCATCGATTCCGGATCGAACGCCTATTTCTTTCCGGATGCGTCCCTGACCGTGTGCACGAGCAGTGTCGCCAAGGACTTCTACTGTCCGGCGACGACGCAGCCGCTGTCCGCAACCATCGCAGGTCCGGGGGGCCTCATGCAGAGTGTGTCGTTGAACGTTGCCAACGCCGTTTCGCTGCTCAACGACAATCCCACGTTCAGCGTCTTCAGCGATCTGGGCGGAACCAATCCGGATACCGCCAGCTTCGACTTCGGCCTGCCGTTCTTCATGGGGCGCCATGTCTTTACGGCCATCGAGGGCCAGTCCACCTCCGCCGGCGCTGGCCCCTACATGGCCTTCTGACGCGGCGCGCTAGCTGCAGGGCTTGTTGTGATCCGCGCGATTGCCCTGCGCCTTCGCGTTGGCTTCCGTCATGTACTGCCCTTGCTTGGTCTTGCCGTAGTAGCGGTCGGCGGGGCAGTGATACACCTTGGATGCCGTGTTGACCCACACCATTCCGGGGCCGCCTCCCGGAGCGGGCGCTGCGGTGCTGGCAGCCATCGACCCCGTCGCCGCCTTTGAAGGGGCGGCAGCTTGAGGTGTCGCAGGCGTGGGCGCAGCGGCCGGCTTCGGTGCCGAGGGAGCGGGTGTGGCGGCGGCTCCCGCGGACCCTGCGGCGCCGGTCGCGGTGCTCGAGGCTGCGGCGCCCGACTTGTTCACGCCGCCATGTCCGCTGCACGCGCCACGACCGCCGTGCGAGCTCGTCCCGTCTTTGCAGGTGACGGTTGCGGCGCTTCCGGAAGTGCCGGCGGCCGCTGTTGTGGCGGCAGCAGGGGCCGCCGGAGCGGCGGCTGGAGCGGCCGCGCTACCGGCAGCAGGTGGTGCTGCGTGGGTGGTTGCGCCGGCGGCGCTCGCCGATTTGTCGATTCCACCATGTCCGCTGCACGCGCCGCGGCCGCCGTGGGGGGATGACGTCCCGTCCTTACACTGAACCGGGCTCGACGTGTCGGCAGCGCCGCTCACGATCGGAAAGGCGAACGCGATGGCGCCGAGCAGGGCGCCGTGTACGAGAAAACGAGTGTTGCGGATGTTCATGGGATTCGTCCTCGAGTCAGCTGTGCAGGAAACGTTGTGCGACGCTGGCCAGCGTGCTTCCCAGGTTGCCCTGCGGGAGCTGACCATTCGGTGTCATGTGGTCGATGATCTGGGGCAGGAGCGCGGAAAGATGACTCTCCACCTCGGCCTGCGGGATGCCGGTCGCCTGCGCAATCTTCGCGGTGCACTCGGCTCCCAATGTGCTCTTGATCTGGTCGGCCGAGATGGGCAGGTTCTGACCCGTGCCCATCCAGGACTGAAAGAGGTGTCCGAGGCCGTTCTGCTGGAACGTCTGCAGCAGCCCTGCGAGTCCGCCCGGCCTGCTCTCGATGATGGACAGCACCTGGGTGACCACGGATGCGGCCGGATTGGCATTGCCGCTCTGGGGTTGGATGTTGAGCGTATTCGTGAGGCTGTCGAGGATGCCCATAAATATTCCCCTGTGGACGTTCTTCGGCTGCGATGCCGGACGCGAGGATATCCCAAGAGGCTGAAGGAAGACTGAATGCGGCGGCCGCGAGCAAAATGGTGCGCTGCCTACACGGGCCTTGCGTTCCGACGGCGGGTTGCCGCAAGGTAGCCCGCCGTTCAAATGGGGGAGAGCGCCGTGGCACAAGCCGTCATGCCCGCGGTCGAGAGCACGCTTGCAGAGCTGTACTCCAAAGGCTACCGGGCGTGGCTTCTGACCGTCCTGCTGGCCACGAATGCGCTCAACCTGGCCGACCGCCAGTGTCTGGCCGTCGTGTCGCAGGCCATCAAGGTCGATATCCGCCTCACCGACCTGCAACTGGGCATCATCCAGGGACTGGGCTTCGCCATTTTCTACAGCGCCTTCGGCCTGCCCATCGCACGTCTCGCCGAGCACTTCAGCCGCACGCGGATCATTGCCGCCGCGATCGGGCTGTTCGGTGTGATGGTGTCACTGTGCAGCACCGCGACCAGCGGCTGGCGGTTGCTGCTCTTTCGTATCGGCGTCGGCGTCGGCGATGCGGGCTTCGGACCGCCGGTCGCCTCGCTCATCGGCGATCACTACAAGATGGACCGTCGCGCCTCGGCGATGTCCATCATCTGGCTCGGCGGGCCGCTGGGCGTCGTGGGCGGAGCGACTTTCGGCGGCTACATGGCCGAGCACTACAGTTGGCGGACGGCCTTCCTCGTGGTCGGCGCGACCGGGCTGGTCGTTTCGGTCATCGCCTTCCTGACATTGAGGGAGCCACGCCGTGGGCTGTCCGATCCGGTGGCCGTTGCGGCAGGACCGCCGCCATCCACCTTGGAGATGCTGCGGTTCCTGTTCTCGAAGCGCTCCATGCGTCACATCCTGATCGGGTGCGGACTGGCGGCGACGGCGATGAACGGCATCGGCCAGTTCTTCGGGCAGTTTCTGATTCGCAACTATCACATCGGCCTGGCGCAGGCCGGCCAGCTGCTGTCGCTGGTGGCGGGAATCGGCATGACCTCGGGACTGGCGCTGGGCGGTTTCGGAGTGGACTGGGCCGGTCGTTTCGACAAGCGCTGGTACGCCTGGGGGCCGGCGGTCACGCTGATCCTGTCGGCGCCCCTGTTCGTCCTCGGCTTCGACCAGCCCACGATCATTGCAGCCGTCGGGCTGCTCATCGCCGCGCACGTCGTGCTGTTCGTCTACTACACGCCGACGCTGGCGATCGCGCAGAACATGGTTGGGGCGAGCATGCGCGCCTCTTCGGGGTTCCTCATTGCGCTGGTGATCGGCCTGGTCGGCATCGGACTCGGTCCGACGCTCGTGGGCTTCTTAAGCGATCTCTACGCAACCCACAGCTTCACGCTCGGTCAATACGCGGAGTTGTGTCCCAAGGGACTGCCGGCTCCAGGCGCGGCGGCAGATCTGGCGGCCGCCTGTCGCGAAGCCTCCGCAACTGGAATTCGCCATGCGCTGATGACCACGGCGCTGATACCGATCTGGGGTGCCGGGCACTACCTGCTTGCGGCTCGCAGAGTTCGGCAGGACCTCGACACGCTGTACGTCCCGAAGGTCGCCGCAGGTGCCTGAGGGCCTGGGTTTCCTTAGCCTGACCAAGAGGCGTTTTCGCCCCTGACGGAGGCCGTTTCCGCCGGCTCCCCGGGAGCGATTTCGTCGCCTGACTGGCGTCTGTGTTGCGTTTCCGATACAATCCCCGCCGCCCTGTGCTCACGCAGCAACGCACTTCGCTGCCAGTTGACTCGTCGTTCCGTGTGAGTCGATACCGCTCTTAAACTCATGCACTGCTTACACTTACACTCACGTTGACGAGCGCTTCGGGTTTCATCGCGCTCCCGCTGGTCCGCCTCGATGGCCCTTGGCGCATCATCCGGCCGGTGCGGATTTGCTTCCGTGCAACCATTTTCTAGGGGGATAAGTATGAGTAAGCCAACCGCTCCGGGCGCACTGATCGGCCTTGCTGTCAGTGCCCTGGTGCTGGGTACATCGACTGCGTTCGCGCAGACCGCGCAGAACCAGACGGCCAATGCGCCCGCGACCACCGGCGGCCTGGAAGAGGTCGTCGTCACCGCGCGCTACCGGCAGGAGAATCTGCAGCAGACTCCAATCGCGATCAGCGCCATCACTGCCGAGGACATCGAGCAGCGCGGCTTCACCAATGCGACGGACGTCGCGTTGACCGTTCCGAACGCGAGCTTCCGGCAGGCTCAGGCGGCCTTCGGCAACACTGAGACCGCGTTCATCCGCGGCGTCGGGCAGAACGATTTCAATTTCGCCTTCGAGCCAGGTGTTGCGATCTACGTGGATGACGTCTACTACCCCACCACGATGTCCTCGCAGTTTGACCTCATGGACCTGGAGCGGGTCGAGATTCTGCGCGGTCCACAGGGCACGCTGTTCGGCCGCGGCGCCATCGGTGGTGCAGTGCGTTACGTCTCCAAGCCGGCCACGGGAGGCGAGACTGGTTTTGCGACAATCAGCGTTGGCGACCGCCATCGTGTCGACCTGCGCGCCGGTTATGATTTCTCGCTCATACCGGACAAGCTGTTCATGCGTGTCACGGGAATGTCGAAGAAGCAGGACGGTTACCAGAAAGTCATCGATTTCGTCTGCGCATTCCCGGCGCTCGCCGGGACGCTGCCGGCGACCACCCGCAACCGCAACTCCGGCTGCCAGACGGGGACGCTCGGCGGCACGGACGTGCAGGGTGCCCGTGCGCAGTTCCGCTTCGTCGCGAACGACGTGTTGGAGTTCGGCACGACGGTCGACTACCAGCGGGACAATTCCGAATCGCGCGCCGATTCGATCACGGGTATCGGTTTCCTCATCCCACCCGTCAAGGCGTGGGACAACTTCATGTTCAATGGCACTTTGAACGGCAGCGGACTCGTCGCCGACCGGCCGAATCCGAATTTCGGCGGCTATGGCGTGCACTACGACAGCCGCTTCATCCCGTCGAGCCCGTACGTGACCTACGAGACCTTCCAGGACCCTTACACCGGGCTGCAGCTGCCCAAGAAGGAGGGTCTGGATCAGAAGGGCATTTCGGCAACGATGGATTGGAAGCTCACCGACACGGTGAATACCAAGGTGATCCTCGCCTGGCGCAACTGGAACAGCGCGTTCGGCACGGACCAGGACGGCTCGCCCCTGGGATTCGCGGGAGCCGACGGCATCCAGCATTTCACCTATCGTACGGCTGAGTGGCGCCTGAACGGCCTGGCGTTGGACAAGAAGTTCGAGTGGACGGTGGGCGCCTTCTTCTACGATGGCAACAGCAGCAGCGCTCAATCGGTGCCGCTACCCGCGTTCGGCGGGCCGAACTACTACTCCAATCCGACCGGGATTACCGGCACGCTCCCCAACGCGTTGCTCGTCAACGGCAAGGACACGGGCCATTACGAGAACAAGTCCGGGTTTGCGCACGGCGTGTACGCGTTCAGCGACGCCTGGCATCTGGAGCTCGGGGCACGCTACTCCCAGGACAAGAAGCACGATCTGAACGACAACACCATCGTGGTGCTGCCGGTGGAGAGCGATCAGAATCACTTCGACTGGCGCGCGGGGCTCGACTGGCAGGTCAACAGCGACGTCCTGCTATATACATCGGCTTCGACCGGTTATCGACCGCCCGCTTTCAATCCTCGCCCCTTCCAGCCGACGCAGTTCGTGCCGGTCAAGGGCGAGAGCATGACCTCGTATGAGCTGGGAATGAAGAGCGACTGGTGGGATCGCAAACTGCGCGTGAATCTGGCGGCGTTCTATAGCGACTGGAAGCAGCGCATCATCCCGGCGGCGGGTATCGAGTGCGTCAAGAATGCCGCTGGTGCCTGCATCGGGCCCGTGGTCGTTCCGCTGACTGCATACGTCAATGCTCCCGCCAAGATCAAGGGCGGTGAGCTCGAGCTGGCGTTCCGTCCGGTGGATGCCTTGCTCTTCACGGCACAGGCGGGTTACACGAGCTTCCAGGCCAGCAGCACCACTTTCCAGGGTGCACCGTACAGCGGAACCACGTCGAACGGCGAGTCGGCCTATGTGCCGAAGTGGAACGCCTCGGCGAGCGCACAGTACACGGTCGATCTCGCCAACGGCGCTACCCTCACGCCGCGGTGGGATGCGTACCTGCAGACCGAGATCTGCTCCGGCCAGTTCGTATCTTCCTGCACGGCCGGGTACGTGCTGCACAACGCTCGAGTCGAGTACGCTGGGCCCAGTCGCGATTGGACCATCTCGGCGGGCATCCAAAACGTCACAGACAAGACGTACTACTACAACATCTTCGACCTGACGCCGTTCGGTGAGCCGACGATCGAGGCACAGGTTGCGCCGCCGCGCGAGTGGTACCTCTCGGTCACGCGTAATTTCAAATAAGGCAGTAGGAAACGCCCTGCGGGACCCACCGCGGAAGGCGACACCCTCAAAGGCCCGCTCCCCGATTCGGGGGGCGGGCCTTTTTTATGCAGCTCCCGTCAGGCCGCCGGCTGTGCGGCCGCCGTCGCGGCACGCTGGCCGACTTTCACCGGCGCCGTCTCGATGAGGAACAGCGCGAGGATGCCGCAGGCGAGGGCAAGGCCCGCTTCGATCAGCAGCGTCGCACTCAGACCGTAGGCGTCGGCGGCCATGCCCGCCACGGTGGGAGTGACGGCGCCGCCGATCAACTCTCCCAGTCCCATCACCAAGCCGAGCGTGGTGGCGATGTACTTCACCGGAATCGTCTCCGAGGGCACGGTGCCCATGATCAACGGCATCACTCCGCTCGCAGACCAACCCAGGAAGATGAGTACCCCCAGCGTCACGAGCGACCCCGAGTAGTAGAGAACCGCGAGCGGTACCAGCACTCCGATCACGGAAAATACGATCATCACGGGCTTGCGGCCGACCTTGTCGGACAGACCCGGCACGATGAAGCTGAACGTCGCCGCGGAAATTCCCAACACGCCCATCAGGTAGCTCGCCTCGGTCGCGGGGATGTGGCGAACGTTGGCGTAGTACTGCGGCAGGAATACCCACGCAAGGATCATCCACGGGACCATGCAGATGCACATGAGTACGCACAGCCACAGGTTGCGGTACCTGAACATCTCACCGACGCTCATCCGCGCAGCCTCGGGCGCGCTGCGTGCGTCGACAGCGGCCTGGACCTCGTGCGTCACTGGCTCGCGGATATAACGCCAGATGAGCACCGCGAGCACCAGGCCTGGCAGTCCGGCGATGTAAAACGCGTTGCGCCAGCCGTACCGCTCGGCGAGCCATACGAGCACGATGGGTGCAACGAACGAGCCCAACAGGTTGCTGCCGAAGTTCTGCATGAAGCCCATGTTCGCGCCGCGCCGGGAGGCACTGGATTCCAGCGCGACCAGCGACTGGGAGATCGGCAGGATCGGCCCCTCGGACAACCCCATGAAGATGCGGGAGAGCAGCAGGATCGCGAACGACCCGGCCATGCCGGTCATGAACGAGCACAGGGAGAAGACGACGAACATGACGAGCAGCAGCGGTTTGCGCTTCCCGGAGGCATCCGAGAGGCGTCCTCCCAGGAGCCCCGCAACGGCCCACGCCGCCGAGAAGCCTGAGGAGATGCCGCCGAGCTGCGTGTTGCTCAGGCCCAGATCCTTCACGAGATAGGGGCCGAGATAGTTGGTCGCGTTGCGGTCGAAGAAGACCACGCCGAAGGCGACGCTGAGGAGGAGGATCATCCACGTTTCGTAGGATCCGCTGCGCTTCATGTCTTGTTCTCGCTTGTCGCTGACGGCCGGCGCATTAACGTTGTTTCCGGGCAGACGGTCAAGATGTCCGCGGAGGGTGATCGAGGTGCGGTCGGTCCGCGGCAGATTGGGGCGAGCCTACGAAAGCCGCGCCAGGACAGGCGCCCAGCGCGGTCGAGCCGCCCGTGCTCAACCCGGGTGCTCCGTCAAGATCGGCACCTGTCCCGTGGGCGAGTCGTCTTCGGAATGCTGTCCGGAAGGCTCCGGATACCCATCTGCCCGCGCAGGCGAAGCGGCGTTGCGGCGGTGCGGCGCGTCGAAGTCCAACACCGGGCCTGCGGGAACGATGCCGGTTGGATTGAGTTTGCGGTGGCTGCCGTAGTAGTGCGCCTTGTACTCGTCCAGGGAGACGGTGCGCGCGATGCCGGGAACCTGGTACAGCTCGCGCGTGTAACCCCAGAGCGCCGGATATTCATACACGTGGCGCAGGTTGCACTTGAAGTGCCCGTAGTACACGGCGTCGAACCGCATGAGCGTGGGAAACAGGCGCCAGTCGGCTTCGGTCATGAGGTCGCCGACCAGGTAACGCTGCTGCTGCAACCGTTGCTCGATCCAGTCCAGCGTGGCGAAGACCTCATCGACCGCGCTTGCGTAGGCTGTCTGCGTCGTCGCGAATCCGGCGCGATACACACCGTTGTTCAATGTGTCATAGATCCGCGCGTTGACCTCGTCGATCTCCGCTGCGAGCACGCCCGGATAGTAATCCGTCAACTCGTGCGTGATCTCGTCGAACTCCGAGTTCAGCATGCGGATGATGTCGGCCGACTCGTTGTTGACGATGCCGTTCGATTCCTTGTCCCACAGCACCGGTACCGTCGCCCGGCCGGTGAAGAGCGGGTCCGCCTGCTGGTACAGCTCGTAGACGTAGTGCGAGCCGGTGAGAGGGTCGGGCTGCGGAAACGTCCACCCGTGCTCGAGCATCGCGGGCGCGACGAAACTGATCGACACGACGTTCTCCAACCGCTTGAGAACGCGCATGATCATTGTCCGATGGCACCACGGGCAGGCGCGAGCGACGAACAGATGGTAGCGGCCGGCTGCCGCCGCGAAGCCCGAGCTGCCGTCCGCAGTGATCCGGTTCCTGAAACCGCTTGCGGGCCGGACGAACTCTCCCGAGCCGCCCGCATTGGGCGGCTCGTCGCGCCATTCTCCGTCGATCAACACTCCCATGACCGGCGGAGCCTAGCCTGCTCGCAGCCGACCGGGTAGTGGCTGCACTGTCGGTACATTGCGAATTCCCTTACGAGCGAGGCCGCATTGCCAAGAGCGCCGTATCTGGCGCACATTCGTCACGGTCTTAAGCGTGGGGGGATGAAATGCGACAACCCATTGCCACCGGCAGGCGGGAATTCCTGCAGGCCACTGGCGTTTTGACCGGATTGCTCGCGGCCGGAAGCCCCTGGGCGCTGCTGGCGCCGTCGAGGGCCTGGGCCGTGGATCTCACCGCGCTCACCAGCCCGGAGGGTGTGACCCTGATGGCGGCCGCGCGAACGATCGCCCCGCACGACAAGCTCGAGGACGCGGCTTACGCGCTGGTCGTCCAGGCGGTCGATGCGGCCGCCGCCAAGGACTCGGCGCTGCACAAGCAGCTCAAGGAAGGGATCGCCGCGTTGGGCGCCGGCTTTGCCGCGGCAGCGGAGCCCGAACGGGTCGCCGCACTGAAGCGCATCGAGTCGACGCCGTTCTTCCAGAATCTGCGCGCACAGACTCTGCAGGTGCTGTACGCGACGCCCATGGCCGCGAAGCTCTTCGGCTATGAAGGCGAGGCGTTCTCGAAAGGCGGTTATCTCACCCGGGGGTTCAACGATCTTCGCTGGCTGCCGGAGGTCCCTCTGGCCGACAGTGGGCCCGTACCCGGCGCCTCCTAAAGCTGTCGAGCGGCTCGCGGGTCGTCCCGCGAGCCGCTTCGGAAAAATCGGCCCGGGGGCATGAAGAAGGTTGGCGAAACCCCATGAAAAGCATCGAGCACAACGATGACGGTGCCGTCGTCATCATCGGTTCCGGCGCCGGCGGCGGCACGCTCGCTCACGAGCTGACCCGCCGTGGGATCAAGGTTGTGCTGCTCGAGGCGGGCAGGCGCCAATCGCTGTCCTCGTTCTCGCAGAATCCCGGGGAGGCTTTCGGGCAGTTGACCTGGCTCGATCCCCGCACCACCTCCGGCACGTGGGGCGTCGCGAAGGACTATCCGACTCTGCCGGCCTGGATCTGCAAGACCGTCGGCGGTACCACGGTGCATTGGACGGGAGCGACGCCCAGGTTGCGCCCGTGGGAGATCAGGACCCGAAGCACGTATGGGGACGTGCCGGAAACGTCACTGGTGGATTGGCCCATCGAGTACGAGGAGCTCAAACGCTACTACCAGCTGGCCGAGCGACGTCTGGTCGTCACGCGGCGCAATGGCAATCCCGGGCTACCGGCGTCCAACAATTTCAAGGTGATGTATGCGGCCGCGCGCAAGGTGGGCTACAAGCAGGTGCACACGAACCACATGGCGATCAACACGCGCGCGGCGGATGATCGCGGCGTCTGCATCCAGCAGGGCTTCTGCGTCCAGGGCTGCAAGACCGGCGCGAAATGGAGCACTCTCTACACGGAAATTCCGCGAGCGGAAGCCACGGGCAACCTCGATCTGCGGGTTCAGTGCCAGGCGACCCGGATCGAGCACGGTGCCGACGGCCGCGTCACGGGCGTGGTCTACCGCGACGCTGAGGGAAAGGAGCAGAGGCAGAAGGCGCGCGTGGTGTGCGTCGCCGGGAACTCGATCGAGACTCCGCGTCTGCTGCTCCTGTCGGAGTCGTCGAAGTTTCCCCACGGGCTTGCCAACTCGGCCGGCCAGGTGGGTCGCAATTACTGCCACCATATCAGCGGCTTCGTCTGGGCGATCTTCGATCAACCGGTTCACTTCTACCGCGGCACGACGCTCGCCGGCATCGTCGAGGACGAGACGATCAACGAGCCGAAGCGCGGCTTCGTCGGCGGATACCACATGGAGCTGATCGCACTCGACCTGCCGACCCTGCCTTCCGTGGGGCTCCCGTACGGGTGGGGACGCGATTTTACGTCGGTCATCGAGCAGTATCGGAACATGGCCGGCATGTTCATTTGCGGCGAAGATCTCGGACAGCCGGGAAATGGCGTGACCCTGGATCCGAAGGTGAAGGACGCCTATGGGGTGCCCGTTGCCCACGTGCATGTCGATGAGCACGCCAACGACAAGGCACTACGCAAGCACGCGCAGGACCAGATGGCGAAGATGTATGACGCAGTGGGCGCCAAACGGGTGATTCGCAGCGCCACCCCACCGGCCACTCACAACATGTGCACGGCACGCATGAGCGCCAATCCGCGCGATGGCGTAACCAATGCGCACGGGCAGGCGCACGACATTGCGAACCTGTTCGTCTCGGATGGCAGCGCGTTCAGCTCCCCGGGCTCGGCCAATCCGACGCTGACCATCGTCGCCCTGGCGCTGCGGCAGGCCGAGTTCATCGCCCGGCAGATGACGGCCAGGGCTGTGTGATGCGGGTTTACTTGTCGGTGGCGTCCTTGATCTTGTCCTTGGCGTCGTCCACCTTGTCCTCGACTTTGTTCTCGACGGATTCGTGTCCGCCATGCTTCAGGGTGTCCACGGTCTCATCGATCTTGTGACCGGCCTTCTCGGCAGGTCCCTTCTCGCAGCCCGCGAACAGCAGCGGCAGCGAGCAGGCCAGGGCGGCCAGAGCGGCGTGGGAACGTCTTCTCATGTCGGGTCTCCTGATCGTGAGCTTAAGTATGTGCCCTGCAGCTTGACCTGAGGCATCGGTCCAGGCGCGAACTTGGCGTAGGAGGCGTCCGACACGGGGCGACCTAAGGGGTTCGGATGAGGAACGTGATGGCGGGGCAAGTGGCGTACTGCAGGGCATGCATCCGGGTGGCCATCGCACTTGGCGTCGTCCTGGCGACTACGGTGTCCGGCATCGCGCGCGCCGAGGACCGCCTCCTCACTGATGAGGACGCCGTAGCCCGTGTACTCGATCTTGCCGCTCAACGCCTCGCGCTGATGCCGGGAGTGGCGGCGACGAAGTGGCGCAGTCACACGCCGATTCTCGATCCGGAGCGGGAGCGGATCGTGATCGAGCATTCGGGCGCGCTTGCGGCGCCCCTGGGTCTCGCGCCCGAGCCGGTAAAGCGCTTCTTCGAGATTCAGGTGCGTCTCGCGCGCGAGCTGGAGACTCGACTCACGGAACATTGGAGCGCACACGGGTTTGAATTCGCGGGGCCTGTTCCCGATCTGGCCACCCAGATCAGGCCCAGGCTCGATGACGTCACGAGCCAGATGTTGCGGGCGCTCTACCTGGCAGCACCCTCTCTGCGCAAACCCGAATTCCTCACCCGGAATGGCCCTCTGGCCGCGCAGCGACTGCGGGGCGAAGGCTGGTCCGACGATAGCCGGCGAGAGCTGCTCGCGGCGTTGGCGACCATCACAGCAACACAGTCTCCGGCTCTCGGGAGAATTGCCGCCGCAGGGGTCCTGCGAGTGGGTGTGACCGGCGATTACGCTCCGTTCAGCATCGAGTCGGCTGGCGCGGTGGCAGGAAGCGACGTCGAGCTGGCGCGCAGATTGGCCGTGCGCCTGCACGCGCAACCGGTATTCGTTCGCACGAGTTGGAGCTCGCTGCTCCAGGAACTCGGCGAGGACGACTTCGACATCGCGATGGGGGGCGTTTCCGTGACCGCTGAGAGGCAGGCGAGCGCCGCGTTCTCGATACCCTATGCCTCCGGAGGCAAGACGATCATTGCACGCTGCCGGGACGCCTCGCGTTATTCCGATCTCACCGCGATAGACCGCGCGCGAGTGCGCGTAGTCGTCAATCCTGGGGGTACGAACGAGCAGTTCGTGCGCGCTCACCTGCACGCGGCCCGGATCCTCGTCCATGGCGACAATCGCACGATCTTCGATGAGATTCGCGCCGGCCGGGCGGACGTCATGGTCACGGACGACACGGAGGTCGAGCTGCAGACCCAACGTCACCCGGACCTCTGCCGGGCCTACGCGGGAACGCTCACCCACGCCGACAAGGCGATTCTGCTGCCGAAGGACCCGCCTTTCGTCGCTGCCGTGAACGATTGGCTCAACGCCGAGATCCAGGCCGGGGAGCCCGCGCGTCTGCTCCGGCAGAGCATCGGTCACTAGCCGCGGCACACTGGCGTGCGCAGGAGCCCGCTCACCCGCAGGACCCTGCTCACCCGCAGGAGCCCGCTCACCGCACCCTGAGCTACTTCGCTTCGGCGACCAGCTTCGCTTCGAGCTCCGGCCGGTGGGTGCTTCGATACAGATCCCCGAGCCACGTCGATGCGCGCCGGGTGCGGAAATCCGCCGCGCCGAGCGCGGCACGCATCCGCTCATAGCTCGCAGTGAGCATGGGCTCAGCGTCCGTGAAGCGACCTTTGAGAGCGAGCGCGCGGGCCACGACGGCCTGGGCATTGGCAACGTGGGCATCGTCCGCCGGCACGTTGCTGCGCCAGATCTCGAGAGCCTGGGTTGCCTCGCCGTAGCCGTCGTCCAGACGTCCGAGCTCGAGCAGCGTCTCGCCGAGCCCCGTCTTTGCAGACGCGAGATACACATGCCCTGCGGGCAGGGCTGCCGTGTAGATCCGCAGAGCCTCGCGGAACTCCTGTTCGGCGTCGGAGTACGTGCCCCGCTGGTACAGCAGATACCCGAGATTCACGTGGTCGTAACCGACCTGCACATGGTCGTCGCCGCGGGCCTGACGATCGAACGTGAGCGCTTCGCGGAGCACTTTCTCCGCTTCCAGCAGCTCACCGCGATCCTGCAGGTAGCGGCCGTAGTTGCCCAGCGCCTCGATGGTGTCCGGGTGCTTTTCACCCAGCACCTTGCGGAACATGATGAGCGACTGCTCGAACAGGGGCCGCGCGCCTGCGAAGTCACCGCGCTCCTGCAGCACGACCGCGAGATTGTGCAGATTGTGTGCGACCTGCGGATGATCCGTACCCAGCGTCTGGCGGTCGATGGCGATCGCACGGCGATACAGTTCCTCCGCGGACGCCAGGTCGCCGCGTCGTTCCATGACTTGCGCCAGCTCATTCATCACCGAGGAGGCGGCGGGGCTCTGCCCGCCCGAGAGTTTGGAGAACAGAGCGAGGCTGCGCCGCAGTGTCGACTCGGCCGCCGGCAGATCGCCCTTCATCTTCTGCAGCTCGCCCAGGTCCTGCAGCGATTGAGCGACCTCGGCGTGCTCTTCGCCGTACAGCCGCTCGTTCATCGCCAGCGCATCGCCGTAGTAGGCCTGCGCCTTCTCGAGCCGGCCGTCTGCGAGCTCGAGGCGGCCTAGTGCCCCGAGGCTCGACGCCGTGGCGGCGTGATCGCGGTGAAACAGTTTGCGCCGCGCGGCGAGGGCTGCTTCCAGCTGCGGACGCGCCTTGTCCGAGGAGCCGAGGCTCAGGTACGTCCTGCCGATGGTCTCCATGAGAGTGGCCTGCTCTTCGGGCTGATTCTTCAGGCTGGCGATGCGCTCCGCGCCCCGCTCGAGAATTTCGCGTGCAGTCATTTTTTCTCCGCGTGCTTCGCTGGGATCGGAGTCGTTGAACAGTCCGACGAGGAACTGGGCCATCTCACCCGTTCGATGCCGCTCTTCCTGCGCGATGGCCTCGCTTTGCGCGACGCGCCGCATCTGCACCGCCATGGTGACCGCAAACGCCGCCAGCAGACCGGCGAGCACGCCGGCAGCGGTGACGCTCACAGAGTGTCGGCGGACAAACTTCTCCGCGCGGTATCTCCAGGTATCCCGGCAGGCGATGACGGGTGCACCGCTGTCGTGTCTCTTGATGTCCGCCGCGAGCTCATCGACCGAGGCGTACCGTCGCGTCGGCTCCTTGCGTATCGCCATCATGACGATCGTGTCGAGGTCGCCAGCCAGCTCGCGACGCAATTTTCCTACGGGGGTACGTCTTGCGCGGGCGATAGCCTCTATCCGTGCCAGCTCCTGAGCGCTGCCGCGCGGCTCGAGGGTTGCGCTCGGAAGCGGTGGCTGCTCATTGCAGATGACGCGCTCGATCTCGCTGAGGCGCAGGTCGTTGAGCCGCAGGGGCCGCGAGCCACACAACAGCTCATACAGCAACAACCCGAGCAGATACACATCGGTTGCGGTCGTTACCGGGTCGCCACGCACTTGTTCGGGGCTCGCGCTGCCGGGAGTGAAGAGCCGCACGCTGGCGTGAGTCACCGCGACGGTATGCGTCAGATCCGGAACGCCCAGCAGCTTCGCGATGCCGAAGTCGAGGAGCTTGAGGGTGCGATCGCTCGTGACCAGGATGTTGGAAGGTTTCAGATCGCGGTGGATGACGAGGTTCTGGTGAGCGGCATGCACCGCTGCACAGACACCGCGAAACAGAGCAAGCCGCTCCCGCACGGGGAGCCTGTTGCGCTCGCAGTACTCATCGATGGGCACGCCGTCGACGTATTCCATGACGAGATAGGGAATCCCGTCGTCCGTCGTCCCGCCGTCCAGCAGCCGGGCGATGTTGCGGTGATTCAGCCTGGCGAGGATCTGGCGCTCGGCCTTGAGCCGATTGTGATCCGCACGCGAAACCAGACCCGGCCGGACGAGCTTGACCGCGACCTGCTGCTGGTAGTCGTCGCAGCGCTCCGCGAGATAGACGTCGCTCATGCCGCCGCCGCCGAGGCGTCGCAACAGGCGCCAGGGCCACAGGACCTGTCCCGAGCGTTCGATGGCCCATTCGTTGCCGAGCTCCTCGGCAGCCTCACCGGAGCTCATGAAGCTGTGGTCGCGCAGAATCCGGTGCAACGCCCCCGCGTCCCCGGCACAGGCGATTTTCAGATACGCCGGGCGTTCCCGCGGCCCGAGCTCATACGCCCGGGCGACGATGCGCGCGATGTCGGCTTCGTCGAGGGTATGCATTTTTCTAAGATGCGGGGTTGTGCCGGCGCTGGTTTTAGCGCGCGAGCTTCGCGCCGATCAAGGCTCCGACGAGTCCGCCAATGGCTGCGGCTACGGCGACCGCCATCACGATCTGTGGCGGGCGGGTCACAGAGGAATCGGGGGTGGCGCCACCGCCAGGCGGGCAGTTCTCGGGCGCCTCCTTGTTGGTTCCATTCGGCATAGATCCTCCCGTTGCGCGCCAGCGGGTCGGCGCGGTGTGCTTCCCATGAACTATAGGACAACTGCCCATGCACGCAAATGAAGATGTGCGCTCACGAGCATGGAGCCCCGAGCCCAGGAGCGGTATCTTCGCGGCACGCCGCCGCCGCCAAGGAACGTACGCATGCCGCTCGACAAGATCGAACACTACCTGGTACTGACCGACGACATCGATGCAACCCGGGACTTCTACGTCGAAGCCCTTGGCATGCACGTCGGTCCTCGGCCGCCTCTCGGCTTTCCCGGGTACTGGGTTTACGTCGGGGACACTCCGTGCATTCACATCGCGGAGTGGCGGACGTATACGGACCATTCGAACGGCATGGGAATCCCCGTCTCGACCCGGGCTTCCGGTACGGGGCCCGTCGATCACATCGCCTTTCATGCGCACGATTACGACGAAATCCTCGGGCGCCTGGAGCGCAGCGGGGTCACGACACAACGCAACGACCCGCCCGGCGGCTTTCTGCGCCAACTGTTCCTTGCGGATCCGAACGGCGTGAAGATCGAGATCAACGTCAGGATCGGGTGATGTCGACCAGGATCTTCGTGCCCTCCTGCCGGTGCAGGCGCTCGAAGCCCTCGCTGATCAGCCCATCGAAAGGGATCGACTCGACCCAGCCCGCGGACGGATAGGCTCCCGCGGCCATCTCTTCGATCACGCTCGGAAAGGCGTTGCAGGAGAGAGCCACGCCCGTGATTCGTGCTTCGGACATGAGAATGTCCATCGGTGCGATCTCGAGCGGCCGCGTATGAATCGCCACGACGACGACCGTTCCATCGACGGCCGTGCCGTGGAGGGCGGCCTGGAAAGCCGCTTGCACACCGGCGGCATCGATGGAAGCGTCGGCTCCGCGGCCACCGGTGAGGTCCTTGATGGCAGCGACGACGTCCCGTTCCTTCGGATCGAGCACGATCCCCACCCCGAGACTCTTCAGAACCGCACGCCTTGCGGGCGAAGGGTCGCTCATGATGACCCGAATGCCACGGCGGCGAAGCGTGAAGAACGTACCTATGCCGATCGGTCCGCCGCCGTGG
>FTEN01000418.1_pt1 | contig 23484 bp, 17 predicted proteins | sample 1640221 | NCBI WGS metagenome assembly FTEN01 (sample SAMEA3914816, study PRJEB12502) | metagenome | biome: forest; material: soil | place: USA | collected 2011-09-16 | depth 0.3 m | reverse complement strand
CGGCGGCGCCGGAGCACGCGGCCGAAGCGATTGCGACGATGCCTGCCTGATGAAGATCGGCGATCAGTATCGTGCCGCCTACCTCAAGCACGACCGCACTCAGGGCCCGTTCGCGCAACGGGTACGCTTCACTGAAAATAACGTCGAGCTGGCCTTTCCGGATGGAAGCTGGGATGTCGTGACGTCGGAAGTGGGTCCGTCGCTCACGTTTACCGATCCTGCAACCGGTGGGATCGGAATGTATACCGCGATCATGATGCGAGAGGTTCCGGCATTCCTGGCCATCCGATTGAAAGTCCAGGGCGGGAAAATCACCGAAGTCGAGCATCTCCTGTCTACCAAGCGCGCCATCAGCGGCCCGCCGACACCGTTCGGCGACGTCACGCACCTCGTTCACGATCCCATTCTGAACCAACCGTTGAGTGCCGCGGAGAAGGCACCGCGCGCGCAGCTCATCCTGGCAGCCGACGGCTATTTCGACACCCTGGCGCGCAATGACGGCACACTTCACACCAGGTTCTCACCGCAGTGTCACCGTATCGAAAACGGCATGGAGACCGCGAAGGACGGCTGCGATGTGGCGTTTCGCCTGGGTGTCTATCACTTCAACGAGCGGGTGCGGCGGGAGCCTGTGCTGGTGGACGAGGCGCGGGGCCTGGTGATGTTTCGCGGCTTCATCGATCACAAAGGAACGATGATCGACTACAAGCTCACGGACGGCACGGAGCGCAAGTCTCCCTTTGCCGAGCCTCACACCTGGAGTTTCATCGAGACCTTCAAGGTCAGGAATGGAGAAGTGGGGCCCGTCGAGGCAGACTTCATCGGGTCTGCCTACTACGTGGTCTCTCCCTGGTCGAAACCGGTCCGCTAGGAGTCATCGATGGTCGACTTTGCAAGAGTCCCGACGAAGATGGGCTATTTCACCCCCGAGCGTTTCGAGGCGGAAGTCTTCGATTGCGAGGTGCTGGGCCAGGTGCCCAAGGATATGAATGGCACCTTCTTCCGGGTGGGCGGGGATTTCCTGTATCCGCCCCTGTTCGCAGACGATGCGCCGCTGAATTCGGATGGCTACATCAGCGCGTTCCGCTTCCGCAACGGAGCCGTCGATTACCGCGGCCGCTTTGTCCGCACGAAGCGCTTTGAGGCCGACCGCGCCGCCAATCGCCAGCTCTACGGCTACTACCGCAATCCCTATACCGACGATCCGAGCGTGCGGGATCCGACACGTCCGAACCTGCGGACGGTCTCCAATACTGCGCCCGTCATCCATGCAGGCAAGCTCTTCACATTGAAGGAGGACGGACTGCCCCACCGGATCGACCCCGTCACGCTCGAGACCCTGGGCGTGTGGGACTTCGACGGCGCCTGGAAGAGCCAGACCTTCACAGCCCATCCCAAGCTGGATCCGGTGAGCGGTGAGATGGTTGCGTTCGGCTACGAGGCGACCGGTCTGGCAACCAACGATGTGTTCATCTATGCCATCGACAAGAGCGGTAAGGTGACGCGCGAAACCCGCATCAAGGTACCGTATGTGAGCATGCTGCACGATGTGGCCCTGACGCAGAAGCACTTCGTGATTCCGATGTGCGGCTACGTGACGAGTCTCGATAGGCTGCAGGCGGGCAAGATCCACTGGGCCTGGGATTCGACGAAACCCGGCTACCTCGGCGTGCTCGCGCGCGAGGGGGACGGGAAGGACATCCGGTGGTTCAAGGGCCCTCAGCGTTGCATGATGCACACCTTCAATGCGCATACCGAGGGGAGCAAAGTCATTCTCTATGCCCCGTTCTGGGATGGAAATTTCTTCCCGTTCTTTCCCAATGTGGACGGAACACCGTGGAACCCCAAGAATGCGCGAGCCTTCGTCCGGCGTATTACGCTCGATCTGAAGTCGCGGAGCGATACCTGGACGGAAGAGATTCTCTTTTCCTTTCCGGTCGTCGACCTCGGCAAGGTAGACGCGCGTTTCCTGACGCTCGAGCAGCGATACGGCTTCACCGGCTACAGCGATCCGCAGCGGCCGTTCGATCAGGCGCGCGCGGGCAATCTGCAGGGGCGGATCACCAACTCATACGGGCGGTTCGATTTCAGGTCGGGCAAGCTCGATGCGTATTTCGCAGGTGACACGCATAGCCTGCAGGAGTGCAGCTTCGTGCCTCGTGCGGGCAGCCATGAAGAAGGAGACGGCTACCTCGTCGGCGTCGCCTCGAATTACGCCGACATGCGCTCGGAGCTGATCATCGCGGATGCGAGAAATCTTGCAGGCGGCGACCTGGCCCGGGTGATCTTGCCGTTTCGCACCACTGCACAGGTGCACGGAATATGGGCGTCCGCGCAGGAGCTCTCATGAATACCGGCGCTGATCCGACAGGGAACCGCGTGACGAGTCGACGGGACTTCGTGAGCGAGGTGGGGGTTGGAATCGCGCTGGCTGCGCTCGCGCCGCAGCTCCCCCTAGCGGTTTTGCAAAGCCCTGAGTCGGGCTCGGGAGTCGGCAATGCGGGCGACGGCGTGAACACGCTACGTCCCGTTCCCGTTGTCTCCTTTCATCTGGATCAGCCGTACCTCGATGTGACCGGGCGCGGGGTTCCCTATCTACCCCCGCGGGCCTTCAGATCAGGCCAATATATCGCAGACTTGAGCGAGCACGCATTCCGCAGCGCATACCCGTATCTCTAGCAGCCCACGGGCACGTGCGATGCCCGGCCGCCGTGTCAGGCCAGCGCGAGGTCTTGTTCGCTCGCCCACGTTCCGTGCACCTGGCTTGCATTGCGAAACGGGAGTACGACTCTGGCGATCTGAGTCATCGTGGCAGCCTCGATGATCACAAGCTCGCAACGCATCTCTGCCAGGTTGTGGACAGTTGCGAGAAGGTAGCCGTCGCCTTCCGCGTGGCTCCCGGCTCGCGGAACGAAACAAGGCTCCTGCACCACGTGGGTCTCGCCGACGAAGAATGAAAGACTGGAACGATCCTGAACGTCGAAGCGCACGATGCAGTTGTGTGGCTGTGACCGGGGATCGGACGGTAGCGTCGCACGGAACGGCTTGGTTCGGTCCGCAAGCTGAACGTAGATGTAGCGGTGCGGGCAGGTCGCAAACCGCTCATCGATTCGCGTGAAGCTCGTTACCTGCTGGGAGAACAATACTTCCTCCCGGTAGGTGTCGCTGGAGGATGCGAGATCGAACGTCACGCGCCGCAGCGTGTTGGGATGCATCTGGAATGCAGTGCCATGAATGTCAGGGAAGAACGGCCAGGTATTCCCGTCGGCCAGGGGAAGATCGAGATATACCTTCGAGCCCTCGCTCCACGCATTCCCCGTATGCACTATCGAGCGTTCAGGGCCGCGGAACCAGCGAATGTCGCTGGGCTTGCCCCCGCGGGGAACCAGTGCGTAAAAGCTCTCCTGGGCAGGGTCCCAGCCCCAGTGAATTTTGCCGCGCTCGAGGCGCTCCCGGCTGGTGACGGCATTGCCTCCGGGGACGATGACGTAGCGGTCGGTAATGGCGATGTCGTGCAGCATCGTCGTGCGAGGCACATCGAACCGCATTTCGCTCGTGATGCGGCCCGCCCGATCGAATGTGGCCAGAAACACATCGGGGGAGGCAAGTCCACTCGCCTCGTAGCCGTAGGCAATCGTTTCACCGGTGCGCGGATCGAGCTTCGGGTGCGCGGCGAAGGTCTGGCTTCGCCACTGTCCCCCGAAGTCCTCGATGCCGAGCGTCTCCAGCGTGTTCGGATCGATACGATAGGGCAGAGCGTCTTCCTTGGTGGCGTAGAGTCTCCCGGCCAGCACGACCGGTGTGGTATTTGCCGATGTGCGCTCACCGGGGTTGGCGGCATTGCGGACCTCTGGATCGTCCGTGTAGGGATTGCGGTAGTACCCATAGAGCTGACGCCGAGCCGCCTGTTGTCTCTCGTATCGGACCGTGCGCACGTAACGGCCGCGATAGTCGGCGATCCCGTGCCTGAACCGGAACACGCTGATGTAGCCGTCCGCGGACAGGCTGGCCTCGTCTGCAAACAGCGGCGGATAGACCCAATCGACGTGCATCCGGTAGAACGCGCCATTCAGGTCCGCCGGAACCTTTCCGACGACTTCGCAGTCCAGCAGCTCCGCTTCAAAGCGCGCGGGAGCGAAGTAGCCCTTCGCCTCGGACATCGTGGAGAAATCGGACATTTCGCTGTGCGTCTGTTGGGGTCGGGCGCTCCGGGCGCCGGGGAGAAAAAAAGGAGCGGCTCAACTGCCAGCTGCCTCTGCCGGGTTTCCGGGGTGGCGGGCTATTCTATCCGACTTCCGGTGCGATGGGATTGACTCGCGAGATCGGCGGGATTGGGCAACGGGTCCGCCGTGACCGATTGTTCCGTTACAAGCGCCCGGGTAAGCTGCAGACGCTTGAGTATCAGGCAATTCGCCCGCATCGCGTGGCAGTGAGAGAGATGGATACGGAGTTTCTATTCTCGTACGGCACGCTTCAACTCGAGGCCGTACAGATGGCGACATTCGGCAGGGCGCTGGCCGGTGTGCGTGATGTTCTGCCAGGATTCGAGCTGACCTCGCTCACGATCGATGATGCCCAGGTCGTTGCCATCAGCGGGAAGTCGCAACACACCATGGCGCGCTTTACCGGACGCGCTTCCGATGTAGTGCCCGGCACGGTGTTCAGCGTCACGCCGGAGGAAATTCAGAATGCAGACCGGTACGAAGTGGCGGCGGTCAGGCGAGTAGCCGTCGTGCTTCAATCCGGCCAGCGCGCGTGGGCATACGTTGACGCTCGATACGCACCTTCGGACTCGCCCCCAGCGCTTTGAGTCGCGAACCCGTTTGGAGCCGAAATCCTGCGGCGCTAGTGTGCGGCGCCCTCGAGGATGCCCGCTGCTCGCAATTGAATCGCGTAGATATGCTCGCAGGCGGTGACGTACAGCGTCCTCGCATCGTCCCCGCCAAACGCAAGGCTCGAGGCGCACGTCGTCTTTCGCGGTTCCGCGTCGCCCGGCGTAGGCATGTGCAAGAGGCCCAGGAGTCGGCCGGTAGGAGAGGTGATTCGTACGGTGCCCGGCACGGCGTCCGTCGACCAGAGGTTGCCGGCGCGATCCGTCTTCATCCCATCACCGATGCCGCTCCCGTGAGCGAACACCTCACCAGAACCCAAACTGCCGTCCGCATTGACCGGATAGCGCATCACCTTCGGATCCGGGGAGAGCGTTCCGGCGGACAGATACAGGTATTTGTCGTCCGGGGATAGTGCGATGCCGTTGGGCTCGGCGCCTAGTTGCTCCCGGCTGACGGCCAGCGTGACCTTGCCGTCTTGCCACCTCCAGACGGCATCGGGCATTTGAACCTGGGGGCTGTGAATACCGCCGCGAAGTCCGACGTCTGAATCGGTGAAGTAAATGGCTCCGTCCGCGGCAATCGCAATATCGTTCGGCCCATTGAAGTGCTTCCCTTCGAAGCCGTTCGCAAGCTCGGTGCGAGTTCCGTCCTTCTCCAGCCGCTTGATGGCAAGATCCTGACCGGCACACCAGATCACACGCCCTTGTCGATCGACACCGGCGCAACCGGGTCCCATCAAGAGCACGTGGGCGCGTCCTATCTGGGCGAGCTTGCCGACAGTGGCGAAATCCTCGCCGCTGTATCCGGCCCGATCCAGGAATACGGACACCTTGCCGGCCGCGGTGACTTTGTAGATGACGTTGTCGATGATGCTGCTCGCCAGCAGATAGCCTTCGGCGCCGTCCCGCCCCGCGATCCAGACAGGTCCATCGATGAAGCCAAAACCCGCGGCAACGGTCCTCAGTTGTGCGTCGGGCGCGAGGAGGACGTCAAGCGACCGATCGGACCTCGTGATACTGAACGGGTGTGCCGCAGCATCCGTCGGGGCGCGCTGCGCGATCGCGACAGGCACTCCCAGGCAGATCATCAATGAGAAATGGACGCAGAGTCTCCCAAACCTTCCCGTCTCGTTGCTCACCAGCTGATCTTCCTTCCGGCTGACGCACAAAAAGTGCGAAGGATGACTCGCAGGATACGCCACCGGTGCCGTTGAGGTCATCCTCACCGGGTTGACGAGGTCATGACGCCATAGCCCGCCACTATCGCGCCACAGCTTTGCCACAAGCGGGCGCAAGACTCTTCAATCGACGCGATACGACGGTTCAGTAGGAGTAGCGCTCATGTCCGGTCGCTTGGAAGCCCTGCTCGAGTTCGTGCGAAGAGCATTCATAGAGCCCCTCGGCCGGCTAGGCGTCGCGTTGACCGGCGCTGTCCGCGCCGCCGCAGCAGGCGCCAGCCGACGCCGCAGACGGCTCGTCACAGCTGCACTGCTCGCCGTACTTGCTTACGGTCTATACGCGCATCCGCCGTTCGCGACCGGACACCGAGGCGAGGTACTCGTGCGCGCGAACATGTTCGACGGCTCGGTCAGTGCCTACACGGAGGGCACAGTATTGGTGTTGCCCGGCATGCATCAGCTGCGCCGATACTCGACCCGCGATCAGGTGTATAGGCCGATTGAGAGCGCGAGTGCCACGGGCTCGGCGCCGTTCCAGTCGAACGAAGGACTATCGATCGGCGTCGACCTCACGGTGCGCTGGACCGTCGACCGCGCTCGCATCGCGCAGATGTCCAGGGAGTTTCCGGACGATCTCAACACTGACCTCGTGGGGCCGGCAGTCCAGGGAGTCGTGTACCCCTTGCTTGCCAGATATTCCGTGCGCGAGATCGTCTCGGGCCGCCGTGCGCAGATCCAGCGGGAGATAACGATCGCGCTGAAACCCAAGCTTGCGGTAATGGGACTCGTGCTGCGGGGGGTGGATATGGGGAAGGTGGATCTGCCCCAGGACTATCGCTCGGGCATGGAGAAGCTCCTCGCCGAGGAGCTCGAGACCGAGAAGATCCGCTACACGCTGCAACTCAAGGAGGCCCAAGTCAAACAGACGCAGTTGGAGGCCGAGGGCGACAAGGTGCGGCGCCAGAAGGCGGCCGAGGCGTCCGGTGAGGAGCAGGTCATCGCCGCACGCGCGCAAGAGGAGACCATGAAGCACATTCTGCCCTTCAAGCAGAAGCAGATCGAGCAACGCCAACTCGAAGCCGAGGCGGAGAAGGTGGCGCGTATCCGCACCGCGGAGGGTGCCGCGGAGGCGCGTCGTATCGAGGCCAGGGGCGAGGCGGACTCGCGCCAAAAGCTCGCTGATGCGGAGGTGTATCGGCTCGATCTCGTGGGCAAGACCAATGCGGGTCAGATGGAGCGCGAGGGCGCCTTGATCACGCACTACCCGCTGCTGATTCAGAAGACGCTCGCGGACAAGCTCTCGGACAAGGTTCAGGTGATCATCGCCCCGACACCGGTAGCGGGCCGGTTCATCGGCTCAAACCTCCTCGGGGTACAGGGGTCGGGGGGTGCCGCCGACGAGGCGTCCCCGGTGAGCTCTCAGCGAGTGAGCTCACCGTGATCCTGGCACTCGCCGCCACACTCGCAATTGTCGTCCAGGATCACACCTCACTTCGCGCTGCGCCGCAGTCGAGCGCGACCGAGCTGACGGCGCTCTGGCAGGGCGATCTGCTTGAGGTCCGCGATGAGCGTGCGCAATATCTGAAAGTCTACGACTACAGGCGAGAGCGGGGCGGATATGTCAGGAGTGAGGCGGTCCGCCTGGTGGGCCTCACCGAGAGCGATGCGCCCGAACTGCTCGCGGTGCTGCGCTTTCTGCGCGAGAGTCCTGGGTCCGAGGCGCTTGGGATCAGTTACGGGGCCGCGTACCTCAAGGCCGTACCGACGCGAGCGCTCACTGCAGAGCCCTTCGATGCGATTGCCCGCATGGCGGAGCGGCTGGCCGACGAGGCTTCAGGCGGCGCGTACCGCCTCGCTGACACCGCCGCGCACCTCGAGGTAGTGGGGCAATTCGGCATTCGAATGCGCAGCTTCGAGCGCAACGGACGAATGGTGGTGTGTTACGACGGCGAGCTGTACCGTCGCGTGCTGGCGATGGCTGGCGCGAATCCGGAGGAGCGTGCGCACGCCGCGCTCGGCCTTACGCGGCCGGACTGCATCGATCCGAATTCGGGTCCCGCTGTGCGTGCATCCCTCGATGTTGATCGCAGCGGGCTGCTCGATGGAATCGAGGAGCGGAAATTGAGCGCGATGACCCGGAGCCGCCTGCACGCCCGGCGCGCGGGCGTTTGGGCAACCATCGCCTTTGAGCGGGCGCGGCACAGCGAGCCGCCTGGGGCGGCGGCACAGCGCGCTCTCGCCGAGCTTCTCGCCGTGCATGCGAACGATCTCGGCGACGACCGCCGAGGGGAGTATGTAGACGCGGTGCTGCGGGTAAGCGCGATCCGCTGGGCAGCAGTGACGCCGGCAACTCAGGCAGGGCCGCTGATTCTCAGCGCTGCCGCGGGCGACCCGGGGCAAACCTGTGTTTCGCTGGAGGACGCGCATCGAGGGCGCGCTGCGCCACTCGTGCGACGTTGTACTTACGGGATCGTGTGGATGGCCTCCGTACAACCCATCCAGCAGGGTCCGGCGCTGGTGCTCTCGGTGCAGCCGCTGGAGAGCTGGCGCGAGCTCTGGCTGTTCCATGAGCGCGCGGGCATCTGGACAGTCGACGTCCTCTCAGCTGGAGCGGACGATCCCGAGGAGGGTTATATCGAGTTCGCCGGCTTCGCGCCGGGCACGAGGCGCCTTCTTACGGTGCGCGAGGTGAGAGAACGCGGACGATTTCACCGCCGCTTTGAGGAGCTCCGGCTCGATGATCTCGCCCTGGTTCGGCAGGCGAGCACTCCGGAGCTGCTGCGCGACTTCGGCAGATGGCAGGACGTGGGATGGAGGCGTGATACGCTCGCATTGCACTGAGGGATGCGTTGCAGCAGCAGCGCGCTCGCCAACCTACCGACGTGCTGCGGCGGCATCGATTTCTCTCGGTTAGTGCTATTCTTCCCGGCGGAGGTTGCCAGCTCTTGCGCAACTCCGCGTCCTCAGGCGACGCAACCTGCGTATACGGCGAGGGCTATCAGCGGCTGAGGGAGGGAATCCGGCGTGGCAGCTTTGAACTGCTATTCGTCACCGGCCACTTCGATGAGCCTGGCCTGGTGTTGCACCGTTGGTCGGCGAGTCGAGCAGAAACGAATGGAACCGCCAGTTGGTTGAGACGCACCTCTCGCGTCGGTTGCCGCTTGTCGTGCGCACCGCACTGGATGTTGCGGCTCTGCGCGCAGCACCTCGCGCACTTCGCAGGCTACCCCACCGCGGACTCACTGTCGCTCTGCTCGGCTTGGATCTGGGTGAAAGCAAGAGATTCGAGGCGCGAATTCGCACTTACATTCGCGCCTGCGGGTGCGCCGAAGGAGGCGTTGCCGCGCTCCTCGGCATGGGTGCTCTCCTCACATGGAGTCTGCTGCAGATCCTGCATCGCGGTCCGCGACTGCGTGATGCCGGCGTTGTGGTGGCAGCGCTGCTGCTCGGCGTCGCGCTTGGAGGGGCAGGCAAGTTCGTCGGGCTCGCGATAGCTCGACTTCGGTTCGTGCGGTGTTGCGACGAGATCATGCGAATGATGCACGAGGCGTGATGCCTCGGTAGGGAGGATGCAGATGACCTGTCGACAATGGGTGGACGAGGGGCACATCGCGTGCAATGCGTGGACGGACAACCTGTCGGCGAGCTGCGTTTCGTGGCGCGACGCGGGCTATCAATCCTGCGACAAATGGGCGGATGAAGGTAGCAATCAGTGCTCGTCGTGGGCCGATGAGGGCCACAACTCATGCCAGTCGCAGTACTGGAGCGACTGCCATTGGTACAGCCCCTGGAACTGCATCGCAGGCTGGTTGTGCGATGCCTGGTATTGGGTGGCGAACTGGGTCTGCCAGGGGTGGTACTGGCTCGCCGATTGGGTGTGCAAGGGATGGTACTGGGTCGCCAACCTCGTCTGCCAGGCCTTTGTCATTCTGGTCAAGGCCGTTTGCCTTCTGTGGTCCTGGATCGCCAAGCTCGTGTGCGTGGCCTGGGACGGAATTCGCTGCCTGCTGAACGGTTGGTTCGGGAAGCGCCACCGGGACGCCAGTCCCATCCAGCATGTCTTTGTGCTGATGCTGGAGAATCGCGCTTTCGATCACATGCTGGGGTTCTCGGCAATCACTGGCACCGACGTCAACACGGGTGCGCAGCGGGCGATCGAGGGTGCTGCCGGCAGCAACGACTTCCAGGGTGTTCCCATCAATCCGACCACCGAGGCCGATTTCAAGCTGAACAAGCCGCCAGATGTCGATCCCGGTCACGAGTTTGCCAATACGGTTGTCGCCTTGTGCGGCGCGGGCGTCACATACCCGCCCGGCGGTGCCTATCCTGCGATCCACAACAGCGGCTTCATCGCAAACTATGCGCAGAGCAAGGATGGGCCGCCTGCGGATCCCACCAAGATCATGAAGTGCTATTCGGAAGCACGGGTGCCGATCATTACGGCTCTGGCGCGGGAGTTTGCGGTGTGCGATGCGTGGTTCTCCTCGCTACCCGGCCCAACGTGGCCCAACCGTTTCTTCATGCACGCGGCATCGTCCGGCGGTCTCGACGACAGTCCCTCCGGACTGAGCTCCTTCGGCAATACCGCGTTCGATGGTTACACCTTCAATAACGGGACGATCTTCGATCGTCTGGAGGACGCTTGCATCGAATGGCGGGTGTTCGCGGGTGACAGCTTTCCGGTGACTCTGGCGCTGAGCGGCATGACCCTGAACGAACTGGATGGGCGGATCCATGACTTCGACGAGTTCGCGGAAGCGGTGAATGAGGCCGACTATTCTGCGGCATACACCTTCATCGAGCCCGACTACGGCAATGATCTGCCGCCGAGCGCCGAAGACTTCACCTGCGGCAACTCGCAACATCCGCTGGACGACATTACGCGCGGCGAGCGACTGATCAAGAACGTCTACGAGACGATCCGCAACTCACCGCACTGGAACGACAGCCTGCTATTGATCACGTACGACGAGCACGGCGGCTTCTATGACCACGTCGAGCCGCCGCCCGTGACACCCCCGGGGGACGGGGTGAGCGATGCGGACAATGTGTTCAATCACTTCACATTCGATCGCCTCGGGGTGCGCGTGCCGGCAGTGGTGATTTCGCCCCTCATCGAGAGGAACAGGATCGACGGCACCACTTACGATCACAGCTCGTTACTTGCGACAGTGGAGGCAGTGTTCGGCTTGAAAGCGCTCACGGCTCGCGACGGGACAGCATCGAATCTGCTGAAGCTTCTGACACGAGCCACACCGCGCGGCAATGCACCTGCCGAGCTAGGCGCTGCGGCGGTGTCAGGGTTCACTTGCGACGACGATCCCGCGAGTGTGGGTACGTCGTCACAGGGGCTCGGTGCCGGAGCGCCCGGTGAGGCGCCACCGCGGCCACCGACGTACGGAAACGGCCGAAATGAGACTGGCGGCCGCGGTGCCGAACCGATCGGGCCCACCCTGCGCGGCTTTCAGGAGATCGCTTTGCTCAAGGCGTTGAAAAACGCGCGCGGCAGGGACCGGCAGCAGATTAGAAAAGAGTACCTGGCAGCAGATACACGCGGCGGAGCAAGACGGTTCATTCACAAAGCGGCGACCATGGCACGCGGCAACCGCGTTTCCGTGGCGAAGGCGCGGCGGCGAGGGATTCTAGCTGCCTTCCTCTCGTTCCCAACGCGCAAGTGGCTTGCCGATCCCATCAGCACGTACAGGGGTGATTCGTCAGGTCCGACGACGAAGTGACGGCCCTCGCGGCTCAACCGACGCAGGAGTTCCAACCCGTTTGGCTCCGAGCGGGGGAGGCTATGGAACGCGCGCAGACACCAGGGAGTAATACCCATAGGTGGGAGTGACCGTTACATCGATGAATCCTGCGCCGTCGAGAACTGTCGAGAGCTCCGCGAGCGTGAACTGTTGCCCTTTGGTGGCCAACAGCATCAGAACCGAGAATGCCGCGGCAGTGCGGGGCCCGGTGCCTGTGTCGTCGAGAAGCATTTCATGCAGACAGATGCGACCACCTCTCGGCAGTGCACCACGTGCCTTGGCTGCCAGCTCGGCGCAGGTCTCGGGGCTCCAGTCATGGAATATATTGGAGAAGAGGAGTGCGTCGTACCCGCGTGGCCAGGTCTCGCGAAACATGTCCACACTCTGGGTGTCGACCCGGCGGGTCACTCCGGCCGCCGCGATGTACTCTTGCGCCTGACTGCACATTGCCGGTAAGTCCATAACGGTACAACGGAGGTTCGGCCATTGCTGTGCGAGCGAGATGGAAAAGCAGCCGGAGCCACCGCCCACATCCAGAATCCTCGTGATGCCACTGAAGTCCACATTGACAGCCAATCCGACCGAGGCCGCCATGGAGTGGCTGTTCATGAAGCGCGCGATGGAGCCGGCCAATTCGGCAGTGAGCTGGCCACTCTCCCAGGCTTGTGAGGAAGCGGATTCGCCTATTGCTGCCGACTTCTGAGCGGCGGGATTGCGCACTGCCTCGAGCAAGCGGGTGTGCATGGCATTCTCATGGCGATCGCGCCAGACATGACCCCAGAAGAACGGGCTGGCGTGCAAGAGATAGAGCCTGGCCGCGTCGGTGAGCTGGTAGCGGCCCATGTGGAGGATGAGGAAGCCGAGTGAGACCTGCATGCGCAGCAGGATTTCGCACCGCCGCGGCCTCAGGCCAAGCTGGGTGGCGAGCTCCTCCGGGGTGGCAGCGGTCTTCGCAAGCGCCTCAAAGATCGACAGCTCGAGTGTTGCCGTGAGCGAGGGCAGCCACAGCGAGGAGAGCCAGACGTCCCAGACTGGGCGATCGTCGGAAGTAGGAATCACCGGCGGCGTGATGGGCTCGTTCATGGGGCACGCGCGGGCCCAGCAGGCTGGTAATCGGCGACGCTCAGTTCCATCATCAGTGCCTCACGGTGCCCGAGTGCGATACTGCGGCGAGGCAGTCTATATAATATGCGGCGCACGGGCGACCACCGGACTGCACTGCTCGGCGCAAGCGAGCTAGGGCGAGTGAGCACTCAGCAGGTCGATCCGGGGCGCAATCCAGGGGACATGGATCGAACAGCCGGAGGACCGTCCGTCTCTGGCCTCGATCCGGAACCCCGTGCCGCGATCGAAGCGCAGGTCGCCGACGAACCACGAGTTTCCGTACTGGAACGCAAAGGGTGCGCGTGCGAACTGCATGAGTGCGGCCGCCTCGCAGTGCGCCTCGACCAGCCGGACGAGCTGACTGCGGGACATGGAATACTCCCCCAGCCACTGAATCGACGTTGAATCGGGTATACCCACCCGGCTGCTCGGGGCCGCCGCCGGCGGCATCAATGTCGCTGCTGAGGGGTGGCCGGTGGGCGCACCGGGCGGACCGGGAGACTGATTCGTGCGACGGGGCGCAAGGACCTCAGGGCAAGCAGCGGCAGGAACCAGCTCGGGTGCGAGAGACAGTACCGCATGCCGCACAGTGTATTGATCGCCGTGAGTCGCCAGTATGAGCGCATCCCAACACCGAGGATCGGTCGGAGCCGGTGTGAGAACGCGATCGAGTGTGCGGTAGCCGGTGAAGTAGCGGTTTGCGATGGCATCGACGCGCCCGGCCGCGATCGTTGCGCAGGCCATCGAAATCCCTACGACCAACGCCATCGCTGCGGTGCTTGTCAATGCAGCGCTGCGAGCCGAGCTCAGACGTCCAACGGCCACGAGTCCCACTGTGACAATGGCGATGGCGGCTTCCCAGAGTGGCGCCCCGCGATGAATCCAGAGTGAGGTGCCCAAGGCCACCGCTGCGATCAGGCTCAGCAGCCACCGGGCAAGCCCGGAACGCATCAGGAAGATCAGCGGCGCACCGGCAAGCCACAACAGTGGCTCTGCGATGAATATCGAATCGCCGTAATACCAGTGGTTGTCGAACGGCCAGAAGGGATGCACGCCATAACTATTGAGGGCATCCATGCCCAGGTGCAGCAACGTGCCCACGACTGCAACCAGCGCGAGCTGAAGCCGGTCTCGTCCCGACGGCGCCAGGCCTCGACGGCCCATCCACCATTCGGCGCCTGCGTAGAGCAGACCCGCCAGCACCAGACAACCCACTACCGTATGCGTGTACCCACGGTGCTCGAGCATGTATCCGAGCCCTCCGTCCGACCCGGCGTAGCTCCAAGCCAGATCCAGATCCGGGGCGTTGCCGCCGATGGCGGCGAGCGTGACGAACAAGGACCTGCGCGCCACCTGCGGTAGTCCCTTCCCGCTTGCGAAATCCTCGGCGGGACGCGTACAGAGGGCGAAGGACTCGCCAGCGGCCAGTCCCATCAAGGTATGGGTGAGATTTTCCAATGGCGACTCGCGAGTGACGGCCCTGAGAAACGCCGCAAGGCGGAGCCCGGCTGCGGTGCGGTCATTCTACTCAACCTCCGGTGGTGAATGCGCCGGACACAGCAGCGCAGGGCCGAGTGCGACCTTCCGGGGCGCTGCGGCATCTATTCAACGGATGAGTAGACAACCCGCAGGCAGACAATGAAGACAGTCGTAGCCACACGCCGCGCCGTGTGCTGTTCACTAGGCGCCATGGTGGGTGTCCCGCGCGTCTTTGCCGTGGAGGCAACTCGAGCGGCTGCTCCACTGCTCTGGCTTGCCGCTAGCGGAAACGGATCCGTGTACCTGTTCCCGTTTGGAGAGGCAAAGGACGCTAGCTGGCTCACTCAACGGGTGCAGGACGCCTTTGCGGCGAGTTCGGAACTCTGGCTCGAGCTCGGGCCGCCGCCGCCGAAGGAGCGCATGGACGCGCTGAACCAGGAACTGGGACATGACTCTGCACGTACGCTCCTCGATGCCTTGACACCCTCCGTGCGCGCACGCGCTCTGCAATACATGAACGAGCTGAAGATCTCGCCTGAGTCCGTACAGACCCTGCGCCCTTGGCTCGCGTACTACACGTTCGTGACTGCCTTCGATAAGAAATACGGCCATTCCGAAGGGTTCACAACTGCGTCCAAGCCGCAATTGCCCCCGGAGTGGGTCCTCGGCGCACGGGCGTTGCAGGAGCACAAGGCGGTTCATTTCGAGCTCGCCATGGAGGACTGGGTCCGAAAGCTGTCGACGATGCCGGACGCGGTACAGAGTGAGTACCTGGACTGGCTCTTCGACTGGTTCGACGACGAAAAGAACGGGCTCAATCGCGATCGATTCGACTGGATGCAGGGGCATCTCGTCTCCCGCTCCATCGACCGAATGCGGACCCGGCTCCCGGATTTGTATGAAATCATGGATGGTCAGCGGAACCGATGGTGGGTGCGGCAGATAGGCGATCTGCTGTCTCGAGGCGGTACGTACTTCGTCGCCATCGGGCAGGCCCACTTCGCCGATCCGCGAGGCATTCCGACCCTGCTCATGGAAGGGGGCATCCTCAAGCCTTCCGAGTTCAAGCGGGTCTGAGCCCCCGGCCGGGCGCCCGCACGCCCGGGCAATTTCCAAAATCCGGCCCAATAAGGGAATATAGGGTTTTGCAACCAAGAACAAGAGAGGGGACTCCCATGATCAGGAACCGCACGCTGCTGCTCGCGGCGCTGGTGCTGGCAAGCTGCATCGCGCAGGCGGCTACGAAGGCGCCGGTCGTCAAGACCTGCGACCGCGACTGCCTGCAGGCGTTGGCCGACACCTACATCGATGCGCTGGTTGCGCACGATCCGGGCAAGGTGCCGCTGGCCGCCGATGTCAGGATTGTCGAGAACGCGCAGCGCATCAAGGCGGGCGAGGGCCTGTGGAAGACGGCGACCGCCGCTGCGACCGAGTTCAAGATCGTGGTGCCTGATCCCGTTGCGCAGGAAGTCGGCGGCATGGTCATGCTCCAGTCCGACGGCAAGCCGGCGCAGCTCGGATTCCGGCTGAAGCTCGTGAACGGTAAGATCGCCGAAGCCGAGCACATGATCGCGCTCCCGCGAGAGGCCAGCCTGGCGAATCTGCAGAAGCTGCGGCCGGCTATCCTCATGGACGTGCCGTACGAATACCGCGACTCGCGCGGCCGGTTGATCCACATCGCAAAGACCTACTACGACGCACTCGACAACAACAACGGCTCGCTTGCCCCTTTCGCGCAGGACTGCGAACGGCGCGAGAACGGCATGCGGACCGCGCCCTTCGGGGGCGTCGCGAGCGGGGCCGGGATCCCCGGCGGGCCGCAGCGACCGCCGGGCCTGGCGGGTCTGCAGGACTGCACCAGTCAGATCAACTCCGGGACTTTTCAGTACATCACCGTGATCGATGACCGCCGCGTGGAGCTCGCCGACGAACAGACGGGCCTCGCACTCGGCTTCTCGCATTTCCACCACGCGATGACGCAGAAGGAATTCAAGATCCTGAACGACCCGGGGCGCGAGGTGATGAAGATGGACTACAAGCCTTTCGATCTGCCCGCGATGCACATCTTCAAGGTGTGGGGTGGCCAGATCCACGAGATCGAGGCCATGGGCTTTACCGCGCCCTACAACTCGCCGACCGGATGGGAGTGACCGGTGAATCGGACCCCAGAAGAACAGGCGAACCTACGTCTGGTCGAGCGAATCTACGAGGAAGTTCTGGGTCCGATCGAGTCGCGCGCAGTCGACGGCCTGTTCGATCCTGGCTATATCCAGCACAACCCCAACGTCGCGACTGGGGCTGAGTCCCTCAAGCAGATGCTGGACCGGGCGAAGGCGCGCTACCCGAACGCCGAGCATCGGGTCAAGCGCATGCTGGTTGACGGCAACCTTGTCGCTGCGCACGTGCATGTGATCTTCGAGCCTGGCCAGGAGGGCTTGGCGGTGGTCGATATCTTTCGAATCGAGAATGGTCGGATTGCCGAGCACTGGGACGTAATGCAGCCGGTGGTCGCCGGGGAGGCCAAGAACACGAACGGGCGATTCTAAAGCTACGGAAAATCGCCACAGCAGGCGTGTGCAACCGGGACTGCCCGATACGCCGGCCCTCCTTGCGACTGCGATCAAGTCGCGCGCAGCGCAACCGTCACGGGCACTCTGGCAGCTCTCAGCGCAGGCAGGAGCCCGCCGATGACGCCTATGCCAAGTGCCCAGCCGAGACCCAAAAGAGCCAGCGAGGGCGTCACTGCCATGTGAAAGCTCGCGCCAAAGGGGCTCGCGAGCAGTCCGTTGAAGAGCAGCCACGCCACGAGCGCGCCGAGCAAAGCGCCGGGCAGGGCCAGAAGAATGGATTCCGACACAATCGAGGCAACGATCGGGGCGCTGTTGAATCCGACGGCCCGCAGGGTGGCCAGCTCGCGCCGGCGACCGTCGACGATGGCGTACAGCGAGTTGGCCGCTCCTATGGTTGCGGCAATGGCCATGATCGCACCCACGAAATAGCTGACGAAGTTCAGGATGCCGTTGACCTGCTGCATGTTCTGCTCAAAGATCTCCGCTTCATGCTGGACTTTCAGGTGCAACGATGGGTTGGCCTTGAGCGCCTTGCTCACGTCCGCAAACGCCGCGGGCGACTGCAGCATCACATTCGCCTGGTTGTAGGTGTTACGGCCGAAAGCCGACAGAATCGTGTCGCCGTCCCCGAAGACGAGACACACGGTGCTCGCAAGATCGAAGTTCCCCACGACGAGCCACTCGCCACCGCGCATGTGCCGCTTGGCGCCGACGCCGAAATCCGTGTACTGCCGTACACACTTGTTGCTCGCAATCACCTCGTGGAGTCCGGGAGTGAACATGCGCCCTGCGGTCATGTGCAGCTCCGGCTGGTAATCGGTGAGACCGGGGGTCATCCCGATCACGGGAAAGCCGGTCTGAGTGCGATCGATCTTGCTGCGGGCCTGTACGAAGACAGTAACCTGGAACACGACGATCGGTTTGCCCTGGGCGTTGCGTCGGATGCCCGGAAGATCGCGAATCAGCGACGCGGAGTCCTGCGCGATGCTGCTCTGTGCGGGCGACGGAGCATCGACACTCGTGAGCGTGGCGCGATTGGGGCTCACATTGCCCATCGCTTCCCGTCGCGCTCCGACGCCCATGGCCAGCATGGACACCAGCACCCCGACCGCACACGTCACGCCGATGACGATGGTGCACACCAGCCCGAGGCGCGCTGGGATGCCCGCGAGATTCACGCGCATCAGGGCCCAGAACTGTTTTGCAAGGCTCATGTCAGGGACTACCGAGCGGCAAGCGCATCAACCACTTGAAGCCGGGCGGCCCGCGAGGCCGGCGGCGCAGCGGTGATCAGCGCCACGAGAATCGCTCCGATCAACCCGAATCCGACGACGCTCAGCGGCATGGAAAGCCCGGGTATGAACTTCGCGGCGTAGGGGAATACCGCCGTTGCCAGGGCGAGTCCCAGGAGCGCGGCCGCTACGCATATGAGCAGTCCTTCACTGACGACCACCAGAAAAATCGCGCGATCGCTGAACCCCAGAGTCTTCAGCACGGCGAGCTCCGGGGTCCGCTCGCGAATCGTCTGCATCATCATGGTGGTGGTGGAAAACAGAAGCGCGAGGAGCACGGCGCTGATGACCGAGCGGATGAGGAAGTTCAGATCGCCGATCGAGCGCATCGTCTGTTGGGCATTCTCCCGGAACGAGGCCGTCTTGGTCTCGTTGGACGAATTGGCAAAGACCTGATCGACGGTGTCGGACATCTCCGCCGCCCGTTTCGGATCCGAGATCACTGCGTAGAAGTTGCGCACGGTGCCCCTGTTGAGCGCCCGCGCCTCATCCAGATAGTCGTAGTTGATGACGATGAAGCCCGCCTCGCCGGGTTCATGATCCGAGACCGTCCCCACGATCTGAAAGGTCCAGGTTCCCGACCCCTCGGTCTGCAGAGTGTTCGAGGTGAGAGGAATCCGATCCCCGATATGCCAGCCGTATTTCTTGCCTATGTCCGCCGTGATCAGCGCGCCGTTGCGGGTCTTCTTCAGGGCCGCGAGGTCCTCAGGTGCTACCTGGAAGATCTCCGGTACGAGCGTCAGCCACAGGTCGGTCGGCGGGATGGCCAGCGCGTACACGGCTTGAGTCGGTTTCTGATAGGTGCCGAGGAAGCCGTCGGCAAAGGACACACTTTTCATGCCGGGGATCGACTGGAGTCGATCGAAATAGGAGTGCGGCAGCGGTGCTCCGCCGAATTCGGCGGGACCGATGAACAGTACATCGGCGCGAGCATTGGCAACGGACCGTTCCACGCCCGTCTTCATGCCCTGCAGGACGCCGAACAGGGCGAACGCCACCGCGACCTGCAGCAGGACCAGAGCCGTGCGCCCGGGCTTGCGCCACATACCGGACCAGATGAGGGGAAGGTATTTCACGCGGTGTCGACGACTATATCAATGGCGGTTTCCCCCCGACACACGACTGATCCGATGCAGCTCACGGCTCGTCGCGCCGGTGCAGGGAGGCTTTAGCGTTCTGTGCAGCGATACTCCTGCCCGGAATATTTCGGCCAGGCCGGATAGCGGCACATCGGTCGAGTACGACCGTTGGCATTCGGGTTTTCATCGACCGCGAGCAGGGTGCCCGGCGCCTGACCCTTCTCGACCCAGTCCTCGAGTGCCTTGAGGCCATCGTACTTCGCGTTGAAGGGGCCCATGCCGTGCCCGAGGCCCGGAACGAGGTAGAAGCGCACGAACGAGTCGAAGGCGCGGGCTCCTTGGAGCGCACGATGCCGCTTGTAGTACGCGATGGTGTTGTGCGGTGTGATGAAATCGTCCGCCGTTCCGTGGACCAGGATGATCTTGCCGCCCCTCTTGCGGAAGGGTGTGAGATCCACATCCGTGACATCCATGATGGCGGCGACCTGCTGGGTTCGAGTGCGTAACTCCGGCGTCGCGCCAGGGTCGAAAGTCAGCGCATCGAGCGCCGGGTCACGCGTGATGATGTACGTTGCCGTCGCCGCGCCGGCGTTGTAGAGGAGGGCATCCCCCGGAGTCGGGGGATTGGCGGGAACGGGGCGTGTGCCGAAATTCGAGATCCGGAACAGCGCCCCTTCGAGCAGCGGCCAGCGAGGGAATTCACTCGCGCCAGCGACCTCGAAGCCGGGACGATAGGGCGAGGTGATCTCTGCGACCGCTGCGATCTGCGCCGCCGTCAGACAAGAATCAGTGTCGGTGCCGGCAGGACAGGCCAAGGTCGCCTTCACCGTGGCGATATTGAACGCGGCCTTGCAGCCGGCCACGTTGCTGATGATTCCGTCCTTGGCCCCATCCAGCGCCACGGTGTCGCAGGCCGCATAGACGGCATCGGTGAGCAGCTTCGTCTTCGCGGCGCTCAACCACCCGGCACCGCCTTTGCCGTAGATCGCCTTGCCGACATTCAGCGATGCCAGGTGCAGCAGCGTGACGTTGTAGGCTGGATAATTCGAGATCACCCCATCGTAGTCCGCTGCATAGCGGGCGGCGGCGTCGAGCGCCTCGTGTCCGCCTTGCGAGTTGCCGATGAAGTAGAACTTTGCCGGTGCCCTGCCGTAGTACCGGCGGATCAGCTCGACCGCCACGTCGTGGGTTTTCTTGGTCGATTCGTGTCCGTAATTGAGCAGCGCTTCATCGTCGAGCCCGAATCTGCCATCGAACCCCGGTCCTCCCTTGTGACCGCCGTCGCTGCCCAGCGTGACGTAGCCCTGCTTGAGTGGCGTGGGGACAGTCGCTGGCTGCAGGCCGGCGCGACCCGTCGCCGTCACCAACTCGCCATCGTAGCCGCCACCGCCCACCTGCACCGCCTTGCCATTCCAGCTCGACGCCAGATTGACCTGAAACTCGATGCCCGGTGCAGAAGCGGACACCGGCAGAATCACCCCTGTCACTGCGCAGTACTCGCCGTTCGCATTGCCAGTCGCATCGGCAGTCACGAGCACTGCCTTGTCCACTCTCGCTCCGCCTGTGGCCAGGCCGAGAGCCTTGGCGGGAAGAGTCACGCTTGATAGTGCGGAGCAAGCGCTTTGACCAGGGGGAGCGGTGTCGGCGACCGAAGGGGACGGGCCGCCGCCGCCGGGGCCGCCGCCCGCCTTCAGTGCGTTGGCGCGCGAGATCAGGTACTCGCGCACCGCGCCCGCTTCCTCGGGCTTCAAGTCCTTTCCGAAGGAACCCATGCCTTTGTCCGCCCGGCCTCCCTGCAATACCACTTGGTCGAAGCCTGGCTGTGTCCACAGCAACGGTGTGACAGTGAGGTTCGGGAAGCTCGTGCGCGCCTGCATTCCGTTGGCTCCATGGCAGACCGAGCAGTACCGCGAATACAGCTCGCCACCGTGTGCGATGACCTGGGCAGAGGCCCTCGAAGGCGGCGGATTGAGCTCAGGGGGCGTGTAGGGCTCCGGTTCCGGGAGCACGGCCTTGCCGCCGAGCGCGAAGACCAGCATGCGTGCATGGGTCGGCGCGAAGTAGCCACCCTGTGCGACGCCGCCGACGCTGGCGGCCACGTACTGCACGCCGTCGAGCAGGTACGTGATCGGCGCGGCGAACACTGCGGTCTTGGCGTCGAAGCTCCAAAGCTTGGTGCCGGTTTTCGCATCGTAGGCCATGAGCAGCTTGCCGCCGCCATTGCCCATGAAGACGAGGTTGCTGGCAGTCGCGAGTACGCCGCTGGTCGGGCCCATGTTGGCGTAGGGCTCGGTTTCCCAAACGACCTTGCGCGCGACCGGATCCCACGCCTTGAGCTGGCCGGTCACGCCCCGTCGCTCGTACGGTTGGAGTTTGCCGGGCTCGACTCTCGCGCCCATGTTGATACCGAGACTGAAGACGCCGCCGGGCGGCGGCGCGCTGCCGGGCGCAGGGCTGGCCATCGTGAAATAGGCTTCCCAGGCGGGGATGTAGACGAGGCCGGTCACGGGGCTGAAGGCATTCGGATGCCAGCTGTGGCCGCCCTGCACGCCCGGCGCCAGATTCCACGGCTCCTTCTCGTAGCGCGCGGCCGGCACGACATTCGGACGGCCGGTGTTCATGTCCACACCGGTGGCCCAGTTCACCTCGGTGAACGGATCGGCGCTGATCAGCCTGCCCGTTGCGGCCTCGAGCACATAGAAGAAGCCGTTCTTCGAGGGCTGCAGGATGACATGCTTCTTGCGGCCGCCCAGGGTCAGATCAGCAGTCATCATCGGACTGACCGCGTCGTAGTCCCAGGCATCACCCGGCGTTTCCTGGTAGTGCCACACATACTCGCCGGTGTCGGGCTTCACCGCGACGATCGAGGCGGAATACAGGTCGTCGCCGAGGCTCGGCTCACGCGTGCGAGCATTCCACGGCGAAGCATTGCCCGTACCGAAGTAGAGCAGATCGGTCACCGGATCATAGACGGCCGCATCCCATACCGTGCCGCCGCCTCCGGCGACCTTCCACCACTCACCGGTCCAAGTCTTGGCGGCCCTCTCCAGCGCCTTGGTCTCGAAACCTTTGGCCGGATCGCCCGGCACCGTCCAGAAGCGCCAGACCTCTTTGCCCGTCCCGGCATCGAAGGCCGCGATCCAGCCGCGTACGCCGAATTCGCCGCCGGAGGCGCCGATGAACACCTTGCCCTTCGCAACGCGCGGCGCCATGGTGATCGCGTAACGGACTCCCATTGCGCCGAGTCCGAGGCTTTCCGGGACTGTTTCGGTCGACCAAGCTTCCTTGCCGTTCCGCGCGTCAATCGCGACCAAGCGGGCATCGAGCGTGCCCATGAAGATCTTGCCGTGCCATGCCGCGATTCCGCGGTTCACGAGGCCCACGTTGTAGCGCAGTCGCTCGCCGTGGATCATCGGGTTGTACTTCCACAGTTGCTTGCCACTCTTCGCGTCGTAGGCGTAGACCACGTTGCGTGCCGTAGAGACGTAGATTACGCCGTCGATGTAAAGCGGCGAGCCGTGCTGGTTCTGGTTCGTTTCGTAGTCCGCGAACCACAGCAGGCCCAGGCTGTCCACGTTGCTCGCGCTGATCTTCTTCAGCGGGCTGAAGCGCTGTTCGGAGTAGGTACCCCCGGTAGGTCATCCACTGGCCGGGCTCATCTGCGGCTTTGACCAGGCGCCTGGCGGTGACGTTGGCGGCCGGACCGTCGTGGTTCGATGATGCCGCGGCCGCTCCTTCATTCAGCGCGCATTGGGCCACAATCGCGGCGGACAGCAGCAAGCCCATGCCCAGGGCGTGGTTACGGAACATCAAGGGATCCCCCTGGCGATCGTCATATCGCGCGGTCGCACTGCGCACAGTCTGATCAATAAGGCGTGCCGTCCTTGTGGACGAACCGGCCGTCGGTGCTGGAACTCATCATATCGATATCGGAGCAGGTGGTGAGATCGCGCGGGTTGCGCGACCCCACCTCCAGATAAACGGCCACCGTGGAGGATTTGTTGATCAGGTGGTGGCCATTGCCGGTGCCCTTCGGAAACGTCGCACAGTCGCCTGCATGCAGCACCGTCTCGCCGCCGTCTTCGATGAGCGTCACTTCGCCCTCGAGCACATAGACGAACTCGTCTTCGTCGCTGTGCCAGTGGCGTTGACTGGACCAACTGCCGGGCGGCCTTCGCGATTTCGGCGTCAATCG
>FTEN01000446.1_pt1 | contig 24026 bp, 24 predicted proteins | sample 1640221 | NCBI WGS metagenome assembly FTEN01 (sample SAMEA3914816, study PRJEB12502) | metagenome | biome: forest; material: soil | place: USA | collected 2011-09-16 | depth 0.3 m | reverse complement strand
GTTGGTGAAGAGGCCGCTGACCGACGATGTGATCACGACATGGCCACCCTTGGCCTTGGTGATCATCCGCGGCACGAAAGTCCGGATCGCGTTGATGGCGCCGCCCAGGTTGACGTCGAGCGCGAAATCCCAGTCCTCGGGCGTCGCCTTGTGAGTCGCGCCGACGAAGTTGACGCCGGCGTTGCTGCACAGAATCTGCACGGCGCCGAGCTTGCGTTCGACGTGATCCGCCGCAGCGCTCCACGCCCCGCGATCCGACACGTCCAGCTCCACAGGCAGAACCGCCAGCCCCTCCTTTTCGAGCGAGGTGGCGGCGGCACGGACTGCGCTCGCACGGACGTCTGCAATGGCAACTTTGACACCATTGCGCGCCAGCGCTCGCGCGATTCCCAAACCGATACCGCCTGCGCCGCCGGTGATGAAGGCCACCGTGCCATTCAGCTCACGCATAAAACGCTCTGACGGGCAGCTTTGCGGGCCCATGTCCGATGGTCGTCATCCACGGCTCGCACTCGCCGGCGGATTCGAAGCGTTCGATGCGCCTGGCGATGGCTCCGAGCAGGGCTTCCGCTTCCAGCAAGGCGAGCACCCGGCCGACGCACGCGTGCACTCCGTAGCCCCACCCAAGGTGGCCCCGGTGCTCGCGCCGTATGTCGAACCGATCCGGATCCTTCCATTTGCGCGGATCGCGGTTGGCCGCGGCGAACATGAGTCCGCACCGCTCTCCCTTCGGAATCACGATGCCCTCGATCTCGACGTCGCGCATTGCGATCCGCCCGGCCATGCGCGACGGTGAATCCCACCGCAGGCTCTCATCGAATGCGCTGCGCGCGAGTGTCGGATCGCCACGGAGCAGGGCGTATTGATCGGGAAACTGGCAGAACGCCCGCACGGCCGTGCCCAGCGTCATGACGGTCGTGTCGGCCGCCGCCGATAAAAGAATGCCGACCAGCAGTTTGGCTTCGCCCTGGGTGATCTCACCCCGGTCGGCCGCCCTGAACATGTCCATGCCGAGTCCAGCGGGGTCGAGGTTCTCGCGATTGCAACAGCTTTCCGCCCACTCGATGACGGGCCCCGTGTTCTGCATGGCCTCGTGAAACAGAGCGTTCATGGGACCCATGGTGGCCCAGACCATGTGCCCGAAGGCGTACAGGTGCTCCCGTCCCTCCCTCGGCAGACCCAGCACGTCCGGCAACACTTTGTACACGAATGCCTGCGTGATGTCGGCGATGGCGTCGATCTTCACGCCGCTGCGGGCCTTCAGGCCGCCGATCAGCGTGGCCGCTTCGGCGTTGAATGTCTCGGACATTTTCGCAAGCGCTCGCGGCGACAAAGCGGTCCCGATAACCGCGCGCACCGCAGTGTGCTTCGGCGGGTCGTCGGTCAGCAGGAGCTCGGGCCGCACTGACTTTGGATCGTGCCACGGTCTCGAGGTGGACGAGAACGCGTGCCAGTCTCTCAAGCCTTCCGCGACGTGCGCGTAACGTCCAAGCATCGTGATGTTTTCGCGCGATAACCGGACCGCGGGCGCCATCTCGCGCAAACGATCGTCGACTGTACGCGCATTGCGTACCGATTCGTGACTGAACAGGTCGTCATCGCAAACGGGAATTTCTTTGCTCATGCCTCACCCGGCAGCGGCAATGCCGCCGTCCACGTTAAGGATCGCGCCATTGATGAATGATGCCTCGCGGCTCAGCAGAAAAGCGACGGCTGCCGCGTTGTCCTCTTCACTTCCCAGGCGCCGCATCGGGATGGTGCGCGCGCGCCGCTCGTACTCCGCCTTGTCGTTGAGGCCGAGCGCGCCCGGCGTCGGAACGGAACCGGGCGCCACGCCGTTCACCCGGATCCCGCGCGGGCCCAGCTCGGCCGACAGGGTCTTGGTCAACGTCACCAGCGCGCCCTTCACCAGACTGTAGATCGCGGTGTTGGGGTAGCCGCGTCCGGCGACCGGGGATGTCATGTTCACGATGGCCCCGCCGCGCCCGGCCGTCATGTGCGCGAGCAGCAACTGGGCTCCCCAGATGGCTCCTTTGATGCCGACGCCCAGCATCCGATCGAGCACCTCGTCGGTCACCTTCTCGATCGGCTCGTAGCGCAGCAGCATGGCGTTGTTGATGACGGCGTCGATGCGGCCGAGCTCGCCCGCGAAGCTCGCGCCGGCGGCCATGAAGGCGGCGCGGTCGGAAACATCGACTACATAGGCGGATGCACGGCCGCCCCGATTCCGAATGCCCTCCGCGGTTGCCTCGCAGCTCGCGCGGTCGATATCGACGAGCGCGATGGCAGCGCCACAACTGCTGAGCTTCTCCGCCATGGAGCGGCCGAGCCCGCGGCCGGCGCCGGTGATGAGAATCGCCTGCTCGGACAGGTCGTAGGTCATGCCCATGGCGAGGTCCTCATGCGGTGATCAGCTTCCAGGCCCCGCCGTCGCGAACGATGCGCCCGGCGGTGGGATCGCAGAAATGACTGCCGATGACGAGCACATCGCGGTCGGAAAAGCGCGCAATGAATTCGAGCCGCGTCTGCGCGCCCTGCGCCTTGTCCATGTCGAAGTTGCCGTGGGTGGCCGGCAGGGCCAGCTGGATCGGGTGATGCATCATGTCCCCGGTGATGATGGCCTCCTGGCCGCCCGAGCGGATATGCACGCTCACATGCCCGGGAGTATGGCCTGGAGTCGGAATGAGGGAAACCTCATCGGTGATGCGGAAATCGGGCCCGATGAACTCCGCCAGACCCGCGGCGACGATGGGATCGAGCGAGTCCTCGAGATGCCCCAGGTGGTGATAGCCGCCCGTGGCTTTCAGGTGCTGCCAGTGATCCCATTCCTTGCGGCCGAAGTAATAGCGCGCCTGCGGGAAGCTCGGCACCCACTTGCCGCCGACGCGCTTCGTGTTCCAACCGACATGATCGAAGTGCAGATGGGTGCACAGCACGCCGGAGATGGAATCCGGCGGAAAGCCGGCCGCGGTGAGATCTTCGAGGAAAGTGGACTGCAGGTTGCAGAACACGTCGTATTCACGTTGCCGGTCTGCCCCGATGCACGTGTCGATCATGATGCTGCGGCCCCGGGAGCGCAGCACGAACGCCTGAAACGAGATCAGCATCCTGCCGCCGGGCGTGGCGAACCGTGGCGTCAGCCACGGAAATTTCTGCACCAGCTCGGGCGTGCCGCCCGGCAAGAGCATCGCGATGTCGTCTTCGAACGCGTTGATCTCGACGATGCGCGCGACCTCCACGTCGCCGATCTTCCAATGCCTGATGTGTTCGACAGCCATACGAAATCCCCTCTTGCGTTCAATGCATCGCCGCTAACGCCGGCATCGCGAGCATCATGTCGGCGGCCTTCTCGGCCATCATGACGACCGTCGCATTGGTGTTGCCGCCGATGATGCTCGGAAACACCGACGCATCCACGACCCGCAGACCGTCGATGCCGCGCACTCGCAGTTGCGGGTCGACGACCGAGTCGCGGTCCCCGCCCATGCGGCAGGTACCGACCGGATGGTGCACCGTGGATGCGGTGCGCCGCACGTAATCCGCGAGCGCTGCCTCGTCTTTGACCTCTGGCCCCGGTGCCCGCTCGCGGGCACGGTAGCGCGCGAAGGACGGAGCCGCCAGGATCTGCCGCGACAGGGAGAGTCCGCGCAGCAGCGGAGCGAGATCTTCCGCCTCGCCCAGCAGATTAGGATCGATCAGCGGGTGATCGTGTGGATCGGGGCTCGCGAGCCGGATCCTCCCGCGGCTGCGCGGATACAGATTGACGGTGTTGACGGCAAAGCCGTGCCCGAGCGGAAACGGGAACGAGCCGCGATTGCGCCGCGCCGGTTGAAACACGATCTGCAGATCCGGCCGGTCGAGGCCGTCGCGGCTGCGCACGAAGGCATTCGACTCGAACACATTGCTGGCGAGCGGGCCGCTGCGGTAGAGCGCGTACTGCAGGACGTTCCATGCGCCGCGTGGCAGGGTGCGCAAGGAGATACCGTACGACTGCGTGTCGTGAGTGTCCATCAACACACCCACGGCAAGGTGGTCATGCAGGTTCGCACCGACGGCGGGCAGGTCCAATTTGACGTCGATGCCGAATCTGCGCAGCTCCTCGCCAGCGCCGATGCCGGAAAGCATGAGCAGCTGGGGCGATTGGATGCTGCCTGCGCACACGACGACTTCGCGCCGCGCGTCGACGCGATGAGCGGCGCCTGCAAGCTCGAAATCGACGCCCGCGGCGCGGCTGTTCCTGATCACCACCTTGGAGACCAGCGCGTCCGTGAGAATGCGCAGGTTGGGCCGGTTGCGGGCCGGACGCAGGTATGCCGCCGCTGTCGATGCGCGTCGGCCGTTGCGTATCGTGCCCTGGCGCGGGCCGTAGCCTTCCGGGTCGGGGCCGTTGAAGTCGTCGCAGCGCCGGAATCGGCCGAGCGAGGCCATCGCCTCCAGAAAGGCGCGATTCAAAGGATTCGGGCGCTCGATGTGAACGACATCGACCGGTCCCCCGACACGGTGCCACGGCGAGGCCGGATAGAAAGGGTTGCTTTCCGATCGCAGGAAATACGGCAGCACCTCCGCGTGGCTCCAGCCTGTGCTTCCGGCGCGCGCCCAGTCATCGAAATCGGTTGGAAAGCCGCGGTGGTAGACCATGCCGTTGATCGAGCCGGAGCCGCCGACGACGTGTCCGCGTGGAATCGGAATTCGTCTGCCATGCAGATGCGGCTGCGGCGTCGTCATGAAGCGCCAGTTGAGCGCCGGAGTCGCAATGGCGGCGCCGACTGCGGCCGGAATGTGGATGAAGGGATGATTGTCCGGGCCGCCGGCTTCGATCAGGCAGACGGTGCAGCCGGGGTCCTCCGACAGACGGCTCGCCAGCACACACCCCGCGGTGCCGGCTCCGACGATCACGTAGTCGTACGCCACGTCTTTGTTCATTGTCCCCCTCGATAGTGATCCCGCAGGGAGTGTAGGCGAATGGCGCCCGGGGGGAATCTGCCCAAAAGAAGGGTGCGGCCGGGCCAGAGGCCCGGCTACACAGGTGGCCACGTGGCGGTTGCCGGCCGCCGGGTTATTTCATCTGGAAGCCAATATGGAAGCGGAAGCAATTCGGAACGGGTGTCGTGCCCTGCACGGAGCGCGCATACCGTCCGGCGCGTGCAATGTTCAGAGCCCCTGCGTCCAGGCGTGCGTATCCCGATGATTCCTCGACGATCGGATTGCCCTGGCGCGCGCCCCGCTCATCGACGCATACCCGGACGATCGCGGCGCCCTCGATCCCCTGACGTCGCAGCTCCGGGGGGTAGTAGTCCTCGGAATTCGGCAGGCGGTTCTGGCCCAGGAGCTGGACGGGAGACGCATTCCGCACCACCGGGGGAGTGGGGGGAGTCGGAGGCGTCTTGTCGACGGTGATGGTGTCCCCACCATCGGTCCAATCGTCGATGTAGAAATCCCGCAGGACCGGCTGGACGACGTGCGTTGGCTCGAGATTGGGCAAGGGCGGCGGTTCGGCCGGCCGTCGGGTGTCTGGAAGCTGCTCCACTTCCGCCGTCATGGGCGGCGTCAGGATATTCAGCGCGTGGGTTCCCAGGCCCGTGGCCAACGCGTAGAGAATCAACACGTGCAGTCCAACGATGCCGCCCGCCGCCAGGGTGCGGCGCGACAGTCCCTGCGATGCCGGATAATACGGAGTCATGTTACTCGAGCCTCCCGTTCCTTAGGTGGACCGACGGCGAGTCACGCCGGAGCGCGCTTGCGCGACATCGGCCTTCGGATCCTTATACGACGGGCCCGTCAGGTTGGGGATAGGCGTTGGAGCGATCGGGAGAATCTCCCGCCGTCGGGGCCGCGATCGGGCCCGCACATTTTGCAACGGTCGGGAGAATTTCCCGCGCGTGCGTGATCGCACGCGCGTTTCCTCGCTGTAAAGGCTACTTCGTGTTGCCAACGTCGATGAAGGGAATCGCGGCCCCGCCGTACATATTCACCGGCAGCTTGCCGTCCCACTTCTGCACGGCCTCCCAGGACACCAGCCGGGGGTTCTGCGTGAGCGCGTCGGCCCGGATCTTCATGGACTGTGCTTCGGCCGTGGCTGTGATGACCTTCTGCTGCGCTTCCTGCTTGATCTGCTCGGTCTTGTTCTGAGCTTCCTGTGCACGCTGCTGGGCGATCACCTTCGCCTCGACGGCGGCGTTGAATGCCTGGCTGAACTGGAAATCGGTGATCGAGAAGCCGGTACAGTCGATGTTGCTCGCGGCCAGGGCCGTCACGATCGACGCCTGGGCCGCATCGTTCGCCCGCTGCCTGTTGGAGATGAGATCGACCGCATCCCATTGCCCGATGACGTTCTTCAAATGCTGGTACACGGCCTGCTGCACGAGCTTGCTCGCCCAATCCTCCCCCACGCCGCGGTACACCTCGGCGGCCGCCAGGGCGCGCAGGTTGTAGTTGAGCGTGAATTCTATTTTTGCTTCCTGCACGTCCTTCGTGTACGCCTCCGTCTTCCCATCCCAGCGTTGGATGCGCACGTCCATCTCGTGAATCGACGTGGTGATCGGGTTCACGAAGTACAGGCCTTCCGAGAGCGGCGGTCCTTCCACCACACCGAAGCTCGTCTTGATGCCCCGGTGACCGGTCTCGACTGTGTGGACTCCGCAGCCGCCGATCGCAGACAGCAGACAGGCGCTGGCAAACAGCCTGATGACTGTGATTCTTGTTCCCACGCTACACCCCACTGAATCGTCCGAACAATACATTGCGGCCCTGCGCGCTCACCAGTGCGAGCGGCCACAGGATGCCCAGCCCGAGCCGCTTGAGCAGCACACCCGGACGGTGCGGCCTGCGAAACACGAAATCCGAAACGGATATCAGGGTCACGAGCAGCAAGCCGGCGACCCAGATCCGCAGCACGATGGTCGTGATTTCCCACACCGGTCTCATTTGTAAGCGAACCCCCCGCGGGCAGCGCACCGCGTGTACCGTCCGAATGTCAGTTGCGATCCGCGAAAAATTCCAACTGTGCAATCGTACGCCGAAATGCGATCGGGAGCGGCGCCCTTCGCGCGCTCCTGCGGCGAGCGGATGGAATTGCCGGACCAGGGGCTTATACTGGCCGCCGGCAAACCGCGGCATTTGGGGAGCACATGAGAATTGCGGTGCCCTGCTGGGTATTCGCCGCTCCCGCGGTGACTTGCACGCTGTTGTGCGCCCTCGTCTCATCCGGCTGTGCCCGGCACGAGACTCCCGGACCGCTCATCCGGCCGGTCGTGACGACCACGATCCATTACGGCAGCACGGGTGAGCCGGTCTCTCTCAGCGGCCAGATCGAGGCCCAGAATCAGACCAACCTCGCGTTCCGCATCGGCGGGCGGCTGATAGAGCGTCGCGTCTCGGTGAGCGATACCGTTTCGCCCGGGCAGCTCGTGGCGCGTATCGAGGCGCAGGATGCGAAAAATGCCCTCAGCTCGGCGCAGGCGGACCTGGCGGCCGCCCAGGCGACTCTCGTGCAGGCGCGCAACAACGAGGAGCGCTACCGTTCGCTGGTTTCGACGGGTGTCGTTTCGCGAGCGCAGTACGACGATGCCCAACAGCAGCTGGCGGCCGCGCAGTCGCGCGTCGCGGCGGCAGAGGCGTCGCAGCAGACTGCACGCGACAACCTCGCGTACACGGAACTCCATTCCAATGTCGCGGGCGCCGTCACCGCAAAAGGCGCCGAGCCGGGCGAAGTGGTCCAGGCGGGTCAGATGATCGTGCAAGTGGCGCAGAAAGGCGGGAAGGATGCCGTTTTCAACGTGCCTGCCGCGCTGATGCGCATGTCCCCCAAGAACCCCACGGTCACCATTGCGCTCGCGGACGATCCCAGTATCTCGGCGATCGGGCACGTCAGGGAAATCTCTCCGCAGGCGGACCCGACGACCGGGACTTACGTCGTCAAGGTCGGGCTCGACAATGCTCCTGACACGATGCGGTTGGGTGCGACCGTCGTGGGAAGCGTGACGTTGAGCCCGGAGCCCGTGGTCAGCATCCGCGGAACGGCGCTGATCCAGATCGATGGCAAGCCGGCCGTGTGGGTCGTGGACCCCGCCACGGGCAAGGTGGCGGCGCGCCTGGTCGGAGTCGTTCGCTACGACTCATCCGCGGTCGTCATCTCGAACGGTCTGAAGGACGGCGACGTCGTCGTCACCGCGGGCGTGCACGCCCTGCGGCCCGGACAGCTGGTGAGGGTGTCGCAGGCGTCTGCGCAGCCGAGCACGTGAGCGGCGGACTCAACCTGTCGGACTGGGCGTTGCGGCATCGCGCGCTCGTCTGGTTCCTGATGGCGATCATCGTCGCCGCCGGACTGTTCGCCTACAAGCGGCTCGGACGCAACGAGGATCCGGCCTTCACGATCAAGACCATGGTCGTGCAGGCTGGCTGGCCGGGTGCGACGGTCGATGAGACCATCAAGCAGATCACCGACCGCATCGAGAAGAAGCTGCAGGAGACCCCCGGGCTCGATTTCATCCGCAGCTACACGACCGCCGGGCGCACGACGGTGTTCATCAACCTGCTGGGCTCGACGCGCAGCCGGGACGTGCCCGCCATCTGGTACCAGGTGCGCAAGAAGATCGATGACATCCGCGGTACGTTTCCCGCGGGCGTCGTCGGTCCCGGCTTCAACGACGAATTCGGGGATACCTACGGCATCCTCTACGCGTTCACCTCCGACGGCTTTGCCCAGCGGCAGCTGCGCGACTACGTCGAGAGCGTGCGCTCGCGGCTGCTGCGGGTTCCCGACGTGTCCAAGATCGACATATTCGGAGCGCAGGACGAGAAGATCTACGTCGAATTCTCCGCCCGCCAGCTGGCGGGCCTGAAGCTCGACCGCCAGGCCCTGATCGCGGCATTGCGGGCGCAGAACGCCGTGACCCCTGCCGGCGTCGTACAGGGGCAGGATGAAAAGATTCTCGTGCAGGTCACGGGCGGGTTCCATTCGGAAGAGGACATCCGGCGGGTCAACTTCGTGGTGGACGGACGCATTTTCCGTCTGAGCGACATTGCAACCGTGCGGCGGGGTTATTCGGATCCGCCGCAGCCTTTGTTCAGATTCAACGGTGTCCCGGCGATCGGTCTGGGCATTGCAATGCGCAGCGGCGGCGACGTGCTGGCGCTGGGACGCAACGTGGAAGCGGCGATGAGAAGCATCACCGCGACGCTGCCCGTCGGTATCGAGCCGCGCCTCGTTGCCGAGCAGCCGCGTGTCGTGGCCGAGGCGGTCGATGACTTCATGGCAGCCCTGTGGGAGGCGATCGCGATCGTTCTGGGCGTGAGTTTCCTCAGTCTGGGAATGAGAGCCGGAGCGGTCGTGGCCTGCTCGATCCCCCTGGTGCTGGCCGCCGTCTTCGTGGTGATGGAGATCTCGGACATCGATCTGCAGCGGGTGTCTCTCGGGGCGTTGATCATTGCTCTCGGCCTCCTGGTGGATGACGCGATGATCACCGTCGAAATGATGGTGACGAAGCTCGAAGAGGGGCTCGAACGCGCGCACGCGGCCACTTTCGCCTATACCTCCACTGCATTCCCGATGCTCACCGGCACGCTGGTGACGGTTACCGGTTTCATTCCGATCGGGTTCGCCAAGAGCGCAGCCGGGGAGTACACCTTTTCGATATTCGCCGTGGTGACCATGGCGCTGCTCGCTTCGTGGGTCGTGGCGGTGATCTTCGCGCCGCTGATCGGCGTCAGCCTCCTTCCCGCAACGATGCACCAGGCGGCGGGCGGAGAGTCGCAGCACGAGCCGCAGGAGCACGGGGCGATCATGCGGACCTACCGCTCGCTGCTCGTCCGAGCCATGCGCGCCAGATGGATCACCATCGCCGCCGCGGTCGGGCTGCTGGTCCTGTCGGTGTTTGCTCTGAAGCTGGTCCCGCAGCAGTTCTTCCCGTCCTCCGACCGACCCGAGCTGCTGGTCGATCTCACTCTTTCCCGCAGCGCATCGATTTACGCGAGCGACCGCACGGCAGCGCGGCTGGAAGCGCTGTTGAAAGGCGATCCTGACATTGACCGCTGGAGTACCTATGTCGGTCAGGGCGCCGTGCGCTTCTACCTTCCCCTGAACGTGCAGCTGCCGTCCGACTTCTTTTCTCAGACCGTGGTCGTCATGAAGGATCTCAAGGCGCGCGAGCGCGTACGCGCACGGCTCGAGAAGGCTCTCAGCGACGGTTTCCCGGAGGTCGTTGCCCGACTGTCGCCTCTGGAGCTCGGGCCGCCCGTGGGCTGGCCGCTGCAATACCGGGTAAGCGGACCGGCGCCGCAAACGGTCAGCGACATCGCCTACCAGGTCGCCGCCATCGTCGCTGCGGATTCCCGCACTCACTCGATCAACTTCGACTGGATCGAACCCATGCGCACGCTACGGATCCGGGTAAACCAGGACGAGGCGCGGCTCCTGGGTGTCAGCTCGGAGACGCTGGCGCAATCCCTCAATGCGGTCGTGTCCGGCGTCACCGTGACCCAGATTCGGGACGATATCTACCTGCTCGACGTCGTCGCCCGTGCGAACGCGGAAGACCGGGTCTCGCCGGCGACGCTCAAGACGCTCGAGATTCCCTTGCCCAATGGCAAGACGGTCCCCCTCCTGCAGTTCGCCACGGTCGAGTATGGACTGGACTGGCCGCTGGTCTGGCGGCGCGACCGGCTCGCTACCGTCACCGTGCAGTCGGAGCTGACGGCCGACATCCAGCCGGCCACGGTGATCAAGGCGCTGGAGGATCAGATCACCGACCTGAACGCAAAGCTGCCCCAGGGATACCGGGTCGCAGTCGGCGGCTCGGTGGAGGAGAGCGCGAAATCCCTCGCGTCGGTGGCTGCCGTGCTGCCGGTCTCGGGACTGCTCATGCTGATCATCCTGATGATCCAGCTGCAAAGCGTCAGCCGGTTGTGCATCGTGTTGAGCGTGGCTCCCTTCGGTCTGATCGGCGTCGTGTTCGCGCTCCTGCTGGCGCAGAAGCCGCTCGGTTTCGTGGCGCTGCTCGGCATCATCGCCCTGATCGGCATGATCGTGCGCAACTCGGTGATACTCGTCGACCAGATCGAGACCGAGATAGCTCACGGTCGCGCGGCCTGGAACGCGGTCATCGAGGCCTCATCACATCGCTTCCGCCCCATTCTCCTGACTGCCGCTGCGGCCGTCTTCGGCATGATCCCGATCGCGCCGACGGTATTCTGGGGCCCGATGGCGTACGCGATCATGGGCGGACTGACCGTCGCGACGGCACTGACGCTCGTGTTCCTGCCGGCCCTGTACGTCGCGTGGTTCAGTATCCCTGCGGAGCCCGCACGGGCCTGACCGCCTGCCACCGTTTCCTCTGCACGAAACCGCAGCCGTCACATGGGCGCTGCGGAGGAGGCGGCTTAAGCCGGCAACGGAATGAACTCCCGGTCATCGAAATCCGGCAACTTCATCCTGCCGGCGCGCCAGTCGGCTTTGGCTTGCGCGATGCGTTCGGGAGATGAGGAAACGAAATTCCAGTCGATGAAGCGCTCGCCGACAGGCTCTCCTCCGAGGGCCATGACGAGAGAATCAGCAGTGGCGGTGAGAACCGCATCCTCGTTGCGCGAGTAAACGAGCATCTGTCCTGCGTTCAGCGGGCTTCCAGCGGTCTGCACACGGCCGCGGACGACGTAGACGGCGCGCTCGGGCATGGTGTCGGGGAGCTTGATGACGGCGCCGGCCGCCAACGTCCAGTGGAGATAGAACAGGGGCGAGTGAACCGTGACGGGGGATGCGAGACCGAACGCGTCTCCCGCGAGCAGGCGCGCGGCCGCCCCGCGCTCTTCGAACGCAGGCAGCTCATCGCGTCCGAAGTGAGCGAAACCCGGCTCGGTCTCTTCCGCTTCGCGTGGCAACGCGACCCACGACTGGATGCCATGAATCGGCCCCCCCTGGGACCGGGCGCGCTCGAAACGCTCCGAGTGCGTTACGCCGCGGCCCGCAACCATCCAATTCACTTCTCCGGGATGGATGGCGACCTCGGAAGCGACACTGTCGCGATGCATCACCTCGCCCGCGAACAAATACGTGACGGTGGCGAGCCCGATGTGAGGATGCGGGCGTACGTCGACGCTCCGGGGAATGCCTGCTGGGAAATCCAGGGGGCCGAGGTGGTCGAAGAAGATGAAGGGCCCGACCATCCGCCGCCGGGGATGGGGGAGGACACGTCCCACCTCGAACCCGCCCAGGTCGCGCCGGCGCTGATCGATGATGAGTTCGGGCATGGCGGACTATTTTGCGATCAGGCTCCTGGCCTGTTCGGCCCAGAATACTGCATCGACGTAGGCTGCGCGAATGAGGTGAGGGGCGACATCCCGGTACGCGACGTGACTCCAGGATGCTCGCTCGTACGCACGCGTGCACTGTAGCGCGGCCCCCAGATCGCCTTCTCCAGCGATGAGTGCGCGGCCGATTGCGAGCGACAGTGGAAGCTCCTCTACGATCCTCTCCGTCGGAATACCGACCAGGGCGTTGAGCAGCGAGAACAGGCCTGTCATGAAGAACGGGCCGGCATCCGGGGCTCCCCCCATCTTGCCAAGCTGTTCGCACAGGCGCGCGCGCGTCAGCGCGTGAACGAACAGGCTCGGGGGACGGTCGTCCAGCCCCTGCAGGCACAAGAGGGTGCACAGCTGGCGCAGGTTTTCGAGCCCGAGGATGACGATGGCCTGGCGGATCGAATCGATCTTGCGCGGCAGGTTGTAATAGCTGGAGTTGATGCAGCGGAGCACGTGATAGGACATCGAGATGTCCTGGCTCAGCAGGCGCTCGACCTCGCCGATCGCGAAGTTCTCGCTTTGCAACGAGGCGACCAGGCGCAAGGTGCTCAGGCGGTTCGAGGGCACCCGCTTGGCGCGGAAGGTCTGCGGGTGCTGCAGGAAGTCTCCCTGGAAGGCCTCGAACCCCAGCGCGATGCAGCGCTCGAATTGCTCGAGCGTCTCCACATCGGCTGCGATGAGCTTCAAGGACTTCGCCTTGAGCTCTTTCACGAGCCCGCCCAGCTCTTGTAGATCGTAGTGCGAGATGTGCAGCTTGACCGTGCCGAAGCACGCCAGCAGCGAGTCATCGTCGCGGCCGGTGGAATAGCCATCGAGAGCGGTCGCGTGTCCTCGCGAACGCAGCAACTGTATTCCGTCCAGGGCACGCGGCTCGCTGAGGGCTTCCTCAGGAACCTCGATGACGACCCGTTCGGCAGGGAATGGGAGCTCCGGGACCTCTATCAGCAGCTCTGCGGGGAAGCTCACGTGCACCGGCAGGCCTCCGGCGAGCTTGTCCAGCCCGAATTCGAGCGCCGCGCTGGACAGCGCCTGCAGGGCGGCCTGTCCCGGAGCGAGAGTCCCGCTCGTTCCCGGGGACGGCTCCGCTTTGTAGAGGAGCTCGAAGGCGATGACGGCCATCGCGCAGTCGTAGATCGGCTGACGCGCTATGAACGCGAAGGTCGAATTCATCGGAGCCGCAGCGCTGCGCACGCTGGAGGGATCGTTTGCGGGGGTCTTGGGCTGTCGGGCGCGCACGTCGGTGGTTGCGGAAGGTGGAGCTTGCGTGGTTAAACCACAACCCGTGAGTCCGTGTCGACCCTGGTCGGCGCCCGGTGAGAGTCCCGACGGTTCGCGAAGTGCAAAGCGAGACTCTCCTCACACTACGCGAAGCTACGCAGGTCAGGTCTTGAGCTTGTAGCCGGTGCGGAAGATCCACGCGACGAAGGCCATGCAGGCCAGCAGAAACAGCAACGTCATTCCGAAGCTGACGGCCACGTTCACATCGGAGACGCCGTAGAAGCTCCATCTGAACCCGCTGACGAGGTAGACGACGGGATTGACCAGCGCCACTTTCTGCCACAGCGGCGGCAGCATGCCGATCGAGTAGAAGCTGCCGCCGAGGAATGCGAGCGGCGTGACGATGAGCATCGGTACGATCTGCAGCTTCTCCCAGCCGTCTGCCCACACGCCGATGATGAATCCGAAGAAACTGAACGTCACCGAAGTGAGGATCAGGAATGCCACCATCCACACCGGATGGATGACGGAGAAGCTCACGAACAGGCGCGCCGTCGCCAGGATGATCGCTCCCAGGATGACGGACTTCGTCGCCGCGGCCCCGACGTAGCCGATCACTATCTCGATCACGGAGATCGGCGCGGACAGCACCTCGTAGATCGTGCCCGAGAACTTGGGCATGTAGATGCCGAAGGAGGAGTTGGAAATGCTCTCCGTCAGGATGGAGAGCATCATCAGCCCCGGCACGATGAAGGCCCCGTAGCTAACCCCTTCGATCGAGGCCATGCGCGTGCCGATGGCGGCGCCGAAGACGATGAAGTAGAGCGACGTGGACAGCACCGGCGAGGCGATGCTCTGCATCAGGGTGCGCCAGGTGCGGGCGAGCTCGAAGCCGTAGATTGCGCGGATGGCGTAGACGTTCATGGCCGCGACCTCACGAGGCTCACGAAGATCTCCTCCAGCGAGCTTTCGGTGGTCTGCAGGTCCTTGAAGTCGATGCCCTGCTCCCCGAGGCGGCGCAACAGGCGCGCAATGCCGGTGCGGTTGCCCTGGCTCTCGAAGGTGTAGACGAGCTCGTGGCCGTCGGGGGACAGCTCGAGCTGCGCGTCCTGCAGCTCCTGCGGGATCTGCGCGAGCGGACTCTGCAGGTGCAGCGTGAGGCGCTTCTTGCCGAGCTTCTGCATCAGCGCGGCCTTGTCCTCGACCAGGATGATCTCGCCCTTGCTGATCACGCCGATGCGGTCGGCCATCTCCTCGGCTTCATCGATGTAGTGCGTCGTCAGGATGATCGTGACGCCGCTGGCGCGCAGCGACCGCACCATTTCCCACATCGCGCGCCGCAGCTCGACGTCGACTCCGGCGGTGGGCTCGTCGAGAAACAGGATCTGGGGCTCGTGCGACAGCGCCTTGGCGATCATCACGCGGCGCTTCATCCCGCCCGAGAGCGCCATGATCTTCGAGTCCTTCTTGTCCCAGAGCGAAAGATCCCTGAGAACCTTTTCGATGTAGGCGGGGCTGGCAGGCTTTCCGAACAGGCCGCGGCTGAAGGTGACGGTGTCCCACACCGTCTCGAACATGTCGGTCGACAGCTCCTGGGGCACGAGGCCGATCTTCGAGCGTGCCGCCCGGAAGTCGCGCACGATGTCGTGCCCATCCGCAAGGACTACGCCCGAGGAGGGATTCACGATGCCGCAGACGATGCTGATCAGAGTCGTCTTGCCGGCGCCATTGGGGCCGAGCAGCGCGAAGATCTCGCCGCGGCGGATCTCCAGATTGACGCCTTTCAGCGCCTGGAACCCGGAGGCGTAGACTTTCGCGAGCCGTGAAACCGAGATGACCGATTGCAAGAGGCCCTCCTGCCTTGACTGAGCGGAGGGCCATATTCTTGCAAAGTGCGACGCTGCGCGTTACTGAATCTCGATCCTGCGCAGGCGATTCTCGGCGCGCTTCGGGATCCGCACCGTCAGCACTCCGTCCTTCACCTGCGCCTCGATGCGATCCGGCTCGAGCTCGCGGCTGAGCGCAAAGCTGCGGCGGTAGAGCCTGGAGGCGGCCTCCGACTGTGACGCACCCGCAGACTGCACGGCGCCCTCGAGGAACAGCGTGGTCCCTGCGACCCGCACGTTCAGCCGTTCCTTCGAGACTCCGGGCAGATCGGCATACAGGGTGATGCCGTCGGCATCCTCGAAAATATCAACCGCGGGGCGCAGCACCGCTGCCGGCGCCGCGGCCCGCCGCTGCTGAGCGCCGGCATTGAAATCCCGTCCGGCGACTTCCGCACTCGTGGACATGTTGTATCTCCTCTTGCTTTGCGAAGGATATGGGTTTTTCAGTGAATTTCGATCTGACGCGGCAGCGGCGCTTCGCGGCGCTGCACGCGGATTCGCACTACTCCGTCGACGTAGCTCGCCGTAACACGTTCCGGATCGACATCTTCGGGCAGCCCGACGATGCGCTGAAACTCGCCGCTGAAGCGTTCCTGGCGGTGGCGGGCCGACTGCGCATCGGCAGGCGCCGCCCTGCGGCCGGTCACGCTCAGCACGTTGCGCTGCAGGGAAATGTCGAGGCCCTTGGGGTCGATTCCCGGAGCCGTCAGGAAGATGTCCACCTTGTCCGGCGTGATGTCGATCTCGACCGCCGGAAACGTCCCGCGTTGCAGGCGTCTGAATTCATCGAACAGCGAGACCTCGATACCCGTCACCGTGGAAAACATGTCGCAACCTCCTATGGCGCGCCACGCGCCCGTCCCCGGTGATTAAGGGCAGGGAAAACGAATTCAAGGGGCTTGAAATCGCACACCGCAATCCCATTTTCCGCGGGCAAGAAAGGAACGGCCATGAGCACCGAATCGCTGCGGATAGCGGCCCACCCCTACTGGAGCTTCGAGCACGGCGGGGTGCGGCGTTTCGACCGGCACCCGCTGGTCTTCAACCTGTTCAGGGTGTACTGAAAGAGGATGTGGGCCCGGGCACATCGAACACTGCGTCGGCCTCGACGAGGTCACGTGCCGACACGGTACGCGCCTCGCACACGGCCAGCGGCACGTCCTGCGGCGGCGTCGACAATACGCGCCAGACATTGAAATGCACGCAGCGCAGCACCGGTCGTTGCACCTCTTTCGGTTGCGATCGGGCGGAGAAGACCCGGGCGGTGGCGTCGCTGATGTCGATGTGAATGAAACGCGCGGGCGGGAGTTGTCGAGGCGCCCGCAGTCTTAGCGAATGCTCGCTGAACCGCAGCACTCCGGGAGAGGTGACGACGACCCGATCCGCACCTGAGACGCACAGCAGCAGCCGCTCGATTTCGGGGTAATGAGTGCGCGCGACCGCCTGCGGATCGCGGAAATCCGCCACGGCGCTCTCGTGTGCGGCCAGAGCGAATCCCTCCCGATCGATCGACGGGGCGGTCTTGCGGCTGCGGGCGTCCTCGATCGATACGGTGCGGGGGTCGAGCTGCAACACGTCCCGCGTAGTGTCGTTCACGTGGAAGCGCGGCCTCTGCGACATGTCTGCGATGTAGTTGACCGCCCCCGCGACCTCGCTCCCCACCCTCCGGCCTTTCCAAGCAGCCGTGTTCCACGGACCCACCTTTTCAGTGCCTGTCCGCCACCCGGACTGAAGCGGACGCCTCACTCCACTTATACTCCACCCACTGCGCGTCCTGTTCCGTTGCCGATAAGTGGGGGTTCAATGCAGATCGCACGCCTTGCCGTGGTCGCCGTCCTGGGGCTGGCCTTTGCCCCCTGGGCATCCGGGCAGCCTCCCTCGCCGGGTACTGCGGGCAATAGCTCAGACAGTGCCAGCGGCACCGCGAAGGCCTCCGCGGGTGCGGTCGCCCAGGCAAGCATCGGTGCGGCCGTGTTCCAGCGTATCTGCGCCGCCTGCCACCTCAGCATCGTGCAGACATCGGTAGCGGACCCCGGCAAGGCACTCGATGCGCGTGCCGTACCGCGCGAGCTGCTGCGGATGTTTCCTCCGGGCGCGATCGTGAACGCGCTTACGAACGGAAAGATGCAGGCGCAGGGTGCACCGCTGAGCGATGCGGAGCGTCGTGCCGTCGCCGAGTATGCGAGCGGCAAGAGCCTTGGCGCCGCTGCGGCCAATGCCGTGGAGAAGCCGAACCCGTGCCCGGACCATCAGATCATGGGCGATCCCGCCCGCGGGCGCGGTTGGAACGGTTGGGGTAACGGCGTGCGAAACGCGCGTCTGCAGTCAAAAGAGCAGGGCGGCTTGACCGCCGCCGACCTGCCGCGACTCGAGCTGAAGTGGGCATACGGTTACGCCAACGTCTCCTCCGCCCGCACCCAGCCCTCTATCGCCGGCGGCCGGCTGTTCGTTGCCAGTGAGAATGGCGAAGTCCATGCGCTGAATCCAAAGACGGGATGCACGTATTGGACTTTCAAGGCGCAGGCCGGCGTGGCCTCGGCACCGATGATCGGAAGATACCGCGGCGCCAACGACAAGCGCGGCTTTGCGGTCTATTTCGGCGATCGAAAAGCCAATGCGTATGCCGTGGACGCTGAGTCCGGCAAGCCGATCTGGTCGCGCCGGGTGGATGAGCACCCGTTTGCCGGCATCACCGGTGCGCTCACCTACTTTGAGGGTCGGGTATTCGTACCGGTGCAGGGGATCGGCGAGGAGGGTCAGGGCTCGCACAACAACTACGCGTGCTGCTCATTCCGCGGCAGCGTCTCCGCTGTGGATGCGAACAGCGGGGCGGTGATCTGGAAGACCTATACGGTGGGCGAGAACCGTCCGCGCGGTACGACGAAGAACGGAACGCAGGCCTACGGACCGGCAGGTGGCGGCGTGTGGTCTGCGCCCACCGTCGATGCAAGGCGCCGTCTGGTATACGTGGGCACCGGCAACGGCTACGCCGATCCACCACAGCCGATGACCGACGCGATCGTGGCGCTGGACATCGATACGGGTGCGGTGAAGTGGGCGCGACAGGTCGCCGAAGACGACTGGGCGATGGGCTGCGATCGCACCAATCCCGACAACCCCGCGTGCCCGAAGACGCTGGGACCCGACTATGATTTCTCGGCACCGCCGGCCATTGCGCACGTTGGCGGCCGTGACATCCTCGTGTTGCCGCAGAAGGCCGCCATCGCGTGGGCTCTCGATCCTGACAAGCAGGGCGCGATCCTCTGGAAGTATCAGTTCGGTGAAGGCAGCGGACTGGGAGGACAGTGGGGCACGGCTATCGAGGGCGATCGAGCTTTTTTTGGAGTTGCCGATCTGCTGACATCCCATCCCGGCGGCATGCGCGCGGTCTCCATTCTTACCGGCAAACCGATCTGGACGGTGGCAGCACAGCCGAAACTGTGCGGCGATGCCATCGGCTGCAGTGCCGGGCAGGGCGGACCGCCAACCCTCATTCCGGGCGCAGTGCTCAACGCGGGAATGGACGGCGGCCTGCGCGCGTACTCCACGAAGGACGGCGCGATCCTGTGGATGTTCGATACCAATCGCGAATTCGACACCGTCAATGGCCTGAAGGCGCACGGCGGGTCGGGCGACAGCGCAGGTCCGGTCGTCGTCGATGGAATGCTCTACGTCAATTCCGGCTACGGCAGCCTGCTCGGCCTGCCGGGCAACGTGCTGCTGGCCTTCGGCCTCAAGAACTGACGGCGCTCAGGGCCAAGAGTGTTTGACGAAGGAGGCCTTCCGCCGCCGCCGCAAGCCCGACTGTTGCGCGGACTTGCGTCCGCTCACGTTCCGCCCTCAGTACTCCCGGTTGAGATCCACGACCGACAGCATCTTCTCGCCGGCGGCGTAACGGCGCAGGTTTTCGTTCAGCACGATCCACCTTGCTTCGTTGGGAATGTCGGAAAAGCTGGAGATGTGCGGGGTGATGATGACGTTGGGGGCGTGCCAGAGGGGATGCTCGGGCGGCAGCGGCTCGGGGTCGACTACGTCCAGTCCCGCGCCGGCTATCCTGCCTTCCTTGAGTGCGGCCACCAGATCCGCGGTCACGACGCTTCGGCCGCGCGCCACGTTCACGAAGTACGCCGTGGATTTCATCGTCGCGAAGAACTTCGCGTCGTAGATGTTGGTTGTTGCCGCCGTGAGGGGAACGGCATTCACGACTACGTCGGCTGACGACGCCAACTTCAGCAGCTCATCGGGCGTGCCGACGTAGCTGACGTAGTCAGGACCGGCGTGACCGCTCGCCCGGGTCGCGATGACCTTCATGCCCAGGGCGTGTGCCCGACTGGCCACTTCGGTTCCGATTCCACCCAGGCCGACCACCAGCATCGTCTTGCCGCCGAGGGTCTGCAGGTGAGTCGCCAAGGCATCCTGGCGGCTCCAGCGTCCCTGGGGCTGGTCGGTAACGAAGGTATCGATCCCGTGCGCCATGGCCAGTGCGAGCGTGATGGCGTGCTCGCCGATCGCCGCGGAATCGATAGCGCGCAGGTTGGTTACCAGCAGATCGCGGCTGTGGACGGAGGGCAACGCGATGCACTGCTCGACCCCGGCAGCGATGGCGAGGATCCAGCGCAATTGCTTCGCGCCATTGATGATCGATGGGTCGCACACACCCGGCGGAGTCGTGAGCCCTGCCACGATGTCGGCATCCTGTGCCTCGCTCGCCGCGGTCGCGATGTCGTTTGCGTAGACGATGCGCGTCCCGGAAAGGATGGCGGCGATGGCGTCACGCTCCGGCCCCGCAGGGACGCTGACCGCGAGAAAAACCGCCTTCTTCGGTGTGCGCCAGTTCTTGCGCTCACGCACGGGTGCGGGCGCTTCCTGCACGTTGAATCTCTTCACGGTGGCGGCGACTTTGTCGGGGTCGGCGGCGGCCGCCCCCCACGAAGGTCCGAGCGAGGCGGCAGCCACGCTGAGCAGGGCCAGTGCACGAGTCGCGGTCGACGCTCGGCGCACAAGACTGAATGGCATCGCGTTGTCCTCGAGTTGCGCTACTGGCCCGGGGGGAGCAGGACGGCCTTGTTGGTTTCGAAGAACATGCTCAGAGTCGTAGGAGGGTGACCCGTCAGGTCAGCGACTGCCGTGCTGATCCGCGCTGCCGCGGGGTTGCCGAATGAGCGCGGCGCGGGAGTGTTGGGATCGGCGTCGGACACTGCAATGGACTTCCCCGTAGCGGCGGCCGCAGCAGCGGCGATGTCCCTGGTGCCGATGAGCTGCGACCCTGTGATGTCGTAGGCTTTGTTCTCATGCCCCGGAGTCGAGAGCACCGCGGCCGCTGCCGCCGCGCAATCTGCGCGCGTGACGTAGCCCAGTTTCGACTCGTTCGCCGCGGCTACCGCGTGGCCCAGTGCAACCATCTTTGCAGCCTGCGGCACCAGCCCGTCCATGTAGATGGAGTTGCGCAGGAAGGTCCATTTCACGCCACTCTTCTTCAGGATCTCTTCCGTCTGGTAGTGATCGGCGGCGATGCCCGACGTGTCCCCGCCGCTGATCGAGACGAAGGAAGTGTAGGCAATCTGCTGCACGCCGGCCGCGACGGCAGCGTCGATGGCGCGCTTGTGTGCCACGGGTCGCGGCACGTTGCTGAATCCGATGCTGATGAGCAGCATGCGCCTGCCGCCGGCATAGGCCGCCGGCAGGGATTCGGGCCTGCTGAAGTCGCCGAATCGTGTGCTCGCACCGAGCTTCGCGAAGTCCCGCAGCGACTCGGGAGTGCGGCTCACCAGGATGAGATTGCGCGCGGGCACGCCTCTGGCCAGCAGATCCTGCACGACTTCCCGGCCGAGCTGACCCGAGGCCCCGGAGACAATGATCTTCTCCCCAGGCCGGCTCGCGTGCGCGGCCGACCCGGCCTGGGCACGGGCAGCCCCTGCTGTACACAACAGCGCACCCGCGAGACAAACGACGGTGGCGAGCCTCCCGAACGCGCCCAAAGCCACTGCGTGCCTGCTCATGTTTGCCGGCCGCTCCGCACGGCGGCCTGATATTCGTCGGGCTTGAACCCGACGAGCAGCCGCGTGCCCAACTCCAGGACGGGACGCTTGATCATCGATGGATATTGCATCATCAGGGCAATGGCGCGGCGCTCATCGAGCGGCGACTTCTGTGCCTCGGCCAGCCGCCGGAAGGTAGTGCCCGCGCGATTGAGCACGGTCTCCCAGCCTTTCGCGCCGCACCAGCGCTCGAGGCGCGCCGAGTCGATCCCGGAGGCTTTGTAATCGTGAAACTCGTAGGCGACGCCATGGCCGTCGAGCCACGAGCGCGCCTTCTTCATCGTGTCGCAGTTGCGGATACCGTAGAGGATGATCATCGCGGGAGCGTCATTGGCATGCAGTGCGGGGTTGGCAAGTGTCGTGGGGAGCCGTCGCGCCGCCGGCTACATCTGCGGCGCCCACGAAGCGCACCATCCTGCCGCCGCGACGGTCTTGCCGGGGAAAATCTGACAGGGCCCGTCCTTAGTGCCGTATTTCCCCTGGTACAGCGCGCAATTTGCGCAGGTGCTGCCGGGCGCGGCGCCCTTCGCCTTGGTTGCATCGACGACGTATTTCACGGCTTTGGCGGCGGGATCATTTTCGGCGATCGGGGGCGCGTCGGCGGCGCGGGCCAGTTCGGACCGCGACGTCGCGAGTCCCGCGAGCGATGCAGCTACGGCGAGTCTGCGCAGCAGAAGCCGACGAGACCACTTGTCCACCGAACCCATGTTGGCTCCACTCCGGGCGGTTGCATCGAGCAGCTCATAGCTTACCGGGCGGTCTCAATGACGCGCTATCGGCACGCGCAGGTAATCGTGCAGCAGATCCACGATCCGGACAGCGTCCTCATCGCCGACGCGCGCTTCGTTCGGTGCCGCGCCCGCGAGCCTGTCGAGCCAGTCGTAGCGACTTGGCTGATCCTCCCAGATCGTGAAGAGCGCAACGTCGTTGCCGCGATCCTTGAGTGCCAGGGAGATGAGGAAGAATGCGGCCTCGCTGGTATCGGAATCCGGAGCCAGGTAGCGCCAGAAGAGCAGGGAGGGAATGGCCTGGCCGGTGCAGATGATGCGGCTGACTCGGTCGAAGTCGATGACCCGGGTCTGCTGCCAAAGCCACAGCCGCCGCGTCGTCACGGTGATGCGGCGCGTAGCCCGGTCGACGGTCACGCGGCGTGCGTAAGAGAAGAGCCAGAGCAGGCGGGCCAGCGTCGGCGTGCTGGCCGAGAAGCGATTCTCGTCGCGGGACAGGGTCGGTGACAGGCCCAAGAATGGATCCGGAAAGTCCTAAGCGGCGGCCGAGCATAGCCCATGACTGGCCGGTCCAAGGCTCGCGTGTCCTTTGGGCTTGCAGCCGGCGTTCGGATAAGCCCTTGAGGACCTTAGGGCCTCGAGCCGGCCCGCTGTGGGTTGCCGCAGCAATAGTGGCCTTGACAATAGCAGCCTGGGCAGGTAAATTACCGCGCATGGAACGAGTCGTCAAACCGCCTCTCGCAGCCAAGCCCCCCGCAGGCGACATCTACGATGCGAGGACCTATGAGCCGCGCAAGAGCGTCGGGCATCTGCTGAATCGGGTGCGGACGGCTATTTTCACGGCCCTGGATGCGGAGCTGGCCGCCGACGCAAATCTGGCGGCATTCGAGGTGTCCGCGGCCCAGTTCGTGGTGATCGCCTCGCTGGCGCTCGGCGAAGCCGACTCGGCGTCGCAACTCTGCAAGGGCATCTCCTACGATGCCGGCGCGATGACCCGGATGATCGACCGACTGGAGTCCAAGGGGCTGATCCGCCGCCGGCGCGATGCAGACGACCGCCGCCTCGTGAATCTGGAGCTCACGGAGCAGGGCCGGAATGCGTTTCCACCGATGCGGTTGTGCGCAATGCGGGTGCTGAACCGCTTCCTGCGGGGCTTCTCGCCAGGGGATGCGCGCCAGCTGGAGAGCCTCCTGCAGCGGATGCTCGAGAACGCGTGAGGTTTTTTTTGAGCAATTATTTGCCTAGGCATTGGTCGCCTCGGCAAAGGCGAGCGAACATGAATGACCCCGATACAACACAGGAAACCAACTCCCCGCAGCGAGCCGCCGCCGAGCAAGCCTCGGTCGCGCAGGCCTCGGCCGAGCAAACCTCGGTCGCTCGTACGCCTTCGCTCAGGGCACGCCGCTTGCGCTGGCTGGGGCTGGCGGCGGCCGTTTTCGCCATCCTCGGCGCCGCCTACGGTGCCTGGTGGGCCAAGGAGTTGCGCTACGTTCAGTCGACCGACGATGCCTACGTGAGCGGAAACGTCGTGCAGATCACGCCGCAGGTTTCCGGCACCGTCGTCGCGATCGGCGCCGACGACACTCAATTCGTCAAGGCCGGCCAGACGCTCGTGCGGCTGGACCAGGAGGACGCCAAGGTGGCAGTGGACCAGGCTGAAGCGCAGCTCGCCAGAACGGTCCGCGAGGTCCGCAACCTGTTCGCAACTTCCGCGCAGCTGCAGGCGGCAGTGCAGGTTCGCCAGGCGGATCTCACGACCGCGCAGCAGGATCTAGCGCGACGCGAGCGTCTCGGTAGCTCCGGAGCGGTTTCCGCAGAAGAGTTGCAACATGCGCGCGATGCGCTGCGGGCATCGCAGGCGGGAC
>FTEN01000308.1_pt1 | contig 25170 bp, 25 predicted proteins | sample 1640221 | NCBI WGS metagenome assembly FTEN01 (sample SAMEA3914816, study PRJEB12502) | metagenome | biome: forest; material: soil | place: USA | collected 2011-09-16 | depth 0.3 m | reverse complement strand
TATCGGCATCAGTGTCTTTCCGGATGACGGCACGGATGCCGAAACTCTCCTGCAACATGCCGACGCTGCGATGTACCACGCGAAGAAGAGTGGCCGCAACGCGCATCAGTTCTTCGCACCTGCCATGAGCGCCTTCGCGCGGGAGCGCCTGGAGCTCGAGAACGGGCTGCGCCGCGCGCTCGCGCAGCGCGAATTCATCCTGCACTATCAGCCAAAGGTCGACGTACGCAGCGGCGGCATCGACAGCGCGGAAGCACTGATTCGCTGGCGGCACCCGACGCGCGGGCTGACGGCGCCGCTGGACTTCATCCCGCTCGCAGAAGAGACCGGTCTCATCCTCCCAATCGGCGAGTGGGCGCTCCGGGAAGCTTGCCGGCAGGCCTACGCGTGGCAGGCAGCCGGAATGCGTCCGCTGCGAGTGGCGGTGAACCTGTCCGCTCAGCAATTTCGGCAGAAGAATCTCGTAGAAGTCGTGCGCGCGGCGCTGTATGCGGCGCGGCTCGAGCCCAAGTATCTCGAACTCGAGCTGACTGAGAGCGCTGTGATGCAGGACGCAGAAAAGTCCATCGAAACGTTGCGACAGTTGAGTGACCTGGGCGTGCGCATTTCGGTCGATGACTTCGGCACGGGCTACTCGAGCCTAAGCTACCTGCGCCGCCTGCCGCTCGATAGGCTCAAGATCGACAGCGCCTTCATCCGCGAAGTCGCCACCAGCCGCGATGACGCGGCGATCGTCCGCGCCATCGTCTCGCTCGCCCACCATCTGCACCTCAAAGTCATTGCGGAAGGGGTCGAGACCCCCGAGCAGTTGGCCTTCCTGCGCGAGCTCGGTTGCGACCAATATCAAGGTTTCCACCACAGCGCGCCGGTCCCAAACAACGTCTTTGTCTCGATGCTGCGTGAGCATCAGGCTGAGCCGATCGCTCCCCAACCGCCGAATTTGGCAGACACCTGGGTGAACCGCGTGCTACGCAAGGCATGATCGGCTGCCTGCGAGAGCTGCGAGCCTCAGATTGAGTAACTCTCGAGCGTGGAGGGGTGAAACAGCTCCTCCACCGCGACGTGCCGCGAAGACAGTCCCTGCGCGTAGTGATGCTTGAGAAAGGCTTCCAGAGCCCTGCGGTTCGGCGCCACGCCGTAGGACCAGAAATCATGGCCCATGAACTCGCGCGCCGCCCTGAGCTGCTCCTCGACGAACGGCAAGGTCACCTTGGTGGCCGAGGTGTCGCTGAGCGCTTGCATGGCGAGGGTCTTGGATTGCTGAAAGGCCTTGAGCACAGCCGCCGGCAGCCAGGGCTGCTTGTCGGCCAGCGTGCGGCGTACGCCGACCAAGTGCATGATCGGGAAGATACCGGTGCGGCGGTAGTAGTCCTTGGCGGCCGCCACCGGATCTGGAAACAGCCATCCGATGTGGGGACTGCCCGATTCGAGCAGCATCGGCGGCCGGGGAGCAATGAAGCCGTCGATCTCCCCTGCCGCGAGCAACTGCGAAATCGTCCTGCCTGCGGGCCCGTTCTCGAGCCGCACATCGGCCGGGAGCCTGATGGCGATCTTTTCGGGCCGGTGCGCATGCTCGATCCCGGCGCGGATCCAGTGGATGTCGGAAGGCTTCACGCCGTGATCGTCCTGGAGGATCGCGCGCGCCCAGACGTTCGCCGTGAGCTGATATTCCGGCACACCCACTTTGCGGCCGATGAGATCTGCGGGCTGCTTCACTCTGTCCGTGCGCACGTAGATGGAGGTGTGCCGGAAGGCGCGTGAGAGGAACGCCGGGACCCCCACGTAAGGATTGTCGCCTGCCGCAGTCTTGACCGTGAAACTGGAGAGCGACAGTTCGCAGATGTCGAAGTCCCGAGTGCGCAGCGCCCGAAAGAAGATCTCTTCCGGCGGCAGCGTCATGAATACGGGATCGACTCCGTCGATGCGCACGTCCCCCGCGAGCAAGGGCCGGTTGCGGTCGTAGTCGCCGATCGCGACGGAGAGTTTCAGGCGCGACATGTTGCCCAGATCTCCTCAGGGACGGCCGTCGGCGGCCGGCACGACACCGGCCAGATGGCCTGCGGCGCGCACGTCACTGTCGGTCGTCACCACGAAGGGTCGCAACGCGTAGGTTGCCAGAGCGGCGACGAGCACGGGAAGACTGAGCACACCGACATAGCTTGGGCGGGCCCAGTCTAGACCGATCAGAAACCCTCCCAGGGACAGACCCACGACCGCGCCGGCACGGCCGAAGGCGAGCGCGATGCCTGTGCCCGTGGCTCGGACCTCCAGGGGAAAGATCCGCGCAACCACGGCAAATAACCCCGCGGCGGATCCGAACAGGAGGAAACCTAGGAGCGCGCAGACATATCCGCCCAGCGACCCACCCCCGACAAACCCGAACATCAGCGCCAATCCGAAGCCGCCCAGCAGATAGAGCGCACAGACCCGCACCAGTGCCCAGCGGACGGCGAACACTCCGATCAGCAGCGTTCCGGCGATACCGCCCAGTGTGAGCATGACGCCGCCTGCTGCCGCTGCGGCTGGCGAAAGGCCGTCGCGGGCGAGAATCGTCGGCGCCCAGTTGACGATGAAGAACTGTGTGACCCACAGGAGGAAGAACGCCGCGCTGATGAGAATCGTCCGTTTGGCAAGATGGGGCTTGAACGGCGTGAGCGGATTCGGCCGGGCGATCACGAGCTGTCGCGGAGGCAATGCCGCCGGCGGTGGAAGGCCCAGGCGTGCGCAGATTTGCTGCGCCCGGGCCAAAGCGTTGGCGGGTTGCAGCTTGAGGAGAAACTCCAACGATTCAGGAAGCATCGCGGCGGCCAGGGGTATCAGCAGGAACGATGCAATGCCGCCTGACATGTACACGGCCCGCCACCCGATGTGCTCGATGAGATACGGCGCCGCTGCGCCGCTCAGCGCGCCGCCGACCGGGAAGCCCGTCGCGTAGAGGCTGACCGCGAGGCTCTGCCACTGCACGGGGGTGTATTCGGAGACGAGCGAATTCAGGCTCGGCAGCAGAATGCCGATGCCGAGCCCCGTCACGAATCGCAGTGCGGCGAGCTCCGCGGCCGTGCCCGCGAGCCCCACGGTAAGCATGCCGAACGCGCCGAGCGTGAGGCCGATGAGGATCGTCGGCCGGCGGCCGAGCCGATCCGCGATCGGCGACAGCAGCAACGATCCCAGACCCACTCCCAACAAGCCCGCGCTGAAGATGAGCCCCATGATTGCCGGACGCACGCCCCAGTCCGCCATGATGCGCGTGGAGGTAAAGGCGATCGCCTGCAGGTCGAAGCCGTCGAGAATGTTGATCAGCATGCACAGGACGAGGACGATGGCCTGAATGGGCCGCACACGGCGGTTGCCGAAATTTCGAGGCTGAATGCTCACCCGGGATACCCCGCCGTTTCGTGCCGATCATGTCGGTTCACTGTTGCGCCCTGCCCGCCTCGCCGAAGCTCGCGAGGCATGCCGCGGTGGCCGGCTCTCGCGCGCTGAGCTCACGCAGATCGAAGATGACGCCATCCGCGAGGTCATCGCCCTGCAGGAAGGCGTTGGCCTGCGTTCGATCACGGACGGAGAATTCCGGCGCGCCCTGTGGCACATGGACTTTCTCACCCGCTTCGCAAACGTCGAAGCGACGCGCTCGCCGGTGAAGGTGAGCTTTCACTCCGCATTGGGTTCGATTGAGCGTGCGCCCTCCGCCACGCGAGTCACGGGCAAGATCTCCAGACCCGCGCCCATCTTCGTGGAGGATTTCCGCTTCCTGCACCGGCACACGCAACAGACCCCCAAGCTGACCCTTCCGTCGCCGTCTATCTTGCACTTCCGCGGCGGACGAAGTGCAATCGACGTGCAGGCGTATCCGCAGATGGACGGCTTCTACGCCGACGTCGGGCGGGCCTATGCCGAGGAGATCGCCGAGCTGGCCGCAGTGGGGTGCCGGTACCTGCAGATCGACGAAGTGAATCTCGCTTACCTGTGCGACCCCCGGTTGCGCGAGGAGGCTCGCAGCCTGGGGGAGGACCCCGACCGGCTGCCGGGAGAGTACGCGCGGCTGATCAATGGCTGCATCGGCGGGAGGCCGCAGGACATGACCGTGTCGATGCACCTGTGCCGCGGCAACTTCGAGGGCGCCTGGCTGGCCGAGGGCGGCTATGAGCCCGTGGCCGAGATCCTCTTCAATGCGATCGACGTCGACGCCTACTTCCTGGAGTACGACTCCGAGCGCGCCGGGGGATTCGCGCCGCTGCGCTTCGTGCCGCCGGGCAAGACGGTGGTGCTGGGACTGGTGACGAGCAAGGCCGGCTCCCTCGAGTCCAAGGACGACTTGAAGAAGCGCATCGATGCGGCTGCGAAGTACTGTCCGCTGGAACAGCTGGCGCTCAGTCCTCAATGCGGATTTGCCAGTGGGGAGCGCGGCAATCCGCTCACGATGCCCGAGCAGATGGCCAAATTGCAGCTGATCGTCGAGGTCGCCCGCGAAGTGTGGGGGGAGGCCTGATCCGGCTTCACTGCCGTGATCGGGGACCTGTCACCCGAAAAACGTAGACGTTCATGACGATGATGGCGGCCAGCCAGAGCCAATAGCCGGTCAGAGGCCGAACGGCGGACCAGAACAGCGGCACGGGGTCGTGCAGAAGGACCCGCATCGGGGTCAGGTTCACGAGCACGAGGCTCGAGGCCGCCAGGGCCAGCGCAGCAACCGCCAGACAGCGGGAGAGCATCACCCTGCCCCACCGCGCAGCCAGCAGCGCGAGGAAATAGGCCGGATTGGCGAGCCAGCCCAGGGGAGTGAATTGCGGCGGCAGCAGAATCCCTAGCCAACCCAGCGCGAGATGGAAATACCCCGGTGCACTCTCGATGTGACCTATCGGCTCGTGCCACAGGCGTGCACTGCTGATTGCAGCCGTGGGGTGCGGCCGCGAGCTCACACTGTCGTACTCCACCGCCGGAAGCAGCAGGCAACCCAGGTACAGCAGCAGAGACGCTGCCAGAACTGCCTTCTGCGGTGTGATGTTCGCGATCCGCATGTTCACCGGGAGAATGGCGCGACGGGACGCCGTACCCGCGTGATTCTATACCTGTTCGCGGGCCGGGCGGACCGCAGGGGAAGGCGCCCGGGAGTGCGGGCTCATCCCCAGCCGAAGGCCCTCATTTCCAGCAAGTGGCCGTGCTGTCAACGTTGCCGGAATCCGTGGAGGACTGCTTGCCCGTCGAATCGACCGTGAAACTGGCGCACGCAGCGTCCCGGTCCTGGCCCGCGCCCGCCACCGGCGTGGCGGTGATCGAGAATGTCGGCGCTGCCGTCAAGGTACCCGCTCCCACGACGGGGGCGGCGATCTGGTAGTAGCCACTGTTCACCAGCTGGGGGAATCCGGCATAGCCGAGGGAAGCCGCAGCGTTCGTGTACACGTTCTGCACAGCAAGGAATCGTTCTTCCTTCGCCGCAAGATCCAGGAGTGCAGTTCTCGCGTCCGTGCGGCGGGACTTGCGGATCTGGCTTTGATACGCGGGCACCGCAATGCTCGCGAGGATGCCTACGATCGTGATCGTGACCAGCAGCTCGACGAGCGTGAAGCCCCGAGCCGCGCGTTGCGCGGCCCCAGAACGCATTTCCATGGTGAGGTTCCTCATCGCAGCTCGATCCAGGTCAGACGCTTCGCTTTCGTGTTGGACGGCAGGTTCACCTGCGTGGTCTGGTGAGCGTTCAGCACCGTCTGATACACGAGCCAGGTGGCTCCGGTGGCGGTCGTTACGGGGAATGACGTTCCTGTAGCGTCGGTCTCGATGCCGGCAATGCCACCCAAAGTGCTTCCGGACGGGAAGGCCGCGTCATGGTATTGCGGGAAGAAGTTGTTCAACGCGCCACCGCTCATCATGGACACCGCGTACGTGAACCCGGTATCCGTGTTCACGGTGCACGAGGTCGGAATGTTGTCGGCGGGGACCGTCGAGTTCACCACGAACGCGCTGCCGAGCAACTGGGGATTGAACACGATCTGTTCCGATCCCTGGGACGTGGTCCCGGGGAGGTTCAGGTACCAGCCGAAGGTTCCCGGGCTGCACGCCGCATCGCCCATGAAGCAGATCGTGGCGTTCGTCGCGATGTCGCGGTCCTTGGTGGTGGCGTCGACCGAGATGCTCTGCTGGGTGAGATTGGCAGAGGTTGCCGTATACCCAGGCGAGCTCAATCCGGTGTCCGTCGTCGTTGCCGGTAGACTCGCGTAGGTTGCGGCCGACTTCGCGTTCCAGGCGCTCATGTTCCAGTCCCATACGCCGTACAGCGACTGCGTGCCGCTCAGGTACGTGGTGGGACTGACGTTCGTGATCGGAGTCTTCTGACCGGTTCCGAAACCGAGTATCAACCTCGAAGAGCCCGCGGCGGTGGGGCCTGAGGCAACCACGATTGGTGTCGTGATCGGTTGCCCCGCCTGCGTCTTGAACACAGGTGCGGCGCCCGCGGCCCACTTCGCCGGGTCGCTGTCGGTGAGATCGAACCGCCACACGTTGCCATTCAGGTCGCCGGAATACACGTAGTCGGTGATGTGATCGCCGTCCAGGTCGGTGGGGGCGACGTACGCGATGCCGTCAGTGGCCGGAGTCCCGGCGGTGCCGGTGCCGGTGCTGATGTAGTAGAACGTCTTCCCGCCCGTGCCCGGGTCGATCGTCATCACGAAGATGCCGGCATCGCCCGTGGTGCTGCCCAGTCCATTGCCGAAGACCGCACCCCACTGGCCGTTGTGGAAGCGGCGAATCTGCGGAATTCCATATGTGTTGCCGAGGTTCAAGCCGCAATCCGTGGCGTTCGCGCAAGTGATCGCCCCTGGGGTGGCATCGTCGCCCGACGTCCACTCGCCCAATACGAGGTTGGCGGCATTGCTGTCGGTGAAATTGCCGGAGCTCGGGTCCGTGATGTCCAGCGCGTAGATCGCAGCGCCTCCCGGGCCCATACCGCCGACGAGCCAGGTGTGCCACGTACCGCCGTAGAACAGATCCCCGGTTCCCGGAGTGCCGTCGACGAAGAAGTTGTGACCGTACTGCGAATTGGAGTAGTCGAGCGTCGGATCGGTCGAATTGTGAATCGTCTTGATCGCAGCTCCCGGGAAGTACGCCAGCACCTCCGCGCCGTCATTGGGCGTCGTGGAATTGTTGACGTACTGGTTGTTGGCATCGAAGGAGCCGGTGCGGAACCCGTGCAGCATGCCGTCGTTGGCTCCCGCGTAGACGACGTTCAGACGGGTCTGTGCGCTGGCCACGAACTGCACGTAGCTCTGCGTACCGCTGCCCTCAGGCATGGTAGCGGCGGGGTTGAGCCGGTCTCTCCAGGTTGCCGTGTACGGCGACTGCGGTGGCCCGACCCACGTGGGGCTCGAGTCAACGATATCGCCAAGCACGCTCTCGCGCGCCCGGTACAAACCGGCTCCCGTGGAGTCGATCTCGTTCGTCCGGTCGCCGCGCAGGTACTTCAGGCGATTGTCTGTCGTCGTCGCATCGCCGGCATCCAGCATCGCCTGCTGGCCGCCCGTGAGGTTGGGAAACTGGAAGGGCACGCCCTTGGTGCCGTTCCAGGCGATGATCTTGCGGCTCGCGGGCGTCGTCGCAGCGAGGGGGCCGGTGGCGCCCGTCGTGAGACATTTGTCCGTCGAGGCCAGTCCGGTGAGCACGCACGATGCATCCCATGTCGCCAGCGCCGCCACGACTACCGTGCCGTCGGGTTGAATGCCGATCCCGTTGGCCGTCAGGCGCCCGCCCCAGTTGTTGGGGTTGTAGTACGCGAAGTAGGCCTGGATGCCATCCTCGATCTTCGCCGACTGCTTCTCGTTGACGCCGGTGGAGCTCGCCGACTGATCGGCCGGGGCCGCCTTGAAGCACATGATCTCGTGGATGTTGGTGCTGCCGCCGGTCGAGCCGGCGAAGCCGAAGCGGAAACTGCCCGGCAGCGTGCCGTTGGAGGCGGTGATCGACTGCTTGTTGATCACGTTGAGGTAGGCGGCGCCGTTGATGCTGTACGAGAAGGACAGCAGGCCGTCCTGCGTGATCTTCAGGTTGTAGAAGATCGGTGTGCCGTCGGTGCGCGTCACGGCGGCCTCGTTGGCGATCTTCACCAACGCGGGGTTGAGCACCGAATAAGCCGTGGGGATCGCCGCGTAGTCCAGGATCTTCGCGGTGTTATAGGTGTTGCTCAGGTCGGCGTTGCCGGCGTCCGTGGGCGCGGCCGGGACCATGAAGTTCTTCAACTTGCCGGTCGAGCACGCAGATTGTACCGCCAGCTTCGACAATACCTTGCTGAAGGCTGGCACCGCCGTCTTCGGCCCGACCGAGGTCACTGCCACCTGCGTCGATGGCACTGAGGTAGGAGCCTGGGTCGTAGCATTCGCGGTCGTGGGGTTCTGGGTAGAGAGAATACCGCCGCTGTTGCACGCGTACTTGTTCGTTGGGATGGTGTAGAACAGGTGCGACTGACCGTTGTTGCAGATATAGCACTTGTTCGGGTTCTGCCCGTTGTTTTCGAACGTGCCGGTCGCGCAGATGTTGTTGCACTTGCCGGTACCGGCGTTGTACGTGCCGACGGGGCAGGAATTGCAGGTGTTCGTGCCCGCGAAATACGCACCGACGGCGCAGATGTGGTCGCAATTCGTGGTGACCGCGTTGTAGGCTCCGGCCGGGCAGGTGCCGCACATGTTGGTCGCCGGGATGTACGAGCCGACCGGACAGGTGCTGCAGTTGTTCGAGCCGGCAATGTAGGTGCCGGTCGTGCACGAGTTACAGGTATTGGTGGCCGAGAAATAGGTTCCCGTCGCGCACGTCGCACAGTTATCGGTGGTCGTGCTGTAGGTACCCGTCGTGCAGGTCGTGGTCAGTGAGGCCGGATAGTACGGCGCAGCTGCGTTGTTGGGATTGGTGCCGTACGAATTGGTCAGCGCCTTCCAGGAGATGCCGCCTGCGCCGCGCAAGCCGATGCGTCCGGGCTGGTACAGGCCACCCGACGCCGTGTTGTCGCCGACACCGCCGTTCGTCGAGACACTGCCGGCCTCGGCCAGAGAGTTGCTCGAGCCGTTCAGGAAGTTACCGTATTCGTCGATACCGAGGCCCAGGTAGCCGCCGAACAGGCCGTCGTACGGCGGGTTGGTGTTGGAACAGGAGTATCCCAAGCTGCCGCCGTAGGCGCCCACGCCCGGGTACTGCGCGAGGTCGACGCCTCCGTCCATGAGAAAGAAGCTGATGCCGTCCGCGCCGTCACCACCGGCGCCGCCGGAGTTGCCGCGGTAGGTGACGGTCTTGAAGGTGATCTGCACGCCCTGGCCGGTGGGATAGGTGCTGGCCGAGACGATCGCACCGCTCTGGTTGAATCCGCCAGGGGAACCGTTCGTGAAGCGCAACGCGCCCTGGCCCGGTGTGGAGCCGGAAGCGGCCGGATCGGGGGTGCCCGACGCGAGGCTGCCGGGGGCACTGGCCGATCCCAGGTAGCCGCTGGCGCCGCCGACGAGATTCTGGTTGTAGTACGTGCCCTGGAGACTCAGGCACGAGGGAATCTGGCCGGGGCTCGTGCCTCCCGAAGACGTACCCGCCGTGAGGCAGGCGCCATTGAAGAAGTACCAGGAGTTGGTCGTCGAGGAGGACGTGAAGTCCTCACTGACGATGCCCTGGGCCTCCAGCACCGCCGGCGCGAGCAACGCGGCCAGCAGCACCAGAGCGGGTTTCATGAGCGATGCAATGTATTTCACAGGCAACTCCTGCAGACCACGCCGGAACTGACTTCGAAGGTGCTCTCGACTACGGCCACGGAGTTAGGCTGTGCGCCCCATCCGGCCGCGTCGACCTGGTACACCTCACCCTGGCCGTCGCCAGAGGGCCCCATGTCGGCGATGTAGAAAGTGGGCTCTGAGTAAAACGTGTCCTGACCCGGAGCATTCGGCAAGACTTTGCCCACCATCTGAGTAGGCACGAAAGTCACGCCAATCTGGTCCACGCCGCTCGTCCACGGCACTTGGGTAGGGTTGAGGAGCAGGTCTCTGACCAACTGGTTGGAACAGATCTGTCCCTGCCCCAGTCTGGCATCCAGCCTCGGCCCCGCACACACCACGGGAGCTGATGCCGCGTTGCCGGCCAGCGTGAGCCAATATTCGGCGTACTGCTGCGCACCGACCGCGGCCGTGAGGGCGCGCTGCTTCTCACGCACGTTGCCGGCGATCTTTCCCTGGATGCTGAAGCCCCGAAACATCGCGACCGCGAGAATGGTCACGATGAGGAGCAACAGCAGGCTGGTGATGAGAGCCATGCCGCGCTCACGCGAGCTGCCCTGGCGAGAAGAAAGGCTCATGTCTTGACACCCGCTCTGTTCATGACGGCGATGACTCTCTCGAAGGTAATCGTCGCCGGCTGGCCCAGCCCCTGCAGCGGATTGGCGAACGTGAGGACGACCTTGACCGCGCTCACGTTGTTCCAGTCGGTGCCCACCATGTCGACCGGGCGCACATAGGTGTCGACGTTGTAGTTGTCCTGAGTGAAGTCGCGTTTGACGCCGAACCAGACCTGCATGTCCTGCACGCCCTCGACCAGCGGCAGCACGGTATCAGTCGCGCCGTCGTTCAGATCGCACTGCAGCTGGTTGGCGACGATGCTGAAGGTGTTGATATACACCGTGTTCGACGCGAGTCCGACAGGCAACTTCGTGTTCGACTGGCCGATGCAATTCAGAATCTGATCGCCACTGGTGGTCTGGAAGCGAACCGCGAGGGTGTCCGGGAGTCCAGCCGTCTGGGTCCCCGTGACCACCTGGTCCTTGAGAACGAACGGGGCTACCGCAGCAGGGAATGCCAGGTCGGCCGTGTTGTTCACCGGGTCCGGGAAGTAGCCAGCCGACTGCACCACGTCCGTGATCATGCTGATCGCGAGGCGCTCGTTGTCCTGCAGCGTGCTCAGTTGATTCGTGCTCGTATAGGCGGCGCGCGTGTGCTGCAGCATCACGAGGAGGCCGCCGATCAGGAACAGGGCGATCAGCACGGTGACCATCATCTCGATCAGCGTCAATCCCGCCTGGTGGCGTGCGCTCGCGGGCCTCGCGGTAGGGTTGTGTGTTCTCATGGCTGCACGTAGAGGGTGTAGTCGGGAGTTCTGAACAGAGCGGTGGTCGATGCGCTCGTCACTTCCTGCTTGTTCAGTGCCACCGCGCTCTCGGTCCAGGTGATCTTGATCGAGCAGCTCATCGGCACGTTCAGGATCGGACAGCTGATCGTGGCCGTGGGATGCGGGAGCAGCGCATCCAGGGAGTCCCTCCACTTCTGCAGGTCGTAGGCTGCCAGCGCATCGGGAAGACAGGAGTGAGCCCCCTCGCAGAGGGGCCCGACGGCGCCCAGCGTGCCCCCGGTAATGACTCCGTCGACCACAGTCACGGGGTCAGGCGCGCTCTGCGACCAGAAGGCCCGGTTGGTATGCATCGTGGCAGCGAGACTCGCCGCCTCGATGGCCGCGAGCGAGCGCATGCGCGCATTGCTCGAGCTCGAGAGCGCGAGTGCCTGCATGCTGGCGATGCCCAGCAGACCTACGGAGATGACGATGAGAGCGACCATCACCTCGACGAGGGTGAAGGCGCGCTGGCAGTTACGAGCTCGGCTGCAAATCATGTGCAGGTCCCGTCCATTGCGTTGGAGGTCACGTGGGTCTTCCCCGTCGGGGAAACGTCGAGACAGCGGGCATATCTGGCGTTGTTGGTCGAATCGTGCAGCGTGAGCACTTCGTTTGCGGCAACGCCGACGGTGAAGCCCTCGCGATTGAAACTGAACTGCGTGGCGGCGACGGCGGACAGAGTGTCATTGCTCGAGAGGGCCTTCTGGACGCGCAACACTTCGCCCGGATCGACGGCCAGATTGCCGTTGAGGTCGGAGTACACCAGCCAGCCGGTGCTCCAGGTCGTGGTGGCAGCGGCGCATGTGGCTCCATCCGTCGTGGGGCAGACGATTATCGTCGTGCCTTCGCGAATGGCCTCCGAGCGCGCGTACTGCAGGTCGCTCAACAGGCCGTTGATCTCGGACGACATCCGATTCGAGGTCGTGACGTAGCGGTAGGACGGAACACCGATTCCGACCAGAATCCCCACGATGGCCATCGTGACGATGAGCTCGGTGAGGGTGAAACCTGCGTGGCGCTTCATGTCGTTTCCGCTGGACCTTTGCTGGCCGGTATCGCTCGGGCAACTGGACCTGCTTGCGCAGGGGCCGGGTGTTCCTGCCCTCCTCGGGCTTGGCCGGGGAGCAATTTACAGAAAGGCTTCCACCGTAAACTGTGACGTAGTCGTTTCCAGGGGGGCGAGCCGACGAGCGGCGCCGTTCGCGCCGTGAGCGGTCAATTCCCGGCCCGAGCGGGGGGGCGTTATGTCCCTTCCAAGGCACTGGCGCAGCCGCTATGTGAATCCAGGTACCGGATGAGCCCCGCTGGGGTGCCGGACGCGCTACCGTTCACCCTCGTCCAAAGGCGAGGAGCGATGCTGGTGACGCAGAGGAGTTTCCGTTTCAGATGTGTGTGCGGACAGATGCACACGGGATCGCCGAATTATGGCTTCACGGCTCCGGACGCATTCGTGGGCCAGCCGCCGCAAGTGAAGGCCGCAGCGGCGTATAGCCGCGACTTCTGCGCCTACGTGGATACTCAGGGGCAACGCTTCTATTTCGCCCGCGCCCTGCTCCGTGTGCCGATCCAGCTAAGCGACGATCCGTTCATGTGGGGCCTGTGGGTACAACTCGGCCTCGAAGACTATCGCCAGTATCTGGACGCCTACGAGCGCAGCGATGCGGACTTCTGCCTGACCGCCTGGATTCGCAACAACCTGCCGGTCTACCCGCCTACCGACGGCATGCCGGTGCAACTGGTCCCGCAGGCGGGACGGCAGCTCGCCACTGTACGCATTCCGCGGAACGATCATCGTCTGGCGCTCGATTTCAACGAAGGTATTGCGCCGGCAAGGGCTGCTAGAATCGCAGCAACCTTCTGTCTCGCCGGCGTGAAGGGACCGGCGCCCGCGGAAGGCACGCCGATCCCTCTATGAGAGCTCACCTTAGCCAACTTCATTCCATCGGTCGGTCGCCGGTGAAGTACGTGAGGGCATAGGCCTTCAAGGTGCCATCCGCCTGCGGCACGCCAAATACCTTGACGGTAGTGCCGAGCGCGAGGCCGCTCGTGAGCGTCGCCAGCCCGTCGGTGGTCGTGATGTCTATCGGGCTTACGGTGACGACGCCGTTGGTCCGGTCCACCTGATACACAAGAGTCGCGGATCCGGAAACCGTGCCGAGCCTCACGGTCGCCGCACTCGTTCCACCGGCGACGCTCATCGTGAACGCATCGTTCGCCAAGCCTGTCGCCACGGCCCCGAGCGGCAACGGCGTCGGGACCAGAATTGCGAAGCGCGCCGACCAACCGTTCACATTGGCAGGATCGTTCCAGATTGCATTCGATCTGCCCCAGGCGGTGACCGAGCCTGCCGTACCGCCGAAGTTGACCCCGCCGTTCGTGGCGGCGACGAAATCCGGGATGGCGCTCGTTCCTGAGGTCACCAGCGTCGGATACGCAAAGTTCCACCACTTGAATCCCACGATCGCGTTGCCATTGGCATCCGTGCCGTTGGCGGTGGAATTCGCGATGTAGTTGAGTCCGACGATGTAGTCATCCGCCGGCGTGGCAAACTGGCGGGTGTAGGTGAATCCTGTGCTGGCTGCCGCTGAGATTCGCCCGTCGTACGCTGCAGTCTCGATGTCGACACTGTCCGCCACGAGCGGCGTGGCGAGCGGATCGACCACACTCACGTGCACCTTGAATCCGCGCACCAGGTTGTTGCTGGCCAGAAACGCCGGTCCAGTACCGATCGGGGTGGCATCCACCTGCGCGGCCTCCGGTGTACGGAAGAAGAATTGCGTGTTGGCATCGACCGTCAGCGGCACACCGACGCCGGCCTCGTTGGACACCCAGATGCGCGTATTGGCGGCATTCACGTGCAGTACGTGGCCCTCGGGGCTGACCCACACGCTGTTGAACGATGAGCTCGCCCAGATGCGTACGGCCACGAGGGTGCCGTTTTCCTGGTAGCGCGCGGCGATGCGGACATATTTGCCGACGAGCCCCGAGGCTTCCGTCGAGAAGTTCATGATCGTCGTCCTGGTTTTCGCGTCGACGTCGTAGAACAGGGTGCCGTTGACGGAGTCCGCCAGGATCTGCAGCGACTCCGAGGAAGTGACCGGAACTTCCGGATTACTGACCGGCAGGCTCGCAAAATCCTTGCTGATCGTGATCGCGCTGTCGTCCGTCGAGACGGCTGTGACGCTGCCGTAGGTGTGGCGGAGGACGAGTCGCCGAATGTCACGGAGCGGGTGGTGGCGAACCGGCCCCTTGAAGTTGACTGCCCAGAGAGTGGCGCCGCCCGCGGCCGGCGGCGTATGGCCGACGATGAAGGCGGGATGGGCGAGGTTGAATTCGAGATCGAGCGCATTGTTCTGGCCGGCAGTGACGACCAGCGGAGAGTCGAATGTCACTTTGACGGGCACGGTGCGATTGGGCGCAGCGCCCTGCCCGCCCTGGATCTGGATCCGCTCCTGCGGAATGCTCGTGCCGGGAGCCTCAGCGAAACCGGCCTCGGGATCCGCCGAGACGGTCAGAAGCACATCGCCCGGATTGCCGCCGATGGTGAGGGATGCACCGCTGTACGTGCCTGCCGGCACGCTGACGTTGCCGAGGATTTCGGCCAGCTGGTCCAGTTCCTCGAGGTTGACCAAAGGGGCCTGCGCGGGAGCCGTGTACACCGTCACGGGGCTGCCGCCGCCCGCGGGCGTGAGGGCAACGCTCAGCACCTTGACGCCGATCACTGCCCAATCCTCTGCAGAATCGTCGCTCACCAGCAACGACACATTTCCGGATGGCGTCGGGCCGCCGGACCCGGTCGCGGTATTCGAGGCGGCCGGCATGTCGGAGCCGCCGCCGCACGCGGCAAGACTCAGAACCAGTGCGCTGCACAGCGCGTACGTCAATGGGGTCTGCATGTCCGATTCCTCGGTTGGTATGTCGTGGGCCGACCGTCTGTATGAAGACGCTGTCAGTGCAAAGCGGACGGGAACGATTTCGGTTGACTGCCTGGCTCGCGAAAGGCCGGCCGGCGGCAAAATTTCTGCCCCGGCCGGTGCGCGGCTGTCTTAATCTGTCGACCTGTGGCGACGGGCGTTACCGGCGCCCAATCGAACCCAAGAGGAGCTGGCGTGAAATCGAGTCGAACGAGTGGGACATCGCTGGCTTTCGCGGCCGTATTCGCCTGCCTGTGTCACGTCGTGGCCGCTCAGGACGCGGGCAACGCCGCCCGCTATCCCGACTCCGAGGACAGGGCGCCCGCCGGCTTCGTCGCCGACGCGCAGGCCTATGTCACCGCCCCCTTGCACTGGAATGCCACGGACTGGCTGTATTTTGGCGGCACGCTGGCAGCCATCGCCGCGGCTCATCACTACGATGACCAGGTGCGCACTCATTTCACGACTGGACGGTACGCCGGCAACTTGAATTCGAATAACAAGCACGACGTGCAGGACGCGCTTCCCGCTCTGGCGGCGGTGGGAGCCACCTGGGTGTACGCATCGCTCATCCGGGACAGCAGCGGGCATCGTGAAGCTGCGGAGATGGTCGAAGCGGGAATCCTCGGGAGTGCATCCGCTCTGGTCCTGAAATTTGCGATTCGGCGCGAGGGGCCCGATCAGACCGCCGACTCCCGCAGCTTCGGTGGCGGAGGAACCTCGTTCCCCTCGCTGCACGCCTCTGCTGCGTTCGCCGTCGGGACGGTGCTGGCAGAATCAGGTAGTGACGATGTGCGCTGGATCCGCCGGCTGCTGGGATACGGCATCGGGGCGGCTACGGCGTACGAGCGCCTGAAGCACAACGCTCACTGGCTCTCCGATACCGTTGCAGGCGCCGGACTGGGGATTGCAACGGCCCACTTCGTCATGAACCGCCACCCGCGGCCAGGGTACGCGAGCAACGTGATGGTCGTGCCCATCGACGGCGGAGCCATGCTGACTTTTTCAGCCACGTTGGCGCCGTGAGGCCAGTCGTGTCGGGATGGGTTGCCTGGGCGCTTCTGTCCGCGTGCTTTGCGGCTCTGACGGCGGTATTCGCGAAGGTCGGCGTCGCGCACATGAATCCAGATGTCGCCACACTCGTGCGCACGGTGGTCATTCTGATCATGCTCACCGCGATCGTCGCGGCCTCCGGAGAGATTCGCTCCGCTGCGGGCGCGCCCGGCCGAACCTACGTCTTTCTCGTTCTTTCCGGGCTTGCCACGGGTGCCTCGTGGCTTTGTTATTTCCGCGCCCTGAGTCTCGGTGATGCCTCGCGCGTGGCGCCGCTCGACAAACTCAGCGTCGTGCTCGTTGCGCTCTTCAGCGTGGGCTTTCTCGGTGAACGCCTCTCGGCGCTCAACTGGCTGGGTATTGCGTTGATTGGAACGGGTGCCTGGCTGGTGACTTTGAAACTTTGACCTGCGCAGCCCGCCGCGTGCCACAGCCTGCATCCTGAAGGCATCCAGGGCGTCCGCTCTTCAGTCAGGGGGATCGGCAGGCGCCCCATTCGCAATCGGCAAGTTCTTCAAACGGGCAGGCAAACTTTTCACTGCGCACACAGAGGCGGGGAACCCGCCTCCTGGGCGCAGCGTGCGATGCCGGGCTGCCTCCGTGCAGCCCCCATCCGGTCGTACAGACCGCTACTCTTCGGCCGGGTGCTGGCGCTCGCCTCCCGCGCGGCCGCCGTTGTCCGAGCCGCTGCCTCCGTGGCTGGCCTGGCCGCCCTTGCGGCCCGCTTCCGCGGCGAGCTCGGGGTTCTGCGAAAAACTGCGCTTCTCGTCCGGGACGCTTTGGCCGCCCTTGCGGCCTGCTACCGCGGCGAGCTCCCGGTTCTGCGAAAAGCTGCGTTTGGCGCCAGGGACGCTCTGCCCGCCCTTGCGGCCGGCTTCCGCGGCCAGCCGTCGATTCTGCGAAAAGCTGCGTTTTTCGTCCGGAACCGCCTTGCCGCCCATGCTGGCAATCTGGCGCTGCCGTTCGGCATTCATCGAGGCAAACCCCCGATTCGAGGTGCGCCCATCCTGAGTTGGTGCTTGAGCCATTACGAGTCTCCTCCGAGTTTCTCTACATGAAGGCTCGCGAGCGAACTACAGTGGCAGCAAGCGATGTGCGACCTTCGGTAACCGCGAACGCGGACGTGAACCCGCGAGCTACCGGGAACCAGCAAGAGCCATGCCGGATCAGCCCGCCGTCGGGCGCCTGCCGCAGCGCCGGACTTCAGGGGTGGCGACAGAGGAAAGTGCGAGCCCTATCTGGGGCGCGAGACGGGGATTTCTAGAGGGGAGCGATCTTCCCGAGCAGGTGCGCCCGCGCACCGCGCGCATCGCGCAGCACGAGGCCGAAGCTGCCGTTCACCGACCAGCTTTCCAGAATGACGTTGGCCGGAAACGCGATGGGGAGCTTGAATGCCGCGTCCAGCGCGCAGGGCCTGGCGAACGCGGCCGGCCCGATCGCCGCCGCACAGCGGGCGAGGCTCCACATGCCGTGCGCAATGGCGCGCCTGAAACCAAACATCCGCGCGAGAAAATCGGCCATATGGATCGGGTTGAAGTCTCCCGACACGCGGGCGTACTGCCGCCCCGTTGCCGCGGGGACGGCGAACCTGTCCGTGCGCGCGTGCTCTCGCGGGGGCATCTCGAAATCGCTCGTCGACGGTCCCGCGGCGCGTACCGGCCTCTGCTCGCTGCTGCGCGACAGCAGTGTCGAGGTTTCCGACCAGATCCCCTCGCCACCGATGCGGACATCCGTCTGCATCCTCAGCTCCTGGCCGCGGCTGGTCATGCGATCCGGCTCGATGTACGCGCGGATCTCGCCCGTATCATCGGCGCGCAGTGGGCGCTTCTGCACGATGCGGTTGCGAACGTGAACCACTCCGAGGAGGTTGAGCGGAAAGGCTTCCGAGGCGAGCATTGCCAGGTGCAGCGGTGTCGCCAGGGTGTGCGCATAGGCGATGGGCACCTCCGCTGAGGCGCGCTCTGCGCAAACCTGCCGGTAGCGCTCCAGATGGGAGCGGTTGATTCTGAAATCGCTGAGCAACGCCTCGATGCGCGGAATGCCGCCGACGGCGACACGCGGCTTGCGCGACAGCAGAATCTTCAGGTACGCGGGCAGGAGCGCCGGCGCAGATGCGAAGCGCAGAGACCCAGCAGCGACTGTTGTAGAGTTCCCCGTCAACTGAAGGCCTCGAAGCGTCGGTCAGGGCGTCAGGCGGTCAATGACGACATTCACCAATCCGTCACGCCCGACGAGGTAAGCGACTTCACCGAAGGGATCGCCGCTGCCTGCAAGCGGATTCCCCGATCGCGCGATTCTCGCGACCACCTGCACTTTCTGTCCAGCGGTGAACATGCGTCCGGGCACCATCGAGTCAGATGACGTGAGCTCCACGGTCTGCGGAAAGTGGCTCGTCAGGCGCTTGACTGCCAACGGCGGACCGGGCTGCGCTGGATCGCGGACGAAGACGAAAAGCGGCGCAGCGCCACTCGCCGCTGCTGCCAATGTGGGCGACAGGCTCACCGTCACCCGGACTGCAGGCGAGCCTGCGGCCACCGAGCCGGTGGCGGCAGCCGGGCCCTTGGCTGCAGGGGACGCTCCCGCCGGCCCCGCAGCCTGGCCAGCGCCGCCCATCTGCTGATCGATCGCCGCGATCTGCTGCTCGATGAGCGGCCTCACGTTCGCAGGTGGATTCAATGCCAGCAGGCGGCTAAAGCGATCCCGGGCAGCCGGCAGATCGCCACGCCGCTCGGCCGCTGCGGCCCCGTAGAACAGCGCTTTCCCGGATGTCGGGTCGAGTACGAGTGCTTTCTCGACGAGGCGGCCGGCGCGGCCGTCTATTTGCGATGCATCGGTGAGCACGAGCGACTCGGCCTCACCCACGAGCGCGTCCGCGCTCTTGCCGCCCGACAGCCGGTCCGCACGCTCATAGGCACGGATGGCGAGAGGATATTGCTCGAGCACGTTGTAGGACTGACCGAGCAACAGCCAGCCCTTCAGATCGTCCGGGTTGCGCTCGAGCTTGCGCGCCAGCCGCGCAACCATGGTCTGTGGACTATCGGCGGCCGATGGCGTGCTCCACGACCAGTTGCTCCAGGTGACGTACAGAAGGCCGGAGCCGATCACGAGGACGCAGCCGGCTCCCAGGGCAGCCCACGGGGCCGGCGCCAGATCCGTCGGAGCGCGCCTGAGCAAGGGCACCGCCACCGCAGCAACGCCTGCCATCAGAAGCAGGGCTGCGAGTACCAGAAAGGTAGTCATCAGGTGCGCAGATCCTCTTCGAAGGGCTCGTTGTCTTGCGCAACCAGCGCCGAGCGCTGCCGCACGACGCGCACGGCAACGATCAATCCGATGACGAGCAGAATTCCAGGCGCGAGCCACAGCCATGCAGTGCGTGCGGAGAATCGCGGCTTGAACAGAATGAAATCGCCGTAGCGGGCAGTCATGTAGTCGCGGATCTCATCATCCGACTTGCCTGCGACGAGCATCTCCCGCACCTGCCTGCGCAGCTCCCCCGCAAGCTCGACCTGCGAGTCGGCAATGCTGGTGTTCTGGCAGGTGACGCAGCGGAACTCATGGGAAAGCTCCAGATACCGTGCCTGCAGCCCCGGATCCGATAACGTTGCCGGGTCGACGGCGTAGGCTGCCGCTGCGCCCAACGCGCAGACGGACAAGAGGGTGAGCATGAAGAGACGCATCAGGGTGTCGCCGCCTTGTGCGGCAGGCGCGAGAGGAATTCGCGCTGCCAGACATCGCGTGTGACCGGGGCGACGTGCTTGTAGACGACGATGCCCTCCGGATTCACCAGAAACGTTTCGGGAGCGCCGTACACGCCGAAGTCGATCGCCGTGCGGCCATCGTGGTCGGTCACCACCTGCGCGTAGGGGTTGCCGAGCTTCTCCAGATACGCAAGCGCCTCGTCATCGCGATCGTTCCAGTCGATGCCGATGATCGGCACCACACCCTCTTTCTGGTACTCGAGCAGGTAAGGATGCTCATCGCGACAGGCGAAGCACCACGTACCCCAGACGTTCAACGCGTACCACCGCCCTTTCAGATCCTGCGTGCTCAGCGTGCGGTTCGGCTGCTGCAGATCCGGCAAGCTGAAAGCCGGCGCCGGCTTGCCGATGAGCGGGGACTTGATGACGCCGTTTTCCGGGGAGTGCTTGACGCCCACAGCGAGAACCACCGCCAGCAGACCGAAACAACCGAGCGGAATCAGGAAGCGGTTCATCCGGGCTGACCTGCAGAACCGGGAAGCGCCGCCGGCGCCGCTGCAGGGGCTCGAGCTACCCGGTAGCGGCGATCTGACGCCGCCACCGCGCCGCCGATTGCCATCAAGAAGGCTGCGAGCCAGATGAAGTTGACCAGCGGCCGGATCTGGAACCGAACGCTCCACTTGCCGGCGCCGAGATCATCTCCAAGGGCGACGAACAGGTTGCTCCCCCGGTGCATCTCGATAGCCGCTTCGGTGGTCTCCTGGTGCTGTACCCAGTACTGCCGCTTTTCCGGATGCATCACCGTCACCGGCGCGCCGTCGCGCGTGACGACGACAGTTCCGGTGACGCCGTCGTAGTTCGGGCCTTCGAGCGGCTGCACGCCGTCGAAGCGGAACTCCCAGCCGCCGACCTTGGCCTGCTCGCCGCGCGCGAGCGCCACATCGCGCTCAATCGTGAACGATTCGACGGTGGTCAGGGAGATGACGAACAGGCCCAGGGCGACGTGGGCGATCGTCATGCCGATGAGGCTGCGTGGCAGCGACAGCTTGCGGCGCCAGCGGTCGATGGGGTCCACGAACGAAGTGATGATGATCCATACGCCGAGAGTCGCCGCGACGGGCGTGAGCAGTTTGCCGTGAGAATAAATACCGTACACCAAGCCCACGGCGATCACAGCCGCAACGATCAGCGAGATCAGGAGAGTCCGCACCGAATCCCCGAGCCGGCCCTTCTTCCAGTTGGAGTGCACGCCCAGCGAGAGCAGCGAGAGCAGCGGCACCATCGAGAGCGCAAACGTGGGGTTGAAGTATGGGGTACCGACCGAGAGCGTTCCCAGGTGGAGCGAATCCGAGATCATCGGTGCCATGGTGCCGCCGAAGACCGTCGCGGCGGCGATGACGAGCAGGATGTTGTTGAACAGCAGGAAGGACTCCCGCGCACCCAGCTCGAAGCCCGCCTTCGACTTCAGCAGTGGCGCCCGCCACGCATACAGAGTCAGGGCGCCGCCGATCATGATGATCAGGAATGCGAGAATGAAAATGCCGCGCCGCGGATCCGCGGCGAACGAATGCACCGAGACGAGCACGCCGGAGCGCACGAGGAACGTGCCGAGGAGGCTCAACGAAAACGCGAGGATGGCCAGCAACAGCGTCCAGCTCTTGAACAGTCCGCGCTTGTCCGTCACCGCCAGCGAGTGGATCAGCGCCGTCCCGACGAGCCACGGCATGAACGAGGCGTTCTCGACGGGGTCCCAGAACCAGAAGCCGCCCCAGCCGAGCTCGTAGTAGGCCCACCAGCTGCCGAGCGCAATTCCAACACTCAGGAACGACCAGGCCGCCGTGGTCCAGGGCCGCGTCCACCGGGCCCAGGACTGGTCCATGCGGCCCTCGAGCATGGCGGCGCAGGCAAATGCAAAGGCGACCGCGAAGCCGACGTAGCCGGTGTACAGAATCGGCGGATGAATGGCGAGCGCCGGGTCCTGCAGAATGGGATTCAGGTCCACGCCGTCGGCGGCAGGCGGATTCATCCGCAGGAAAGGATTGGACGTGGCCAGAGTGAACAGCAGAAAACCGAAGCTCACGACGCCCAGCACCCCGAGCACGCGCGCGCCGAAGCGCCGCGGCAGCTTCGACACGCCGATCGAAACTGCGACCGTCCAGAGGCTCAGGAGCAGAATCCACAGGAGCAGCGAGCCTTCGTGCGCGCCCCACATCGCCGCGACGCGGTAGAACAGCGGCAGCGCCGAGTTGGAATTCTCAGCGACGTACTTCACGGAGAAATCGAACGACACGAACGATGCAATCAGGCACGCCACCGCCGTTGCGATCATGACGAACTGTCCGGCCACTGCCGGGGTCACCGCTGCCGTCCACCGGTCGCGCCCGAGTGCCGGGCCCGCGATGCCGAAGAAAGCCTGCAGCCCCGCCAGCAGCAGCGCGAGAATGAGAGCGAATTGACCGAGCTCGGGAAGCATCAGGAACCTGCCGATGGGTTGGGAGTAGTGTGTGCCTGCGTCTCGGGGACCGTACCTGTAGGCGCACCGGGAGCCTCGGGCGAGTCCATTCGCGCCTCGCCGTGCCGCCGCTTCAGCGACTTAGCCACATCCGGTGGCATGTACTTCTCATCGTGCTTCGCGAGCACCTCGTCGGCGACGAATGTCCCGTTGTGCATCCGGCCGTGCGCCACCACACCGGTGCCCTCACGAAACAGATCCGGCAGCACCCCGGTATAGCTGACCGGTACGTCGCTCTTGAAGTCGGTGACGACGAAGCGCACCTCGAGGCTGCCGGGTTCGCGCCGCACACTGCCCTTCGTCACCATTCCGCCCAGGCGGAATCGGTCGTTGACGGGGGCCTGTCCCGAAGCGACCTGGGTGGGGTCGAAGAAGAACATGACGTTCTGACGGAATGCCGTCAGCGCCAGGCCCCCGGCGATCGCCACGCCGGCGACGATGCCGAGTACGAGTGTCATCCGACGCTGTCGCGGAGTCACGATTCTCCTCCTCGCATGCTCAAGCGGCGCCGCGCTTCCTCACGTGAGCGCGCCAGCAGCCGTCTTGCCCAGACGATATTCAGCACGACCACCAGGAGAGTAAGCCCATAGGAGGGCCAGACAAAGGCCGCATAGCCACCCATGTCGAAGAATGCGCTCATGGAGCGATCGCCTCCCGGATCCAGCTTGCCGTGCGCTCACGCGTCAGCACTTCCGCCCGCAGCCGGATGAGGAGCAACGCTGCGAACAGGAAGGTGAACCCGGCGAGCATCATCAGCAATGGGATCAGCATCGAGGGCGGCATGCTCGCCTCTCCGAGCTTCATCACGGACGCAGCCTGGTGCAGCGAGTTCCACCAGACCACCGAATAGTGAATGATCGGCACATTGACGGTCCCCACCACCGCGAGCACCGCACTCGTGCGATCCGCACGCTGCACGTCATCCATCGAAGCGCGCAGGCCCATGTATCCGAGATAGAGGAACAAGAGGATGAGCTCGGACACGACGCGCGGATCCCATTCCCAATATGTACCCCACATGGGACCGCCCCAAAGGGAACCGGTCACCAGCGCGACGAAGGTGAACGAAGCGCCGATGGGGGCGCAGCTCGCCGCGACCGCGTGTGCCACCTTCATACGCCAGATGAGGCCGACGGCCGCCGAGATACCCATGGTCATGTAGACCATGAGGGACATCCAGGCTGCCGGTGCGTGAACATAGATGATGCGGAATCCCTGGCCCTGCTGGTAGTCGGGCGGTGCTATCGCGAGTCCCCAGTAGGCACCAACGGCGATGAGCAGCGCGGCCGGCCACGCAAACCATGGCGTCAGCCGGGCCGCGAGCCCGTAGATGTACGGCGGAGAGGCGAGTCGATGAAACCAGGTCCAGGTCATTGTTCGATCACTATTCCAGGCTGATTCGCACGGCCGCCGCAGCGGCAAGCGGCGCGAGCGTGGCACCGAGCACAGCGAGTGCACCCAGCAGGTAAAGGGGCGCCGCATATGCCTCGCCCTTCATCGCCAACTCCGTGGCGCGCGCACCGAAGATGAGGACTGGCATCGACAACGGCAATGTCAGCAGTGAGAGCAACGCTCCACTGCGCCGCACGCCGAGCGTCAGGCCCGCCCCGATCGAGCCGATCAGGCTCAGAGCAACACTGCCCAGCGCCACCGAAGCGACGATTCCAGGAAGCGACGTTACCGGGGCGCCGAGCGAGAGTGCAGCCAACGGCGCCATCAGCGCGAGCGGCACGCCGGTGAGCAGCCAATGCGCGGCCGTCTTTGCCAGCAGCAGCCAGGTGAGCGACTGCCCCGACAGCGCGTACTGCTCCAGAGTCCCGTCGTGCGCGTCGTCCCGAAACAGAAATTCCAACGCCAAGAGCGAAGACAGCAAAGCCGCGACCCAGACCACGCCAGGTGCGACATCGCGCAGCCGCGACAGTTCAGGGCTGATTCCGAGGGGAAACAGCGTTGTGACGATTGCAAAAAACACGAGCGGCTGCACCCATTGACCGCGCTTGCGGAAGGCAAGTTTCAAATCGCGCGCTAGCACCAGTAGCGCGGCCGTTAGTGGCGAGCTGCGGCTGTTCCGTTCAGCGGCGGCGGTCGCAATCACTGATCGGGGTGCTCCAGACGCATGCGGCGCGTGTGCAGAGGTGGCGTAGTCATTCACGGGCTAGCTCGAGGCGCCTGACACCAGGAGCGCTCAGGGACAGGTCATGGTGGATGGCCGCGACAGCCAGCCCTCCCTGCCCCAGGTGCTCTTCGATGAGGGTGCGAACCAGGCTCTGACCCTGGGAGTCCAGGTTCGTGGTCGGCTCGTCCAGCAGCCACAGCGGGACCGCCATCAGAATGAGTCCCGCCAGGGCTGCCCTGCGCTTCTGCCCGGCCGAAAGGGTGCGAACGGGGCGATCACGCCAGTGGTCCGCTCCCACACGCTCCAGGGCCGCGTCGAGATCCCGGGAACCCAGGGGGCGTCGGAGGCCCACCCAGTATTGCAGGTTCTCGCGCGCGGACAGGTCGAGCTTTAGCGGCGGTTCGTGGCCAATGTACGCAAGATCGGCGTGGTATCCGGGAAGATCCCGACGGACGTCCTGTCCCGACCAGAGGATTCGTCCCTCCTCCGGGTACATGAGCGCACTGAGGGTGCGCAGCAGACTCGTCTTGCCTGCCCCGTTGGCACCCGTCACGAGGAGACATTCGCCCCCTGTAACCGACAGGCCCACGCCTCGCAGGACGTGCCGGTCTCCGCGCCACAGGTGCAGGTTCTCCGCTTGAAGGCTGCAGTCGGACATGACTTCAGGTCAGGGGTGAGTGTTGGCGCGAGAGTCTCGCAAATTCAGTGGTTTAGCGCCATGAGCAAAAGTGTCTACAGACAGCGTCAAACCCAAGCTTTTCT
>FTEN01000142.1_pt1 | contig 25424 bp, 21 predicted proteins | sample 1640221 | NCBI WGS metagenome assembly FTEN01 (sample SAMEA3914816, study PRJEB12502) | metagenome | biome: forest; material: soil | place: USA | collected 2011-09-16 | depth 0.3 m | reverse complement strand
GCGAGCCGCGCGATCTCGCCACGGCGGCGCGGGCGGGCGAGGACATGGGGTATGACGAGATCAACTTGAACTGCGGCTGTCCGAGCGATCGCGTTGCGAGCGGCGCGTTCGGCGCGTGTCTGATGAAGGAACCTGACACCGTCGCGGAGTGCGTAGCCGCAATGCGCGCGGCCGTGAAGCTCCCCGTAACGGTCAAGATGCGAATCGGCGTAGTCAACACGCGCGCGGGCGATCCGCGCGATGCCGTTGGGCGGTTCGATGACGGAGACTTCGAATCGCTGCAGGCCTTCGTTCGCAAGATTGCCGACGCCGGTTGTGTGGTCGCCATCGTGCATGCCCGCAAGGCGGTACTCGGAGGTCTCTCGCCGAAAGACAACCGGGAGATTCCGCCGTTGCGCTACGACGTTGTGCGCCGCCTTAGAGATGCCTTCCCAAAGCTCACTGTGATCGTGAACGGCGGTCTTCGGGATTCAGCCGGCGTACTCGATGCGCTCGGCTGGTGTGACGGGGTGATGCTCGGGCGCGAGGCGTATCATCGTCCTCAGGTGCTCATGGAGCTGCAGAAGGCTCTGTACCCGCTCGAAGCGCCAAGCGCGCCGTCCCGTGATGAGCTGATCGAGCGGATGGCGCGGTACGCAGAGCGGGAGATCGCTCGGGGCGCCCGGCTGTCGGGGATTACCCGGCATATGCTCGGCCTCTATGTCGGAGAGCCGGGTGCGCGCGAATACCGAAGGCTCTTGAGCGAGGGCGCCCGTGCTCCGGGGGCGGGTCCCGAGCTGCTCAGGCAGGCGGGCCGCGCCGCGGGTAAGCGCTCGAACAACGGTGCCACGGACCGGGGCGGCGCTGACAGGGGTGCCACGGACAGCGGGACAGACGGCGCGGACGGCGCCACGGAGCGAAACGGCCGCCCAGCCGCTATAGGATGAACTGCACCCCATCCGGGCTGTCTCAAGGCGACGACGAATCGCGAATTGAGCTTTTTCCAGCTCAATCAGGGCGGTAGCGGCGACAGTTCACTCGCGTATAATCCCGGCGAGTCGCCTTATGTGCAGCGGGAGAGTCCGGCCGGTCGCCGTTTGCCTTAAGAATACATGGGCAAGGATATCGAACTCGCAATTCTGTTCGCCGACGTCGTCGGCTCGACCCGGCTCTACGAGCTCATGGGGGACCTGCGCGCACGCGACATGGTCGCAATCTGTATCGACGTCATGCGCAGCGCGACGGAACAGCGCCAGGGCACTGTCATCAAGACGATGGGCGATGAGGTCATGTCGACGTTTCCATCTGCGGACGACGCCCTGAACGCCGCCGCGCAGATGCAGCAGCAGATCACCACGCATTCCCAGCTCAAGGTCGATGGCCAGCCGGTTGCGATCCGCATCGGCTGTCACTTCGGCCCTGTCATGCTGGAAAACCGGGACGTGTTCGGCGCCACCGTTCACACCGCAAACCGGATGACCAGCCAGGCGAAAGCGCACCAGATCATCACCACTGCGGCGACCGTCGAGCGGCTGTCACCGGAGTGGCGCGCGTCCTGCCGCCAGATCGACATAGCCACGATCAAGGGGCAAGGGAGCGAAGTCACCCTGTACGAGGTGCTCTGGCAATCTGAGGACGTGACCAGCATGGTGCCGGCGATCGCGATGAACTCGCGCCCCCTGCGGCTCGTTCGGTTGCGGCTGCGTTGCCAGGACCGCGAGCTGCTGCTCGACGATCAGAAGGCGAACATCACGATCGGGCGCGCCGAGGACAACGATTTCGTCATCAAGGGCAATCTGATCTCGCGCCTGCACGCCCGCATCGAGCTCAACCGCAACAAGTTCGTGCTCATCGATCAGAGCACCAACGGTACGTTCGTGCAGACCGCGGAGGGAGAGGAATCCTTTGTGCGGCGCGACAGCCTGCAGCTCAAAGGCGAGGGCATGATCGGCTTGGGCCGCCTGCCTGAGCCGGATTCGGTGCAGACTATCCGCTTCGTCTGCGAGGAAACCTAAAGCGGCGGCCTTCAGCCGCCGAGGCGCTCATCCGTCGCGTTCAGCTCCTGCAGCATCTCATCGGGAAGCCGTTTGCCGTACTTCTCCAGATAGGTTCTGAACTCGGCCATCTCCTTGCGCCACTTCGCGGGGTCCACACTCAGCAGCGCGCGCAACGCATCCGCGCTCAGGTTGAGGCCCCTAGTATTCAGGCTGTCTGCCTCCGGCAGGTTGCCGATAGGTGACTCGACCGCCGGCGCGTTGCCAGCGCAGCGGTCGAGCACCCACTCGAGCACCCTGAGATTCTCGCCGTATCCGGGCCACAGGAATTTGTTCTGTGCGTCGCGGCGGAACCAGTTGACGTGGTAGATGCGTGGTGGGCGTGTCAGCTTCGAGCCGACGTTCAGCCAGTGCCGCCAGTAGTCGGCGAAGTTGTAGCCGCAGAAAGGCTGCATCGCCATCGGGTCGCGTCGCACGACGCCGACCTGGCCCACGGCGGCAGCGGTTGTCTCCGATGCAACCGAGGCGCCCACGAGAACACCGTGCTTCCAGTCCCGGGCTTCGTACACCAGAGGGGCGACTTCGCGGCGGCGGCCGCCGAACACCAGCGCGGTAATCGGGACGCCTTGCGGATCCTCAGTGTGCGGCGAGTAGCTGGGATTGCGCTTGGCCGAGACGGTGAAACGCGAATTGGGGTGAGCGGCGGGGCCATTCGTCGGGTCGTACGGGCGGCCTTGCCAGTCGAGCACCGGTTTGCCGGAGGACAGGCCTTCCCACCAGGGCTGATTGTCGGCGGTCAAGGCGACATTGGTGAATAAAGTGTCGCGGCGAATCATCTCGTATGCGTTGCGATTGGTTTCCGGGTTCGTGCCGGGAACCACGCCGAAATAGCCCGACTCGGGGTTGATCGCCCACAGCCGACCGTCCGCCCCCGGGTGCAGCCACGCGATGTCGTCGCCGACGGTGAAGACTTTCCAGCCTGGCAGGGAATCCGGTGGAATCAGCATCGCGAGATTCGTTTTGCCGCAGGCGGAGGGAAAGGCGCACGCGATGTAATGCGTCTCACCCTTCGGGTTCTGCAGGCCGACGATCAGCATGTGCTCTGCGAGCCAGCCTTCGGTGCGCGCCTGCCAGCTGGCAATCCGCAGGGCGTGGCACTTCTTGCCCAGCAGTGCGTTGCCACCGTAACCGGAGCCGAAGCTCTCGATCGACAGCTCCTCGGGAAAATGCATGATGAAGCGGCGCTCGGGGTCGAGCTCGCCGATCGAATGCAAGCCGCGAACGAACTTACGGTCCTCGACGATGCGCTCCAGCGCAGGACGGCCTATGCGCGTCATGATCGCCATATTCAGCACGACGTATGGACTGTCTGTGATCTCGACTCCGCAACGGGACAGTGGTGAGTCCAGTGGCCCCATGCAATACGGAATGACGTAGAGCGTGCGCTCGCGCATGCAACCACGGAAAAGGTCGCGCATTTTGGCGTGCGATTCCGTGGGGTCCATCCAATGATTGTTCGGTCCCGCGTCGTCCTTCGAGCGGGTGCAGATGTACGTCAGGTGCTCAACCCGCGCGACATCGCTCGGGTGCGACCGGGCTAGATGACAGCCTGGGAAATGCTCAGCATTGAGTGTCGTCAACTCGCCATCGCGCAGGAGCTGGTTCGTCAGCTCGCGGATTTCCGCGTCCGATCCGTCGCACCAGTGGACCGCACGGGGCTGCGTCAGCTCGCGGACCGAATGGACCCAGTCGGCCACCGGGCGGCTGAGCTGGGCGAGCGGTGTCAAAAACTGTGCAGCGGTGGCCATCCCCGAATCCTTCTATTCACGGCAGCGGCGGCCCTCGAGGGTCGCTGCGTACGGATCTGAAAGTATATCCGGCACCCGGGCCCCGATCAGTAAAGTAAGACAATACCCGCCCATTTGTTCCATTATCGTACGCAGGTCTATCTGGCGGAAATTTAAGGAAATTGCGGCTCGACACGCCAAAACTCGCCCTGTAGCGTGCGGATCTCTCGCACTCTTCTTTGCAAGCGCGCCGGTGGAGCTGCCGCGGATATGATGGATCTGGAGGACATATTTGGGCCGGGAGGCCCACTGCAGCGGGCACTGCCGGATTTCAAGGTCCGCAGACAGCAGCTGCGCATGGCCGAGCGGGTCGCTGCCGCGCTCGCCGGCCGCGAGCTGCTGGCGGTCGAAGCCGGCACCGGCACCGGCAAGACCTTCGCTTACCTCGTGCCAGCGCTGCTCTCCGGAGCCCGGGTGCTCATCTCGACCGGCACGCGCACCTTGCAGGACCAGCTGTTCTCCAAGGACGTGCCGCTCGTGGCCGCGGCGATCGGCCGCCCGGCGAGGATCGCCCTGCTCAAGGGGCGCACGAACTATCTGTGCCGCTACCGTCTGGCGCGTGCCGGGGAGGCGAGCGAGCAGCTCTCGCTGCATGACTCGTTCGGTGCTGAACCTCCCGCGAGCGAGAAGGTCCTGGCGAGGATCCGCCGCTGGGCGGCGATGACCCGTAGCGGCGATCTCGCCGAAGTGCGCGGCTTGTCGGATTCGAACCCCATCTGGCCGCACGTCACCTCGTCGCGGGAGAATTGCCTGGGTGCCAAGTGTCCCGAGGTCTCGCGCTGCCACGTGGCATTGGCGCGCCGCGCCGCGCTCGACGCCGACATCGTCATCGTCAATCACCATCTGCTGCTGGCCGACCTCGCGCTCAAGGAAGACGGATTCGGCGACATCCTGGGCACCGCGGACGCCGTAATTCTCGATGAGGCACATCAGATTGCGGATCTGGCCACCCAGTTTTTCGGCGCGCACGTCAGCAGTCGGCGCATCGAAAGCAGTCTCAAGGAGATCCAGACCGAGCTGGCCCGCTTTGCCCCTGCGGCTCAGGAGCGCGGCCTGATCGATCCCGTCTCGATGGGCCTGCGAGAGGTCGAGGACTGCCTGCAGCAGCTGCGAGCCTGCATCCCTGCGAGAATGGGGCGGCTCGCCTGGAGCGAAACGCGTGCGCCGCTGGACGTCTGCGTCTCCGAGCTCGCGACCGCGCTCGTCGCGCTGCAGGCTCGGATTCAGGTGCTCGGCGAAGACAGTCCGCTCAACACTTTCACGGAGCGCGTCGGCGATCTTGCGCTCAGCCTCGAGCGGATCGCCTCCGTCGATGAGACTGACGGCGCGCGCGCGATCGAGATCACGGCACGCGGCTTCACGCTGAGCCTGATGCCGTTCGATATTTCGTCACGCTTCCACTCGCTGGTGCATGCGCGCCGCTGCTCTTGGATCTTCACGTCCGCGACTCTGTCCTTGGGAGAGGACTTCAGCCATTTCACCGGGCGTCTCGGCTTGGCCGACGCGCCCACTCTGAAGATCGACAGTCCCTTCGACTATGAGCGGCAGAGCCTGTTGTTCCTGCCCGCCGGCATGCCCGATCCCGCCTCACCGGGTTACGTTGCCGCCGTGATGGCGCATGCGCTCGAGTTGATCAACGCGGCTCGCGGCGGAGCCTTCGTGCTCTTCACCAGTCATCGGGCTCTGGGGCAGGGCGCGGCCTGGTTACGCGAGCGCTGGCAACACGAATCGCCCTACCACCTCTATGTTCAAGGAGAGGCGCCGCGTGAACGGCTCCTGCAGGATTTTCGCGATGACGGCAACGGCGTCCTCCTCGGCACGACGAGCTTCTGGGAGGGTGTCGACGTCAAAGGCGAGGCGCTGCGCCTGGTGGTCATAGAGAAGCTCCCCTTCGCTTCACCGGAGGATCCCCTCGTGCGGGCGCGCATCGAACACCTCCAGGCCGGCGGCGGCAATGCGTTCCGCGACTACCAGTTGCCGGAGGCGGCGCTGGCGCTGAAACAGGGTGTCGGCCGTCTCATCCGCAGCGAGGATGATTACGGCGCCGTGGTCATCTGCGATCCGCGCATGATGGCTCGCAGCTACGGCAAGGTATTTCTGGCCGCACTGCCTGCGATGACGCCGACGCGCGATGCGGATGAGGCGCTGCGTTTTCTGCGCCGCCACGCTCCCCGACTCCAACCTGCGGCGACGGTGGGCGAGTGAGAATTCTTGCGCTCGACACGGCCACCGAGAGCTGCTCGATAGCGCTGCTCGCGGACGGCAGCCTCGTGGGACGTGAGCTGGAGCTTGGGCATAGAGCGGCGGAACACATCCTGCCGATGATCGACGGTCTGTTGAGCGAAAGCGGGTTGGCTCTGGGCCTGCTCGATGCCATCGCCTTCGGCCGCGGCCCCGGGGGATTCACGGGAGTGCGGCTCGCGGCGAGCGTGGCTCAGGGCCTTGCGTTCGGTGCCGGCCTGCCCGTCGTCCCCGTCTCCGATCTCGCAGCGGTGGCGCAGCGGGTGCTGGAAGGCAGGCCGGAAGTCGCCCGCGTCATCGTCTGCAATGATGCGCGGATGCAGGAGGTCTACTGGGGCTGTTTCGCGCGCGGGCCCGAGGGTCTCGCGGCTCCCGTCGGAGAGGAGAGCGTCGGCAAGCCGGCGACCGTTGCGATCGCGGAGGGTTGGCTGCCTCCCATCGTCGGCGCAGGTCGCGGATTCGCTGCCTACCCCGAGTTGTGGGCAAGGCTCGGCGAGCATCTCTCGGGCATCCAGGATCAGCTGCTGCCGCGGGCACACGAGATTGCCCTGCTTGCCCTGCCGGTGCTTCGCTCCGGCGGCGCAGTGCGCCCGGAGGAGGCCCTACCCGTGTATCTGCGCGACGATGTGGCGCGTCCGGCGCGGGAAACGACACGGCGGTCACGTAATTGACACGTCTGGCGACTTGTCATGAATCTGCAACATGCACGCCCTGTAATACCCCCGCCATACAGCCCGGAACGTCATGCCCTCCAAACAGGTTCTGATCGTCGAGGATGAGCGCCCGATTCGCGAGATGATCGCATTCGGGCTGAAGCGCGCCGGCTTCGAGGTGCGCGAAGCCGAGGATTGCCGCTCAGCCCGCGCTGCGTTGGTGGATCAGCGACCGGACCTCGTCCTCATCGACTGGATGCTGCCGGACATGAGCGGCCTCGAGCTCACGCGGGCGCTGAAGCGCGACCGCGAGACCCGCGAGCTGCCCATCATTCTGCTGACTGCGCGCGCCGAGGAGGGCGACAAGGTCGCAGGCCTCGAGGGTGGGGCAGACGACTATGTCACCAAGCCTTTTTCTCCCCGAGAGTTGCTGGCTCGAATCAATGCCGTGTTGCGGCGGGTCTCGGGAAACGGCACCGACGAGCGGGTGGAGTTCGAGGGTTTGGCCCTGGACCAGGCGAGTCATCGTGTCCTGGTGGGAGATCGGACCGTCGCGCTGGGACCGACCGAGTACCGCATGCTCGAGTTCTTCATGACGCATCCTGAGCGCGTTTACACTCGCGACCAGCTCCTCGACAGGATCTGGGGCGGCAACGTCTACGTTGAGGAGCGCACCATCGACGTGCACGTGCGGCGCCTGCGCAAGGCGCTGGAGGAATTCGGGTACGATCGCTTCGTGCAAACCGTGCGCGGCTCGGGCTATCGCTTCTCGGCGCGCACGGTCTAGATCGAGACGCTCGCAAACAGGCTCTGATGCAACCGGCGACGCAGGCATGGTGGTTCGCTACAGTGCGGTTGCTCGCAACCGTGCTCGTCGGGCTGGCCGCCGGCGGCCTGTTCGGTAACGTCTGGGGCGGGCTGGCCGCCGCTCTGGCGTTGAATCTCGGCTGGCAGCTCGCCAATCTGTTCCGAACGGAGTGGTGGCTGCGTCACCGCAGCTACGCCGACGCACCGGATGTCGGCGGAGTCTGGGGGGACGTCATCGCTCAGATCGTCCGGCTGCACCGCCGCAAGAGATTCCACAAGCAGCGGTTCGTGCAGCTCGTGCGCCAGCTGCAGCGCTCCACGGCCGCCTTGCCCAACGGCGTGGTGATGTTGAACGAGCAGCGCGAGATCATGTGGTTCAACCGCATGGCGGGGCGGCTGCTGGAGCTGCGACGCCCGGCCGACCTCGGCCTGCGCATCGACAATCTGCTGCGCCATCCGCAGTTCACGCGCTACCTCCACGGCGGGGAGTATTCCAACGCGGTGGTCATCCGGCCCACCACCAAGTCCGATGACCGCTACCTGTCGCTGCAGATCGTGCCGTACGGAGAGGGGCAGCAGCTGCTGTTGGCCAGCGATGTCTCCCGGCAGATGCGACTCGAGGCGATGCGTAAGGACTTCGTTGCCAATGCGTCGCACGAGTTGCGCTCGCCGCTCACGGTGATCTCCGGTTATCTCGAGACATTGAGCCAGGACCCGGCGCTCGATGTGGATCTGCAGGGGCCGGTTGCCGAGATGCGGCGACAGGCGGACCGCATGACCGGAATCATCCAGGATCTTCTCGCCCTGTCGCGACTGGAGGAGACGAACGAGGTCGTCGGCGGGGAACCGGTCGACATTGCCGCCCTGCTGTCTACTCTGCGCAAGGACGTGCTGGGCAGGCCGTCGCATCCGGCGGATGTGCGGGTGCGGGTCGAGTCCGACGCCCAGCTCATAGGCGACGAGCCGGAAATCCATTCCGCGTTTTCGAACCTCGTGGACAATGCGGCCAAATACACCGGCACCGATGGCTCGATCGAGATGCGCTGGTGGATCGACGCGGAGGGCGCCCATTTTTCCGTCAGCGATACCGGAATCGGCATCCCGGCGGAGCACATCCCGAGGCTGACGGAGCGCTTCTACCGGGTCGATTCCGGACGCTCGCGCGTTTCGGGGGGCTCTGGCCTGGGACTGGCGATCGTCAAGCACGTGCTGCAACGTCATGGCGCGGAGCTCGAGATCACGAGCACGCTCGGCAGCGGCAGCACCTTCGTTTGTCATTTCCCGGCGATCCGCATAGAGCGCCAGACGGCAATTTCCAAGGCTGCGGTCTAGGTTGTCCCGCGTGCAGGATCAGTCCGGTGTTCGGATCGCGGCCCAAGTGTAGTTCTGCCACCGCTTTGCGTCACAAGTCTCTCATCTGTAAGAATTAGTTCCCGCCGATGTCACGGAACTGACATGCGTCCAACCCACCCTAGGGCGCATGATCCACCGCAGCCACGTCGGGCGTGCACGTAAGGTACGGACGCTGTTCCTCTCGGATATCCACCTGGGCTTCAAACGGGCGCGGGTCCGGGAGCTGTGCGAGTTCCTGCACGGCATCGATGCCGAGAGAATCGTTCTCGTCGGCGACATCGTCGATGCCCTGAGCCTGTCCAAGCGCTTCTTTTGGTCCGCCGAGCACACCAACGTGGTGCGCGCTCTGCTGGCGCGCCGGCGTGCCGGTACGCGCCTCATCTACATTCCCGGCAATCACGATGCCAGTCTGGCCATGCTTGCGGAGATGCTGCAGGGACAGTTCGAGGTACACCGCGAGTGGGTCCACCGGACGGCCCGGGGAGAGCGTCTGCTCGTGATGCATGGCGATCAGCTCGATGGCCAGGTTCCCTGTCCCGGTTGGCTGGGCCGGCTGGGGGATGCGCTCTATGAAGTGACGGTCATGCTGAACGACGGCATCAACGATGCCCGGCGCCTCATCGGACGACCCTATTGGCCGCTCGCGGAGTGGATCAAGCTCAACATCGGTCCCAGCATCCGATACATCGAGGCATTCGAGCGGATCGCCGCCGGACACGCGCAGGCGGAAGGGTATGACGGGGTGGTTTGCGGACATATTCACCGCGCCAATCTGCGCGACATCGACGGAACTCTGTACTGCAACACCGGCGATTGGGTCGAGTCCTGCTCGGCGCTGGTGGAGCACATGGATGGAGAGTTGCAGCTGCTGCGCTGGCCGCTCGGTGCGCAATCGGACCGACGGAACGAGACGGCACTGGTTGCCGATGCCGCGTGAGAGTTGCGATCGCAACGGACGCCTGGGCGCCGCAGACCAACGGTGTCGTGACGACCCTGGCCGCGACCGTCGAGTCGCTGCGCGCGCGAGGACACGAGGTGCGGGTCATCTCGCCGCACGGGCTGCGCTCGATTCCATGCCCGAGCTATCCCGAAATCCGGCTGGCCATCGCCCCGGGGCGCAGCCTTTCCCGGGTGCTCGCTGCCTTTCGGCCGCACGCGATCCACATTGCGACCGAAGGCCCTGTGGGAATGGCCGTACGCCGGCAATGCCTGCGCAAGGGCATTCCCTTCACGACGTCCTATCACACGCGATATCCGGAGTATCTGCGTGCCCGCTGGCCGATTCCGACGGCATTGAGTTATGCCTGGCTGCGCCGTTTTCACGGGGCCGCGGTGCGCACGTTCGTCAGCAGTCGCAGCCTCGAGACGCAGCTCGCAGGGCGGGATTTTCGTAGACTCCACCTGTGGCAACGCGGCGTCGATCTGCAGCGCTTCCGTCCCTGCGCTGCCCCGGCGCCCGCCGAGCTCATGTCGTTCCCCCGTCCGCTCATGGCCTACGTCGGACGACTCGCCGTAGAGAAGAATCTCGCCGCCTTTCTGCGCCTCGACCTGCCTGGAACGAAGCTCATCGTGGGCGATGGACCGCAGCGTGCCGAGCTCACCGTCCGCTTCCCGAAGGCCGTGTTTGCCGGTTACCGGTTCGGGGAGGAGCTCGTCGGCCTGCTCGCCGCCGCGGACGTGTTCGTGTTTCCCAGTCTCACCGACACGTTCGGGCTGGCCATGATCGAGGCGGGAGCCTGCGGTGTGCCGGTCGCCGCGTTTCCGGTTCCCGGCCCCGTCGATGTCATCGCGAACGGGGTGACCGGCGCCCTGCACGATGATCTGGGGACGGCAATCCGCAGCGCGTTGCGCCTCGATCGCAGTGTCTGTGCACGGCGCGCCGCTGCGTTCACCTGGGCTGCGGCGACTGAGCAGTTTCTCTCCGGGCTCGCGCCGATTCCGGTCGGTGTGCGCTCTGCACTGCTTGTTCGCCGTGGTTCCGCTATGATCGCCTCAAGGCAGCCGAGCAGTGCCGGAGACGCCAACTGATGGAAACCGCGGATCTCAGCCACCATATCTCGAGACGCTTCAACGAGGACCTCGAGCGCGTTCGCAGCAAAGTGCTCGGCATGGGCGGCTTCGTCGAGCAACAGCTGCAGAAGGCCATCACGGCACTCGTCGAAGGGGACAGCACTCTCGGGGAGTCGGTCGCCCTGGATGATTACCAGGTCAACAACATGGAGGTCACGATCGACGAGGAGTGCAGCCGCATCCTCGCGACGCGCGCTCCCGCGGCAGGCGACCTGCGCGTCATCGTCGCGATCATCAAGACCATCACGGATCTCGAGCGTATCGGGGACGAAGGCGAGAAGATCGGCTACATCGCCTCGAGGCTGGCAACGATGGAGCGTCCCGCCGACAAGTACCGCGAGATCAAACATCTTGGCCGCGTGGTGTCCGACATGGTGCACGACGCACTGGATGCCTTCGCACGCATGGACGCGGAATCCGCTCTCCGAGTGGCCCGCCAGGACCGCCTCGTCGATGAGGAATACGAGGCCATCCAGCGGCAGTCCATCACGTTCATGATGGAAGACCCGCGCACGATTCGCAGGGCTTTGGACGTGATGTGGGTGGTCCGTGCACTGGAGCGGATCGGCGATCACGCGAAGAACATCAGTGAATACGTGATCTACATGGTGCACGGCAAGGATATCCGGCACACCTCCCTGGACGATGTCGAGCGCCAGCTGCGGGAGCGAGAAGGCGAGGCGACCGGTTCCACGCCCGCGAGCCTGTAGTACCATCGCGGCGTGTTGAAGAACCGCCGTCTCCTCAATTTCATCGGGTTTGTCGCCTGCGCGGCGCTCATCGCGTATGCGCTCTACTCGCAGTACGTCCTTCGGCTCGACCCCTGTCCGCTGTGCATATTCCAGCGCGTCGGCGTCATCGCACTCGGGGTGGTGTTCCTGCTCGCGGGGCTGCACGACCCGCATGGCTGGGGAGGCCGAGTCTACGCGATTCTCCTTGCACTGGTTGCGCTGACGACCATCGGCATCGCCGCCCGTCACCTGTACGTGCAGAGCCTGCCGCCCGGGGCGATTCCATCGTGTGGCGCGCCGCTCGGCGTGCTGATCAAGTTCACTCCCTTCTTCGAGCTCATTCGCAAAGTGCTGACCGGAAGCGGCGAGTGCAGTCAGGTCAACTGGAAGTTCCTGGGGCTTGCCATGCCGGCGTGGGTGCTGATCAGTACCGCTGGGCTGGGATGGCTGGGGGTCTCGGTCAACGCCAGGCGCCGCTGACGCGCGCCGCGCGGGCGGCATCAACTCCTCGCGCGTCCGGCGGGTTCTTCAGGCGAGCCGCGGGGCCGCTACGTCATCAGATTGCGCAGCACGTTGAAGTACATCCGGTGGAGCGTGTCGATCTCTCCGACGCGGACGCACTCGTTCACCTTGTGAATGCTCGCGTTCACCACGCCGAGCTCGACCACTTGCGCCCCGAGAGGGGCGATGAAGCGTCCATCGGAGGTGCCGCCGCCGGTGGAGAGTTTCGGCCGGGAGCCGGTGACGCCTTCGACCGCGGCGCCTACGGCGTCGGACAGAACTCCTGGCGGCGTATAGAAGGGCTCACCCGAGACGTACCACTCGATGGTGAATCGGACACCGTGCTTGCGCAGGATGCCTTCGACGATGTCCCTGAGGCCGTCCTGGGTCTGCACCGGCGAGTACCGCAGATTGAAGCGCGCCTTCAATTCTCCGGGAATGACATTGGGCGCGCCGGTGCCCGCATTGAGGTTCGACACCTGGAACGACGTCGGCTGGAAATGCTCGGTGCCCTGGTCCCACACGCGGCTTGTCAGCTCCGCGAGAGCCGGCGCGAGCGTGTGAACGGGATTCTCCGCGAGCTGCGGATACGCGACGTGGCCCTGCACGCCGTGTACCGTGAGCCGGCCGCTGAATGAGCCGCGCCGCCCCACCTTGATCGTGTCCCCGATCGACTCCTCGCTCGAAGGCTCGCCCACGATGCACCAGTCGATGCGCTCATTGCGTCCGGAGAGGGTCTCGACCACCCGCTTGGTGCCGTCCACAGAGGGACCTTCCTCATCGCTCGTGATCAGAAAGGCGATCGAGCCCTTGTGGCCTGGGTGCGCGCCGATGAATTCCTCGGTGGCGGTGATCATTGCGGCCAGCCCGCTCTTCATGTCCGCGGCGCCGCGGCCGTAAAGAAGTCCGTCGCGAACGGAGGGCGCGAACGGGTCGGAACGCCACTCCTCCAGGGGTCCGGTCGGCACCACATCGGTGTGGCCCGCAAAGCAGAAGACCGGGCCGCCGCTGCCGTGCCGAGCCCAGAAGTTCTCGACGCTGCCATACCGCAGCCGCTCCACCTGGAAGCCGAGCGCCTCGAGCCGCCCGATCATCACTTCCTGGCAACCCTCATCTGCCGGAGTCACCGAGCGGCGGGCCATCAGATCCTGAGTCAGCTCGACGGTTTTCGACATCGATTGCAAGCGCCGTCCTGGAAAGCAGTGGAGCTAGGGGCAATGGCGACGCGTTATACGGCGACCACGCCGGGCGGGCAAGCCGTTTGTGGAGGGTGTAGCCCCACGCCGGGGACCGGTGTACCACTTTGCGGCCGTCATAATCCTGCAACCTGCGCCTGACTGGTTGTTCCCGCGGGCAGCGCGTCGCCTCGCACACCGTGAGGATGCGCTCCGCAGGGGGGCGGAGGTCCGCCGCACTGTCATCAGAGCGTCACACTCGAATCATTTAATGCCCGCTGGCGGAGCGAGCACTGGCGCGCTCACGCCCGCGCAGTCGTTGAGATCCTTCAGTTGCGGGAGTCGTCATGAGTCAAATCAGCTTCAAGCGAATGTGGTGGGCCGGAGTCGGGGCGCTGGCCGCCGGGGCGCTCGCCGCTGCCGCGCAGGCGGCGGATATCTCGGGCGCCGGCGCGACCTTTCCCTACCCGATCTATTCGAAGTGGGCGGATGCCTACAAGACGCAGACGGGCATTGGCCTGAACTACCAGTCGATCGGCTCAGGTGGGGGCATCAAGCAGATCAAGGCGAAGACGGTGACGTTCGGCGCCTCGGACATGCCGCTGAAGCCCGATGAGCTGAAAGAGGCCGGCCTGGTGCAGTTCCCGATGATCATCGGCGGCGTGGTGCCGGTGGTGAACGTAAAGGGTGTCGCGGGAGGCCAGTTGACTCTCGACGGCGCGACGATCGCGAGCATCTACCTCGGTGAGATCACCAAGTGGAACGATCCGCGGATCAAGAAGCTCAATCCCAAGCTCGCGCTGCCGGACACAGCGATTGCGCCGGTGTACCGCTCGGACGGCTCCGGGACGAACTTCCTGTTCACCGACTATCTGTCGAAGTCCAGCCCCAAGTTCAAGGACGCGGTCGGTGCGGCGACTTCGGTGCAGTGGCCGGTGGGCATCGGTGCCAAGGGCAATGAGGGGCTTGCGAACATGGCCTCGCAGACGGACGGGGCCATCGGCTACGTCGAATACGCCTACGCCAAGCAGAACAAGATGGCCTATGCGCTCATCCTCAACAAAGCGGGCAAGGCGGTGACTCCGAGCGCCGAGTCGTTCCAGGCCGCGGCCGCGAACGGCGACTGGGCGCACGCCGCCGGTTACTATCTCATCCTGACGGACCAGGCGGGAGCGACGAGCTGGCCGATTACCGGCGCAAGCTTTATCCTCGTGTACAGCACGCCGCCGGACGCCAAGGCGACCGGAGATGCCCTGAAGTTCTTCGATTGGGCTTACAAGAACGGCGGGAAGATGGCGGCCGATCTCGACTACGTGCCGCTGCCCGCCGCGCTGGTCAAGCAGGTGCGGGCCACCTGGAAGTCGGATATCAAAGGGGTGACCGTCGCCTCGAACTGACGTCTCGAGCGGCAGCGGGCTGTTAGCCTGGCGCGCACATTCAAGCGGCCTCCCAAGGGATCCTCGGGAGGCCGCCGTCCGGTTACGGGAAGGTAGATGAGTGCAGCGGTAGACAGGGTTGCTGCGATCGAGCCGCGGCACGCGGCGGCTCAGCGTCTCCGAGAGAAACTGTTCCGCGGCGCCACGTTCCTCGCCGCACTGCTGGTGCTGATTCTCCTGGGGGGCGTGGCTGTCTCCCTGATCACGGGCGCCTGGCCGGCCTTTGCCCGCTTCAAGCTCGGGTTCCTGACCCAATCGATCTGGAATCCCGTCACCGACCATTTCGGCGCGCTGGCCCCGGTGTACGGCACGCTCGTCACGTCGCTCATCGCAATGCTGTTCGCCGTGCCGATCAGTTTCGGCATCGCGGTTTTTCTCACCGAGCTCGCACCCTCCTGGCTCAGGCGTCCCGTTGGCGTCGCGATCGAGCTGCTGGCTGCGGTCCCCAGCATCATTTTCGGCATCTGGGGGCTGTTCGTCCTGTCGCCGGCTCTGCAGCACACCGTGCAGCCCTGGCTCATCGAGGGCCTCGGGCCGTTGCCGATCATCGGCAAGCTCTTCCAGGGCCCCCCGTTCGGCATCGGCGTTTTCACCGCAGGTGTGGTGCTCGCGATCATGGTCATCCCGTTCGTGTCGGCCGTGATGCGCGATGTCTTCGAAACGGTCCCCGACGTGCTCAAGGAGTCCGGCTACGGGCTGGGCGCGACCACGTGGGAGGTCATCTGGAAGGTCGTCGTGCCGCACTCCAGGACCGGAATGGTCGGCGGGATCATGCTCGGCCTCGGCCGCGCGCTCGGAGAGACGATGGCGGTGACATTCGTCATCGGCAACGCGCATCGTGTCAGCAGCTCGCTGCTGGCCCCAGGGACGACGATCTCCGCCTCGATTGCCAATGAGTTCACCGAAGCGGTGGGCGATCTGTACACCTCATCGCTCGTCGCGCTCGGTGCTCTGCTGTTCTTCATCACATTCACGGTCATCGCCGCCGCACGCTACATGCTGATGCGACTCGACAGAAGGGCACTCTCCTCCGTATGAACCGCCGCTTCAGACGCAAGGCGATGAACGTCGTGGCGCTGACTCTTTCCGGCGCCGCAACGCTCGTCGGGCTCGCCTTTCTCGGGGCGATTCTCTGGACTTTGTTCAAGAATGGGCTGGCCGGGATGTCGACGGTCCTGTTCACCGCCAGCACGCCGCCTCCGGGCAGCAGCGGCGGACTGCTGAACGCAATCTACGGGAGCGTCGTGATGACGCTGATCGGCATCCTGATAGGCGCTCCGATCGGCATGCTGGCGGGCACGTATCTCGCCGAATACGGCCGGGTGTCCCGTCTGAGTACCGTCATCCGGTTCGTGAACGATGTGCTGCTGAGCGCACCCTCGATCATCATCGGCCTGTTCGTGTACGAGCTGCTCGTGTTGCGGATGGGGCATTTTTCTGCGTTGGCCGGCGCGGTGGCGCTGGCGATCATCGCCCTGCCGGTCACTGTGCGCACGACCGAGGATATGTTGAATCTCGTGCCGCAGGGCATGAAGGACGCCTCGACCGCGATGGGCGCTTATCCCTGGCGCACCATCACCGGCGTGATCTATCCGGCCGCGCGCAGCGGGCTGGTGACGGGACTGCTGCTCTCCATCGCGCGCATCAGCGGTGAGACCGCACCGCTGTTGTTCACGGCGCTCAACAACCAGTTCTGGAGCTCCAACCTGAATGCGCCGATGGCCAACCTGCCGGTCGTGATCTTTCAGTTCGCGCTCAGTCCGTACAAGAACTGGCAGCAGCTCGCCTGGTCAGGCGCACTGCTGATCACGCTCGCGATTCTGACGCTGAGCATTCTGGCGCGCTTTCTCGTGTCGGCGTTCAGTCCGGGGAGCGGGCGCCGATGAGCGCTTCACAAGTGCGCACGCAGCTGGATTCACCGGCGGCCGACGAGGCGAGGGCAGCGAAGTTCGTCGTGCGCCATCTCGACTTCTACTACGGGCGTGCGCAGGCACTGAAGGACATCAATCTCAGTCTCAACGAGCGCAGCATCACGGCGTTCATCGGACCCTCGGGTTGCGGCAAGTCGACTCTGTTGCGGGTCTTCAACCGCATGTACGCTCTGTACCCGGGCCATCGCGCCACCGGAGATGTGCTGCTGGACGGTGAGGATATCCTGGCGCCCACCGTGGACGTGGCGAGCCTGCGCTTCCGGGTCGGAATGGTCTTTCAGAAGGCCACGCCGTTTCCGATGTCGATTTTCGACAACGTGGCCTTCGGTCTGCGCCTCGCGCGGCGGATTGGACGCAGCGAGCTCTCGGAACGCGTCGAGAGTGCGTTGCGCGACGCGGCAATGTGGGATGAGGTCAAGGACAAGCTCCACGAGGACGGGCGAGGCCTTTCCGGCGGGCAGCAGCAGCGTCTGTGCATTGCGCGCACTATCGCGCTGCAGCCGGAAGTCGTGCTGTTCGACGAGCCCACCGCCGCGCTGGATCCTATCTCTACCCTGCGCGTCGAGGAGACGTTGCAGAGCCTGCGCGAGAAGTATTGCATCGCCATCGTCACCCACAACCTGCAGCAGGCGGCCCGCGTCTCGAACGTGACGGCTTTCATGTATATGGGCGAGCTTGCGGAGATCGGTCCTACCGAGCAGATCTTCACTTCGCCGAAGAACCGACGTACCGACGACTACGTCACCGGCCGGTTTGGGTGAGGTGCGAAGCGCCGAACGCCCGCCTTGGGTTCGCCGCATGCGGCGAACGGGTGGCCATGGATGGACACCCCGGGCTTGCGCGGAGCACGGATTGCGTAGCGCAAGGCGGGCCGGAACTGAGCTCCAGGGATGGCTGCTTGCGATGGCGCGAAGCGCCGAACGCCCGCCAGGTGAACCTCGTATGAGCAACCCAGGAGACGAGCCAGTGCAGGAACGCAGACGCGCGGACTCCGAGAGCGGCTCCGGCGCCAACCCCCGTGTGCCCGCCTTGGATGCGGGACTCAATCTGAAGCCCAGCGGAAGGGTGCACGCGCCCAGCGCACTCACGGAAGAGAGGGCGCCAGGCCGTACCGTGGGGCAGGCAGCCGTCGACAATCCGGTGTTCTCGAGTCGCGACGTCAACGTCTACTATGGCGCGAAGCATGCGCTCAAGGGCGTGACTCTCGACGTCGGGCGCAAGCAGGTGCTCGCCATGATCGGGCCTTCCGGTTGCGGCAAGTCGACGTACCTGCGCTGCCTGAACCGGATGAACGAGACGATTCCCGGAGCGCGCGTCACGGGGTCTATCCTGCTGGACGGGCAGGACATTCACGACAAGCGCCAGGACGCTGCGCAGCTGCGGGCGCGCGTCGGCATGGTCTTTCAGAAGCCCAATCCCTTCCCCAAGTCCATCTACGAGAACGTCGCATACGGACCACGCATCCACGGGCTCGCACGCGGGCGCACCGATCTCGATGAGATCGTTTGCACCAGCCTGCAGCGCGCCGGGCTGTGGAGCGAAGTGAAGGATCGCCTGACGCGTCCGGGCACCGGCCTGTCCGGAGGCCAGCAACAGCGTCTGTGCATTGCGCGCACGATAGCGGTACAGCCTGAGGTGATTCTGATGGACGAGCCCTGCTCGGCACTCGATCCCGTGGCCACCGCCCGTATCGAGGATCTGATCGATGAGCTGCGCGCATCCTATGCAATCGTCATCGTGACCCATTCCATGCATCAGGCGGCGCGCGTGTCGCAGCGCACGGGCTACTTTCACCTCGGCGAGCTGATCGAGGTTGGCGACACCGACAGGATCTTCACGAATCCACGTGCGCGGCTGACGGAAGATTATATTACCGGGCGCTTTGGGTGAGGGTGAGGTCCGAAGGACCGAACGCCCGCCAGGAGGCGGGCCGGATCTGAGCTCCAGGGACGGCTGCCTGCGATGGCGCGAAGCCCTAACGCCCCGCCAGTCGAGGGGCCGCATCCCGCGGACCCCCCCCAGGAGAACTCAGAACTGCCACTGCGCGAAGAGGCCGACCTCATCGAACGTGCCATTGCGGGTGCCGTTCGCGCCGCCGAGGGTGAATGAGCTGTTCGCATCGCCGCCACTGATGGACGTGCTGCCGTTTTCGACCTTCTCGTTCTTGTAGACCAGAGCAAAGTCGAGCTGCTTGATCGGTTTGTAACCGACGCCGAGATTGAAGTAGGTGTCCTTCAGGTTCGAAGCGACATCCTTGCTCAGCTTCGTGCTGTCGTAGCGGCCGAAGACGTTCCACTGGCTGTTCGGGAAGGCGTACGAGGCCCAGCTCGAAAAGCCCTCCGCCTTGTCCGTGACCGGAATCGCCGTCGCGGCGCCGCCGACCACCGAGGAGGTGCCGAAGACACTGGCCGCGAGACTGTTCACCGTCTTGTAGTTCTTCGCCTGGAAGTACTCACCACCCACCCGGAAGCCCGACTTGTTCACGCCTACCGCGGCATCGAAGCGCGAGGCCGTGTTGCTCGGGAAGCTCTGATTCGTGGCGGTGATCTGGCCGAGGTGCCCGCTCTGGAAGCCGACACCGGCCGTCAACCAATCGACGGGCTTGATGCTGACGCGGCCCTCGAAATCGACATCCTTGGTGCGCGTGGGGTTCTTGTAGCCACCGCCGTTCACCACGGAGGCGGAGTAGCTGAACATCCCGTGACTGCCGCCGGTGCCGCTTGCGTTGAGGCCCCAATCGGTCGTCTGTGAGAACCCGAGCCGGTCGGTGAAGGTCTTCTCGACCCAGCGGTAGCCGTAGAGGCCCTCGACGAACGGATCCCAGGGCATGTCGTAGGAGCCGATGTGCAGAACGAACAGGTTGTCGAACTTGCCTTCCAGGTAGAGCTTTTTGATCATCACTTCCGTGACGCCGCCGCTGGTGTTCTGGTTGGTCAGTGCGGTCGTGGTGCCCGCCGGCGTGGTCACGGTCGCCGTGCTGGCCGTGCTGAACTGCGCGTCCGTCGTCAGGTTGGCCGACCAGACATCGTTGAATTTGTGGTCGACGCTCAAGTAGAAGCGCTTGACGTCGAAGCCGGCGCCGGTCGGCGGGGTGTCCACCTTGGCGCCGGCGGCGTTCTCATTCTGCAGGCTGATATGGCTGACGTCGAAGAAGACCCGTCCACCGACCGTGGTGCTGTCACCGAGGTCCGCCGCGACGGCAGCCGTCGCTCCGGCGCAACTGGTCAGAACGGCTGCTGTCAGGATTCGCATGCGCATTGATGGTGCTCCTAAAAATGACGTTCGCATGCCATAAGGGCAGGCGGCTCTTTAGGGGCGTTTCGCGTTGGCGTGTCTTGCTTCGATTTGCGCCCGCACGGAACGGCTCGCCAGAGCGAAGTGAAGGCTACGAAGACTGTATGACATTGAGATGACACTGCGGCACACACCCTGCCGACGCTGCGTGGCGGCGCGCCGCAGGGGGTACATTTCACGCTCGGCACATGACGTTATGGCGCGCCCGGCTCCTGGATCCTTCAGGACTGCCACAAATTTGCAGCAATCCTGAGGAGCCGTCGTTTCAGACACCGCCGGTGCGGCGAGCCGGCCGATCGGGACGCGGGCCGGGCGCTCGGGATGCTAGCCGATGCGCTCGGGATGCGAGCCGGTGTGCACTCTCGCCGTCGTCAGAACTGCCACTGCGAATACAGACCGATCTCGTTGAACTTGCCGCTGCGCGTGCCATTGGCGCCACCGATGGTGTACGAGCCACCGGCGTCCGCGCCGCTGATGGAAGAGCTGCCGTTTTCTACCTTCTCGTTCTTGTAGACCAGGGCGAAGTCGATCTGCTTCGTCGGCTTGATACCGACGCCGGCGTAGAAGTAGGTGTCCTTCAGGTTCGGCGCGACATCCTTGCTGAGCTTGGCGGTGTCATAGCGACCGAAGACGTTCCAGCGGCTGTCCGGAAAGGCGTAGGACACCCAGCTCGAGAAGCCGTCCCCCTTGTCGCTGACCGGGACCGTCGTCGCCGTAGCACCGACGACCGAGGAGGTGCCAAAGACGCTGGCGGCGAGATTGTTGACCGTCTTGTAGTTCTTGGCCTGGAAGTACTCCCCGCCGAGGCGAAAGCCCGACTTGTTCACGCCCACCGCGGCATCGAACCGCGAGGCGGTATTACTGGGAAAGCTCTGGTTGGTCGCGGTGATCTGGCCGAGATGGCCGCTCTGGAAGCCGACGCCGGCCGTGAGCCAATCGACGGGCTTGACGCTGATACGGCCTTCGAAATCGACGTCCTTGGTGCGGGTGGGGTTCTTGAATCCGCCGCCATTGATGACGGCAACAGAGTAGCTGAACAGATCGTTGCCGCCGGCGGTGCCGGTTGCGTTCAAACCCCAGTCCGTCGTCTGGGCAAACCCCAAGCGGTCGGTGGCCGTCTTCTCGACCCAGCGATAGCCGTACAGACCCTCGACCAGGCTGATCCACGGCAGGTTGTACGAGCCGATGTGCAGCACCAGGGCCTGGTTGAACTTGCCCTCCAGATACAGCCTCTTGATGAACACTTCCGAGGCGCCGCCGCTGGTGTTCTGGTTGGTCAGGGCGGTCGTCGTGCCGCCGCCCGGCGTGGACACCGTGGCGGTGCTGGCCGTGCTGAACTGGGCGTCCGTCGTCAGGTTCGCCGACCAGACATCGTTGAACTTGTGATCGATGATCAGATAGAAGCGCTTGATGTCGAAGCCCGTGCCCGTCGGCGGGATATCCACCTTGGCTCCCGCGGCGTTCTCGTTCTGCAGACTGATGTGGCTGACGTCGTAGAAGATCGCCCCGCCGACCTTGGTGTCGCCGTCGGCTGCGAGGGCAGTCGTCGCGCTGGCGCAAATGCTCAGAACGGCCGCAGTGAGGATTCGAACGCGCATTGAATTGGGCTCCTGTGAATGACAGCGCACACCGCAGCAACGGGTTTGCGTCTGGAGTGAAATGTGTGGACTTGTTCTGTCGTGTCCGGCCGCGCCCGACACCGCGAACGCTTCAAGATGCGTCGGCAACGCACCCGGATGCTACGGGGCTGTGGGTTAGAAAGTCGGTGCCGTCGAGGTGACGATTTGGTCACCGTTGTTCGTTACTTCGATCGCAATGGCGCCCAGCAGGCGCTATTCCCGATGAAGTATAGCGAATCGCCAGCGGAAAGGGAGGGTGGCGAGGTCAAAGCGTACCCGAGCCAGACTCAGCCGACTGTGAGCCAACTTCCAATCCACCACGCGGCGGCGGCGATGAGCGCCGCGGCTGGAATGGTGATGATCCAGGCGATGACGATGTTTCCGGCGACACCCCAGCGGACCGCGGATGCGCGCTGGGCGGCCCCCACTCCGATGATGGCCCCGGTGATCGTATGCGTGGTGGACACCGGAATGCCGAGGCTGGATGCCAGGAAGAGCGTGATCGCACCGCCGGCTTCGGCGGAGAAGCCCCCCACCGGCTTGAGCTTGGTGATCTTCTGCCCCATGGTCCGGACGATTCGCCAGCCTCCGAACAGGGTGCCGACCGCCATGGCGAGGTAGCAGCTGACGACGACCCAGAACGGCAGGTGATCGCTGGAAGTCAGTCCGCCCGCGATGAGCATCATCCAGATGATGCCCATGGTCTTCTGCGCATCGTTGCTCCCGTGGCCGATGCTGTAGAGCGCCGAGGAAAGCAGCTGCAGCCGCCTGAACCATTGATCCACCGTCCGCGGCGAGCGGTGAAAGAACAGCCAGGAGACGGCGATCATGAGCGATCCGCCGAGCAGCAGTCCCAGGACAGGGGACAGCACGATGAACGTCACCGTCTTGAGGATCCCGGGCGCCAGAAGGGGTGCCGTACCCGCCTTGGCCAGCCCCGCGCCGATCATGCCGCCGATCAGCGCGTGCGAGGAGCTCGAGGGCATGCCGTAGTACCAGGTGATGAGATTCCAGACGATGGCGCCCATGAGGGCGCCGAAGATCACGTGCGCATCCACATACTCGGGTGCCAGGATTCCCTTGCCGATCGTCGCAGCGACACTGAGCTTGAAGAGCGCGAAAGCGACGAAATTGAAGAACGCCGCCCACACGACGGCCTGATAGGGCCGCAGGACGCCCGTCGACACGACGGTCGCGATGGAGTTCGCCGCGTCGTGAAACCCGTTGAGGAAATCGAACGCCAGCGCAAGTCCCACCAGCGTGACGAGCGTGGCAAATCCTATCGTGATGTGCATTCTCGAATGGCCGGCTCAAGCGTTCTCGAGCACGACGCCTTCGATGATGTTCGCGACGTTCTCGCATTGATCCGTCGCCGACTCCAGCAGCTGATACACCGCCTCGAGCTTGATGAGCTGGCGCACGTCACTCTCCTCCCGGAACAGTTTCGAGAGCGCCGCGCGCATCACGCGGTCCGCCTGCGACTCGAGCGCGTCGATCTCGTTGCACAGCTGCAGGATCTGCGCGGATTTCTCCATCGAGGGCAGCAGCTTCACGGCCTGCTGCATACGGATGCAGCACTCGTGCAGCAGGTCCGCGAGCTCGCACGCCTGCGGAGTCAGATCCTGGATGTCATAGAGCTGCAGCGCCTCTGCAGTGTCCTGTGCGAGATCGAGCACGTCGTCCATGCGCGAGATCAGCCGGTGAATGTCGTCACGGTCCAGCGGCGTCACGAACGTCTTGTGCAGCAGCGCTACGGTCTCGTGCGTAACCTTATCCGCGCTGTGCTCGAGCTCCAGGATGCGCGCTATGCGCTCGCTGCGCCGGTGCTGCTCGGTGTTGAATCCGCGCAGCAGCTCCACCAGCACCGCGCTGCCTTCCACGACGAAGCCCACGTGCTGGTCGAACAGCTCGAAGAAGCGTCGCTCCCGTGGCATGAGCCGGGAAAGGAACTGCATCATTGTCGTTCTGCCTCTGCGGCCCCCGCTATTCGCGGCCGGCTCAATCGGCGGCCCGCAACAGATCGTTGATCGAGGTCTTGGCGCGGGTCTGCGCATCGACCCGCTTCACGATGACGGCGCAGGACAAGGCATAGCGGCCGTCGCCCGAGGGCAGGGTGCCCGGCACGACGACGGACCCGGACGGCACTCGACCCTGAAAAGTCTGCCCGGTGGCGCGGTCGTAGATGCGCGTGCTCTGGCTGATGAACACGCCCATCGCAATGACCGACCCGGCTTCGATGACCACGCCCTCGACGATTTCCGAGCGCGCGCCGATGAAGCAGTCATCTTCGATGATGGTCGGCGTGGACTGCAGCGGCTCCAGGACGCCGCCGATGCCGACGCCGCCCGAGAGATGTACGTTGCGGCCAATCTGCGCGCACGAGCCGACCGTCACCCACGTATCGACCATCGTCCCCGATCCGACATGGGCCCCGATGTTGACGAAGCTCGGCATCAGCACCACGTTAGGAGCGATGTAGGCGCCCTTGCGCACGATGGCTTCGGGCACCACACGGACCCCGCTGGCGCGCATGTCAGCCTGAGTGGCCGCGGAATACTTCAGAGGCACCTTGTCGTAGAAGCGGGCGAACCCGGCATCCATGATCGCGTTGTCGCGGGTGCGGAAATAGAGCAGCACCGCCTTCTTGAGCCATTCGTTGACGGCCCAGCCGCCGGCCTTCGGCTCCGAGACGCGCGCCCGGCCGCTGTCCAGCAGCTCGATGCATTCATTGACGGCCGAATCGAGCTCGCGAGTCACCGTCCCGGGGGTGATCTGCGCACGCTCCTCGTATGCGGCGTCGATGAGGAATTTCAGTTTGTCCAAATCGCTCATGGAGGCTCTGCGGGGTTTTGCCCGGGGTCAGCGGCTGCCGACGAATTCTCGCATACGTTGCGCCGCTTCCACGCATCGGGCGACGTCCGGGACTAGCGATATGCGTACTCGACCGCCCCCCGGATTGCCGCCTGCACCCGCCCGGGCGAGATAGGTGCCTGGCAGCACGGTGATGTTCTGGGAGGCGAACAGATCGCGCGCGAACACCTCATCGTCGCCCTCGACATCCGGCCACAGATAGAAGCCGCCGGCGGGCTTCTCCACCTTCATCACTGGCGCAAGGATCGGGAGCACGCGATCGAACTTCTCCTGGTACAGGCCCCGATTCGCGGCGGCGTGCGTGTCCTCATCCCAGGCGGCAATGCTCGCAAGTTGGGTGGGAATGGCCATCGCGCTGCCGTGGTAGGTTCTGTAGAGCAGGAAGCGCGCGAGGAGCTGCGGGTCGCCGGCGACGAAGCCTGAGCGCAGTCCGGGCACGCTGGAGCGTTTCGAGAGGCTGTGAAAAACCACGCAGCGCTGGAAACGGTCGCGCCCCGCCGCGAAGCATGCTTGCAGCAGTCCCGGGGACGGCGTGCTTTCATCGAGATACAGCTCCGCGTAACACTCGTCGGCGGCGATGATGAAGTCGTAGCGCTCCGCCAGCTCCAACGCACGCCGCAGATAGGGCAGCGACAGGACGGCGCCTGTCGGATTGCCGGGGCTGCACACAAACAGGACCTGGCAGCGCCGCCATTGGCTCTCGGTGACCGCCTCGAGATCGGGTACGTACTGCGTGGCAGCGGTCGTGTCGAGAAACGCCGGCTCCGCGCCGGCGAGGAGGGCGGCTCCCTCGTAGATCTGATAGAACGGATTCGGCATAAGAACCAGCGGCGCGCTGCGCTCGTCGACGACGGCTTGCACGAATGCGAACAGGGCCTCGCGTGTGCCGTTGACCGGCAACACCATCGTAGCGGGGTTCACG
>FTEN01000117.1_pt1 | contig 25572 bp, 24 predicted proteins | sample 1640221 | NCBI WGS metagenome assembly FTEN01 (sample SAMEA3914816, study PRJEB12502) | metagenome | biome: forest; material: soil | place: USA | collected 2011-09-16 | depth 0.3 m | reverse complement strand
TTCAACTGCCAGCGATACAGCGCCTGCAACGCGAGCTTGCGAGCGACCGAGCGGGTCGAGGACAGGTGGTAGGGCGATTGCGAGGCAGACATTGTGCGGCCGGCCTAGTCGTTTGCCGTCAGTCGCCGGCGCTTGCGGTTCGCGGCCCCGAGTCGTGACTCTCGACAGCTCATATCCTGGCCATGACAGAGGCCATCTCGAGCGCGGTATCCATCGACTCGCCGCCCTTGTTGCCCGCAGTCGTCGCGGCCCGCTCGAGCGCCTGCTCGACGGTCTCGACGGTGAGAACGCCGAACACGATGGGCACGCCGGTTTCCAGGTTGGCCAGTTGCAAGCCCCGGGCGCACTCCCCGGCGACGTAGTCGAAATGAGGCGTGTCGCCGCGAATCACACAGCCCAGCGCTACGACGGCATCGTACCGACCGCTTGCGGCGAGCTTGCGCGCGACGACGGGGATCTCGAATGCGCCCGGCACGCGTGTGACGAGCAGGTCATCGGCAGCGCCACCCCTTTCCAGCCACGCCGTCGTGGCGCCCTTGAGCAGGCTTGCGACGATGAAGTCGTTGAAGCGTGCCGCCACGATCGCAACCTTGCGGTCGCGAGCGGTGAGTTCACCTTCCACGATGCGGGGAGAGTCCATTGGAGCTTCGGCTAGCCGGCCGCGAAAGTGCGGGAACGTCGACAGTATAGCGCGTCAGCCTTCCTCGCCGACGTAGCTCTCGATTTCCAGGTCGAACGCCGAGATGCCGTGGATCTGCTTCGGCGCCGACAGCACTCGCATCCGCCGCACGCCGAGGTCCTTGAGGATCTGGGCGCCGACGCCGTAGGTGCGCAGAACCTCGGGCCCTTCCTGCTGGGGCTCGGACGCACTCGCAGCGGCGACCCCTGACGTACCAAGAGACCTCACGGCCTCCGCGAGATCGCGAGGCGACTCGTGATCGCGCAGGATGACGACCACGCCGCTGCCGGCCTGGGCTACCCGGCTCATGGCGGCGCGCAAGGTCCAGGCGCGCGACTTGCCGCGGACACCAAGGAGATCGCGAAGCGTCTCGGCCACGTGAACGCGCACGAGCGGCACTTCGGGCCCGTCCAGCCGACCTCGCGCAAGCGCCAGGTGCACGTCCTGATTGACGCGGTCCTCATAGGCATAGAGCCGGAACTCGCCGAGCTCGGTCTGCACCGTCTGCTCCGAAATGCGCTCGATCGAGCGCTCGTTGCGCAAGCGGTAGCGGATCAGATCCGCGATCGTGCCGATCTTGAGGTTGTGCCGCTTGCCGAATGCCTCGAGCTGCGGCCGCCGCGCCATCGTACCGTCGTCGTTCATCACTTCGCACAGCACGCCGACAGGCTTCATTCCAGCCAACCGGCACAGATCGACCGCCGCTTCCGTATGGCCGGCCCTCACGAGAACGCCGCCCTTGCGCGGACGCAGCGGGAAAATGTGGCCTGGGCGAGCGAACTGCTGCGCGGTGGCGGCCGGGTCCGCGAGCGTGCGGATCGTGGCCGCCCGATCGCTCGAGGAGACGCCCGTCGTCGTGCCCGAGCGCGCGTCCACGGAAATGGTGAACGCGGTGCGGTGCGATTCACTGTTGGCCTGGACCATCTGCGGCAGGTCGAGCCGCGCCAGCAGCTCCTCTTCCATCGGCACGCAGATGATGCCGCTGGTGTGCCGGATCATGAACGCCACCGCCTCAGGCGTGGCACGCTCGGCGGCCATGATCAGATCGCCCTCGTTCTCGCGATCCTCGTCATCGATGATGATGACCATGCGGCCGGCTTTGAGGTCCGCGATGATCTCTTCTACCGAGTTGAGGCCGGCGCCCGCGCCGGCGCTGGAGCCGGCGGCGCCCTTGCCGCCCAGCGGAATGACGTTTGTCATGGGAATGCCCGGTTGAACTTAAGGGGTAAAGAAGGCCCGTTACGGCCAGTATACGGATTTGATTCCCGCGCGCGACGTGGGCGCGTCTCTTTGCGGCGGGAACGCGCGAAAGGGCCCCGGTTCAGGCCGCGCGAGCGCTGCGAGCGGAAAGATGAGCCGTCGTCATCTTCGGAACTCGCGATCTTGGCTACGCTGACGCAGCCGCGCCCTGTATCGCCCGGCGCAGCGCTGCGCGGGCCAACAGCCGAGTGGAATCGAGCGTGGGCAGCGCAGAATTCGCGTCGCTCACGAGGAGTGGTATCTCAGTGCAGCCGAGGACGACCGCATCGCACCCGCCCTCCTTCAGGTGCTGGATGACTCGCTGCAGATATTCAACCGCGTCGGGCTTGAACACGCCGCACACCAGCTCATCGAAGATGATGCGATTGATCTCATCCCGCTCGGCGATGCTGGGGCGCAGATATTCCAGGCCACGCGCCGTGAGCTTTTCCGGATAGACCTCGCTCTGGACGAGCGACCGCGTACCCGTCAGACCGATGCGACCGTAGTCGCGCTCGATGGCCTCTGCAGCGACGATTTCCGCAATGTGCAGCCACGGGAGCGGCGATCGCGGCACCACATGAGCCATGGCCTGGTGGATCGTGTTGTCAGGACAGATCAGAAAGTCGGCGCCGATCCGGGCAAGCTTGCTCGCAGAGGACAGCATCAGCTCCGCGACGCGCTCCCAGTCTCCACGTTCGATGTGCTTCATGTACCCCGCCAGCGAATGCGTGTGCATCGACACTTCGGGGTGATCGTGCGTGCCCATGAACTTCGCGCCTTCCACGCAGACGGTCCGATAGCACAGCGCTGCACCTTCAGCGGAGCAGGCGACAATACCGATGTGCTGGGGCATGGCTATCCTTCACTCTTTGGGTTTTTCAGTCGCTAGCGCTCGCCGAGCAGCCGCTCCACGTAGCGCGCAACCTGGTCGATCTCCAAGTTGACTCGCGACCCGGAAGTCAGCCGACCGAGAGTCGTGACGGTCTGGGTATGCGGAATGATGTTGACGCCGAAGGTAGCGCCCTCGACTTCGTTGACCGTGAGGCTCACGCCGTCGACTGCGACGGAGCCTTTCCGCGCGATGTACTTAGCAAGGTGCGCCGGCACGGTGATCTTCAGCCGGGTGGAGCGCGCGTCGCTGCTGACGCCTGTGACTTCCGCGACTCCATCGACATGACCCGAGACGAGATGACCACCAAGGGCATCGCCGGCCTTGAGCGATGGCTCCAGATTGACCGGAGAACCCACGGCTAAGTCGCCGAGCGTCGTCAGTGAAAGCGTCTCGCGCGAGACGTCCGCAGCAAACGCGCGGCCAATCACGTCCGTTACGGTGAGGCAGCAGCCCTGAACGCAAATGCTGTCTCCGAGGCGAATCCCAGCAGGGTCAATGCGGTCGAGCCCGATGACCATTCGCACGTCACCGCCCCGGGCATCTCGCGCCTGAACCGTTCCGACGTCGACGATGATTCCTGTGAACACCCTCAACTCCCACTCGCACCGCTCGAACGCGGCAACCCGGCTGCGAAGTCGCGGCGGGTGCAGCCCGGGCGAGAGCTACCGTTCATCGAGGCCGCAACCTCAGGCACAGATCGTTCCCGAGCTTCTTCACCCCTTCGAGCGAGAACTCCGGGGCATATTCGAGGTAGTCGAGCCGCGGCATGTCGACGAGCGCCCGCCCATGGGGGCCTAAAAGCTTCGGGGCGACGTACAGCAGCAGCTCATCGATCAGCGAGCGGCGCAGCATCTCGCCGGCCAGCGTCTGTCCCGCCTCGACGAGCACTTCGTTCGCCTGCAGCTCCGCAAGGCGCTCGAGCGTCGCATTCAGGTCGACGCGGCCTGCGACGAGCGGCATCGTCTCGACCTGCGCACCACTCGCCTCGAGGGCCGAAACCTGCGCCAATGCAGGATCGGACGATGTGAGAAGCAACACGGCGCCGCCGGTGGTGAACAGACGAGCATTCGGCGGCGTGCGCAGTCGGCTGTCGAGCACGACGCGCAGCGGTTGACGTCTCCCCTCTCCCGGCAGACGCACATCGAGGCGGGGGTCGTCGCTCAGTACGGTTCCCGCGCCCGTGAGGATCGCCGAGCTTCGCGCGCGCCAGTGCTGTACGTCGATGCGCGAGGCTTCACTCGTAATCCATTGGCTCACCCCGTTGGCAAGCGCCGTGCGGCCGTCGAGGCTCATCGCCAGCTTGAGTCTCACCCAGGGTCGCCCGTGCCTCATCCGTTGCAGGTAGCCGACGTTCAGTTCCGTCGCCTCGGCCTCCATCAACCCCGACTCGACACGCATGCCAGCGGCTTGCAGAGCCTCGCTACCCTTGCCGCTCACGCGCGGATCGGGATCGCCTACGGCGAACACGACTCGCGCAACGCGTGCGGCGATCAATGCGTCAACGCAAGGAGGCGTGCGGCCAAAGTGGCTGCACGGCTCCAGTGTCACGTACACGGCAGACCCTTCCGGGCTCTCACGTGTAGCACCCAGCGCCGCGACTTCCGCGTGCGCTTCGCCTGCCTTCTGATGCCAGCCCTCACCGACGACGCGCTCCTTGAGCGCCACGACGCAGCCCACGCGCGGATTGGGATCTGTGGTCTCCAGCCCGCGGGCGGCCAGCTCGAGCGCGCGTGTCATGGCGAATCGGTCGAAGTCGGAGAACATGGCGCTACTTTTCGCCGTTGGTACTGTCGTTGGGGACGGGCGGGTCGCCCGGAAGCAGCGGGAGCTGGTCACTGCTCACGTCGCGGACCGAGTCCCGTTTGTGAGGACGCTTCGGCTCCCGGATCGGAGTCGCCGGTGCTCGCTGCTGGCGCAACTTCTCGATCTCCTCATGAAAGGCTTCCACGTCCTGGAACTGTCGATAGACGGAGGCGAAGCGGACGTAGGCCACTTCGTCCAGCTGACGCAGCTCATCCATCACGAATTCGCCCACCACGCGCGCGGGCACCTCACGGTCTCCCAGGGTGCGTATTTTGTGGGTCACGCGGCTCACGGCCTCGTCAATTGCCTCGCGCGCAACCGGGCGCTTTTCCAGTGCCTTTTCCATGCCGCCCCGCAGCTTCGTCTCGTCGAACGTCTCGCGCGTCCGGTCGCCTTTCACGACGACGGGCATGACGAGCTCCGCCGTCTCGAAAGTCGTGAAGCGCTCACCGCAGGAAAGGCACTCGCGGCGGCGACGGATCTGCCGACCCTCGCCGGCCAGGCGCGAGTCGTTCACCTTGGTCTCCTCGTGGCCGCAAAACGGACAGTGCATGCGGCGCCTCTGCGTCCGTTATGCGCCGTAAACCGGAAACCGGCGGCACAGCTCCAGCACCTGCGGCCGGACGCGCTCGATCTCAGTTGCGGCGCCTTCCGAGTCCAGGATCTGGGCGATGAAATCTGCGACCTGCTCGATCTCGGCTTCCTTGAAACCGCGGGTGGTCGAGGCCGGTGTGCCGAGGCGCAAGCCGCTCGTGATCGTCGGAGGACGCGGATCGTTCGGCACCGCGTTCTTATTGACTGTTATGTTGGCCCGGCCGAGCGCAGCGTCGGCATCCTTGCCCGTGATATTGCGATCCGCAAGACTCAGGAGGAACAGGTGATTGTCGGTGCCGCCGGAGACCACCTGGAAGCCGCGCTTCATGAGCCGGGCGCTCATGGCGCGCGCGTTCGCAAGAATCTGGCGCTGGTACGAGTTGAACTCAGGCTGCAGAGCCTCGAGGAACGCCACCGCCTTCGCGGCGATGACGTGCATCAGCGGCCCGCCCTGCGTCCCGGGAAAGACGAACGAGTTGAGCTTCTTGGCGATCTCGGGATTTTCGCGCGCGAGAATCAGTCCACCGCGCGGTCCGCGTAGCGTCTTGTGCGTGGTCGTCGTCACGACGTCCGCGTGGGGAATCGGGTTGGGATACAGACCTGCCGCGACGAGTCCGGCCACGTGCGCCATGTCGACCACGAAGTAGGCGCCCACACTCTGGGCGATCGTGGCAAAGCGCGCCCAGTCGATCACACGCGAGTAGGCGGAGAACCCGGCGACGATCATCTTCGGCCGGTGCTCGTCGGCCAGCCGCTGCACCTGCTCGTAGTCGATCTCGCCCGTGTCGGGACGGATGCCGTACTGCGCCGCGCGAAAGAACTTGCCGGAGAAATTGACCTTGGCGCCGTGTGTCAGGTGCCCGCCGTGATCCAGGCTCATGCCGAGGATGGCGTCGCCCGGTTGTACCAGGGCGAAATAGGCCGCGGCGTTGGCCTGCGATCCTGAGTGAGGCTGGACGTTCGCGTAGGCCGCGCCGAACAGCTTTTTCGCCCGGTCGATCGCGAGCTGCTCGGCGATGTCGACGAATTCGCAGCCGCCGTAGTAGCGCTTGCCCGGATAGCCTTCGGCGTACTTGTTGGTGAGCACCGACCCCTGCGCCTCGAGCACCCGGGGGCTGGTGTAGTTCTCGGATGCGATCAGCTCGACGTGCTCTTCCTGCCGACGCTGCTCACCTTTGAGCGCCTGGGCCAGCTCGGGGTCGAAGCCTTCGATGGTCATCGTCGTCCGGAACATGGTTTCTCGGGCCTGCAGTGCAAAAGGGGCCGCAGAGTGTACCGGATGAAGCCGATAATCGCCCGTCCGGGGCGGGCTGCACGACGGAACGCCCGCGGGATTATCCGCCGCGACGCCCTCGGATCCGTCACGCGCGGTAGTCGCATTCGGTCCTACTGCAGGAGACTCTCCACCACGGCGTTCCACGCCTGGGCAAGGTTGCTCCGGTTGTAACCTCCCCCGCCCAGCGCAAGCACCCGGCCATGGCCGAGGCGATCGGCCAGCTGCGAGAGCTCACGGGCAGCGCGGCCATGGGTCTTCGCGGTCAGGCGCAGGTGCGTGATCGGGTCACCCTCCAGACTGTCCGCGCCGCACTGGAGGATGATGAATTGCGGCTCATGCCGCTCCAGATGCGCCATCACCTGCGGCCAAACGGCGTCGAACACGGCATCGTCCGCGCCCGGGGGCAGCGGCAGATTGAGCTTGGTGCCGCGTGCTGCACCGCGCCCGGTCTCCTCAGCCTTGCCGGTGCCGGGGTACAGGTAGTGTCCGTCCTCGTGAACGTCGGCAAAGATGACGCCGGCGTCGTCCTCGAACCCGTAGAACACACCGTCACCGTGGTGGGCGTCGATGTCCACGTAGGCGATCCGCTCGAGTCCTGAGCGCTTACGCAGCAGCTCGATGGCAACGCCACAGTCGTTGAACACACAGAATCCAGCCGCCTTGTCGCGCGCGGCATGGTGGAGGCCGGCGATCGGCACGAACGCGCGGCGGCTCTCCCCTGTCATGATCGACTCGGCCGCATTCAGCGTAGCGCCGACCACCAGCGCCGCCGCGTCGTACACGCCGCGGAATGCCGGTGTATCCCCGGCATCGAGAAAACCCTGGCCGGAGGCCGAGCGCTCCTTGACGAAATCGACGTAGGGTGCGGTATGAAAGGAGAGCAGCTCTTCGTACGAGGCGGTGCGCGGCTCGAGGAGGCGCACTCGACGGTTCAGCCCGCGCGCTTCGAACTCGCGGACGAAGGCAGCGTGGCGGTCGGGTCCGAAGGGGTGGCCGTCGCCGAATCCATAGCGAGCCAGACGCTCGCTCACGACCACCGCCACATCCCCATTCATGAATCGAGCCTAGCACAGGCGGAGCGCGCAACCATCGCCAATCGCAGGTCCGTGCTGGATAATGTCGGACGCTCATTTCCACCCCGAGAATCCATGGCTCAATACATCTACACGATGAATCGCGTGTCCAAAGTGGTGCCCCCGAAACGGGTCATCCTGCGCGACATCAGCCTGTCTTTCTTCCCCGGCGCCAAGATTGGCGTGCTGGGCCTGAACGGCTCCGGCAAATCCACGCTGTTGAAGATCATGGCGGGCCTCGACTCGAACATCGACGGCGAGGCGCGCCCCCAGAACGGCATCCGCGTCGGCTACCTGGAGCAGGAACCGGAGCTGGATCCGGCCAGGCAGGTGCGCGAGACCGTGATGGAGGGAATCGGCGCGGCGTTCCGCAACCTCGAGCGCTTCAACCAGATCAGCGAGCGCTTCGCGCAGGAGGTTTCGGACGAGGAGATGACCGCCCTGCTCGACGAGCAGGCGAAGCTCCAGGACGCGATCGACGCCGCGGGCGGTTGGGAGCTCGAGCGCAAACTGGAGATCGCCGCGGACGCCCTGCGTCTGCCGCCCTGGGATGCCCGCATCGCCACCCTGTCGGGTGGCGAGAAGCGGCGCGTGGCTCTGTGCCGGCTCCTGTTGTCGAGCCCGGACATGCTGCTGCTCGATGAGCCGACCAACCACCTGGATGCCGAGTCGATCTCCTGGCTCGAGCGCTATCTCGAGGAGTATCCCAGCACCGTCATCGCCGTGACCCACGACCGCTACTTCCTCGACAACGTGGCGGAATGGATCCTCGAGCTCGACCGTGGGCATGGGATCCCGTGGCATGGCAACTACTCCTCCTGGCTCGAGCAGAAGGAGCAGCGCCTGAAGCTCGAGGAGCGCGAGCGCGAGGCCTTGCGCAAGACTCTCGAGCACGAGCTCGAATGGGTGCGCCAGAATCCCAAGGCCCGGCAGGCGAAGAGCAAGGCGCGCGTACAGCGCTACGAGGAGCTTGCCTCCAAGGAGTTCCAGGAGCGCAATGAGACGAACGAGATCTACATCCCCCCGGGCGAGCGGCTCGGCGACCTGGTGATCGAGGCGCAGGGGCTGCGCAAGGCCTACGGGGAGCGGCTGCTGTTCGACAACCTCTCATTCAACCTGCCGCGCGGCGGTATCGTCGGCATCATCGGCCCCAACGGCGCCGGCAAGACGACGCTGTTTCGGTTGCTGACCGGGTCGGAGCAGCCCGATGCCGGCACTCTGCGCACGGGCCCTGCCACCAAGCTGGCCTACGTCGACCAGTCCAGGCAGAGCCTGGACGACAAGAAGACGGTCTGGCAGGAGATCTCCGGAGGAACGGACCTGATCAAAGTCGGCAACTACGAGACGCCCTCGCGCGGCTATGTGGGCCGCTTCAACTTCAGGGGCACCCAGCAGCAGCAGCTCATCGGCGAGCTCTCGGGCGGCGAGCGCAACCGCGTCCACCTCGCAAAGGTGCTGAAATCCGGCGGCAACGTGCTGCTGCTCGATGAGCCCACCAACGATCTGGACATCGAGACCCTGCGGGCGCTGGAAGAGGCGCTGCTGAGCTTCCCGGGCAGCGCCGTCGTCATCTCGCACGACCGCTGGTTTCTGGACCGGATCGCCACCCACATCCTCGCGTTCGAGGGCGATTCGCAGGTCGTCTGGTTCGAGGGCAACTACCAGGAATACGTCGAGGACTACAAGCGGCGCAAGGGCGATGAAGCCGTCCAGCCACACCGCATCCGGTACAAGCCCCTCACGCGATGAGGCGCTGGTCGCAGCCGGCGCAGACCGGGCCGTGAGCAAGCGCGCACCGAGCGACGAACGGGGCGTGCTGCGCTGGGCAGGTCCCGTCGCGGCACTGATCGTCCTCGGGATCGTCGTCTTCGTGTTGCACCGCGAGCTCGCGCAGCTTCACATCAAGAGCGTGTTCGCCCATCTGCACGCCATCCCGCGACGCCGCGTCCTGATGGCGCTCGGCTTCACGGCCGCAAGCTACTGGCTGCTGAGCTTTTACGACCTGCTCGCGCTGCGCTACCTGCGCAAGAGCATCGCCTACGGCCGGATCCTGTTCACTTCGTTCATCGCGTACTCGTTCGGTCACACGCTGGGTTTCGCCGCCTTCACCGGCGCGGCCATCCGTTTCCGGCTGTATGCGACGGCGGGCGTGACCGCGATCGATGTCGCCACGATCTCCGCCTTCTGCTCGCTGTCCATCGGAATCGGCCTGGCGACCATCGCAGGCGTGTCGTTCCTCGTCGGTCCCACCCACACCGTCACGGTGTTGCACCTTCACCGTGGACTGTCGTTGACCGTAGGGGTGTTTCTGCTGGCGGCCGTCTTTGCGTACGGTGCCTGGTCCTCTCTCTCCAAGACGGCACTCGAGATCCGCGGCTGGGCCCTCAGGGCACCGGGGCCTGCGATCGGGCTCACTCAGATCTGTCTGGCGGTGATTGACCTCGGGCTCGCCGGAGCGGTGCTGTGGTGGCTGCTGCCCGTGGAAGCCGACATCGGCTTCGTGACGTTTCTCGGTGCCTACGCTGCGGCCGTGATCGCCGGCATCATCAGCCACGTACCCGGCGGCATCGGGGTCTTCGAGACGATCATGTTCGTGACTTTGCCGGATGTGCCGCGGGATGCGCTGCTCGGATCCCTGCTCGCCTACCGCGCGGTGTACTACCTGGTGCCGCTCCTTTTCGGCACGGTGTTGTTCGGTGTAAAGGAGCTCTCTGCGCACTGGGTCCGGTTCGCGCGGGCGCATCAGCTCGCAGCCGTCTACATCGCGCCGGTCGTTCCGCAGATCGCCGGTGCGCTGACCTTCCTCTCCGGCGCTGTGCTGCTGTTGTCAGGTGTCACGCCCGGCGTGGACGAGCGGCTGACGATTCTGTATCGCTTCCTCCCGCTGGTGGTGGTGGAGGCATCCCATCTTGCCGGCAGTGTCATCGGGCTGGGGCTGCTGGTGTTGTCGCGCGCACTCTTCAGACGCGTCGCGGCGGCGTACCACATTGCGTTCTGGTTGCTGGTCGCCGGCATCATCGCCTCCCTCCTGAAAGGATTGGACTTCGAGGAGGCGATCATTCTCGCGCTGGTGCTGGGTATCCTCACTCTCGGCCGGCTCGCCTTCCATCGGCCCACCGCAATTCTCTCCGAGCGCTTCACGCCGGTGTGGGTGGTCAGCATCTGTGGGGTGATCGCGGTTGCCGTGTGGATCGGATTCATCGCTTACCGCCACGTCGATTACTCCCACCAGCTTTGGTGGACCTTCGCCCTGGACGCCAATGCCCCGCGCATGCTGCGTGCATCCCTCGCCGTCGTCGTGCTGGCGGCCGCGTACCTGTTGCTCAACATGTTGCGCCCGGCGCAGCCGGAGCCGGCAGTTGCGGGCCCGGAGGATTTCGCACGCGTTCGGGCGGTGATCGCCGAGTCCGACATCACGGTCGCCAACGCCGCGCTGACGGGCGACAAGCGGCTGTTGTTCAGCGAGAGCGGCGATGCCTTCGTGATGTATCAGATTGCCGGCCGCAGCTGGATCGCGCTCGGCGATCCGGTCGGGCCGCGTGCCCGCGCCGAGGAGCTCGTGTGGCGGTTCCGCGAGATGTCGGACCTGCACGCGGGGCAGACGGTTTTCTATCAGGCCAGCGGCGATCGCCTGCCGTTGTATGTCGACCTGGGACTCGCGGCGTTGAAGATCGGTGAGGAAGCTCGCGTGAATCTCACAGACTTCTCCCTCGAGGGCGGCCCTCGCGCCGATCTGCGCCAGGCTCATCGCCGCGCGGAGCGCGACGGTGCGACCTTCGAAGTCATTCCACCAGAGCGCGTCCCCGAGATCATTCCGGTGCTGCAACGAATCTCGGATTCCTGGCTCACGATGAAGTCCACGGGAGAGAAGCGCTTCTCGGTGGGCGCGTTCTCGGCCGACTACCTCGCCAATTTCCCGATTGCCGTGGTGCGCGCCGAAGGCAGCCCCGCCGCCTTCGCAAACCTGTGGCTGTCGGGGACGCGCGAGGAGCTGTCGGTAGACCTGATGCGCTTCGGCCCGGATGCACCGCGCGGCGCGATGGACTATCTGTTCATCGAGCTGATGCTCTGGGCACGAGCACAGGGCTACCGCTGGTTCAACCTCGGCATGGCACCTCTCTCGGGCCTGGAACGGCATCCGCTCGCGCCGGCCTGGCACCGTGTCGGAAATTTCGTGTTCCGGCACGGCGAGCACTTCTACAATTTCGAGGGTCTGCGCCGCTACAAGGCCAAGTTCGACCCCGAGTGGGAGCCCAAGTATCTCGTGGCGCGCGGCGGCATCGCCCTGCCGCGCGTGCTGGTCGATGTGTCCGTGCTGATCGCGGGCGGCGTGAAGGAGCTGTTCGCTCGATGATGTACCCATTCAAACCGGCCCTGGCGTTGCTGCTGCTCGCCTGCAGCGTAGCCGCGGCCGCCGCCGCTCCCGCCGACGAAAAGAAACTGCCCGCAGGACGTTTTGGCACGGCCACCGTCTACCTCCCTGAGGGCACGCCGCGCAGCGTTGCCATCTTCGTATCCGGAGATGGCGGCTGGAACCTCGGCGTCGTCAGCATGGCCCGAACGCTCGCCGGACAGGGCGCGGTGGTGATCGGCGTGGACATCCGGCGCTACCTCGGCTCACTGCGCGCAGCGGCGCAGAAGCCGGATGCGGCCTGCTCCTCGCTCGCGGCCGATTTCGAAACGCTGAGCCATCGGATTCAGAAGGCGATCGGCCTCACCGAGTACCGGGTGCCGGTGCTCGTCGGCTATTCCTCCGGCGCAACGCTCGTGTACGCGGCGCTCGTGCAATCGCCGCCGGGCACGTTCGAGGGCGCGATCAGCCTGGGCTTCTGCGCCGACCAGGACTTTGGCGGAGCGATGCTGTGCCCCGGCACGGCCCTGCACTACCGGCCCGGCCAGAAAGGCGAAATCATCATCGAGCCCCAGCAGAGTCTGGGGGAACCCTGGATTGCATTGCAGGGACAGAAGGACCAGGTCTGCAGCCCTCCGGAGGTGGATGCGTTCGCCGCACAGAGCGGCACGGCCACCGTGGTGAAGCTGCCCACCGTCGGGCATGGTTTTTCGGTCGAGCGCAACTGGCTGCCGCAATTCCTCGAATCCTATGACGGCGTCGTCGCGCGTCAGGAGACGCGCCGTACTGCGAGACCGCCCGACATCGGCGATCTGCCCGTCAATGAGGTGCGCGCCACCGACAGCGCGGATGAGTTTGCGCTGCTGCTGACGGGCGACGGCGGTTGGGCCGGGCTCGATCAGGCGCTGGCGGCCAAGCTCGCGGCCGCCGGAGTGCCGACGGTGGGGCTGAACTCGCTGAAGTACTTCTGGACGCAGCGCGCGCCGGAGCAAGCCGCAGAGGACGTCGCACGGGTCATCCGCCACTATCTGGCCGCGTGGAACAAGAAACAGGTGCTGCTCGTTGGGTACTCTTTTGGCGCGGACGCGCTGCCGTTCATCGTCAACCGGCTGCCCGCGGACCTGAGGGCCCGGGTGGCCAGCGTGAACCTGCTCGGCATTTCGGCGAATGCGTCTTTCGAGATTCGCGTCGCCGGCTGGATCGGAGCGGACGCGGAGGGACCGGCAACGCAACCGGAGGTCGCCGCTCTCGGGGCGAGCCCGGTGCTGTGTCTGTATGGCGAAGGGGATACGGATACGATCTGCCCGTTGCTGTCCGGGCCCGGGCCGGGCGGCAAGGTGACCCGCGAGCAGATCGGCAAAGGCCATCATTTCAGCGGCGAATACAGCGAGATCGCGGACAGGATTCTCGCTTTTGCGCACGCTGCGCGGCCGGCGACCTGACAGGACTTTTCGGACGCTCGGGACCGAAGGCGGATCCGGCCCATGACATAACGCGTGCGCCGCGCGCGACTGTGCGGCTCCGAGGATGATCGGGGCGCACGCGGGTTCTCGATGGGCTATGATCCGTCGGACGGCAGATACAAGAACACCGGGGATTCTCTGCGCCGGGAGCTGCGGCCAAAGCGGCGGTCCGCCCCGAGCGCACGCATGCCATGTCAGTCAACATCGACACGTCGAACCGTCTCAACCACGATCAGGAACAGAACCTCGTCCTGACATGCCCGCATTGTCAGGCCGTCTCGCACATCACCCCGACGGCGGTTCCGAAATTCGCAGATCTCCAGGCTCACAAGCCCAAGCAGGTCGGCGTCGTCTACATGTGCGATGCCTGCCACGCCCCGATTTTTCTGCGCTTCATGGTGCGCATTTACGGCGCGACGCGCGTCGAGCTGTCCCCGCAGTTCACCGAAGTCGAGCGGGCGCGCGAGAAGTTCACGTTCATGTATCTCCCCGAGGATGTGGAGCTGCTCTTCAAGGAAGCGCTGCTGTGTTACACGGCGGCCGCATTCAACGCATTCTCCTCGATGTGCCGGCGCACGGCGCAGGCCGCATTCGTCGAGCTCGGCGAGTCGGGCAAGCTGCGGCTGTTCGATGAGCTGAACGAAGTCAGGCAGATGGTGGGCATCGCGCCTGAGACCTTCGTGAAGCTGAAGAGCATCCTGTTCGGCTCCGAGAACGATCCGCGCCCCCTGCCGCTGCTGGACAGCTACGAGGCCGGCATCGTGCTCGAAGTCGTCAAGGACCTGCTGTACGAGGCTTTCGTCCGCAAGGGCAAGCTGCAGCAGGCCATGTCGGTGCGGCGCTTCTTCCTCGACGAAACTGCCACCAACATCACTGCACTGGTCACGGCCAACGGCTTGAACGACTAAGGTCGACCCCGAGCGGCATACCACGGAACTCAGGTCGACGCGCTCCCTGTGCCAATCGGCCTCCCAGCTCGCACTCAGGCTCGAAGCCCCACCCGGGAACCTCTCAAGTTCCGCCAGAGCCTGCCGCTAACCCCGGATTCCCCTGCCCTCCCCGTCGCTGCCTGCGGCGGCGCGACATCCCGCCGGATGTTCCGGCGTGCGTTGCGCGCCTCAAGTTCGACCACCCAGCGCCGCTAACCCTTTCAGGAGCGATATTCGCCCGATTGTGAAGCACGAAGCCATGCCATCAGCCGCCCAGCACCGCGCCTCTTCCGCATACAGCTCAGTTGCCGCCCATGGGGGAGTCGCTGCTGCGGACCCACATCGCCTGATCCTGATGTTGATGGACGGCGCGCTGGAGCGCATCGCCCAGGCACGCGGCCGCATGGAGCACAAGGAGCTCGCAGAGAAGAACCGGTTGCTGCACACAGCCACCTGCATCGTCGAGGAGCTGCGCGCCAGCCTGGATCTGAAGTCCGGTGGCGTGATCGCCGCAAACCTGGACGATCTGTACGACTACCTGGCGCGCCAGCTCATCGCGGCGAACCTGCAGAACAAGCCCGAGATCCTGGATGAGGTCTCGCACCTGCTGCGGGAAATCCGCTCCGCCTGGGTCCTCCTGCCGCCGGAATCTCGCGGGCAACCCGCGCCGGCCGTTGCTATAAAGGAGTAGCTGCACCTTCGGGCGCCCCCGCCGAAGAGAAGCCAGCCACATGGAGGCTCGTATGTTCGATGGCGCCGATACAGTCGTCCTGTACGAAGAGCTGGCATTCCAGGCGGCTCTGCCCGTGCAGTGGCGGCCAACCCCAAACCCGACCGACCGCGATACCGCCTCGGCTTTCTCCGACCGCAACGTGCGCCTGCTGCAGGCCTGGGATGCGATGGAGGAGCACGGCCCGACGGAGAAGGCCGATGAGAACTCCCCCGCCGCGGCCGATCTCATGCGGCTGGAGCTGAAGGTCAATCTGCTGCTGGATCTCGTCGGGCAGATCCTGGCCGCGAACCGGCCTCGGCCGGCGCAGGTTCCCGTCCGCTTCAATGCTCTGGGAGCCGTGTGGCGCAGCGCGGGAGGGCCCCTCCCGGAAGCCGGGGCGCAGGGGATAGCGGAAATCTATCTGCACGACTGCCTGGCAGAGCCGCTCAGGCTGCCGGGACGTGTGACGAACGTCACGCCCGACGGACACATCAAAGTCAGGTTCCTGCCCGTCGGTGAAGCCGTCGCCGATCTCATCGAGAAACTGGCGTTCCGCCGTCACCGCCGTCAAGTCGCCGGCACACGGCATCCGCGACGCGTGTAACCACGCGGGCGTCGCGTCGGTCCCTGCACGCGGCCGGCATTGCCGGCAACTCCCGCCGCCGACGCCATCGCCAAAACCCGTCTGTTGCGCCGTGAGCGCACTCTATCCGTGCACCCCGTGACGAACATCACGCTGCTTATGTCGCGAATGCGGCACAACTCGGAGGTACTTCACAGCACGCCAGGTCGCCGGTCCGCACCATAGCGTCCGCACAGGGAGCCCAGCGACCAGGGATGAATGTGTCGCCCGAAGCAACATAACGCGGAGACCGAATGGCGGTTGCGGAATACATTTCTAGTCTCGTATGCGAGACGCCAGGGGGCGGGGTGCGAGCAGGCGCCGCCGAACCCGATGAACGCCGCGTCCGCATGCCTACCGGCTCCTCGCTGCCCATTCGCGACGTCGTCGGCCTGATTCGCCAGGTCGCCGGCTTCGATTCCACCGTGCTCATTCTCGGCGAGTCCGGGACCGGCAAGGAAGTCGCCGCCCGCGCCATCCACGATTTGAGCCCGCGGCGCACACGGCCGTTCGTTGCCGTCAACTGCGGCGCGATTCCGGCAGATCTTCTCGAGTCGGAGCTGTTCGGCCACGAGAAGGGCGCGTTCACCGGCGCGGTGAGCGCCCGCAAGGGCCGTTTCGAGATCGCTGAGGGCGGGACGCTGTTCCTCGATGAGATCGGCGACATGAGCCCGACGATGCAGGTGAAGCTGCTGCGCGTCCTGCAGGAGCGTGTGTTCGAGCGTGTCGGCAACCATGTCCCGATGCGCTGCAACGTGCGAATCATCACCGCCACGCACCGCAACCTCGAAGAATCCATCGTCCGCGGCACCTTCCGCGAAGACCTGTACCACCGGATCAACGTATTCCCCATCGAGATGCCGGCCCTTCGCACGCGCGCGGAGGATCTGCCCTCGCTGGTGCGCGACTTCATCGCACACAATGTCTCGGAAGGGCGCGGCCAGTTGCAACTCACGCCGCGTGCGCTGGGTGCGCTCGCGCTGTGTCCCTGGACAGGCAACGTGCGTGAGCTGGCCAACCTGGTCGAGCGGCTCTCGATCGTCTGTGCCGGCCGCGTGGTCGACGTGTCCGACTTACCGCCGAAGTACCGTCCGCCCGTGGACTGGACGCTCGAAGTGAAGACCCTCGACAGCTCGTTGTGCGTCTCGGCACTCGACGATCCGTCGCAAACCATCGCCGTCGAACAGCAGGTTGGCGCACTTGATGACGAGGATGCGTTGGACGTTCTCGAGTCCGGCACGCTGGCGAGCGTCACCGGGCTGGCCTGCGGCATCGGCTCCGCCGGCTCCGACTTCCTGGCGATCCTTCCCGGCGATGGAATCGACCTGCGCGAGCACCTGTTGTCCATCGAGCGCCGGTTGATCGAGCAGGCCCTCGAGCGCTCCAATGGCACGGTGGCCCATGCGGCGCGCCTGCTGAATCTGCGCCGCACGACACTCGTCGAGAAGCTGCGCAAACTCGGACTCGTCAGCGGCGATGTGACGCCGGAAGATTGACGCTCCGGCGGCAGCCTGCTGCCGCCCGTGTGATCGGCCTCACGCTTTGCCGCCCATTCGCGGTCGGCACGCCTCTTGCACCACCTCCCTCCGTGATACGCAGTTAGCCAGTAACCATCCGTAGCGCGTGGTGCGAGCCAAAGCCCAATGATGCGGCCTCGCCCATGCCGGGCGTCCAGCGCTATGCGCTTCGCTCAGCGGTGGGAGGTCGAATGACGGACGATCAGCCGAGTGTCAGCATTACCCCCGTGAGCCCGACGCGAATCGAGTCGGACCCGGTGGCGTGCTCGCCCAATTCGCAACGCCTCGCGGATCTCGCGCGCCGGGTTGCGGCAAGCGACTGCACGGTACTCATCGTCGGCGAGTCCGGAACGGGCAAGGAAGTCCTCGCGCGATTCATCCACAGCCGCTCGCCCCGCAACGGTCGGTCCTTCATCCCGGTCAACTGTGCCGCGATCCCCGAGAACATGCTCGAAGCGATGTTGTTCGGCTACGAGCGCGGCGCATTCACCGGCGCGCATGCCGGTCACCCCGGAAAATTCGAACAGGCGCAGGGCGGCACGCTGCTGCTCGATGAAGTCACGGAAATGCCCCTGTCGCTGCAGGCGAAACTGCTGCGCGTTCTGCAGGAACGCGAAGTGGAGCGTCTCGGCGGACGAACTCCCATTGCTCTTAACGTGCGTGTGCTGGCGACGACGAATCGCCGCCTGCGCGAAGAGGTGGCCGCGGGACGCTTCCGTGAAGATCTCTACTACCGGCTCAACGTTTTCCCGCTCGCCATCGCCCCGTTGCGCCTGCGCCGCGACGACGTACTGCCGCTCGCCATGCAACTGCTGAGCGGCCGATGCCGCCCCGGCGAGCGCATCCCTGCCCTGAGCGCCGAGGCAGCGCACCTGCTGCTCACGTATGCCTGGCCCGGCAATGTCCGCGAGCTCGATAACCTCCTGCAACGGGCGCTGATACTCGTGAACGGTCCGGTGATCCGTCCGGAACACATCCAGTTCGAGCTGGCGAACGATGCGGCTTCGGGAGCGGCGCAGGGAGCGAGCGCCGGGTCGACCCTGCTCGAAGGCGCGGCCGCCAACAATTCACTTGCCGACTCCTTGGTGCAGACCGAGCGCGACCTGATCCTCGATGCCCTGCGCACGGGACAGGGCAATCGCCGTGAAGCGGCGGAGCGCCTGGGCATCAGCCCGCGTACGTTGCGCTACAAGCTCGCGCGGTTGCGCGACGCCGGCATCGACGTGCCCGCAGCGTGAACTGAACCTCCTAAGGACGACACCCATGAGCCAGATGGAAATCGATCGAGTCCTCGCGCAAATCCGCTCCATTTCCACGCAAACGCGCACTGGAGCCGCAGCGGCGAGCGACACGCAGCAGACCGGCGCGAGCGATTTCGCCGCCATGCTGAAGAAGGGCATCGACCAGGTGAACCAGACCGAACAGAGCGCAACGGTGCTCGCGGACAAGTTCGACCGCGGTGTGCCGGGGGTCGAGCTGCCGCAGGTGATGCTCGAGATGCAGAAAGCGACGGTGTCCTTCCGCGCCCTGACCGAGGTCCGCAATCGCCTCGTCAGCGCGTACCAGGACATCATGAACATGCCCTTGTAAGGGCCTCCGTCAGCACCCTTCTCCCTAACTGAATCAGTCATCCATGGCCTCAGAAGTCGCAACAATGCCGGCACCGTCGGGCCTTCCCGCGGGACTCAAGCCGCTCCTGCTGTTGGTAGGCATCGCCGCTGCGGTGGCAGCCGGCGTCACCGTCGTACTGTGGTCCCGCGGCCCCAGCTACAGCCTCCTCTACAACAACCTCGCCGCCGAAGACCAGGCAGCGGTCGCGCAGGCACTCGATGCCGCACAGATCCCTTATCGCGTGCAGCCGGGCTCGAACGCGATCGAGGTGCCCGCAGAGCGCGTCAGCGACGCTCGCCTCAAGCTCGCCGGCCAGGGGTTGCCTGAAGGCGGCGGCGGCTTCGCCGCAATGGACAAGGACCCCGGGTTTGGAGTGAGCCAGTTCGTCGAGAACGCCCGCTACCAGCACGCGCTGGAAGCCGAGCTCGGCCGCACGATCGCAAACCTGCGGCCCGTGGAAGGCGCGCGGGTGCATCTCGCCGTGCCGCGTCAGTCCGCCTTCGTCCGCGATCACCATCCTGCCAGCGCCTCGGTGTTCGTGCAGTTGAAGCAGGGCCGGCGCCTGGAGCAGGAGCAGATCCAGGCGATCGTGAACCTGGTCGCCTCGAGCATTCCGGATATGGAAGCCAGCCAGGTGACAGTGGTCGACCAGCAGGGACGACTGCTCTCCTCGCCCGAGGGACACGACGAGTTTTCGTTGCGCGAGAAGCAGTTCGACCTGATGCACCGGCTGGAGGACGACTACGTCCAGCGCATCGAGGCTTTGCTCACACCGCTGGTGGGACCCGGCCGCGTGCGCGCGCAGGTCGTGGCCCAGATGGACATGTCCACGACGGAGGAAGCGCGCGAGCAGTACAAACCGGACAGCCAGATCGTGCGCAGCGAGCAGTCCTCGGAGCAGACCAGCCGCGACGGCTCCGGTCCGCAGGGTGTGCCCGGCTCGCTGACCAATCAGCCTCCGGCAGGTGGCGTGGCCCTGCCACCCACCAGCGCAGCACCGAAGAGCGCCGACGGATCGAAGGAAGGCGGGGCCGATAAGAAGGGCGCGGCAGGCGCCGCGGCCGCCCAGGCGGGTACGGCCAATGGCGCGCCCGACAGTACTTCCAAGCAGTCGACGCGCAACTACGAAATAGACCGCACGCTCGCCTACACGCGCCAGCCCGCGGGCAAGCTGCACCGGCTGACCGTTGCCGTCCTCATCGACAACATGCATACGACGGGCAAGGACGGCAAGGCCGTCGATGTGCCCCTGACCGCGCCGCAGCTCGAGCACGTGACTCAGCTCGTGAAGGACGCCGTCGGGTTCGACGAGGCGCGCGGCGATGCCATCAACGTCGTCAACCAGTCCTTCACGCCGGAGGCTCCCGCCGCCGCCGCGGGCGAGCTGGAAAAGACTCCGATCTGGGAAACCCCCCTGTTCCGCGACATGGCGAAGCTCGTCGCCGGCGCCATCGTGCTGCTCGTGCTGGTGCTGTCAGTGCTACGTCCGCTCGTTCGCAATCTGATGGGCCCCTCACGTCCCGCGCTTGCGCAAGCGCCCGCGGCGCCGCCCGAACCATCGCCGCAGATGCTGGCGCAGAGGGACAAGGAAAAGTCGCTGACGCACGAAGCACAGGTGACGCAGGCGCGCCAGCTCGCGAACCAGGATCCCAAGCGGGTCGCACAAGTGGTGCGTGGATGGGTGGCCCAGGATGAATGAGCGCGAGCGCAAAGACGCAGAGCGCACGGGCACGGACCGCGCCGCAATTCTGCTGTTGACCCTGGGCGAGCAGGAAGCCGCACAGGTGCTCAAGCACATGGGCGCCAAGGAAGTGCAGCGCATCGGCACCGCGATGGCGCGTCTGAGCGGCGTCTCACGCGATGAGGTTCAGGGCGTCGTCACCGAATTCAACTCCTCCGTCGAGAGCCAGACCTCCGTCGGCGTCGGCACCGATGAGTTCCTGCGCAAAGTACTGGTCGATGCGCTCGGCCAGGACAAGGCCTCGAGCATCATCGACCGCATCAACATCGGCCGCTCCACCAAGGGACTGGAGGCGCTGAAATGGATGGACCCGCGCCAGGTATCGGAGCTGATCCGTCTCGAGCATCCGCAGATCATTGCGATCGTGCTCGCCTATCTGGACGCCGATCAGGCCGCCGAGATTCTGACCAACCTTCCCGTGACCGTGCGCTCGGACGTCATCGTGCGCATCGCGACGCTCGATGGCGTGCAGCCCTCTGCGCTCTCGGAGCTCGATGACATCATGGAAAAGCAGTTTTCCGGCAAGTCCGGGGCCATGACCTCGGTCCTGGGAGGCGCCAAGGCCGCAGCGAACATCGTCAATTTCCTCGAGCCCAGCGCCGAGAGCGCCATCATGGAGCAGATCACCAAGACCGACGAGGCGCTGAGCCAGCGCATCCAGGATCTGATCTTCGTGTTCGACAACCTCCTCGAGCTCGAAGACCGCAGCATGCAGGAATTGTTGCGCCAGGTGCCCGGCGACAAGCTCATGCTGGCGCTGAAGGGCTCCGAGGACGCCCTGAAGGAGAAGATCTTCAAGAACATGTCGCAGCGCGCCGCGGAAATGCTCAAGGACGATCTCGAGGCCAAAGGACCGGTGCGCATCTCCGAAGTCGAAGCGGCGCAGAAGGAGATTCTCTCCACCGCCCGGAAACTTGCGGAGGCGGGTACGATCCAGCTCGGCGGCAAGGGTGAAGAATATGTCTGATCCCCGCCGCGCCGCGGCCGCCGGGTTGTCGGTCGAGCGTTGGTCGATGCCCGAGATGGAAGGGCCCGTCGTGGGCAGTCCGCGGGACGCCCGACGCCCCGACTCGGCTCGCACCGCGCGCGAGGAAGCGGAGGCGCGCGGTCACGAGGCAGGCTTGGCCAAGGCGCAGCAGGAAACGCAGGTGCGCCTCGCAGAGCTCGAAGCGCGCGTGCAACAGTTGGATTCGGTACTGCAGTTTCTCAGCCGCCCCCTGCTCGATCTCGACGCACAGGTCGAGAGCGAGCTGACCCAGCTCGCGTTGGCAGTCGGCAAGCAACTGGCACGCCGTGAGCTCAGGATCGACCCCGCGCAGGTGATCGCCATCATCCGCGAGTCCCTGGGGCAACTTCCGGCGGCGGCGCGTGATGTGCGGGTCCATCTGCATCCCGAGGACGCTGCGACTATCCGCGAGAAGCTCGCTGCGCCGACAAGCGAGCGCGCCTGGATCATCGTAGAGGATCCCACTCTTTCCCGCGGCGGATGCTTGGTGCGCAGTGACGTCTCCCAGATCGATGCGCGGCTCGAGAGCCGCGTCCATGCGGTTATGACGAGTGCGCTGGGCGAGGAACGTGTCGGTGAACGGCAGCCGGCCGCAGGCGATCGCGCACCGGGACAAGACCCGTGAACTCTTCCGCCCGCGCCGGCATCTGGAGCGAGCGAATCGAGCGCCGCCGGCGACGCGTTCAGGCCACGCCGCCGCCCGCAGTCGAGGGCTCTCTCACCCGCATGATCGGACTGACCCTCGAAGCGGTCGGCTGTCAGGCCTCGATTGGCGACTGCTGCGATGTGATCGCCGGAGACGGCTCGCGCGTCGAATCCGAAGTCGTCGGATTTTCGGGCGATCGGTTGTATCTGATGCCGACGAGCGACGCGCACGGCCTCGGCCCCAACGCGCGCGTCGTCCCGCGCCAGCGCGCCGGCTCGGTCCGCGTCGGTCCGCAACTGCTCGGCCGCATCGTCGACGGTGCCGCCCTGCCGCTCGACGGTCTCGGTCCATTGGATTGCGACACGATCGTGCGGCTCACCGGCAAGCCCATCAACCCGCTGCAACGCCAGCCCATCTCGGAACCGCTCGACGTCGGCATTCGAGCGATCAACTCGCTGTTGACGATCGGACGCGGGCAGCGCGTCGGGCTGTTCTCCGGAAGCGGCGTCGGCAAGAGCGTCCTGCTGGGGATGATGGCGCGCTACACGAGCGCTGACGTGATCGTCGTCGGACTGATCGGCGAGCGCGGCCGTGAAGTGAAGGAGTTCGTCGAGCGCATTCTCGGACCGAAGGACCGGCGCCGCGCCGTCGTGGTAGCTACGCCTGCCGACCATCCTCCCTTGATGCGTCTGCACGGAGCATGGCTCGCGACGGCGGTCGCAGAGTATTTCCGCGATCAGGGATTGAGCGTGCTGCTGCTGATGGATTCGCTCACGCGCTTTGCACAGGCGCAGCGCGAGATCGGCCTTGCCATCGGTGAAGCCCCGGCAACCAAGGGCTACCCGCCGTCGGTGTTCGCGCGGCTACCGCAATTGGTCGAGCGCGCCGGCAATGGTGCCGAAGGCTCGGGATCGATCACGGCTTTCTACACGGTCCTCACGGAAGGGGACGATCAGAACGATCCGATCGCGGATGCCGCGCGGGCCATTCTGGACGGACATATCGTCCTGTCGCGGCGTATCGCAGAGAGCGGGCACTACCCCGCCATCGACGTCGAAGCCTCCGTCAGCCGCGCGATGCACGAGATCGCAACCCCCGCCCAGATCCAGATCGCCCGGCAGTTCCGGCAAACGCTCTCCACGTACCAGCAGAACCGCGACCTCATCTCCATTGGCGCCTACCAGCGCGGCAGCGACGCCCGGATCGACACCGCTGTCGCTCTCTGGCCACGGATGCAGAGATTCCTGCAGCAGGACCTGGGCGAACGTGCCGATTTTGCGGCAAGCCTCACAGCCCTGAAGACGACACTGGCCGAGAGTGAGACCACCCAGCAGGGCACGGCTGCGGAATGATGCTCACGCGTAACGCCAAGCCGCCGACCGGGCGAGTGTCGTGCGCAGCGCGCAGCCGCTCACGGAGCCTGCGCAGACCCGAGCACCCCGCACACACAGGCAGGAACCGCAATCGATGAAACGGGCGCAAAGGATGGTGATGGTGCAGAAGGTCGTCGATGACCTCGAGCGACGTCGCGCGGAGGCACTTGCCCTGAGCGAGCGGCGCGTCACCGACAGCGAAGCGAAGCTCGCGGAGCTGGAAGCCTACCAGGCAGGTTATGTGAGCGACTTCAACGCTCGCGCCGGAACCGGGATGAATGCAATCAGCGCCCGCGATTACCAGGTATTTCTCGCCCGCCTCGGCGAGGCGCTGCGCCAGCAGACCCAGACTGTGGTACGCGCCAAGGCGCAGCGGGATGCCGAGCGGCAGAGCTGGCAGGGCGCAGCGCAGCGTGCGGATGCGGTCGGACACATGGTGAAGGTCTGGAACTCCGAAGACCGCAAGGAGCTCGACCGGCACGAGCAGAAGGAATCCGACGAATTCTCGCAGCGCCCCTGGGCGCACAGGATGCATCCGCGTGGCGCTTAAATCCGTCTCCTCCGCCTCCTCTTCAGCCGCCGCTGGGACTGCGGGCGGCTCCGGCGCAGCAGCAGGCGCGTCGGGTGCATCCGTGGCCCCCGGCATCGCAGGCCTGTTGGGTGCGACCGGTACAGCCTCCACAGGAGCACCTGGTCCAGGCGGCGCCGGCGCGGCTGGCCAACCAGGCGCACCACCCGCAGGCAGTGGTGGCTTCAATTTTCTGCAAATGCTGGCGCAGACTTCGGCGAGCGGCGCGACCGCGCAGACAGACGTCAAGTCGGCGGTCCCCGCGGCCGCGAAGCCGGCCGGCGAGGATGAGACGAATTCAGACCCTGCCCAGCTGGATCCGGTCGCGCTGGCCCTGGCGATGGTGGCGCAGTCGATGGCGGCATCTTCGCAGCCGCACGGCACCCTGCCAGCGGCCAAGACCCCTGGATCGGCGGGCTCCTCGGACGGAAGCGGCGCGGCCGCGAACGCCGTCGGTGCAACAGGCTCAGTTGCCGGGACGACGGACAGTTCCGCGGCCTCCGCCTCGTCCGGATTGTCGATGCAGAACCTGGTCTCGCTCCTGACACAGGCCGACTCGGACTCCGAGCCTGCGCCTCGCAGTGACGGGGCCCCTTCAGATACCGTCTCGGCAGCCTCGGCCAGCGCGCCTTCCGTGGACGGCAGCCCTACGGGCGCTTCGTCCGTCAATCCACATCTGAGCGCTGGATCACACTTCGCGCTCCAGCACGCCTCCAACGATGCGCGCACGGTCGATGTGAAGTCGCCGGTGGGTACTGCCGCGTGGGCGGACGAGCTCGGCGGCAAGATTACCTGGATGGCCCATCAGGGAATCGACTCCGCTTCCCTGCATCTGTCGCCGGAGCATCTCGGACCGGTCGAGGTACGCATCTCGGTCCAGGACGGCGCCACGAGCGTCATGTTCGGCGCCGCGCACGCCGACACGCGATCCGCTATCGAGCAGGCGCTTCCGCGGCTGCGGCAGATGTTCGCCACTCAGGGCCTCACTCTGGCCGATGCGGGCGTCTCGCGCGAGCCGCCGAAGCAACAGTCGAAGCCGCCGCAGGTCGCGGCAATATCTGCTGTATCCGGCGTGTCCGATGACGCACTGTCCGCCTCATCCGCATTGCGCGTCCGGTTGGGTCTGCTGGATACCTACGCGTAGTTGCGCCGCTCCACGAGGCTCGCCTCGTTCGCCATTCGCGCCTCGTTCGCCATTCGCGCCTCGTTCGCCATTCGCGCCTCGTTCGCCATTCGCGCCTCGCTCGCCATTCGCGCCTCGCTCGCCATTCGCGCCTGGCTGGACCGCGCCTTTTTCGTGCCTGTTCGACCTCCAGCCCCGAGCCGCCAATAAACCGTCGCAGCGCTCCTCCTGAGATGCGTTTCACACTCCGCGCGAAGCCACGAATCCGTTCATAAACAGCAAGTTGACCGCACCGCAACGCGCATGGCATGTCCGTTGCACCCGCTCCTCGAGCGTATTCCTTTTGGAGCT
>FTEN01000098.1_pt1 | contig 25881 bp, 24 predicted proteins | sample 1640221 | NCBI WGS metagenome assembly FTEN01 (sample SAMEA3914816, study PRJEB12502) | metagenome | biome: forest; material: soil | place: USA | collected 2011-09-16 | depth 0.3 m | reverse complement strand
TGACCGCGCTCGGCCTGCTACCCCTCGCGGCGGCCAGCGGCGAAGCGGGGCGCGAAGTGCAGGGCCCGATGGCGCAGGTCATTCTGGGAGGTCTCGTGACCTCGACGTTGATGAACCTTCTCGTGCTGCCCGTGCTCATCTGGCGCTTCGGGCCCTTGGGAGCCTCGCGCACGGCGCTGCATCCGCAGGCGGAAGTTCGATAATCGACGGTGCGGCGGTTGACGGACCGCGACTCGAAACTTCACCATCGGCTCGTGAAGACCTCGCTGATTCTCGTTCCGGGGCTATTGTGCGATGACGCCGTTTGGACCCACCAGGTGGGCGCGCTGGGCGATCTCGCAGACATCCGCATCGCAGAGCACGGAGAGCACGACTCGCTCGGAGCGATGGCGGAGTCGATCATCGAGAAAGCGCCGCCGAGCTTCGCGCTAGCGGGCCACTCGATGGGCGGCCGCGTCGCGCTCGAGGTGCTGCGGCGTGCGCCCGAGCGGATCGAGAGACTGGCGCTCATGGATACCGGCTATCAGCCTCTGGCGGAGGGTGAGGCGGGCGCGCGCGAGACCGCGGGCAGGATGAGCATGGTCGCAAAGGCCCGTGAGCACGGAATGCGCGCCATGGGAATTGCGTGGATACAGGGAATGGTGCACTCGCGCCGGCTCTCGGACAGCCGGCTGGTCGGAACGATATTGGACATGATCGAGCGGCGCTCTCCCGAGCACTACGCCGCTCAGACCCGCGCACTGCTCTCCAGGCCCGACGCCACACCGCTGCTGGCGGGGATTGCCTGCCCGACACTGGTATTGTGCGGCCTCGAGGACAGCTGGTCGCCGATCGAGCGGCATCGCAGGCTGGCGTCGCTGATCCCGCACAGCAGTCTCGCGGTCATCCCGGATTGCGGCCATATGTCGACACTGGAGCAACCCGAGGCGGTCAGCGCGGCACTGCGCGGCTGGTTGTCATGAATCACGCGCGGCAGTCAGACGAGGCCACCATGCGGTTACAGGGCATTGCGATCATCGGTTTCGGCGAGGCGGGATCCATCCTTGGCGCGGAGCTCGCCGCGAGCGGATTGGCAGTCTCGGCTTACGACATTCTCTTCGACGCGCCTGCGACGCGCGACGCGGCGCGCAAGCGAGCTCAGACGCTCAACGTTCGCCCGGCGGACACTGCGGGCGATGCCATCGCCGGCGCGGACCTCGTCATTTCCGCGGTAACGGCCAGCTCATCGGGCGCCGTTGCGGTGGAGGCGGCAAGGTCCATGCGCGCCGGCCAGATCTTCCTCGACATCAACTCCGTTTCGCCCGCGAGCAAGCGCTCGAACGCTGCGGTCGTCGAATCCTCGGGCGCGGACTACGTGGAGGCGGCGGTGATGGCCCCGGTACCTCCACAGAGGCTCAAGGTTCCGATGCTGTTGGGCGGTCGACGCGCCGAGCCGCTCGCGCAGGCACTGCGCGAGCTGGGAATGAACGCCTCCGCGATCGCGGACCGTATCGGCGTGGCCTCCGCCGTGAAGATGTGCCGGAGCGTCATGGTCAAGGGGATCGAAGCGCTGGCAGTCGAGTGTATGCTCGCTGCGCGCCGCTTCGGCGCCGAAAAGGAAGTGCTGGCTTCGCTGCATGGCACGTACCCTGGCATGGGGTGGCTCGATGCGCTCCCGGACTATCTCGTGAGCCGTGTAGCGGAGCACGGGCGCCGGCGGGCGGCGGAGATGCGCGAGGTGGCAGCCACGCTCGAGGACGTCGACCTCGAGCCGCTGATGGCGCTCGCGATTGCGGCACGTCAGGATTGGCTGATTGACGCAATGGCGGCGAAGGGCATTGCCTACCCGCGCGACCGGTCCTTTTCCTGGCGAGCGCTCGCAGATGCGCTGTAGAGAACGAAAATGAGCAAATATCAGGCAAAACTCAATCTCGAGCAGATCGTGGCGCTCGACATCCACACGCACGCGAGCATCTCCACGCGCGCGCCACGCGATCCGTGCTCGATCATTTTCGACGAGGCGATGTCGAAATACTTCAAGTCGGCCGTGCCGCCGACGATTCCAGAGGTCGCACAGTACTACCGCGAGCGCAAGCTCGCCGCGGTCATCTTTCCGGTCGACAGCGAGGCGGAGATGGGGCACTGGCGCATCGCCAACGAGGAGGTCGCCGAGGTGGCAGCGGAGCACGCCGATGCGCTCATTCCCTTTGCCAGCATCGATCCGGCCAAGGGCAAGATGGGCGCCCGCGAGGCGCGCCGGCTCGTGCAGGACTACGGCGTGCGCGGCTTCAAGTTTCATCCCTCGATGCAGGGGTTCTACCCAAACGACCGCAAGGCGTACGTACTGTACGAGGCCATCCAGGAGGCGGGCGTTCCATCCCTGTTCCATACGGGGCAGACCGGAGCGGGCGCGGGAGCGCGCGGCGGAATGGGTGTGCGGCTGAAGTTCTCCAACCCCCTGTACCTGGATGACGTCGCCGTGGATTTTCCCGACATGCCCATCATTCTTGCGCATCCTTCCTTTCCGTGGCAGGACGAGGCCCTGGCGGTGGCCACGCACAAGCCCAACGTCTACATCGACCTGTCGGGCTGGTCGCCGAAGTACTTTCCGGCCAACCTCGTGCAGTATGCCAACACGCTGCTCAAGGACCGGGTGCTGTTCGGCTCGGACTACCCGGCGATCACGCCGGATCGCTGGCTGTCCGACTTCGAGAAGCTGCCGATCAAGCCGGAAGTGCGGCCGAAGATCCTCAAGGACAACGCGGTGAAGCTGCTGAAGCTGGCCTGAAGTCATGCGCTCCGTGACCATGATTCCCACAGAGATGACTGCAATCGCGATCCGCGAGCCGGGGCCGCCCGCTGTGCTGCAGCCAGTGCGCCGAGCAGTTCCCGAAGTGGGGCCCGGCGAGGTGTTGATCCGCGTGGCGGCTGCGGGAGTGAATCGTCCGGATGTTCTGCAGCGCAAGGGACTCTATCCGCCGCCCCCCGGGGCGTCGGACATTCCAGGCCTGGAAGTCGCCGGTGAAGTCGTGAGCGTCGGGGCGAACGTGCAGGAGCCGACCCTCGGCTCACAGGTGTGCGCTCTGGTCACTGGTGGCGGCTACGCGGAGTTCGTTGCGGCGCCCGCGGTGCAGTGCCTGCCCGTGCCCCCGACTCTCTCAGTCGAGGAGGCGGCGGCGCTCCCGGAGACTTTCTTCACCGTGTATTTGAATGTCTTCCAGAGAGTGGGCCTGAAACCTGCAGAGACCCTGCTGGTCCACGGCGGCTCGAGCGGTATCGGGACCACCGCCATTCAGCTCGCCAAGGCGCTGGGCGCACACGTGCTCGCGACGGCCGGGAGTGAGGCGAAGTGTGCAGCCTGTCTTGCATTGGGGGCGCAGCGCGCCATCAACTACAAGGAGGAGGATTTCGTCGCGGCCACGCTGGCGGCCACTGAGGGCAGGGGAGCCGATGTCATCCTGGACATGGTGGGCGGCGATTACGTGCCGAGAAACATCGCTGCCGCCGCAGTGGAAGGCCGGATCGCGCTGATCGCGCATCAGGGCGGAGCGCGGGCGGAGATCGATCTGCGCGCAATCATGCTCAAGCGCCTGACGCTGAGCGGCTCCACGCTGCGGGCGCAGCCCGTCCAGAACAAAGCACGCGTGGCCGCTGCTCTGCGGGCGAACGTGTGGCCGCTGTTCGCCACAAAGGGGCTGCGGCCCCTGATTCATGCACGCTTCCCCCTCACTCAGGCGGCACGCGCGCACGAGCTCATGGAATCGGGCGCGCACATCGGAAAGATCATTCTCATCGCGCGAATCCTCGCGGACGTGACGCAGCCGTCATAAAAAATCCGCGCGCGCGGCGCGATTTCACGTAATCTTCGCGCCTGTGTGTTTGGGAGAGTCAGCGGCACGGCCATGAGCGATCTGTTTCCCTACGGTGTCTTCGAGCTGTCCTTCTGGGGTTACGTGGCCGTCACATTCATGACCATCCAGGTCATGTTTCTCGGGGTTACCCTGTACCTGCACCGCGATCAGGCGCACGGCGGCCTGATTCTCCATCCCGTCCTGCGGCACTTCTTCCGCTTCTGGCTGTGGTTCAGCTCGGGCGCCGTCACGAAGGAGTGGGTTGCGGTGCATCGCCGGCATCACGCGTTTTCCGACGTGCACGGGGATCCGCACAGTCCGGTCATATTCGGGCTGCAGCGCGTCGTGCTCGAGGGTTACGAGCTGTACATCGAAGCTGCGCGCGATCCGCAGATTCTCGAGAACTACGGCCGCGGCACTCCCGATGACTGGATGGAGAGACACGTTTACAGCCGCCACCCCAATCTGGGCGTGGTGTTGTTTTCGGTGACCGCGCTCGTCCTGTTCGGCGTGCCCGCCATCGTGATGGTTGCCGTTCATCTGGCGGCGCAGCCCTTCTTCGCGGGCGGTGTCGTGAACGGGCTCGGCCACGCTGTCGGCTATCGCAGCTACGAGATGCCGAGCACCGCGACCAACCTGCTCCCCTGGGGACTGCTCCTGGGCGGCGAGGAGCTGCACAACAATCACCACGCCTTTCCCCGCTCGGCGCGTTTCGCGGTACAGCGCTGGGAGATCGACATCGGCTGGCTGTTCGTTTGCCTGTTCCGCTCGCTCGGCCTGGCAAGAGTGCGCTGGGTGGCGCCGCGGGTGCGGGTCGAAGCGCAGCGACACCAGTTGGATGCGGACACGGTCCAGGCGCTGTTTACGAACCGAATGCACGTCCTGCGTGATTACGCTCGCCGCGTGGTGCTGCCCGTGTGCAGGGATCTCGCTCGCGGGGAGCCACACGGCTCCGTGCCCCCGATCACGGCAAAGCTTCTGATCCGCCACCCCGCGCTGCTGGCCGATGAGGCGCGCAGGGCGCTGGGGGATCTTTTGTCGCGCTACGAGGCTCTGCGGCACGTCGTTGAATTCCGCGAAAGTCTGCAGCAGATGTGGAACGAAGCCGCAGGAAGTCACTCGGTAACGCAGCTGCGCGAATGGTGCAGCCGCGCGGAAGCCACCGGAATTCGCTCGCTGACGGAATTCGCGCGCGCGATTCCAACCTACGCCCGCAGCTCCGCGCGAGCCTAGAAGCGGGCGCCCGGCCCCCGATCGGTCCGTCCTGAGCCCTCGATCGCCTCACTTGATGGGGATCGCCGTGCTGCGGGTGACCGTCCGCATGGCAAAGCTCGACTGAACCCGCGCGACGCTCGGCAGCCGGGTCAAATGCTGGCTGTGCACCCGCTCGAAATCGACCAGATCGGCAACGATCAGCCGCAGGAAGTAGTCGTGTTCGCCCGTCATGAGATAGCACTCCATGACCTCCGGGATCTTGCGCACCTCGCTCTCGAAGGCCTCGAGACCCGACTGATGCTGGCGGTCGAGGGTGATGTTCACGAACACGTTCACCGGATAGCCGGCCTTCTGCTGGTCGACCAGAGCTGTATAGCCCTGGATCAGCCCGGATTCCTCCAGCGCCCGTACCCGCCGCAGACACGCTGATTCCGACAGGCTCACCTTCTCGGCCAGGCGCGCGTTGGTGATGCGGGCGTCCTCCTGCAGGAGGGTGACGATGGCGCGATCATAGCGATCCAGTTCCATAAGCGCATGAATCCGTCTAGTTTTGATAGATATGAGACAGATACTGCCATAGATAGGGGGTTTCGGGCCAGCATTTCGCAAGCCGATGCCGCCGCCGCGGCTCTAAGCTTTCAAAGCCTCGCCACCTGTTTAGGAGTCGAACGATGCGCATCGGTGTCCCGAAGGAAATCAAGGTTCACGAATACCGCGTTGGCCTCGTGCCGGCCGGGGTCCGGGAGCTGGTTGCGGCCGGCCACAAAGTGGTCGTGGAATCGGGTGCCGGCGCCGGAATCGGCATGGATGACGAGGCGTACCGGGCGGCCGGTGCCACCATCGCTGCGACCGCCGCCGAGGTCTTCTCGCAGGTGGAGCTCATCGTGAAGGTCAAAGAGCCGCAGCCGGCTGAGTGTCAATTGCTGCGTCCCAGCCACACGCTGTTCACCTACCTGCATCTGGCCGCCGATCCCGTGCAGGCGAATGGCCTGCTCAGGTCCGGGGCCACGGCGATCGCATACGAGACCGTAACGGCCAGGAACGGCTCGCTGCCCTTGCTGACGCCGATGAGCGAGGTCGCAGGCCGCATGTCCATCCAGGTGGGCGCGGCGTCCCTGCAGAAGGCCAGTGGCGGCTCCGGAGTGCTGCTCGGCGGCGTTCCCGGAGTGCCCCCTGCCAAGGTGGTGATCCTTGGCGGCGGCGTCGCGGGCACGCACGCAGCCGAGATCGCGGTCGGAATGCGGGCCGACGTAACGGTCGTGGATCGTTCAGTCGATCGCCTGCGCGAGCTGTCTTCGACGTTTGGCCCTTCTTTGCGGACCGCCTACTCCACGAGCGAGACCATCGAGCGGCTCGTCCAGGATGCGGATCTGGTGATCGGCGCGGTGCTGATTGCCGGCGCCGCCGCTCCGAAGCTCGTGACGCGGGGGATGCTGAAAACCATGCAGCCGGGCTCCGTGGTCGTGGATATCGCGATCGACCAGGGTGGCTGCTTCGAGACCAGCCGTCCCACGACCCACGCCGCCCCCACGTTCGTCGTGGACGGAATCGTTCATTACTGCGTGGCCAACATGCCGGGCGCCGTGCCGCGCACCTCCACGTTTGCGCTGACGAATGCGACCCTGCCGTACGTGCGGGCGATTGCCGACCTGGGATGGCAGGCCGCTTTCAAGCGCGACCCGGGGTTGGCGGCTGGCCTGAACGTGCACGGGGGCACGCTCACGCACGAGGCGGTTGCGCAATCGCTCGGAATCCCGCAGCGACCCGCGCTGGCGGCTGTCCGATAATCGCGCACCACTGAGGCAACGGCTTCCGTAGAGGCACCACCCTGCAGCGTCTCTCTAACGAGAGAGTGGATCGACACGCCTGCGTACCGCTACGCTAGTGCGTTCGCATCGTCGTCGATGCGCCTGACCATCCACTGTCTTTCAAGGAGGCTCGAATGAAGATCGCCCTACCGGCATCCGTGCTGGCATTCCTCGCTGGCACCGCAATGGCCGCGCCGGTCACCTATCAGATCGATCCCGGTCACACCTATCCGAGCTTCGAGGCCGATCACATGGGCGGGCTGTCCGTCTGGCGCGGCAAGTTCGACACCAGCTCGGGCACCATCGTGTTCGACAAGGACAAGGGCTCCGGGACTGTTGAGATCACCATCGACACCACGTCGATCGATTTCGGTCATGCGAAGTTGAACGAGCATGCGAAGACGCCGGACATGTTCGATGTGGCCAAGTACCCGACCGCCACGTACAAGGGCACGCTCGAGGGCTTCAAGAATGGCGCCCCCACCGAGGTGAAGGGCGAGCTCACTCTGCACGGCGTCACCAAGCCGGTCACTCTCAAGATCAACAAGTTTCTCTGCAAGCCCAACCCGATGACGAAGAAGGAAGTCTGCGGCGCGGATGCGTCCGCGACCTTCAACCGCGGCGATTTCGGCATCAAGTACGGCGACAACTTCGGCTTCAATCTCGATACGAAGCTCGCGATTCAGGTGGAAGCGGTCCGCCAGGACTGACAGCCGCGCGCGCTGCGACTGAGCCAGCGGGACCTCGCGCGAGTGGGGTCCCGCCGTGGCGCTAATTGCATATGTACATTGCCAGGAAGTCTTGAGGCCGCCGGGCGTCCGGGGGCCTCGCCGCGGGTCCATTGTGTAGACTGCGTGGTTTAGAGACTTCACGATGTCAGACCCGCTGGATCCAGACTCCCGGCTCCTGGAAGCCATGATCGCCGCCGCCCTCGAGGCTGGGCGCGCGGTGCACGACATCTACCGTTCGGGATTCGTCGTCACCCACAAGGCGGATGCGACGCCGGTCACCGCGGCCGACCATGCGGCGGAGGCGATCATCCTGGCGCGCTTGAGACAGGCGGCTGCGGACATTCCTGTCGTAGCGGAGGAAGAGGTCGCTGCCGGACGGATTCCCGCTGTCGGGCGCGAGTTCTTCCTCGTCGATCCGCTCGATGGGACCAAGGAATTCGTGCAGAAGCGCGGTGACTTCACTGTCAACATCGCGTTGACCCGCGACGGGGCCCCTGTCCTGGGGGTCGTGTACGCGCCCGCCAACTCGCAGCTCTTCGCAGGCAACGTCGCGGCGCGGAGCGCATTCCGCAGCGATCAGAAAGCCACGGACTCTGCGCTCGCTGCGCGCCTGCCGATCAAGGTTCGAGCCGTGCCGCAACGTGGGCTGACCGCCGTGGCCTCACGGTCGCATGCCACTGCGGAAACCGACGCCTATCTGGCCAACTATGCGATCGCAGATCGGATCCCGGTCGGCTCCTCGCTGAAGTTCTGTCTGCTCGCCGCCGGGGAGGCGGATCTGTATCCGCGCCTCGGTCCCACCATGGAATGGGATACCGCCGCTGGACACGCGGTTCTCGTCGCAGCCGGGGGCACAGTCTGGGCTCCAGGCGCAACGCCGTTGAGTTACGGGAAGCCGGGCTTTCGCAACCCATCGTTCGTCGCGGGTGGCTCGCTCACTCCGTTGCCGCTGGTTGCCTGAAGAGACACTCGTCCATGACCGCAACTGTTGCATCCCGCGCCCTGTCCACGCATCTCAAGCGCCTCGAAGCGGAGTCCATCGGCATCATCCGCGAGGTTGCAGCCGAGTTCCGCAATCCCGTGATGCTGTACTCGATCGGCAAGGACTCGGGGGTGATGCTGCACCTGGCGATGAAGGCCTTCTATCCGTCCAAGCCGCCGTTTCCGCTGCTGCACGTCGACACGCTGTGGAAGTTTCGCGACATGATCCGTCATCGCGACCGGGTGGCGGAGACCTACGGCGTGCGACTTCTCGTCTACACGAATCCCGAGGGCGTTGCGCGCGGCATCAATCCGATCGCGTCCGGCTCGCAACTGCACACCCAGGTGATGAAGACCGATGCCTTGAAGCAGGCGCTGGACAAATGGGGATTCGACGCCGCCTTCGGCGGCGCACGTCGCGATGAGGAGAAGAGCAGGGCCAAGGAGCGCATCTTCTCATTCCGTTCCGCCGGCCACGTCTGGGATCCTCGCAACCAACGGCCGGAGCTGTGGAATCTCTACAACACGCGCATTGCCAAGGGGGAGACCATCCGCGTCTTCCCGCTGTCGAACTGGACGGAGCTCGACATCTGGCAGTACACGCGCGCGCAGAACATTCCCGTGGTGCCGCTGTACTTCGCCGCCCCGCGGCCCGTGGTGAAGCGCGATGGCCTGCTGATCATGCGTGACGACGACCGCATGCCGTTGCTGCCGGGGGAGCTCGAAGAGACGCGCACGGTGCGATTCCGTTCGCTCGGCTGCTACCCGCTGTCGGCGGCGATCGAGAGCACGGCGGCGACTCTCGACGACATCGTCGATGAGATGCTCGCGGCGCGCACGTCGGAGCGCTCGGGCAGGCTCATCGATTCCGACGAGGCAGCGTCGATGGAGAAGAAGAAGCGCGAGGGATACTTCTGATGATCGGCTACGCGCCCCAGCACGTCACGGTGAGCTCAGGAGGAGCGGATGGGCCCACGAAGTCGCTGCTGCGCTTCCTCACGTGCGGCTCCGTGGATGACGGCAAGTCCACGCTCATCGGACGCCTGCTCTACGATACGAAACTCATTCTCGAGGATCAGCTCATCGCCCTGCAGCGAGACAGCCGCAAGCACGGCACGACGGGCGAGGATATCGATTTCGCACTGCTCGTCGATGGCCTCGAGGCCGAACGGGAACAGGGCATCACCATCGATGTCGCTTACCGCTTCTTCACCACTCCCCGCCGTGCATTCATCGTCGCCGACACACCCGGCCACGAGCAGTACACGCGGAACATGGCGACGGGTGCGTCCAATTCCGATGCGGCGGTCATTCTGATCGACGCACGCAAGGGAGTGCTGACGCAGACGCGTCGTCACAGCTACATCTGCTCCCTGCTCGGCATCCGTCACGTCGTGCTCGCCGTGAACAAGATCGACCTCGTGGATTACTCCGGCGAGCGGTTCCATCACATCGTCGCCGATTACCTCGCTTTCGCCCAGGCGCTCGAGTTCGCCTCCATCACCCCGATTCCCCTGTCGGCGCGCTTCGGTGACAACGTGACGCGCCGCTCCGAGCGCATGCGCTGGTTCGACGGGCCGACACTGCTCGAGCAGCTGGAGGGCCTGAGCATCGAGGAGGACCGCGAGCACAAGCCGTTCCGCTTTCCGGTGCAGTGGGTCAACCGGCCGAACCTCGACTTCCGCGGATTCTCCGGGACGGTGGCCTCCGGCACCGTTCGCCCGGGCGACCGCCTGGTCGTGGCGGCTTCCGGCAAGGAGGCGACCCTCAAGCGGATCGTCACTGCAGACGGCGACGCGCCGCTGGCCCGCGCGGGTGACGCAGTGACGCTCACGCTCTCTGACGAGATAGACGTGGCACGAGGCGATGTCCTGGCGAGCGCCGATGGCCGTCCGGAGGTCGTCGATCAGTTTGCGGCGCACGTGCTGTGGATGGCCGAGGACGCGATGCTTCCCGGCCGCTCATACCTCATGCGCATCGGTACGAAGTACGTTCCGGCCAGGGTTACGGCGCTGAAGCACAAGGTCGACGTCAACACGCTGGAGCACATCGCCGCCAGGACTCTCGCGTTGAACGAGATCGGCTTGTGCAATCTGTCCACCTCTTCGCCGGTGGCATTGGATCCCTACGCCGAGAACCGCGCGACTGGCGCATTCATCCTGATCGATCGCTTCACGAACGCCACGGCGGGCGCGGGCATGATCACTTTCGGACTGCGCAGGGCAACGAACATTCACCGCCAGAGCCTGTTGGTGGACAAGGCCTCGCGCGTCGGGATGAACGGTCACCGCGCCGCCATCCTTTGGTTCACGGGGTTGTCAGGCTCGGGCAAGAGCACGATCGCGAACATCGTCGAGCGCGAGCTGCACGCGCTGGGCGTGCACACCTACATGCTCGACGGTGACAACGTGCGCCACGGGTTGAACCGCGACCTCGGATTCACCGATGCCGATCGGGTCGAGAACATTCGTCGGGTCGGGGAAGTGGCGAAGCTGTTCGTCGATGCGGGGACCGTGGTGCTGTGCTCCTTCATCTCGCCATTCCGTGCCGAGCGCCGGATGGTGCGCGAGCTTGTGGATGCCGATGAGTTCATCGAGGTCTTCGTCGACACACCGCTCGAGGAGTGCAAGCGCCGCGATCCGAAGGGTCTGTACGCACGTGCCGCCGAGGGCAAGATCAAGAACTTCACCGGCATCGATTCGCCGTACGAGCGGCCGGAAAACCCGGAGATCGTCGTCAACACCCACCTGGCTTCCGCGGACGAGGCTGCGCGGCGGGTGCTTTCGGCGTTGCGCGACCGACATCTCGTCAGCGAGGAGTTTCCGCTGTCGGGGTTGTAGGGCCTGGGCCTACGATCGGGTCATGGCCGCGACGCAGTCGGCGATGGCGAGGGATGCCGTGAGTCCTGGAGACTCGATGCCGAACAGATTCACCACGCCGCGTACGCCGTGCGCTCGAGCCCCGTCGATGCGGAAGTCGGCCGCAGGCTCGGTGGGCCCGGAGATCTTCGGGCGAATGCCGGCATAAGCGGGTTGCAGGAAGCCGTCCGCGAGGCCCGGCCAATAGGACCGTATGGCCGCATAGAACTTCGCTGCGCGGCCGGGATCCACGCTGTACTCGCAATCGTCGACCCACTGCACGTCCGGTCCGAAGCGGGCCCGGCCCGCGAGATCCAGCGTGAGATGGACGCCGAGTCCACCGGGTTCCGGTATCGGATACACGAGCCGGGAAAAAGGTGTTCGCCCGGCCAGCGTGAAATAGTGACCCTTCGCGAAGTAGGCCCGCGGGACGTGCTGTGTCGGAAATCCCTCGATCAGGGAGGCAACGTGGGGCGCGTGGATTCCCGCACTGTTGATGACAGTGCGCGCGCGGAAGATCGACTCGTCACCGTTGACGGACACGACGACGCCATCCCCGTCCAGCCGCATCCGCGATACCCGGCTGTTACAGATCAGCGTGGCGCCGTGATTCTCAGCGTGACCCAGCAGCGCGAGCATGTAGCCGTGTGAATCGACGATTCCCGTCAGCGGGGAGTGCAGCGCACCGACGCAGCTCAGCTCCGGCTCCTGGGTCGTCGCCCGCTGCGCGCTCCAGAGTTCCAGGTCGACGCCGTTGCGGAGGGCAGACTCCCGGATCCTTTGTAACTGGGCGAGCTGAGGCTCCGACGTTGCGACGATGAGCTTGCCGCAGCGGCGGTGCTCGACCCCATTCTGCTCGCAAAAGGCGTACAGGAGCTCGCGCCCGGCGACGCAGAGTCGCGCCTTGAGCGAGCCGTGCGCGTAGTAGATGCCCGCATGGATCACTTCGCTGTTGCGCGAGCTCGTGCCGGTTCCGAAGCTTTCGGCGGCTTCCACGATCAGGACTTCGCGGCCGGCTGATGCCAGTGCGCGCGCGACCGCGAGGCCCACGGCGCCGGCTCCAATCACGACAACGTCGACATCGTCCATGGATTCGAGTTTAGACCGTTGCGATATGATGCGCGCCGGTCACGCGCTAAGGCGCGGGCCGGGAGCGCGCCCAAAGAAGGAGAGTCGAGTGGCTGTAGTGAGCTATCGCCTGGAACGCGACGTGGCCGTGCTGGAAATCGCCAACCCGCCGGTGAACGCTCTGAGCATTCAAGTGCGGGAGGGGCTGGTGGAGGGGCTGAACCGGGCCGCCACCGAGGCGTCGGTGACGGCGATTGTGATCGCGGGCGCGAACGGCCTGTTTGCCGCGGGCGCGGACATCAACGAAATCGTCTCGGGTCTGTCGCACAAGTCACCGATCATACGCGAGGTTCAGGCCCGCATGGAGGCCTCCGACAAGCCGATCGTCGCGGCCGTGCAGGGGACGGCGCTGGGGGGAGGATTCGAGCTTGCACTCGCCTGCCATTGGCGTGTCTGCGACGGGAGCGCCCAGGTCGGACTGCCCGAAGTGAAGCTCGGACTGATCCCCGGTGCGGGAGGCACGCAGCGTTTCACACGCCTCGCGGGTCCCGAGGCCGCGCTCGAGGCGATCACTTCCGGAACACACATTCCCGCCGCGCGCGCGTTGGAGCTCGGTGTCGTCGATGAGATTGCACCCGACGCCGTCGCTGCCGCGATCGAATTCGCGCGCCGCGCCGTCCGGGAGCGCAGGCCGCTGCGCCTCGTCAGTGACGCTCAGGAGCGGATTACGAATGTCGATCCGGCGTTGTTCGCCACGTTTCGCCGGAAGATGGAACCGAAAGCGCGCGGCCAGCTGGCGCCCTGGAGGATCGTCGACAGCATCGAGGCGGCGTGCACTCGGCCGAAGGACGAAGCCTTTCGGTTGGAGCGCGAAGGGTTCAACGAATGCAGGGACAGTCCGCAGCGCGCGGCCCTCGTTCACGTCTTCTTTGCGGAACGCGCCGCGCGTCGCATCCCGGACGTCCCCGCCGATGTGACGGCGCTGCCGATTCAGGCGGTGGGCGTCGTGGGCGCCGGAACGATGGGCGGCGGAATAGCGATGACCTTTGCAAACGCAGGAATCGCCGTAAGGCTTCTCGACGTGTCGCAGGAAGCGCTCGATCGCGGACTGGGCGCAATCCGCCACAACTATGCGGCGTCAGTGTCGCGGGGTAGCCTCGCTCGGGAGCGAATGGAAGAGAGACTGGGGCGCATCCAGGGCGCGACCGAGTATGCGCAGCTGTCGACCGTCGACCTGATCGTCGAGGCGGCGTTCGAGAACCTGGACGTCAAGCGCGGGATTTTCGCCAAGCTCGACGGCATAGCGGCGGCGCACGCCATTCTTGCTACCAACACCTCGACGCTGGACATCGATGCGATCGCCGCTGCCACCTCCAGACCGCAGAGTGTCGTGGGAACCCATTTCTTCAGCCCCGCGAATGTGATGAAGTTGCTCGAGATCGTGCGTGGCAGCCGCAGCTCCGCTCAGACGCTCGTCACTGCGATGACCCTGGGGAGGCGGCTGGGGAAAGTCGCGGTGCTCGCCGGCAACTGCGATGGCTTCATCGGCAACCGGATGCTGCAGTTCTACTCCGCCGAAGCGGAGTTTCTGCTGGAGGAGGGCGCTACGCCCGAACAGATCGACGCGGTGATCGAGGGGTTCGGCTTTGCAATGGGGCCGCTCGCGATGCGGGACCTGGCCGGCAACGATGTGGGGCTGGCGATTCGCAACAGCCGCATACTCCCCGAGGACGAGCGCCGCTCGCCGCTCCTGCACAGACTCGTCGCGCAGGGTCGGCTCGGGCAGAAGTCCGGCAGGGGTTTCTACCGTTACGAGGGCCGCAGGCGCAGCGCCGATCCCGAAGTGGCGACACTCATCGAGAGCGTGTCTGCGGAGCAGGGAATAGCGCGGCGCAGGATTGCGGACGAGGAGATCCTGGACCGCCTCCTGCATCCGCTGGTCAACGAGGGCGCGCGCATCGTGGAAGAAGGCATTGCCTTGCGCGCCGGCGATATCGATGTCGTGTACGTGAACGGCTACGGCTTCCCGGCATACCGGGGCGGGCCGATGTTCTGGGCCGCGAGGATCGGGCTCGACAAGGTGGTGGCGACGATGCGCCGGCTCGCGAGCACTCACGGCTCCCGCTGGCAGCCTGCGCCGCTGCTCGTACGCCTCGCCGAATCGGGCCGCAATTGGGAGAGCTGACATGACTGACCGTGTCCCTGTCCAGGCTGCACAGTCCCCGGCCGCGGCGGCGGGTGCGCTCGAGCTCGGCTCCGGTTTGACCGTCAACCGAATCGGCTTCGGCGCAATGCGCCTCACCGGGGCCGGAATCTGGGGCGCTCCCGCGGATCCCGCCACCGCGGCTCGGGTACTGCAGCGCGCCGTGGAGCTGGGAGTCGATTTTCTCGATACGGCGGATTCGTACGGTCCCAATGTCAGCGAGGAATTGATCGCGCGTGCGCTGCATCCGTATCCGCACGGGCTCGTCATCGGCACGAAGGGCGGCCTCACGCGTCCCGGGCCCGACGTCTGGAACCGCGATGCGCGGCCGAAGCATCTGCGCGCTGCCTGCGAAGGCAGTCTGCGACGGCTGAAGCTCGAGCGCATCGATCTGTACCAGCTGCACGCGCCCGATCCCGAAGTGCCGTACGAGTCGTCGGTGGGCGAGCTCGCGCGCTTGCAGGAAGAGGGCAAGATCCGGCTGGTCGGCCTGTCCAACGTGAGCGTGGCGGAGATCAAGCGGGCGCGGAAGATCACGTCCATCGTGTCCGTGCAGAACCGGTACAACATGACCGATCGAGCCTCGGACCCGGTCCTCGACTATTGTGAGGCCGAAGGCATCGCCTTCATCCCCTGGGCGCCGCTGGGCTCTTCCCGACTGGCGCGTGGTTCCGCAGCCGGAAGGACACTGAGCCGGATCGCGGCGCAGCGCGGCATCACCACCGGTCAGGCGGTGATTGCATGGCTGCTTGCGCGATCGACCGTCATGCTGCCGATTCCCGGGACCTCGTCCGTGGATCATCTCGAGGAGAACGTCGCCTCCGCCTCCGTTCGCCTCACGCCCGAGGAGTTGCGCGAGCTGGATTGAGAGGGCGCTACCGCACTTCGAGGCGCTGCAGCCGGTGCCAAGCCAGGCGCTCGGAATCCTCCGCCCGTTTCATTTCTGCGAAGGCGCTCTCGACGCGCGCAGAATCGTGCTCACGCAGGCCGGCAGAGTAGGACGCAAGGGCGCGTTCCCAGGCGATCGCAGTCGCAAACAGTGCCTCGTGCACACCCGCATCGGCCGAATCGGCGGCCGGCGCTGCCGCTGCCAGCTCGCCTTGCAGAGTACGCCATTGCGGAATGACCCATGTCTCGAGGCCGGAAGCGAAGTCCTCCTGCTCCAGCGTGCCTGTCTGGAGGGCCTCGAAAGCGGCCGCGAACTGCATCGACAGTCCTTCGAACCGCGGATCGAAGCGGTCGAATTCGCTGCGCGCGCGGAAAGTCTCTGCATCGCTCGGCCTGCGCGCGGTCATCGCACGTCCCGCAGCGTCCGGTTCGCGGTCGAGCGGCGCAGCCGCTCCGGCGTTCGAGCGGGGTTCGGTTGGCCTCGAGGCCGGCTGACGTAACGTCACGCCTACCGCGACTACGACCGCAATCGCGCCCAGGGTCGCGAGCGGCAGCCACAGAGAGCTCTGGCGTGGGCGCGTGGGTGTCGCGAAACGTGGAATCCTCGCGGCTGGCTCGTCGATTTCAACCGTGCGCGCGGTAGGCAGGAGGGCGACGATGGTGGCGGCAGCCTTCAGGCTCCCCGCCCAGAAGCGGAAGAATTGTTTGCGGGCCGTGAGCTCGCGCAGCTCGATGCGGATCGCATCCGCCTCGCGGTAGACATTGCGGATTTCGGAAGACGGAATGAATCGCCGCTCATCGCGTGCAATCCACATCAACCCGCGCCGGCGGCCGACGATCGTGACGCCGCGCTGTCCGATGCGCAGCGTTCCCGCGCCGATCCAGTGAAAACTGTTCGGCGGTTGACTGCGCGGTGCGGTCGGATCCTCGAGCGTGAACCGGACCTGGAACTCAGGCTCATCCGGAGCAACGTCAACACCCGCGGAAGCGCGGCCGTCCGGGTGTTGGGTCGTGGTGCTGCTCATCTCGTGATGCTCGGCCCGCTCGCAGTGAAGCACGCTTCGGTTTGACTCCCTTGAAGCTTCCCCGAATGGGCTCGGGGACGCAAGCCGGTGCGGGTCGAGTCTGTCCGCGAATCCACTCTTCAGACAGGCAGCCGGGTCGTGAATTTCTTGGTGGTGAGGACGAAGCTCGTGTTGACCGAGCGCACGGCCGGGATCTGCAGAATGTGGGCGGACAGGAAGCGCTCGTAGGCTTCCATGCTGGCCGCCACGATGCGCACCAGGTAGTCGTTCGGGCCACTCATGGAGTGACACTCCAACACTTCCGGACGCTCGTTCACCACATGGTCGAACTGCCGCACCGTTTCCGGGTGATGGTTCTCGAGCGACACGAGCGCGTAGGCCTGAATCGGCAGACCGATCGCAGGCCCGTCGAGCAGCGTGACGTAGCCTGAGATGAATCCCTCCTCCTCCAGTTGCCGCAGCCGCCGCCAGCAGGGTGCCGGCGACAGTCCGACCCGCTTGGCGAGCTCCTGGTTGGAGACACGGGCATCCGTCTGCAGCTCATCGAGGATGCGGCGGTCCAGACGATCGAGGATTCGCGCCAAGGGGTACCGGACCGACGAAAAGGGGTAAGAACGGCAATAATATTGCCATTGATGCCCTAAAACAAGCAATAACGGCAAGCCTATTGCGCTCAAGAGCGCATAGGCTGTGCTCATCGTCCCTCATCCGAACGCCGCCATGGCTGCACCGGCCGTTTCCCTGTCGAGCGACCGCAAAGCGATCGTTGCGGGCCGACAGCCCGACTGGAAGCGGGTTGCGTATCTGGTGCACGCCTCGCGCGCCCTCGATGACATCGAGGAGTCCAGGCTGCTCCCCGAGCGCAAGGTCCTGTACCAGTTTTCAGCGCGCGGACACGATTTTGCCCAGATCCTGCTGGGTCAGCATCTCACCGACCCGCACGACGGCGTTACCGTCTATTACCGCTCCCGCCCGCTGATGCTCGCTCTCGGGGTCGCTCTGGAAGAGGCGGCCGCCGGTCCGCTCGCACGCTCTGGCGGCTTCAGCGACGGACGGGACATCGGTGTCGTATTCAATCGGCCGGGCCGCGACGCACCCACCGTCCTGCCCGCCTGCGGCGGAGTCGGAGCGCAGTACACGCCGGCAGCCGGTTGGGCGCAGGCCATTCGGTATCGCAGCGAAGTGCTGCGGGAAGCAGGCTACGAACGCAGCATTGCGGTCGTTCTGGGGGGCGACGCTTCGGCGGCGACCAACGGTTTCTGGTCGGCGCTCACGCTGGCGACGACGCTGCGGCTGCCCATGCTTTTCTATGTCGAGGACAACGGCTTCGGGATTTCCGTGCCCGCGGAATTGCAGACCCCCGGGGGCAACATCGCGGCCAATCTGCGATCCTTCTCCGGCATCACGATCCTCGAAGGCGACGGCACCGATCCCAAGGAGGCGGCGTGGCTCACGCACGACGCCGTCGCCCTGGTGCGCGAGGCGCGGGCACCGGTGTTGTTGCGATTGACGGTGCCACGCCTGTCCGGGCATTCCGGTCAGGACACCCAGGCGTACAAGACTCCACAGATCGTCGCAGGCGAGCGCGCGCGCGATCCTCTCAACGCGCTGCATCGTTTCATGGTGCCGGCGGTGTTGAGCGAGGGCGACTGGATCCGGCTGGCCGACCAGGCCCGCAACGAGGTCACGGCGGCCGTCGAGCGCGCATTGGCCCGTCCTCTGCCGGATCCGGCACGCGTCACGAGACATGTGCTCAGCGAAACCGCCGCCGACGGCTCGCTGGAGATCCAGCAACAGGGCGGTCTGGCGCCCGATGGCCACGTATTTGCTCCGTCCAGCCCGATTGCGCATCCGGAAGCCGCCCGGATCAACATGCAGACCGCCATCCGTCGCACGCTGGATGTGGAGTTGGCTTGCAACCCGAAGCTGATCGTATTCGGTGAGGATGTCGGCCCGAAGGGCGGAGTGCACGGCGCGACGCTCGGGTTGCAGGAGAGGTATGGGGAGGGCCGGGTATTCGACACCAGCCTGTCCGAGGAGGGCATCATCGGCCGTGCCGTGGGAATGGCGGTTGCCGGCCTGCTGCCCGTTGCGGAGATCCAGTTCCGCAAGTACGCCGATCCGGCCGCCGAGCAGCTCAACGATTGCGGCACGATGCGCTGGCGCACCAACAACCGCTTCGCAGCGCCCATGGTCGTGCGCATGCCCGGTGGATTCTTCAAATGCGGCGACCCCTGGCACAGCCAGACGAACGAAGTGGCGTGGGTGCACGGCGTGGGCTGGCGCGTTGCGGTGCCTTCGAACGCGGAGGATGCCGTCGGACTGCTGCGGTCTGCCTTGCGCGGCAACGATCCGACGATTTTCTTCGAGCACCGTGCCATGCTCGATGGCGCGGGCGCGCGTCGGCCCTACCCGGGCGACGAATACGTCGTCGCGTTCGGTGTGGCACGTATTGTCAGGCACGGTAGTGAGCTCACGGTCGTCACCTGGGGTGCGATGGTCGAACGCTGCGAACAGGCCGCAGCAGTGTCGGGTGTCGACGCCGAGGTGATCGATCTGAGGACGCTGTCTCCTTGGGACCGTGACGCAGTGTTAGCGTCGGTGCGCAAGACACGCCGCTGCGTCATCGTGCACGAAGACAACATCACGGCTGGATTCGGCGCCGAGATTGCCGCACTGCTGGCAAAAGATGCATTCTTCGACCTCGATGCACCCATTGAACGCCTGGCCATGCCGGACATTCCCAGTCCGCACAGTCCCGTACTCCTCGATGCGGTGGTTCCGAATGTGGAGCGGATCGCTGCCGCCCTGCAGCAGATCGCGAGCGTGTGAGCGGTGAGTCAGGCGCTCGAAGACGGGGTAGTCGACGTTCGCGCACCAGTCGAACAGACCGAGGGCACCCGCTCGCAGGTGTTGCGCTGGCTGAAGTCCGTCGGGGACGAGGTAGCGTTGCACGAGCCCCTGATCGAGCTCGAGACGGACAAGGTCACCGTTGAGGTCGCGGCCCCAGGCTCCGGCATTCTGCGTGAGATCCTCAAGAGGGAGCAGGAGGATGTGGGGCCGGGGGAGCTGCTGGGAAGGATCACAGCGGTCGGCGGCGCTCGAGTCGCTGCTACCGCAGCGCCGCGGGAGAGCGGTCAGATCGGCAGTCCACCGAGGCTCGGCCCGGTTGCCCCCGCGGCGCGCGAATCAGGCAATGTCGAGCTCGCGCACCTGCTGAGCCCTGCCGTCCGCCGCCTGCTGGTCGAACACTCGCTCGATCCAGCAGCAATCCACGGAACGGGAAACGGGGGACGCATCACCGTGCAGGACGTGATGCAGATGATTTCCGGCGCGAGCCATGGTCCGGCACGCGCGGGCGATTCTACGGAACGCCCGGCTCCAGGCACTGACGCGCCCGCCCCGGGACGCCGTGTCCCGCACTCAGCGGTGCGAAAGAGAATCGCCGAGCACATGGTCCGCAGCCTTCTCCACACAGCGCCTCACGTGACGACTGTGTTCGAGGCGGACCTGTCAGCGGTTCTGGCGCACCGGGTGCGGCACCGCGAAGCATTCGCCAGCGAGGGCGTGCCCTTGACCCTCACCGCTTACTTCCTGCGCGCGACGGTCGATGCGATCCGGGCGGTACCGGAGGCGAACAGCCGCTGGACGGATGCCGCACTGGAGATCTTCGACGCCATCCACATCGGGGTGGCGACGGCACTGCAAGACGAGCTCGTCGTTCCCGTGCTTCGAGACGCAGGGTCGCGGGATCTGCTCGAGACGGCCCGCGGACTGAACGATCTCACGACGCGCGCGCGTCAAGGTGGGCTGACCCCTGCCGACATGAGAGGCGGCACGTTCACGATCTCGAACCATGGCGTGAGCGGCAGCCTGCTGGCGACGCCCATCGTCATCCATCAGCCGCAGTCTGCGATTCTGGGCGTGGGTAAACTCGAGAAACGCGTCGTGGCGGAAGAGGGCGTGGGCGGCGAGGATCGGTTTGTCATCCAGCCACGCTGCTACGTCACGCTGACCATCGATCATCGGGTGATGGACGGGCATCGGGCCAATCAGTTTCTGCAGACCTTCACGGGGCAGCTGGCCCGATGGACGGACTGAAGGATCGTCTAGCGAGCCGTCCGCGCGGTGAGTCGCGTGCTGCCGATGCCGCCGAACCGCTCGTAGACCGAGTCGTGTGCTGGAGGAAGCGGCCCGCCCACGGTGGCCGCCGATACGGAGAGAAACCTCTCGGCAGCGTCGAACACCCGCGCGTACAGCCGCTTCGAGAGCTCGTACGCGGTGGCTCCCACCCAACCTTCCGGCAGCAGGGCAGCAGGGAGCAACGGGTCCTGCAGGTGAATCTTGCGATACTCGTGGATCAGCAGGGTGCGGATGACCAGCGCACGTTCCGGTTCGAGCGGCCGTGACCCTCTGACTGCCGCTTCGACCGGCTCGAACGTGTCGAGGAATCGGCGGTACCGCCGGGTGAGCTCACCGAGATCCCACCCGAGCGAGGCCACCTGGCGGTCCGCGGCCAGCTGGCCGCTCGAGCTGCGCAGGATCAAGGCGTCCGCGGCGTCCTCGAGCGTCTGAATCCATTCACGGGCCTGGGCCTGTGTGCAGTTGGGGTGCGCGAACGTGCCTGGACTGATCTGCCCGAAGCCGAGCCAGCGAAGCTCGTCCCGTATGCGCTCGCGAGCGGCGCTCCTCAGGACGATCAGGGTCCATTCACCGCACCAGGATCCCGGTCCTGCGCCGTAAATCCGCCGCGTTGCGTCGGCGAATCTCTGCTCCCCACCCGGAGCCAGGCGGTACTCGCTCTGGCGTCCGTGCCGGCGGCCCACCAGCCAGCCGTCGTGGGCAAGGCGCGCCACGGATGTTCGCACCAGGCGCTCCGTGAGCCGGAACAGCGTGGCGATACGGATGAGGCTCCCAAGCGTGATGACTCCGCCGCGGGGCGCAATGGCATCTCCGAACAGCGTCACGATCAGCGATCCCCCGCGCAGAGGATGCTGACCGTGAAGGCGCCGCAGCAGGGTCTGGACCGCGGATGCGAGGGGATCGCTCATCGAGCCATCATTGTGACACAAAAAATATTGATGTTGGCGCTTTAATGTGTCACATTAATTCAGCGCAGAATCCTTGCGGCCTGCCGTGGTGGAAGCCCTATGTATACCCAGGGTCTGGACTCGTTGGGAAAGGACTGCGCGCAGCGCGAGTCGGCCGCTACGGCTGCACTGGAATCGCGCTTCCAGGCGCGCGTGGACGCGGATGAGAAGATCGAGCCCAAGGACTGGATGCCCGATGCCTATCGTCAGACGCTGATCCGCCAGATCTCGCAGCATGCGCATTCGGAAATCGTCGGCATGTTGCCGGAAGGGAACTGGATCTGCCGCGCTCCCAGCTTGCGGCGCAAAGCCGTGCTGATCGCCAAAGTGCAGGACGAGGGTGGTCACGGCATGTATCTGTACAGCGCGGCGGAGACGCTCGGCATCTCCCGGGAGCAGATGTTGCAGCAGCTGCTTGCGGGAACCGCCAAGTATTCCAGCATCTTCAACTACCCCACGCTGACGTGGGCCGACGTGGGCGCCATCGGCTGGCTCGTCGACGGTGCGGCCATCATGAATCAGATACCCATCTGCCGCTGCTCCTACGGACCCTATGCGCGCGCCATGGTCCGCATCTGCAAGGAAGAGAGTTTCCACCAGCGACAGGGTTTTGAGATCATGCTGTCGCTAGCGCGCGGCAGCTCGCAGCAGCGCGAGATGGCCCAGGACGCGTTGAATCGATGGTGGTGGCCCTCGATCATGATGTTCGGTCCGAGCGATGCGCAGTCGAAGCACACCGAGCAGTCGATGCGCTGGAAGATCAAGCGCTTCACCAATGACGAGCTGCGCCAGAAGTTCATCGACATCACCGCCCCGCAGGCGCAGTTTCTAAGGCTCGCGATCCCCGACGCGCAGCTGCAGTGGGATGCGGCCACGGAGCACTATCGATTCGGAGCGATCGACTGGAGCGAGTTTCAGTCGGTGCTGAAGGGCAATGGGCCCTGCAATCGCGAACGCCTGCAGGCGCGCCGCGATGCACACGACGAGGGCAGCTGGGTCCGCGAAGCCGCGGCCGCCCATACGCGCAAGCAACAGGAGAAGTCGGTGAGAGCCGCATGATCGGTGCGCTGCACTGATCGAAGGATCCCGGGCGTGCAGGAGAGTTCCATGTCGGAAGATTGGCCGTTGTTCGAAGTATTCATCCGCTCACGCTCGGGCCTCGAGCACAAGCATGTCGGAAGTGTGCATGCTGCCGATCAACGCATGGCGGTGGAGCATGCGCGTGACGTATACACGCGCCGCCAAGAGGGTGTCAGCATCTGGGTCGTTCGCTCGAGCGATATCCTTGCCTCCGACCCTGATGAGGCCGATGCGCTCTTCGAGCCCGCGCGCGACAAGGTGTATCGGCATCCGACGTTCTACGCGATTCCCGACGAGGTCAAGAATCTGTGAGCGCCGACCCGAGCAACACGTTCCGTGAGAGCGATCCGCTCCGCCACGACCTGTTTCGCTATCTGCTTCGGCTGGGGGACACCAGCCTGGTTGTGGCTCAGCGCCTGGGTGAATGGATCGGGCACGCACCCGCCCTCGAAGAGGATCTCGGACTGGGTAACCTGGCACTCGACTTCATCGGCCAGGCGCGCTTGCTGCTCACGTACGCCGGCGAAGTCGAGGGCCGCGGCCGCGACGAGGACGCACTCGCGTTCCTGCGCGACGCGCCTGAATTCGCCAACCTGGCACTCGCCGAGCAGCCCAACGGCGACTTCGGACGGACCATCGTGAGGCAGTGGCTGATCGACTCGTGGCAGCTGGAGATCTTCGCGGCCCTGCAGAGCTCTAGCGACAATCGCCTGGCGGCGATCGCCGCCAAGGCCTTGAAGGAAACGCGTTACCACTACCGCTTCAGCAGCGGCTGGCTGGTGCGGCTCGGCGATGGCACGCAGGAGAGTCACCGTCGAGTGCAGCAATCTGTCGAGGAGCTATGGCGGTTCACGGGCGAGCTGTTCGCCGCGGACGAGGTCGATGAGCGTCTCGCGGCCGCGGGCGTGGCGCCCCCTCTGGCGCCCCTTGAATCGAAATGGTCCGAGCGCGCGGCGGCGGTCCTTGCCGAGTCGACGCTGCAACGGCCCGCTGCGGTTCACTATCCGTGGCAGGGAAAGCGCGGCGTCCATACGGAGCATCTCGGCCACATGCTCGGAGAGATGCAACATCTACAGCGCACCTACCCTGGTGCGAAGTGGTAGTCGCGGTGCGCGGTGAATCGAACGATCGTGAGCAGGAAGTCTGGCGCACGCTGGCTGCCGTGCCCGATCCTGAGATCCCGGTCCTGAGCGTCGTCGATCTCGGGATCGTGCGTTTCGTGAGGTGGAGCGGCGGGCGGCTGCACGTCGGCCTGTCGCCGACGTATTCGGGGTGTCCTGCAACGGAAGTGATCCGGCGCTCCGTAAGTGAGGCGCTGGAGGAGGCCGGTTTCGGCGGTGCGGTGCTGGAAGAGGTCATTGCACCGGCCTGGACCAGCGATTGGGTCACGCAAGAGGGGCGGCGCAAGCTGCGGGAGTACGGGATCGCGCCACCCGCCACCGCGGTCGGCGCGCCGCGAGACCTGCTTGGTGTCGCGATCGTTGCGTGTCCCCGGTGTGGCGGACACTCGACCGAGAAAGTGAGCGAGTTCGGCTCCACTCCGTGCAAGGCGCACTACCGCTGCCTCAGCTGTCTGGAGCCGTTCGACTCCTTCAAGTGCATATGACCTATCAGGCGTAGCCGGCAATGCTCCGTTTCCACTCATTGCGAATAGCCGACGTTCGACCCGATGCGGACGATGCCGTGGCCATCTCGCTTGACGCTCCTGCCGACATTCGCGACGCTTACCGCGGGCTACCTGGGCAACACGTCGTGCTGCGCACGACGATCGATGGCACCGAGACGCGCCGAACGTATTCGCTCGTGAGCGCTCCCGGAGTGTGGCCGCTGCGAATCGTCGTGCGCATCCAACCTGCAGGTGTGATGTCGCGGCATCTCGCGGAGCAGGTACGCGTGGGCGATCAGATCGACGTTCTGCCGCCCAACGGAAGTCTGACCCCGCGATTCGGCGGCTCGGACCGCAGAACCTTCGTGGCCTTCGCTTCCGGATGCGGAATCACGCCAGTACTGAGCATAGTCCGCGCGACTCTCGCCGCCAATTCTCACAACCGGTTCATTCTCTTCTACGGCAACAGCCATACGGCCCGTGCCATGTGCCTCGAAGAGCTGCTCGCGCTCAAGGATCGCTACATCGATCGCCTGGCACTTCACTTCGTGATGAGCCGCGAGCCGCAGGAAGTGGATCTTTACAACGGGCGTCTCGATGCCGAGCGCGTCAGGCGGGTCGCGCAGAGTGTGTTCAGGCCGCAGGGCGTTGCGGAGTACTTCGTCTGTGGTCCCGGAAAGATGATCGATGACATCGCCACCGCGCTGCGCGATCTCGGAGTCGAGGACGAGCGTATTCACAGCGAGCATTTCACAGCGCACGGCGAGGGCGCGGTATCGGCAGCCCCCGCCTCTGGCCCGCGGGGCGTTGCCGTTCCCGCGGCACCCCAGACCGGTCCCGGGACCGTGCCCATTGCCGGGCCCGCTGCATCGCCTCTTGCGGCCGCCGCGGGCGAGGCTGAGGTGACAGTGATCATGGACGGCCGCCGACGCTCATTCCGGATGCAAATGAACGGCGAGACAGTGCTCGACGCCGCTGCGAAGTCCGGAGTCGAGTTGCCTTTTTCGTGCCGTGCGGGAGTCTGCTCGACTTGCCGCACCAAGGTCATCCGGGGTGAGGTCGAAATGCAGCAGAACTATGCGCTCGAAGACTGGGAGCTGTCGGCAGGCTACATCCTGGCGTGCCAGTCGCGCGTGCAGTCTCGGCAGCTCGAGCTCGACTACGACGAGAAGTGACCATGAGCTATCAAACCATCGTCTTCGAATCAGCGGGCGGCGTGGCGCGGCTCACCCTCAACCGCCCGGAGCGCCTGAACAGCTTCAACGTCACCATGCACGGTGAGGTGCGTGAGGCTCTCGCCAGGGTGGCGTCTGATTCCACAGCTCGGGTGTTGGTCGTCACCGGGGCGGGACGCGGATTCTGCGCGGGCCAGGACCTAAGTGACCGCTCCGTGTCCCCCGGGGGAGTGGGTGCGGACCTGGGAGAGTCGATCGAGAAGTACTACAAGCCCCTCGTACTCGCGCTGCGCGGTCTGCCGATTCCCGTCATCGCGGCCGTG
>FTEN01000286.1_pt1 | contig 28942 bp, 26 predicted proteins | sample 1640221 | NCBI WGS metagenome assembly FTEN01 (sample SAMEA3914816, study PRJEB12502) | metagenome | biome: forest; material: soil | place: USA | collected 2011-09-16 | depth 0.3 m | reverse complement strand
GGCTCGTAGTCTGCCTGCCAGAGCATGTTGTAGTTCAACAGCTTGATCTTCCAGATGCCGCGTTCCTTCACGTACTGGTTCTCGTAGATCCCGCCTTCCCAGCACTGCGATGGGAAGCCGTTGCCGATGCGCTCCTGCTTGCTTTCGTGCTGACCGGCCAGTAACAGGGCGCGGAAGCGTCCCTTCGCGGTCCTGCCGTCCGCGGAGACGTCGACGATGTCCTGCAGCTGCAGATGATCCAGCAGGAACCCGTGCACCGGCCCGTTGTGGCCGTGCGTGAACAGGTTGCGGAACCAGTCGCAATACAGGCGGCGCGCACCGGCCTTGCCGCGGTAGACGCCGTTCAGGAACATCACCTCGGCGTCCTCGGCGAACAGCTCGCAGGCCTCGTCGTACAGACACATATCGATGTAATAGCCGTACTTGAAATGCAGAGTCCGCACGGCATTGACGTCCTCGAGCAGGGCAATGCGCTGGGCCATCTGCTCGAGCTTCAGCAAGACGTTCGCCGGTGCGGTCGCGGTGCTCTGGGGCTGCCGACGGGCGGGACGCGCTGCGGACCTCGGCGCGCTCCTGCGCACGCTTCTCTTCTTCGCTCGGGCCATCGGCCTCTCCTGTTCTCGTTCGGGATACGCCGATTGTAGCCCCGCGCCGACGCGGAGCGTGTGGCCTATACTCGCCCCTGGCCTGATCCTGGTGGCCTCTCATACTTGGGCCCGCTTGGGCCTGGTTGGGCCCGGGTTGGGGCTGGTTGTGGGGGCGATGCCGGCCATGGCGGCCGCATTGCCCGGAGACCGCAAGTGGGCGCGGAAGACAACGAGGAAAGCCGGCTGCGTGCCAACGAGGAGCGCCTGCGGGCCACCTTCAATCACGCTGCCGTCGGCATCGGCGTCGTCGACCTGAACTTCAGATTCGTCGAGGCCAACCAGAAGCTCCTGGATACACTGGGATATTCCCTCGAGGAGCTCCGCGAGCTCACCGTCATGGACATCACTCATCCGCTCGAGCGCGCCCGGACGCAGGCGGAATCGCAACGCCTGCTCGGCGGCGAGACTTCGGACTACATCCTCGAGAAGCGTTACGTTCGCAAGGGAGGCGCCACAGTCTGGAGCCGCACCAGCGTCACCCTCTTGAGAAATCCGGCTGGCGAGCCGCAACAGATGGTCGGGATCGTGGAGGACATTACCGACCGCAAGCTGGCCGACGAGGCTCTGCGGGAAGAGCGGCGCATTCTCGAAGTCCTCAACGCCACCGGCTCGGCCATCGCCGGTCAGCTCGATCTGCAATCGCTCGTACAGACGGTAACGGATGCGGGCACGCAGATCAGCGGGGCGAAATTCGGGGCGTTCTTTTACAACGTCATCGATGCGAGGGGCGAATCGTTCCTGCTCTACTGTCTCTCCGGGGCGCCGCGCGAAGCGTTCGAGAAGTTCGGCGTGCCTCGCAACACACCGGTCTTCAATCCCACGTTCCGTGGCGAATGCGTGGTTCGGTCGGCCGACATTACGCAGGACCCGCGGTACGGGACCATGTTTCCACACTACGGCATGCCCAAGGGGCACCTGCCGTTGCGCAGCTATCTCGCAGTCCCGGTCACGTCGCGCTCCGGCGAGGTCATCGGCGGCCTGTTTTTCGGTCATCCGGAAGCGGGTGTCTTCACGCAGCGGACGGAGACGCTCGTCGTCGCCGTCGCAGCCCAGGCGGCGACGGCCATAGACAACGCGCGCCTGTTCGAGGCCGCGCAGCGTGAGATCGCCAACAGAGAGCGCGCCGAGGCGGCGCTGCGCGAGACCGATCGACGCAAAGACGAGTTCCTGGCCACGCTGGCGCACGAACTGCGCAATCCCCTCGCCCCGATCCGCCAGGCGGCACTCATCTCCCAGGCTCCAGCGGCCACCGAGGCTCAGAAGCGCTGGAGCCACGATGTCATCAGCAGGCAGGTGCAGCACATGTCGCTGCTGCTGGATGACCTGCTGGACGTTTCGCGTATCACGCGCGGGACGCTCGAGCTCCGCAGAGAGCTGACGCAGCTGGCGGCAGTGGTCGATGCAGCAGTGGAGACCGCACGCCCGGCGATCGATGCCAAACGTCACACTCTGTCCTTCGACATTCCGCCTCAACCCGTGCGGTTCGCGGCAGACCCGCTGCGCATTGCCCAGGTGCTGTCGAATCTGCTGACCAACGCCGCCAAGTACACGGATCCGGAAGGTCAGATCCGGCTCAGTGCCGCCGTTTCCGCAGCGCAGGTGACGATAGTCGTCGCGGACACGGGCATCGGAATTCCCCAGGAATCCATCGGCAGCGTGTTCGCAATGTTCTCGCAGGTGAAGTCCCACAGGGACCGCTCGGAAGGCGGACTGGGGATCGGGCTGGCCCTTGCGCGGGGACTCGTGGAATTGCATGGAGGACAGATCGAGGCGCGCAGCGGCGGTGCTGGGCTGGGAAGCGAATTCGTCGTGAGACTGCCGCTGCACACCACCTGCGATCCCCCTCGGAGGAAGCGCCCAGTCGCACCGGTGCCCGAGCAGAAGGGCCGACGAGTGCTCATCGCGGATGACAACCGGGATGCGGCCGATACACTGGCCGCCCTGCTGCGCATGGACGGGCACGAGGTCACGGTCGCCCACGATGGGCCCGAAGCATTGGCTGCATTCTCCGAGGTGCAGCCCGAAGTAGTCCTCCTGGACATCGGGATGCCGGGTCTGAGCGGCTACGAGGTCGCCCGGCGCCTGCGACAGGGCCTCGCGGGCCGCTCAGTCACGCTCATCGCTGTGACGGGCTGGGGACAGGACCGCGACAAGGCGCAGGCGCTGGCCGCGGGGTTCAATTACCACTTCACCAAGCCCGTGGATCCGGAGCACCTGAGCCAGTTGCTGCGTACCGGTCAGGCCCCCACCTGAATAGCACACGGCCTGCGGGCCCGTTTCCTGCTTCGACAGTGTCAACAGTGTGCGGGCGCGGGCCGTCCCGCAACGAGGTGCAACATGGCGCGACGGTATGGGAAGAAGGCCGGCCAGAAGGTCAAGCGTGCGATGCAGGAGCGCAAGGCCGGCACGCTGCGCAGCGGACGGTCGAAACGCAAGGTGACGAGCCGTAAGCAGGCGATTGCGATCGGCCTGTCGGAAGCGCGCCGCGCGGGCGCGAAGGTACCGCGCAGGAAAGCAGCGCGGAGGAAGTAGGATTGCGGCCTGCTCATTGATCCGCCGCCGCACCAACCCGTGCCGCTCCAGCTTGGCGGCTGAGCGGCTGACCTCGGCGGGGTTGACGCAGCGCATCGCCCCGCGCGGGGCCATCCGGCGGCTGCGCCGCCTCCAAGTCGTTTCATCGCTCACCGTGACGCACGCGTCTTCAGTGTCCCATCCGCAGGCTTCACGGGAACGAGGATGCATCCCTTCCTTCGCTCGCGCCGCAGTGAGACCATCACCCTCATAGCCATGAACTGTGGTCTGTGACCCGTCACATTCCCGGCCCGGCGGCGGCAGGTGCCCGCCGCCGACCGAAATTGCAAGGACGTCACATGGGAAACACTGCAAGACCGGATCTCACGCGAGGCGTTGCGTTCCGCGAGCTCCCCGACGGCGGAAGAGTTCTGGGCACCGTCGGTGCAGAGGAAATCATCGTTCTGCGGCGCGGCGATGCGGTGTTCGCCATCGGTGCACATTGCACGCACTATCATGGCGCGCTCGCGGATGGCCTCATCGTCGGCGACACGGTGCGCTGTCCCCTGCATCATGCGTGTTTCAGCATTCGCACGGGCGAGGCGCTTCGCGCGCCCGCGCTCGATCCGATTCCCTGCTGGCGGGTCGAGAGGATCGGTGACACGATTTTCATCCGCGAGAAGCTCCCGGAGAGTCCGCAGGCCCCGAGCGGCTCCGCCGCGGCCCAGACTCAACCGCGATCGGTAGTCATCGTGGGAGGCGGAGCGGCAGGCCTCGCCGCCGCGGACATGCTCCGGCGCGAGGGCTATGCGGGCCCGGTGACGCTCGTCAGCGCAGACGACAGCGCACCGTGCGATCGCCCCAATCTGTCGAAGGACTACCTTGCCGGCACCGCTCCCGAGGAGTGGATGCCGCTGCGGACGCCCGACTACTATGCAGCGCGCCGCATCGACCTGCTTCTGCGCTCGCGCGTGGCCGCCATCGACCCGGAGGGCCACCGGGTGAAGCTCGAGAGCGGCCGCGAGTTGGAGTTTTCCGCCCTGTTGCTCGCGACGGGCGCGGACCCGGTGCGGCTCGAGGTACCAGGCGCTACGGACTCCCAGGTCTGCTATCTGCGCTCATTCGCGGACGGCCGCGCCATCGTGGCGAAGGCCGCGGCCGCAAAGAGCGCGGTCATCGTGGGCGCCAGTTTCATAGGCCTCGAAGTGGCCGCGTCACTCCGCCAACGCGGGATCGAGGTGCACGTCGTCGGTCCCGAAAGCGTTCCCATGCTGCGGACACTCGGAACTGAGGTCGGCCGATTCGTGCAGGGCGTGCATGAATCGCACGGCGTCCGGTTCCACCTCGGCAAGACTGTGCAGCGCATGAACGGGCGGCGGGTGACGCTCAGCGACGGAACGGCGCTCGAGGCGGATCTCGTAGTGCTCGGGGTCGGGGTGCGACCCGCGATCGCGCTCGCATTCGCGGCCGGACTTGCGATCGATCGGGGGGTGCTGGTGAACGAATATCTGGAGACCAATGCGCCAGGCATCTACGCTGCGGGCGATGTCGCCAGGTGGCCCGACGCCCGCTCCGGCCAGCGTATCCGCGTCGAGCATTGGGTCGTCGCGCAGCGCCAGGGCCAGGTTGCCGCGCGCAACATTCTGGGGCGGCGCGAGAAGTTCACCGCGGTGCCGTTCTTCTGGTGTCATTATTACGACATGGCGATCCACTACGTCGGCCATGCGGAGCAGTGGGACGCCACGCGGATTGAGGGATCCCTGGACGACCGGAACTGTACGATCACGTATCTGCAGAACAACGAGACGCTCGCCGTCGCGACGATCGGGCGCGATTTGCAGAGCCTCAAGGCGGAGCTGGTCTTCGAGTCCGAGATGCGGGTGGTAAGCTGACGCCGCCAACCTGGGGGCAGATGTGACTGAATCGTTTGCGGGCAGAGTAGCCATCATCGCGGGCGGCACAGGCGGCCTTGGACGCGCGGTGAGTCAGGCATTCCTCGCCGCAGGAGCGGCCGTCGTCGTGACCTACCGCAGTGAGGAGGAATTCTCCGGTCTGGCGCGCTCGGCCGCCGTGGACACTCAACACCTTTCCGGCCGCCGCGTCGACGTGACCGACGAGGCCGCCGCGCGGCAGCTCATCCAGGGTGTCGCGGAAGAGCGGGGCCGCATCGACGCGCTCATCAACACAGTCGGTGGCTACGCGGCCGGCATTCCCCTCTGGGAGCTGGAGCCGAGCGTACTCGACCGCATGCTGGCGCTGAATCTGCGCACCGGCTTTGCGCTGGTGCGCGCTGCCGTCCCCCTGATGCTCAAGCAGCACAGCGGTTGCATTGTCAACGTCGCGGCACAGGCCGCTTGCGCACACCCGGCCGGCGCGGCGGCTTACGCCGCATCCAAAGCCGCTGCCGTGGCAATGATCGGCTCTCTGGCCGCCGAGCTGGTGGGCAGCGGAATTCGCGTCAATACGGTACTGCCGAGCGTCATCGACACCGAGGCCAATCGCGAGGCCATGCCGCACGCCGACTTCACAAAGTGGCCCAAGCCCGAGGACATCGCACGAGTCATGCTCTTTCTGTGCAGCGATGGCGCCCGCTCGATCCACGGCGCCGCGATTCCCGTCAGCGGCTACTGAAGTCCCTCGTGCGAAAGAAGACCTCCGAGGGAACCCGCCTGCAATCGAACAGAGCCACGGGTCATGCACTTTCGGGAACCAACCTGGAACGTACCAGCGATCACAACCAACGCGTGACGCTGCACGCTATCCGCGTGAGCGGGCCCGTTACACGGGCGGAGCTCGCAGTAAAGATCGGATTGACGCCCGCCACCATCGCCAACATCACCAACCGCCTTCTGAAGGACAAGCTGATACTCACGGCCGGCCGCACGCGCGGCGCCCGTGGCCAGCCGCCAACGAAGTTTGTCGTCAATCCGGACAGCTGCTTTTCGATCGGACTGAACGTGGACCGCGACCACGTCACGCTGGTCGTGCTCGATTTCGTCGGCAAGGTGCGGGCGCGGGCCTCACGCGAGATTGCCTTCGCCAAGCCAGCCACGGTGCGGACGTTCTTTCAGAGATCCGTCGGACAGCTCCTTTCCAAGGCGAGGATCGAGCGCGATCGCCTCGTCGGCGTCGGCGTTGCGTTCCCTGACGATATCGCACGCGTGTACCTCCCGGATCAGCCTGCCGACTACGCAGCCTGGGCGGCGGTGCGGGTCGACGATCTGATCCGCGACGTTCTCGGCATTCCGGTGTTCATCGAGAATGATGCAGCGGCAGCGGCCATCGGCGAGATGCAGTTCGGCTCCGGACATCGGTACCGCAGTTTCTTCTACCTGCTGATCACCGCGGCTCTCGGCGGGGGTTTCGTAGCCGACAGCACCTATTTCCGCGGTGCGAACGGCCGCAGCGGCGAGATCGGATGGCTGCGAGCTCGTGATCGCAGTGGCGGGGAGAATCAACTCCAGACCATCGTGTCGCTCTCCGCCCTGTACAGCCGGCTTGCCGCAGAGGGTTTTCGGGTCGCGACGCCGCGCGGACTGACGCGGCTCGAGCCCGCGGGCCGGGTCATCGTCGACCGCTGGATTCAGGAATCGACGGAGGCGCTGGTCCAATCCTTCGTGGCGATCAACTGCCTGATCAATCCGGAAGCGATCCTGATCGGCGGCCGTCTGCCGGCGGTGCTGGTGGATGAGCTCGCGGAATCCATCAACGCACGCATGGCAGTGTACCGGGATCAGCTCCCCGCGATTGCGCCGGTGGCGCGCGCCGAGACCTCCGACGACGCTCCCGCGGTCGGCGCGGCCATCCTCCCGTTCAGTCACCGGCTGCTGCCGACGCGCTTTGCGCTGCTGAAGGCCACCTGAGCGCGGCGCGCTTGTGGGTGCGCAATTGCGGGGCACTCCTGCCCCATTTCGGTGACAGTAAAGGTCATGGGCCGGCAAATCGGCGCCGTTGAGCAGGACGGCCGCGGTCCGCGGGCGCAGCCGGTTTGCGTGACGCCAACGGTCCGTTGCAGAATCCATCCAGGGAACGACGAAGAAGATGAGCCGCCCGCGGGCTTCGATCTGCAAGCCGCAACAGCCCTACGGAGCGCACTCAATGAATGCCCGCACCTCCCTGCCTGCCGTCCGGACAGCAATCGCACTGGCCGCTGGGTGCCTGTTGCAGGCCTCTTGGGTCCGGGCCGCCGACGCGCCAGCCAGCGGTGGCGATGACAAGACGAACGGTATCGAAGAGGTCATCGTGACTGCGACCAAGCAGGCGCGCGAGTTGAGCAAGGTGCCGATCAGTATCAGCGCCTATACGCAGGACATGCTGGATCAGCGAAGCATCCGCAACGTCAACGACATCGTCGCGCAGACACCGGGCCTCGATCTCGGCGACCAGGGCTCCAACGGTGTCGGCGACCGCATCTCCATCCGTGGCATCGACTCCAACAGCGGCGCTTCGACGACGGGCGTGTACATCGACGACACGCCGCTGCAGAGCCGCAACAATCCGGTGAATCTCGCGGGTACCGTGTTTCCCGAGGTGTTCGACCTTGAGCGGGTGGAGGTGCTGCGCGGGCCGCAGGGCACGCTGTTCGGTGCCGGTGCGGAAGGCGGCGTCGTACGCTTCATCACTCCGCCTCCGAGCCTGACGAAGGACAGCGTGTACGCACGCGCCGAAACCTCGTTCACGCAGCACGGCAATCCGAACTACGAAGCCGGTGCTGCTTTTGGCGGTCCGCTGCAGGAAGGCGTGCTGGGCATCCGCGTCAGCGGCTGGGGCCGTCACACCGGCGGTTGGGTCGATCGCGTGAGCTGGCAGACGGGCGAGACCTTCGACAAGGCCAACTGGGGCGACGCGGGCGGCGCCCGCGTGGCTCTGCTGTGGAAGGCCTCGGACACGCTGACGGTCATGCCCTCGGTGCTTTATCAGGGCTCGCACGACAACGACACGCCGAACTACTGGAGCTCGCTGTCGGATCCGCACTCGGGACGGTTCGTCAACGGGTTCGCCACGCGGCAGCAGAGCACCGAGCATTTCGTGCTCCCCAGCCTGAAGGTCGAAGCCGCACTGGGAGCCGTGCAGTTCACCTCGGTCACCTCGTTCTTCAAGCGTTCCGAGTCGAATGTCAGCGATGTCACCAACTACGACATCGCCGGCGCGCTCGGAGCCGTCGGGGCGAACGGCGAGGACAACATCTTCCCTACCCTGCCGCCAACTTTCGACAGCCTCGGCCCGGTCAAAGACCTGTTCCTCGGTGCGACGTATCAGAACATCATCACGCAGGAGCTGCGGCTGCAGAACACCGACCCGGATGCAAAGATTCGCTGGGTCGGGGGCCTGTACTTCCAGAACAGCCGCGTCAACGACACCCAGCTGGCACCGAATCCACAGCTTCAGAATCTGTTCGACACGCAGCAGGGACCGGGCGCCTTCGATGCGTTCTACTACGACGCGACGACCTGCACAGCGGACTGCAGCGGCATACTGAACGGCATCTACGAGTACACCGGCAACGAGCACTCGCGCGACTGGCAGCTCGCCGCGTTCGGCAACGTCGACTGGTCTATCACCAAGCGGCTGACGCTCAATGCCGGGTTGCGCGTGGAAAAGACGCGCTCGAAATTCACCGCGGTCGAGGATGGGCCGGTCAACAACGGCGCTTCGATCGGCGGCGGCAGCGCCAGTGCAACGCCTGTGACTCCGAAGTTTGGCCTGTCCTTCCAGAAGGACTCGGACACCCTGTACTACGGTTCGGTCGCCAAGGGCTACCGCCCGGGCGGCGGTAACAGCCACGTGCCGCCCTCCTGCAGCCTGGATCTCAACAACATCGGCTTGTCGACCGCGCCGTACCAGTACGCACCCGATTCCACGTGGAGCTACGAGCTCGGCACGAAGCAGCGCAGCGCCAGCGGTCGCCTGTCGGTGGATGCCAGCGTGTACTGGATCGACTGGCGCGACGTCCAGTGGTACTACTTCCTGCCCAACTGCGGCTACGGCATCGTCTTCAACCTCGGCCACACCAGCAGCACGGGCTTTGACCTCGACTTCAATGCGAAGCTGACGGATCACCTGCTGGCGGGGCTGAGCATCGGTTACACCGACGCCAAGTTCCTGAAGACCGTGATTCTGGATCCCGCCCAGCCCACGCCGGTCGTCTTCAACGGCCAGACCCTCGGCCAGGCGCCGTGGACGGTGTATGCCAGTCTCGAATATCAATTCAGCCTGGGCGCGCGGCCGGGCTTCTATGCCCGGCTCACCGATGACTTCAAGAGCGCCAACCACGGTCCGTTCCTGTACCAGTTCGCGGATGCCGCCGAGGCGGACCCGGATCTGCGTCCGGGGCCGTCGCGCAACCAGCTCGACATCCGTTTCGGGCGGGTCTGGAAGGGAATCGACGTGTCGGTGTTCGTGAGCAATGCGCTCGATGCCTCCCCTGCCATCGTCAATCCGCAGTCCACGCACTATGTCGGTTACGATTTCAACACCGGCGACCCGGTGAGCTCGCCGATCTTCTCGTATTCGACACTGACGCCGCGCACGTTCGGCATCACCGGAATATTCCACTTCTAACAGGTTGCGGGCGGGGGCAACGCGGCCTGACGCCGCTGCAGAAAGCGCCGTACCGCAGGATCGCGCTCCAGGCCGATCGCGATGTCATAGGCATGCCGGGCTTCGCCGTGCTCGCCAGCCCGCGCGAGCAGCTCGGCACGGGTCGCCCAGTAGGGTTGATATTCGCCGAGGCGCTCATCGGCGGCCACCGCCTGCAGAGCCTCGAGACCCGCCTCGGCGCCAGCGGTCTCCGCGATCGCCAGAGCGCGATTGATCGCAACAACCGGCGAGCCGCAGAGCGCCAGCAGGGCGTCGTAGAGGCGCACGACCTCCTCCCAGTTGGAATATCCGGCGCGGCGGCGATGTACGTGCGCCGACTGCAGCGCGCCTTCGAGCTGGTAGCGACCGATCGACCCCAGTGCGCTGGCCCGCAGCAGCAAGCCCTCGGCCTCATGGATCATGTCGCCGTCCCAGGTTACCGGATCCTGCTCGGCGAGTGGCACGTACTCCCCGCCGGCGCTGCGTCGCGCGCGCCGCCTTGCCTCGGCATGCAGCATCAGCGCGAGCAGCCCCAACGCCTCCGGCTCCTCCGGCAGAAGCTCCGCAACGAGCCGGCCCAGGAACAGGGCCTCCTCCGAGAGGTCGCGCCGCGCCGCATCGGTTCCATCCGGATCGTTCCAGCCTTCGGAGAAGGCGGCGTAGATGACATTCAGCACGCTCTCGAGCCGTGACGGAAGCTCCTCCCTGTCCGGAACCCGCAGAGGAATTCCCGCCTGCCGGATCTTGTCCTTCGCGCGCACGAGGCGCTGACCCATGGCAGCCGGTGAGAGCAGGAACGCGGAGGCGATCATCGCCGCGTCCAATCCCAGCAACACCTGCAGCATCAGGGGAGCGCGGATTCCGGCCTCGATGGCGGGGTGCGCGCACGCAAACATCATGGCGAGACGGTTGTCCGGAATCACCGCAGCCTCCGCCGCCGCGTCCAGACCTTCCGCCAACAGCTTCAATTCCTCGGCGGCGCTCTCACCGGTGTGGCGCCGCCGCGCGAAGTCGATCATCTTGCGCCTTGCAACCGTCAGCAACCACGCTTCCGGATTGGCGGGACAGCCGCTTTGCGGCCAATCCGCGAGCGCCGCCGCAAAAGCCTCCGACAACGCATCTTCCGCCGTAGCGACGTCGCGGGTCCGCGCCGCGAGAAAGGCGACGAGCTTGCCGTAGCTGCGGCGGGCCACCGCGTCCGCTATGCTTCGCGCCCGCTCATCGCCTTCGCGGCCGTCCAAGCTACATCGTCCAGACCGGACGCACTTCGATGACGCCGTGACTCGCGCCCGGGCAGCGCGCTGCCCAGGAGAGCGCGGAGTCGAGATCGGGCGCGTCGATCAGGTAGTAGCCGCCGAGCTGCTCTTTGGATTCTGCGTACGGCCCGTTCAACACCTGGGACTTGCCGTTTGCAATGCGCACGGTCGTCGCCGCCGTGGTGGGCTGCAGTCGATTCGAGCCTACGTAGGCCCCTGCTTTCTTCAGCGCCTCGGTGAACGCCATGTAAGCCCCCATGGCCTGTTGCTGGTCGGCCGGCGTCATCCGGGCAAAGCCGGAAGAATCGGAATAAAGCATCAGAAGATATTGCATGTCCTGTCTCCATCGAAGGGTGGTGAGCGGGGCACTGACGCTCCGCCTGGCACAATGACGCTCGAACGGGGCCCATTTCGACACAGCGGGCGCAGCCCGGGTTCCGGGTGCCGCCGGGTTCCGGGTGCCGCCGGGCTCCGGGTGCCGCCGGGCTCCGGCTGCCGTTGCGCACCCGCGCCGCATCACGACCCCAGCCGTAACGCCTCGAGCTCCCCGGAGACCGTCTGGTCCCCCATGGAAACGTAGAGCGTGCCATCGGAAATCGACAAATCAAGCTCCATCCGCCGCTCGAGACGGCTCACCATCAGTGCCAGCAGCTCCTGCGGCACGATGTGGATTTCGAGGGATTGCGCCTTGTGGATCCGCTCGCCGCTCAAGCGCTCGAGCCAGGCCTCGACCTTGCGATGCGTATAGACGGCCACGCGCGCTGCAGCCTTGCTCGCCTTGTGCAGTCGAGCGGCCTCCGGTGAGCCGATATCGATCCAGGTCTGCAGGACCCCGGTGAGATCCCGCACCGCAATGGCCGGTTCATCCGGTGACGACAGACCATTGGAGAACACGATGCCCGGGGTGTATTCCAGACAGTACGCCAGCAGGCGCGTGAGCAGATGGTCGGCAGTCTCGGACGGGTGGCGCGCCAGTCGCAACGTCAGCGTCTCATAGACGCCACGGTCCGCATTGGCAAGCCGGACAGTGAATACATGGACAGTCGCGTTCAATGCCATAGGGGGAAGACTTGCCGGTGAGTGCCGGCGGCGCACGGGTTAGGGCCGGGTCGAAGCAGGCGAATGGTAACCGCGCATACTCATCCACGCCCAGTCCGCGAATCAGCGACAATGTGACCGCCGCGGCCGCACCGGGAGTTGCCATGTCATCGTTCGCCGCCACGCACGTCCGTCGACACATCCGGCTGCTCCTGTCGCTCGGCGTCGGCGTCGTGGTGTTCTGCGTGCTCCCGTCGCACTGGTCGCAGATCACCCGTGTCCTGGTCAGCTGGAATTGCGGTGCGCTGCTGTTTCTCACGGCCGTATGCCTGTGGATGAATCGCCTGACCGCGAAGCAAATCTGCGCGCGCTATGTCGAAGAGGACGAGACCGCGCCGGTGATCCTGGTCGTCGTCATCCTGGCTGCCGTGTTGAGCCTCATTGCAATCGTCGCTCTTCTGTCGACGATCAAGGAGTTCAGCGGACTGGAGCGAACGGCGCACTTTGCGCTGTGTGCGCTCACCATCGTCACTTCCTGGACCCTGGTCGCGATCATGTTCACTCTGCACTACGCCGACATGTTCTACAGCGTCGCGGCCGACCAGCGGCCGTTGACGTTTCCGCAGACCTCAATGCCGGTTTTCTGGGACTTCGCCTACTTTTCCTTCACCATCGCAGCGGCCTGCCAGACATCCGACGTCTTCACCACGGGCACGCCGGTGCGGAAAACCGTCCTGGTGCACACGCTGATCTCGTTCCTGTTCAACGCCTCAATCCTGGGCTTCGCGATCAACATCACCGCGGGCCTCATCTCCGGCGGTTGAGCCGGCAACTCATCTGCCGGGACGTCCGCAGCCGCGGACGTTGCCGCTCAAGCTCCGCCGTCGGACACCGCAGGCTGCTTTCTGCCGGCGATGACGCGAATCTTCCTGCCGTCGTCGGTTTTCGGTGCTGTCAGGCCTTTGAACGTCAGCGGGCCGCTGATCAGCAGGCACAGGCCCGCCTCATCGCCTTCGATCACGCCCCACCGCGCGCCCGTGCAACGCTCTTCCTTGATGCAGGTGTCCCAGCAGTACTGCAGGCTGGGCAGACCGAGCTTCTTGTAGATGGTGCCGCTGACGTCCTTGCCTGTGACGACGACCATGCGGGCGACCGGTTGCGGCGGCGGCAAAGCGACTGCCACGGAGCTCGACACCATCAGGAGCAGAGCGGTTGCCAGTGACCGCGAAAAGGGTGCTGGAAGGCGGGGTAGGAACATATGCGGAAGAGGATTCACGGGTGGTTCGCGTGGTGGACGCTACAGTGGGTTGAACGAACGGGTCAAGCGCACACCCCCCCGATTGGACCGCGCCCAGGTTCCGCCGCAGTGAACCCCTTGCACACCCCCATGGCGGGTGATAGACGGTGTCTGGGAGACGGCTCACTCAAACGACTGCGGGAGAGATGCGATGGCGGTACTGGGTCCGTATGGCTTCGTGCTCGAAGTTCCGGATCTCGCCCGGGGCGTGCAGTTCTACACGGACGCGGGACTGAACGCGCGCGTGGAGGGCAGCACGGCGCGCCTGCGCTGCGACGGACAGGATCGTGACTGCATCACGCTGCTCGGCGGCGCTCCGCGCAAGCGTCTGCATCATCTGATTCTGCGCAGCGATCCGGAGAAATTCACTCAGGTCCGCCGTGCCGTGCCGGAGAACGGCGGTACGATCATTGCCGCGCCCGCGGGGTTTTCGAGCGACGGCCTGTGGGTCAAGGATCCGCACGGGCTGCGCATTCATCTGCTGGATGCGCCACCGGAGCCGGCACAATCTCCCGGCGAGAGCTTCGAGCTCAACATGCCGGGTCGGCTGATTCGCAAGGACCGCCGTGCCATCCCCGCGAAGGCAACCATCGGCCCGATCCGCCCGTTGCGGCTCGGTCACGTGCTGCTGTTTTCACCGGACGTGTTGCGCAGCGTCGATTTCTTCACCCGGGCGCTGGGCATGGGGCTCGCCGATCGATCGCAGGATGTCGTCGCCTTCATGTGCGCCACGCGCGATAGCGATCACCACGTCGTTGCATTCGCCAAGTCCTCCGACATCGGGTTCCATCACGGGAGTTTCCAGGTGGCTACGCCCGATGAGGTCGGCCTGGGGGGCCGGCGCCTCGTTGAGAAGGGCAACAAGGGCAACTGGGGCTTCGGGCGCCACACGATAGGGTCCAACTTCTTTCACTACATCCAGGATCCGTGGGGCAGCTGGTTCGAGTACTACTCCGACATCGACCACATCGCCGACTACTCGAAGTGGGAGCCCATGAACTACCCGATCGAGGATGCGCTGGAGAACTGGGGACCGGATCTGCCCCATGATTTTGCGCACAACTACGAGGCCACCCCCGCCGCAGGGTAAGCGGCAAGGGTGCTAGTACTTGCCGCTCGCGCCGCCGCCGCTGAACGTCCCGCCGCCCCCTTCAAAGCCGCGGTTTGAGACCTGCTCAGCATGAGGAGTCATGCCGGCCGCACCCGCGAGTTGCAGAAGCTCGAGCGGTCCGTCCCTCTCGCGTAGCTGTTGCGAGGAGATTCCACCCCGCGGAGTGCGCAATATGCGATCGAGTGCCACGGCAATGGCGAGGAGCGCCGTTCCCCACACGATGAGCCGCACCTCGAGCGGCATGCCGGTCACCTTGCGCAGCTCGTACGCTACACAGGCGACGCACAGCGCGAAGGCAAGCAACGGCGCATGAGTGCGGCGCAGGAGTCCCGTGCACAGCGCAGCGAAGCCGAACACGAGAGGAATTGCGACGCTGGCGAGAGCCAGCGACGTGTGAGAGTACAGATAGTCGAGTGAGGCGGTCCCATTGTGTGCGGAGGCGATCCACAGATACGCAGCGGGCGGCATGACGACGACGAGCCAGTCCGCCATCCGGTCGTGCGACGGTCGGCGGAATGTCACGGCGCCCAGGGACAGGCCGAGGAATGCCAGTAGGAGGCAATAGGCACTGGCCAGGACTGGGGTGGAAGAATCGGTGACACTGCCGCGATCGAATAGATCGCCGCACGCAACCGAAACCGCAACGGCTGCCAGCGTCGTGAACAGCGGATTGAGCAATCTAACGCCGGCGACGGCGAAGGCGGCTGCCACCAGCAGCGCCCCTTCGGTGACGTTCCTCCAGATGGAGAAGGAGTCCAGCAGCTGGACTGCGATCATGACCAGTCCGGCCACCTCGAGTGCCTCCTCGATACCGGCCGCGAACAGGCGGCGTCGGACGATGAGAGTCTCGCCCGCGAGCACGAGGATCAGTCCCGCAATGAAGTTGGACGCAGGAATCCTGAGCAGGCCCGCAATAGTCGCCACCAGCGAGGCGACGAACAGCCCCAACACAAAGAGCGCAATACGGGTGAGGGGCCGAACCACCGACCAGTGGCCGGTTCGCTCGTGGAACGATGAGGCCCGTGCACTCTGATGGACGCGGGCCGCGGCAGACAGCCAGCGCTCCTGCTGTGCTGAGGGGCGCAAACCGATCACGGCGCCCGCTCTGCGATGCGCGAGTGAAGCTGCCACAGCGCAACGATTGCTGCGACGACCGTGATCAATATCGAGGCGGCGCATGCCAGCGGATAAGCGATCGTCTGCCCGAGCACCCACGCGACTCCCAGGGCGGCATAGACGACGCCATAGACCACAAGGATCTCCTGAGAGGAGCGCAAGCCCCGTCGAATGACGAAGACCGCGAGCGCCGCAAGCAATATGAGTCCCGGTGCGCGCATCGCCGCCTCGGCGCACCATGCCAGAGCGCCCCAGAAGGCGAAATTCAGACCGAAATGCTCCAGGACTTCACGGAACGCAGGAGCCTCCCGCAGCCGCCGGTCGATTTCGCGCCAGCCAAGCACGGTCGCGGCACACAGCAACGCCTGTTGCGCCGTCCTGAGGGTCATGCGCTGAGGATCGACAACGTCCTGAATATGACCTGCGAAGCCGAACCAGGCGGCAAGAGACGTGACGGCGACAGAAAGCACCAGCCGTGAATCCAGTGCATAGGCCGTCAAGGCGTGAATGGCCGCGAGCAGCAGAAGGTGCCACGACCAATGGGAGCCGAGCCAGTGAAAAGAAACCTCGGCATATCCGAGGTCCGCACTCATTACGAGCGCGCCCAACAACAGAATGTAGTCTCCCGGAAGGCTGCGGGTCTCGCGGCGCCTGCAGGTGCGTATCGCGCTCGCATAGCATGCAGCCGCGACCACCGCGAGCGCGACGATCACGGTGATCGGTCCGATCCGGTCGAGGTTCTTCTTGAGGAGAATTCCCAATCCCGCGGTGATCAGCGCGATGGATCCGTAAAGCGCGACTCGAAGCTCCTCGAAGACGGAAAAGACAGTCCCCCGATCCAGCGCGGCCGCACGAGCGGCCAGCGCATCGTCGATGATGCCCTCGGCATGCAGCTCGCGGAATTCAGCCTCGAGAGAGTGCATCCGTCATGTCGCTCCGTGATTTCTCACGTGTCTTACCCTTTCAGTCCGGTTCCGCCTGCCCTCAACGGGCGGCTGCTGCGCCGCGCAAAGCATAGCGCGCGGCGCCGCGGCGAGAAAGCATTGGACAGGCTCCGTACGAGCGGGTCAGGATAGCTCGCACAAACTTTCCGCACAGGTCACGAAAACAACAAGCAGGGGTCGCCATGTCCAAGCAGGGAATGCTTCTCGCCCGTGCCGATCGAGCGCCGTTTCCCCTCCTGCTGGCCGCTCTCGCGCTGGTCTGTTGCGCACCGCTCGCCCGAGCAGATGATTGCATCACTCCGAACTCAGACGTCGTCAACAGCGTAACCCTCCGCGCAGCTCCGAGCACGCGCAGCGCGAAGATCGGAACGCTCGCACGAGGGCAGACGCTACCGCTCGTCGCCTCCGTCCCAAACTGGTACCAGAGCCTCTCCGGCGGCACGCCGGCCTTCGTCAGCAAGCATTGGACGGACATTAGTCCGTGCGCCGTCCCGGCACCTGTGGCGCCGGCACAGGTGGAATTCGAGCTGCACGCGATCGATGTCGGCACGGGGTTGTCGATCTTCGTCCGCGGGCCGGATTTCACGCTGCTCTACGATGCGGGCAGCAACGATGACCTCGCCCGCGGATCCGACAACAGGACCCTCGCCTATCTGAAGACCCTGACGCCGCAGGTGACCGGCCTCGACCATGTCGTTCTCAGCCACCCGCATCGTGACCATCTCGAGCTGCTTCCCGATGTGCTGGCGCAACTCGCGCCGCGCGACGTCTGGGAGCCCGGAGCCCACGTCGAGATCTGCGGATATCGCCACTTTCTGCAGGCACTCGCCGCGACGCCTGCGATCCGCTACCACACGGCCAATCAGAACTTCGGCTCCGAGAGCGTCTCGCTCGCGGCCGTCGCTGATTGTTACGGTCATGCCGAGCCGGCCGAGACCCTGTCCATCGTTCATGCCTCACGCATCGATCACTCAGCCGTACCGCTCGGAGCCTCGGCGTCCATGAGCTTTCTGTACATCGATGGCACGCACCGGGCGAATCCGAACGAGAACAGCCTGGTGACGCGGCTCGATCTCGGCGACCACCGCGTTCTCCTGACGGGCGACGCGCAGGCGGGCGGGCGGGCGGCACCGGGCACAGCGCCTTCATCCGGCTCGATTGAGGCCGCGCTCCTGGCCTGTTGCGCGGCGGATCTGCGCGCGGACCTTCTCATCGTCGGACACCACGGCAGCAAGACCTCGTCCCGAACCGCGTTTCTCGATGCTGTGGGGGCAAAGACCTTCATCATTTCTGCAGGACCGACGAAGTACGGGACCGTCGTACTGCCGGACGCCGAAGTCACCGCCGAGCTGCAGAGTCGCGGACAATTGTTTCGCACCGACCTCAACGACGCCGGTTGCGCCACGCAGACGGCGAAGGTGGGCCCGGATAGCGACGGCAAGGCCGGCGGCTGCGACAACGTCCTGGTCAAGCTGGCCGCCGGGGCGCCTCTGAGCGCCGACTACCGGCGCGTCTCCGATTGATGAGGTGCGATGATCCGCAGCGCTGCGACGTGGCGCACGCAACTGACGAGCCCTTTGCCTGCGGGTGAATCCGCAAACTTCACGGCCCGTTCTGCTAGCATCCGCGACGGCGGTTCGGTGCGGCATTTCTTAGCTGAATTTCTCCATGGCGGGGTGAAAATCTCGTGAGCTGGCGCGGCTGGTGCGCGTTCGTGGCGCTGGGACTCATCTGGGGCGTACCCTATTTCTTCATCAAGCTTGCGGTGCAGGAGCTGTCGCCGTTCGTCGTGGCCTGGGGCCGCATCGTGCTCGCGACGCTGATCCTGCTGCCGATCGCCTGGCATCGCGGCGCGCTGCGCTCGCTCGGCCGTCACAAGACTGCAATCTTCGCGTTCGCATGCGCGGAGTTCGTCATTCCCTTCTCCGCCATCTCCCTCGGCGAGCGCTGGATCAACTCCTCCGTCACCGGCATCCTCATTGCCGGCGTACCGATGACGATTGCGCTGCTCTCCCGCTTCTTCGGACTGCACGAGCGGCTGGGGGCCTGGCGCATCGCGGGCCTGGCGGTCGGCCTGGTCGGGGTCATGGCGTTGCTCGGCTTCGGCACGATTTCCGGGCCGCTGGGCTGGGCCGGCGTCGGCTGCATGCTGCTCGCGACGCTCGGCTACGCCATCGGTCCCCTGATCATCCAGCGCCATCTGGGAGATCTCGATGCGATCGGGCCGCTGTCGGCCAGTCTCGGCATCGCCAGCCTCGTACTGCTCGTCCCGGCGATGACCACACTGCCGCAGCAGCTTCCGTCCTTCGTTGCCCTGTCCTCGATCGCCGTGCTCGGCATCGTTTGTACGGCGGTGGCCATGCTGCTGATGTTCTATCTCGTCAGCCACGCCGGCGCATCACGCGCATCCGTGATCACCTATATCAACCCCGCCGTTGCGACTCTGCTGGGAGTGCTGATCCTTCGCGAGCACCTCGGAGTCGGCGGCGTCACGGCCTTCGTGCTCATCCTCCTCGGCTCATGGCTTGCCACCCGCGGCTCCGCCGATCCGCAGGCAGCGAGAACTGCAGCATCAGCCTAGAGCCGCCAGCTCCCGTGGCGGCGGCCCCGTGTAGTGTGCAGACGGCCGGATGAGCCGGTTGTCCTTGCGTTGCTCGACGATGTGAGCGACCCAACCGAAGGCCCGGGACGCGGCGAAGGTCGCTGTAAAGAGCTCTTTTGGAATGCCCACTCCGAGGCACACGACGCCCTTGTAAAATTCCAGGTTGGCGCGCAGCGCCCGGCTCTTCGTGCTCGTCTGCTCCACGAAGGCCGCATCGACGGCGCTCAGGGTGTCGAAGACACCGCGCAGGGAGGGCTCGACTGCGATTCGCTCCGCCATCCGTTTGATCACACGGGCTCGAGGGTCGACGACGCGGTACTCACGATGGCCCATTCCCATGACGATGCGGCGATCGGCCAGGCATTGCGCGACGAATCCGCTCGCCCGCGCGGGCGACCCTACCTCGAGCGCCATCTCGAGCGCGCCCTGGTCTGCGCCTCCGTGCAACGGGCCATACAGCGCACCCACCGCTGCTGCAATGGCCGACGCAGTCGGCGCGAGCGTCGAAGCGACGACTCTTGCCGTGAATGTGCTCGCATTGAATCCGTGGTCCATCTGCAGAATCTGCATGCACTCGAACGCGGCGACCTCTGCGTCGGTGGGCACACGGCCGTTGAGGAGCTGGAGGTATCGCTCGCCGTAGCGGCGGGATTGCGGATACGGGAAGTTCCGGTTGCCGCGCCCCGGATGCAGCATCGCGATGACCGCCGGCAATCGGGCCGCAACCACCAACCCCTGCTGTTCCTCGGCCGTACGTCCAAGGACCTGCTCAGGCGGCTGCGTCGCCAGCAGGGGAGTGATGCCCTGCAGCGCTTCCATCGGGTGTGTGGCGTTGCTGGCCAGGGCGCGTAGCGACACGACCAGGGAGGGCGGCAACTCCCCTGCCCTCCAGAGGAATTCCTCGAGCTCCGCCAGCTGCGTCCCGTCCGGCAACGCTGCGAATACGAGCAGATGCGCGACGGCGGCGAAACTCAGTCCGGCGAGCGCTTCGATGGGATAGCCGGCGTAATACAGGCGGCCCGCCGCGCCATCCACCAGCGACAGGCGCGTCGTGTCCGCGACGACACCCTCCAGGCCCTTCCTGATATCCGTCGGTTGTGACATTCGTTCCCGTCCACTGCGGACTTGCGATGTGCTCATGGTATCGGCCATTCGAACTCTTTATCGAGGGGCGAGAAGTGATGCAGCTATCAGCGGGCGCGATGGAACGCCGCCCGCTACACTCGCACTATGCGCACCGTCCGCCAGGTGCCGCGGCGCCCGAGAGTCCGTCATGCAGATCGAACGGAATGAGATTCGCTGTTTCAAGGCCGTGATCGAGGCCGGCGGCTTCAGCCGGGCCGCTGAGCGACTCGATCTGTCGCAGTCCGCCGTGAGCCAGACGATCGCGAACCTCGAGCACCGCCTGGGAGCGGTGCTGCTACGGCGCGGCAATCCGCCCCAGCTCACCGAAGCCGGCATCCGCCTGCTGCGCTTTGCCGAGACCGTGCTGAACGAGGAACGCGAGATGCTCGCGGATGTCGCGCAGATCCGCTCGGGCGCTCTCTCGATCCTGTCGCTGGCACTGTCCCCGGCAACGAATGCGAAGTACGGCGTGGCGCTGCTGCGCGATTTCTCGAAACTCAACCCGCTGACCCGCTTCAAGGTCGTGGTGGCTCCCAGCCGCGAGATCGTCTACGGAGTGTCCGATGGCCGCTGGGAGTTGGGCTTTGGGCCCTTGCAACATTCCATGCCCGAGTATTTCGCGTTCCACCCCTGCTTTTCCGAGCGTCGCCGCCTGATGATCGCCGCCGACCATCCGAGTCGGGACGCGCTGAAGCGCGATGCCGAGGGCGTATTGCACACGCTTCCCCTCATTACCTCCTACCTCGATGACTCGCCGCCCCGTGCCGGAGGGCACCGCCTGCGGCATGCCTTTGGATCCGTCTGGGAGGTCAGCCATATGGAGCTTCGGCTGGCCCTCGTTGCCGAGGGCAAGGGCGTCACGTACGTGTCCGACCTCGTGACCGATCTGCCACGGGGCCTCGCGCCGATCGAAGGGCTGTCGTTCTCGAGCATCGAGCGCCAGGTGGGCATCTACTACCTCAGGCATCAGCCGCTGTCGCAAGCCGGCAGCCGCTTCCTGGCCCTCTGCAGGGATACCTGGGCCGCACCGCCCACCGCAGGTTAGCCCGCGTGTACAATTCGCCGGATCGCCCCTCCGGCGTCAGGTCGGAATGGGCTGCGCGCGATCGATCGTTCAAGGAGCGAGGCATCGACCATGTCAGACCATCCTTTTCTGATCTTCCTGTTGGTGGTGATCGTGCTGCTGGTGTTCTCCTTCTTCCGGAGCATCCCGCAGGCCACCGTCGGCGTGGTGACGGTCTTCGGCAAGTACCATCGCATCATGCGCGAGGGACTGAACATGAAGCTGCCGTGGGAGCGCGTGTCGCACCATCTATCGTTGCAGAACCGCGCCCTGCAGATGGAGTTTCAGGCCATCACACAGGACCAGGCGAACGTGAAATTCGCCACCATGGTGCTGTATGCCGTCTCGGCTGCCGAGGAGGAAGCGATCAAGAAGGCCGTCTTCAGCTTTGCGTCCGCGAACGAGTTTCAACTGGCCCTGGAGCGCACCATTGATGGATCGATCCGCCAGTTCGTGGCCACGACCAAGCAGTCCGACATCCTGGGAATGCGCGCCGAGATCGTCGACCACACGAAGAAGAATCTCGATGAGGTCGTTCTCGCCTGGGGCTACGTGGTGCGCGACATCCAGATCACCGATATGACCTTCGACAAGGAGATCATCGATTCCATGGCACGCGTGGTGTCGTCGAAGAACCTCCTCGCCGCCGCGGCCAATGAAGGTGCGGCGTTGCTCGTCAAGCGGACCAAGGACGCCGAAGCGGAAGCCGCCTACAAGACCATCGGCGCTGAGGCGGAGAAGAAGGCCTCCGCTCTGCGCGGCGAGGGACTGGCGCTGTTCCGCAAGAACATCGCCGACGGCATGCGGGAGGCCGCCGAAAGCCTCAAGGCCGCGGGCGTGGGCGCGGAGTTCCTGCTGTTCCTCGAATACACCGACGCCCTCAAGTATGTTTCGGAGCACTCGCAGGGCAAGGTGATCTTCATGGACAACGGGGCGGGTGCGCCGACGAGAGTGTCACAGGGAATCCTCAGCATGGGCGCCGACCTGCCTGTAAATGGCAGCGCGCGCCCGACGTAGCTGCGATGGCCACGTGGTAGCGCCGAAGGGGACCTGCATGAAGATGGCTACGGCCGCGCTCGCGGGCGTCCTGCTGACAGTCTCGGGCTTGCCCGGCGATCACGGTCAGGCCGCGGCGGCGGTCTCGTGCGACAGGTCCTGTCTGTACGGGCTGATGGATCAATACCTGAAGGCGCTCGTCGCGCACGACCCGTCGAAGCTGCCACTGGCGGCACACGTCAGGTTCACGGAGAACACGAACGTACTGCAGCTGGGCGACGGGCTTTGGCAGACCATCAACAGCGTGGGCGCATTCACGCTGTATGCTGCCGACCCGGTGCAGGGGAATGTCGTCTATTACGGCACCGCCCAGGAGAATGGCCAGCTCGCACTGTTCGCCGTAAGGCTCAGGCAGCAGGATCGGAGGCTCACGCAGATCGAGTCCTTCGTCATTCGCAAGGCCACGGGGATTCACGGCACCTTCGAGACCCTGACGCATGCGGACCCCGTGTGGGCACAGCCGCTGGCGCCTGCAGAGCGGGTGTCGCGGCAGGCGATGATCCACGCCGCCGATCAGTATTTCAACGGGATCGAGCAGGGCAACGGCGACATCGTGCCGTTCGATGATGACTGCGTGCGAATCGAGAATGGCAGGCAGACTGCGCCCTCCATGCCTTCCGCCACGGGCGCCCTCGCCGGCCGTCCCGCGATGACTCCGCGCGAGCAATTCAACAGCAAGGTGTTCAACTACATCAAGGAAGTGACGCAGCGGCGCTACCTGGTCGTAGACGAGGAGAACGGGGTCGTCTTCGGGACCTTCATGTTCGCGCACCCCGGAAACGTGCCCGCGCGCGACTGGGCGGCCACCGGACTGCCGCCGAATCCCCAGGCGTTGTCCGCGTATCCCAACACAACCCAGATCATAGAGGCCTTCAAGGTGCGCAACGGCAAGCTGCTGCGGATCTTTGCGTACGTCTCGCTGCTGCCTTACCGGCAAGGCCCCGGCTGGTGAGGGAAACCTAGCGCACGCTCCTGCGGCCCTGTGTGGATCGAAGCGTGGCCAAGGCAATCGCGCCGAGGCACGCGGGGACGACGCAAGCCAGCATCGACGACCGCGCGTTCCATCCCGATGCCAACAGCGCGCTGAGCGCCAGCGGTGCGGCGATGCCCGCGAGCCTGCCGACGCAGGAAGCCCAGCCGATGCCGGTGGCTCGCATGACCGTCGGATACAGGGACGCCAGCAATCCCTGGACGCCCGAGGTGCCGCCATTGAGGAACGCCCCCAATCCCACCGCCACCCAGAGGACCGGCTCGTGCAGCGTCACGGCAGTGAGCGCAATCATCGCCGCGGCCAGCAGCTGGATGGGAATCAACACCGTATACGTTCCGAGCCTGTCCATCAGCCAGCCGATGACGTACGCGCCCAGAATGCCGGCAGTCAGCATCGCCGTCGAGAAGCGCAGGCTCGCCGCCAGAGCCACTCCTGACTGCGCGAACAACGTCGTCAACCACAAGTTCAGGCACGCAATCAGCGCGCCGTTCATGGCGAGCACCGTCCAGATCGAGACAGTCGCGACGAGGCGGTCAGCGCTGAACAGCGACGCTACCGGGCTGCGCACCGAGGCGGTTCGCGGCAGAACGGTCTGCGGAAGCCAGACGAGCATGAGCACAGTCCAAGCGAAAGGCACGACACCGCCGAGGACGAAGACGGCCTTCCAGCCGTAAACGGGAATCAGCATCCCGGCAAAAGACGCCCCCAGCGCCGCCCCGATCCCAAATCCGCTGTAGAGAATGACCACGGCGAAGGAGCGGTGTCGCGGCGGTGCATGCTCCACCATCAGGGCCACGACGTTGGGCAGAGCCGCTCCAAGCGTCAGCCCCGTGAGGACGCGCCAGACCATGAAACTGTCCGCCCCACCGGCAGTCACAGTGAGCAGAGTGCAGACCCCCATGGCTGCCGTGGCCAGGATGACCAGGCGGCGCCGGCCGAATCGATCCGACACCGGTCCGATTGCGACATAGCCGATGGCGCTGCCGATCACGCCCGCCGTGAGCACGGCTCCGATACGTCCGGGTGCCAGGCCCCACAGCGCGGCAAGCTGTGGCGCGACGAATGCGACCGAATATGTGTCGTAACCCTCGATGATCATCACGCCCAGACCCAATAGCAGAATGCCAACCTGGGCCGCCGTGAGAGGCGCGTCCTGCGAGACTGCAGCGCCTGGTGCGTCTGATCGCGGGTATCGAGGCAAGCGTCGCGTCAGAGAATGATGTAATAGCGCATGAAGAGACACTCCTTCTGGCGCTCGCCGACGCCGACGAAACAGTGATCCGCCATCCAGCCGTAAGGACCGGGCGGCGCCTCGAAGATCGGGGTGGTGCGGATGTAGTAGGTGGACGGGTGAACGTCCGGATCGAGCGCATTCAGCCGCTTCATGACCTCGGGCGGCGCGCGGCGATAGCCCACATTGCGGATGTTCAGATAGACACCATCGTGCGATTGAAACGTGTAGCGGGCGTCGACCATCCCCACTCCATCGGGCCGGTACGTCGGCCACTCGACGCCTCCGGGCAGGATCGTGCCCTTGAGCCTCGGACCGTCGATGTCTCCGCCCAGCACCTGCACCATCAGCCGCTCGCCGGCGCCGTACCGCATTCTCAACACGTCTCCGGTCACGACGCGGGTCTGGAACGCGTACTCGAAACGCGGCGGCAACTCGTGCAGGTATTTCGGCTGCACGGACGGATCCAGATCGACCATTGCGATGCGCTCCTCGTTCCGCCGGGCAGGTTGCAATGCGTCCGACGCCGTTGTCAAGGCGCCACGGCCGCGGGACTGACGTGGCCGCGGGACCGACACGGCTGCGGGACTGACAGGCCTGCAAACCCTCTTGCCGCAATGTTCACCCCGCCTGCCGCAAGCGCAGGTGTCGGCGCGCGCGCGCGCGTGCGATGATCCGCAGCCATGATCGAAGTCAGCGGCCTCACCAAGCTGTTCGGCACCTTCACCGCGGTGCGCGAGCTCTCCTTCACCGTGCGCCCGGGACAGGTACTCGGCCTCGTCGGGCCCAACGGCGCCGGCAAGACAACCACTCTGCGAACGCTCGCCGGCATCATTCCGCCGAGCACCGGACAGGTGAGCATCGCCGGGCACGACCTGGTCAGGGAACCCATGAGCGCCAAGCGGGCGCTCGCCTTTTTTCCCGACGAGCCGCGGCTGTTCGAATACCTGACCGTGCGGCAGCACCTGACTTTCATTGCCCGGGTCTACGGCGTCGCAGATCACGAGGCGCTGGCACAGCCTCTGCTCGAAGAGCTCGAGATCGCGGATCGCATCGACAGCCTGCCCGGCGAGCTCTCGCGCGGTATGAAACAGAAGCTGGCCATTGTCTGCGGCCTGCTCCATGCGCCCCAGGCGATGATCTTCGACGAGCCGCTCACGGGACTCGATCCCCTGGGAATCCGCCGCATGAAGGATTCCATCTTGCGGCGTGCGCGCTGCGGAGCGGCCATCGTGCTCAGCTCGCACCTGCTGCACCTGCTGGAGGAGGTTTGCTCGCACGTGCTCATTCTCAAGCGCGGCGAGATGATCGCTGGGGGCACGCTGGCCGAGGTGCATGCGCGATTCAGCGGCGGGAATGCGGATGCCAGTCTCGAGGACGTTTTCATCCGCGCCACGGGCGGCACGGAAACCTGATGTGGTACCGGTCCTGATGGGCGCCCTGCTCTATCTGCATTTCACTTCCGTCCGCGGCCGGATCCGCTCGCGGCTGCGGCGATTGAAGCAACCGAAGTACCTGCTGGGCGCCCTCGTCGGCGCAGCTTACGTCTACTACATCTTCATCCGTCGGATGGGTCGGGGCTATGGCCCGCAGAGCTATGGCAATCCCGATCACGGCATCAATGCATACACCCAGGCACCGGGAGTACCGACCGACGTCCTGTCGATCGCCGTGGCCATCGGAACGCTGGTCGTTCTGATCGTGGCGCTCCTGAGCTGGACTCTGCCCCGCGCCGCGCCCACTCTCGCGTTCAGCGAGGCCGAGATTGCGTTTCTCTTTCCCGCACCGATCAGCCGCCGCACACTGATCAATTACCGGCTCCTGAAGACGCTGCTGACGCTCGCGTTCACCTCAGCACTCCTGACCCTGTTTTCTAATCGGTGGAGTTTTCTCGGTGGCAGCGCAGCGATCCACGCCGTGGGCTGGTGGTTGATCCTGTCCACACTGAGTCTGCATGCCACGGGCTCATCCTTCGCCCTCGCGCGATTGCGCAATCGAGGCGTGTCGCCCTGGATGCTTAGTGTCGGTGTGCTGGCGGTGGGAGTGCTCGCAGTTGCGGGCGTGGCAATCTGGATCCGGGCCCATGCCCCGGTGTTGGCTGGCGGCGAGCCGCCCACGCCGCGAATCCTGGCCGAATATGTACTGGGGCTGATGCAGAGCGGACCGATTTCCTGGCTGCTCGCGGTTCCGAGGTTCCTCCTGGCCCCGTTCGCGGCTCCTGACGGGCGAGCCTTCTGGCTCGCGCTCGGACCCGCCCTCCTCGTGCTCGGCGCGCACTACGCGTGGGTGTTGACGACAGAAGTGTCGTTCGAGGAAGCCTCCGTCGCCAGGGCAGAAAAGCGAGCAGCGCGGACGCTGGCGTTGCGCCAAGGCAAGTCGCCCACCGCAGGTGCGGCTGCCAAGTCGCGCCCGGCGCCGTTTCCCCTGGCATCAGCGGGGCGGCCGGAAATCGCTTTCCTGTGGAAGAATCTGTTGTCCACCTCCACGCTGCTCAGGCCGCGGGCCGCGCTGATAGCGGCCGCAATCATCGTGGCTGTGTGCACGTGGCTGGCAACTCACCCGCTCTATAGTGCGTTCCTCCCAGCGGTGGCTACGATTGGAGCGTTCGCCGCGGCCTTCACCTTGCTTTTGGGTCCGCAGCTCGCCCGCTTCGACCTGCGCGCCGATTTACCCAATTGCGACCTGTTGATGACCTATCCGATGCGAGGCTGGCAAATCGTATTCGGCGAGCTGCTCGCGCCCCTCTCGGTTCTCACGGTGATCGCGTGGCTTGCATTGCTCGCGATCGTGATGGCCGTGCCTGATCGCATCAGCGCCGTCCTCAGCTCCGAGGCCCGGGTGGGCATCGCCGTCGGTATCGCGTTACTCGTTCCGCCCTTCTGCGCGTTGCAGCTTCTCGTGTCGAACGCGTTGGCGTTGATCTTCCCCGCGTGGGTGCAGGCAGTCTCCAACCGCGGAGAGCACGGTCTGGATGTCCTAGGCCAGAGAATTCTCTTCCTCGCCGGACGACTGCTTGCAACGGTCCTCGGCCTCGCGCCCGCCGCGATCGGCGCGGGCGTGGTTTTTGCGGTGACACTGTGGATTGTCGGCCCGGTCGTGGCGTCCGTGCTCGCGGGCGCTGCAGTCGTGGCGATCCTGTGTGCCGAGGTGTGGGCGGGAATTCAGTGGCTCGGAAGCCGGCTCGAGCGCTTCGATCTGTCATCGGAGCTGCGCCCCTAGATCGAGCCGCGGCGCCTTACTGCGCTGCCGCGGTCGCCGCAGTAGTCACGTAGCCGAGTGCGCGGCCACCCAAACCCACGCCGGTCCACAGAAGTATCGAGACAACGGCCGTCAGCCACCGTACCGCCGCAGATGCATCGTTCCTCGCGGTCACGCGACGATAGATCGTGAACGTGAACACGGTCGCCAGCAGCAGAAACAGCATCTTGAGCTGAAAGGCCCAGTTGCCGTACATCTTCACCGCTTCGGTCGAGAACAACAGGAACCCCGAGATCAGCATCACCACGATGCTGCCGATCATCCACGGAAACAGGTCGCGGGCCAGCACCGGGATGGGGTCGTCACGAAAGCGGATCCCGACGAGACGCAGGTTCATGAGCAGCACCGCGCCGCCAAGGATGCTGAGGCCGACGATGTGGAAGATCTCCACGACCGGAAACCCCCAGACGGAATCGCGGATCGCATGGCCGAAGAAGGAGCCGTTGCACCATTCGCAGAAGGCGAGAATGAGGGCTTTGAGCGCGGTCATGTGCCTACCTCACGGCGGCGGCAGGGCGTAGGCGATGCCGCGTCCGGCGGCGACGATCGACAGCCACAGCACGAGGGACACGATCCCGGTCAATTTGACTTCCCAGGGCGTGCTCGCGGCCTTGTCCCATTCACCGAGGCGCCGTCCGATCGTTGCGCTGAACAGCAGCACGTTCAGCCCCGCGAGCAGCAGCATGATCATCTTCAACTTGAAGAAGATGGTGCCGTAGAAAGCGACGGGGTCGGCCGAGAACAACAGCAGGCCCGTGACGATCATGACGGCGAAGCCGCCGAACAACCATGGATTGAGCTGCGCGAACATCTCCGACACGCGCTTGCGCCGCATGGTGACATCCAGCAGTCGCAGGTCCAGCAGCAGCACGAAGCCCAGAAAGACGGTCAGCGTGAGGACGTGGATGGTCTCCACGATGGGCTCGGCCCAGACCGACTCACGCATCGTCGTGCTGAAGGGCGTGTCGTACAGCCAGTGCAGGAAGTGGTCAAAAGACATCTGCGGCCCCGCTACCGGCGCCTCCGGCAGAGCCGTGAGCCCGTCTCATTGCGCCTCGCAGGGCCTGGGGTTCCAGCCCGTGGGTCCGGGCAGCTTCTTGAACTGCGAGCTGGTGAT
>FTEN01000245.1_pt1 | contig 29076 bp, 20 predicted proteins | sample 1640221 | NCBI WGS metagenome assembly FTEN01 (sample SAMEA3914816, study PRJEB12502) | metagenome | biome: forest; material: soil | place: USA | collected 2011-09-16 | depth 0.3 m | reverse complement strand
CGAGCAAATCGTGATCGTGGGGGCCGGCCAGGCAGCCGTCCAGGCCGTCGATACACTACGCCGCAAAGGCTTCGCGGGGAAGCTGATAGTCGTCGGCGATGAGCCGTGGGTCGCGTACCAACGGCCGCCTCTGTCCAAGAAATATCTCGCCGGCGCCCTCGAGAGGGACCGTCTGGCCATCCGGCCTTCCCATTTCTACTCCGATCACGCGATCGAGCTGCTGAGCGGACGTCGCGCGATCGAAATCTCTCGCAACGAGCAGCGCATCCGCCTGGACGATGGAGCCCTGCTCGCCTATGACGGCCTGTTGCTGGCGACGGGCAGCCGGCCCCGTCGGCTGCTGGCTCCGGGAGCCGAGCTGGCCGGGGTTCACTACCTGCGAACGATCGCGGACGTGGACCGGATTCGAGCCGAAATGGAAACCGCGGCGCGCCTCGTCGTAGTGGGCGGGGGATACATAGGTCTCGAGGTCGCCGCGACGGCGCGCGAGCGGGGACTCGATGTCACGGTATTGGAGATGGCCGACCGGGTCATGAATCGAGTGACCTGTCCGGAGATTTCCGCGTTCTTCGCAGCCGAGCATGCCCGTCGCGGAGTCCGGATTGTGTGCAATGCGCGCGTCCAGGCCATTGCCGGAGCGCGCAACGCCATGGGGGATAAGGTGAGGGCCGTCATCTGCGAGGACGGTGAGGAATACCCCGCTGATCTCGTGATCATCGGGGTTGGTGTGGCGGCCATCGATGAGCTCGCCGTGGCTGCCGGACTCGAATGCGCGAACGGCATCGTCGTGGACGAGCACTGCCGCACCTCCGATCCGGAGATCTACGCAGCGGGCGACTGCACGAGTCACCCCAGTCTTCACTACGGCCGACGCCTGCGGCTCGAATCGGTGGACAACGCGTTCGAGCAGGGCACGAGCGCGGCTCTCAATCTGCTGGGCACGCCGACCTCTCACGACAAGGTACCGTGGTTCTGGTCCGACCAGTTCGACCTCAAACTCATCATCGTCGGCCTGGGCGAGGGGTACGACACCATAGTCACGCGTGGAGAGCGGGGCTCGCGCAGCTTCAGCGCCTGCTACCTGCGTGCCGGAGAGCTGATCGCCATCGATACCGTCAACCATCCGAAGGATCAGATGGCAGCGCGCAAGCTCATCGCCGCGCGTGCACGACCCGATCGGCACAAACTCGCGGATCCCACGATTGCACTCAGGGATTCTGTTTAACGCCTCCGCCTCAGTGTTGCGCTGCGTGAGGGAAGTCACACTCCCGCGGCACTTACCTGTGCCAGCATCTCCGGAAGCGGCCGATATACATTAAAGATGCCGCACCGGGTCCGAAGGCGGGCCGGAATGGGGAGAATGTCAAACCGCTCGCTGCACCGATGGGTTGCCGGTTGGGTCTGCGCTGTCGCGTGCGGCCCGGCTGCGCTCGCCGCGCCTGCATTCAAGGTGCTGTACCACGAAGCCATTCACATTCAGACACAGCCGGCGGGCGATGAGCGCCAGCACATGCGGCTCGAGGCGTTCGGCAGGCAGTTCGAGCTGAGCCTGCGGCCGAACGACGGCATCCGCCGCGCGGTGCCTGCCGGGCGCACGGACATTCAGCCTCTGGAAGGGACGATCGACGGACAGGCCGGATCGTGGGTCCGGATCACGCGCACGCGCGCGGGCTGGCGGGGAATGGTGTTCGACGGTCGTGAGCTGTACGCGATCGAGCCGCTGGGCGATGTCGCCGATGCCCTTGTCCAACCGCATGCGGCTGCGCCGGACACAGCGCCGGTCATGTACCGGCTGGCCGATACGCTCATGACGGTCAACCCCGGATTCTGTGAGACCCTCGCGGCGGAAGACTCGCCCGCCGACGCAGCAGCTGGCGGCAGCGGCCCGGCGCAGACTCGCCCCTCCGCGCTCAAGGTCTTCGAGGCGATCGCGGCTGACCTCAATGCGCAGGCGCTGCAATTTCCGAGCAAGCGCCTCATGACGGGAGTGGTGGCGGATTACGAGTTCGCCAGCAGCTTCGACGATCCCGAGGGCGCAATCATCGCGCGGATGGACATCGTCGACGGCATCTTCTCGACGCAGGTCGGCGTGAAGATTTCCCTCGCGCCGCTGACTGTCATTCGCACCGCGCAGGAGCCTTTCACCCGGACCGCGGCCAGCGATCTGCTCGGCCAGCTCAGAAGCTACCGCAGCCACAGCTCCGCGCAGATGGCGTTGGGTGTGACGCACCTGATGACGGGCCGCAACATGGACGGTGACATCGTTGGAATCGCCTACCAGGGCGGAGTCTGCAACGGTGCCACCGCTGCGAGCCTCTCCGAGGGTGCGCATTCGACGACGATGTCAGCGCTGATCGCCGCGCACGAGCTCGGTCACAATTTCAATGCGCCGCACGACGGAGTCCCCGGTGCCTGCTCCAGCACGCCGCAGACGTTCCTGATGGCGCCCCAGATCAACGGCAGCAATCAGTTCTCGAGCTGCAGTCTGCAGCAGATCCAGGCCCGGATTCAAACTGCACAGTGCCTGACGGACTATGTTGCGCCCGATGTCGCCCTCACCGTCCCGAACAACCTGGCCGGGGTGCCGGTAGGTACGGTGTTCACTCTGTCTTATTCAGTGCAGGCTTCCGGCGATGATGCCTCGAGCGATGTCGTGACGACCGCCACCATTCCGGCCAACCTGACCGTGCAGCTGGCAACCGTGGCCGCAGGAACGTGTACCTTCGGAGCCGGAACCGCGTCGTGCACGATCGGATCGCTCGCGCCAGGCGAAACGCGGGAAGTCGATCTGCAGCTTGCGGCGAATGCGACGGGCACCACGACGGTGAGCCTCGAAGTCGGCTCATCCAACGACTCCAACGCCGGCAACGACTCCGGATCCGTCACGACAAACGTCTCAGAGACGTCCGCGGCTTCGGGACCTCCCGGGTCGTCCGGCTCTGCCGGCGGAAATGGCGGCGGTGGCGGGAGGGTCGATCTGCTGCTGCTGGCCTTCCTGGGCCTCATGCTGTTGAGCGCAGCTAGGAAAGGACCACGAGCAGATCCTTGGCGTCGACCTGCTGTCCTGGACGCGCCAGCACCTCGGCCACTTCACCGTCCATCTCAGCCCGCACGGCGGTCTCCATTTTCATGGCCTCCAGCGTCGCGAGCACATCGCCCCGCGCCACCTTCCGCCCGACCAGGACGCTGATCGTCGCCACCGTCCCGGGCATCGGGGCGCCCACGTGCTTCGGGTTTCCCGGCTCTATCTTCCGCTGCGGCGGACGCTTGGCCACCTGGCTGCGATCGGTGACGCGCACCTCGCGTGGCTGACCGTTCAGCTCGAAAAACACCGTTCGCGTCCCGTCCTCGTGTGTCTCGCTCGCCGCAACGAAGCGCACGATCAGTGTCTTGCCGCGTTCCAGGTCGACGCTGATCTCCTGACCCGGGTCCATCCCGTAGAAGAACACTGGAGTCGGCAGCATCCCCACATCGCCGAACTGCTTGCGATCGTTGGCATAGTCCAGCCACACCTTCGGATACATCAGATACGAAGCGAGATCCTCGTCCGTCACGGTCCAGGCAATCGCCTGTTGGATCTTGGCGCGATCCGCGGCCAGATCCGCCGGCGGCAGCTCCGCGCCGGGACGGCCGCGCAGCGGCGGCTTGCCTTTGAGCACCTTGCGTTGCAGCTCCTGCGGAAATCCGCCGTAGGGCTGGCCGAGATCGCCGCGAAACAGCTGCACCACCGACTCGGGAAAGGCGACGTCGGAGTGCGGATCGAGAACCTGCTCCTTCGTCAGACCGCTGGTCACCATCAGCAGCGCCATGTCGCCGACGACTTTGGAGGTGGGAGTGACCTTGACGATGTCCCCGAACATGAGATTGACGTCGGAGTAGGCCTGGGCGACTTCGGGCCAGCGCGCGTCGCCGATGCCGAGTGAGCGTGCCTGCTCGCGCAGGTTGGTGTACTGGCCGCCCGGCATGCCGTGAACGTATACCTCGGAAGCGCCGGAGCGGATGTCGCTCTCGAACGCCATATACAGCTTGCGCGTCTGCTCCCAATACGACGACAGCAGGCGCAACTTCGATGGATCGACGCCGGCATCGCGGGGACCGAATCGCAACGCCTCCACGATGGACCCCAGGTTTGGCTGCGACGTGAGTCCGCTCATCGAGTCGATGGCGCCGTCGACGGCATCCGCGCCAGCGTCGATCGCTGCAAGCACGCTCGCGGCGGAGATACCGCTGGTATCGTGCGTATGGAAGTGGATCGGCAGACCCACCTCTTCCTTCAGCGCTTTGACCAGCGTGTAGGCGGCGCGTGGCCGGCAGAGCCCGGCCATGTCCTTGATGCCGAGAATGTGCGTTCCGGCCGCCTTCAGCTCGCGCGCCAGCTTCAGGTAATAGTCCAGGGTGTACTTGCGCTCGTGCGGATCGCTCAGATTTCCCGTGTAGCAGATTGCCGCTTCGCACAGCTTGCCCGACTCGAGCACCGCGTCGATCGAAACGCGCATGTTCTCGGTCCAGTTCAACGAATCGAAGATGCGGAACAGGTCGATGCCCCGCTCGGCGGCGCGCGCGACGAAGAAGCGCACCACGTTGTCGGGATAGTTCGTGTAGCCGACGGCGTTGGCCGAACGCAGCAGCATCTGCAGCAGCAGATTCGGCATCGCCTCCCGCAGCTGGGCCAGTCGCTGCCAGGGATCCTCCCGCAGGAAGCGCATGGCGACATCGAAAGTGGCCCCGCCCCAGCATTCCATGGAGAACAGCTGCGGCACCAGACTCGCGTAGTACGGTGCGATCGCCGTCAGGTCGATGGTTCTGACGCGCGTTGCGAGCAGCGACTGATGCGCGTCCCGCATGCTGGTGTCAGTGAGCAGCACGCGCTGCTCGTGCTGCATCCACTTTGCGAATGCCTCCGGACCGAGCTCGTCGAGTTTCTGCTTCGTCCCCGCGGGCGGCGCCGGCAACATCACGCCCGGGAGCTTCGGCAGAGTGAACTGCTCCGGACGCCCCCTGCTGCGGGTTTCCACGTTGCCGTTCACGATGGTGTCGGCCAGGAAAGTGAGAATGCGTGTGGCGCGATCGCGCTTGCGGGGCCAAACGAACAGCTCCGGAGTCTCGTCTATGAATCGCGTCGTGTACTCGCCATGGGCAAAGCGCGGATGGCTGATCACCTGATCGAGAAAGCGCAGATTCGTCACTACGCCGCGGATGCGGAATTCCCACAGCGCCCGATGCATGCGCGCGATGGTTTCCTCAGCGGTGGGCGACCACGCGGTGACCTTTACGAGCAGGGAGTCGTAGGACCGCGTGATGAAGGCGCCCGCGTACGCGGTTCCCGCATCCAGGCGGATGCCGAACCCGGCCGGGCTGCGGTAAGCCGTCACCCGTCCGTAGTCGGGAATGAAATTGCTCTCGGGATCTTCAGTCGTGACCCGGCATTGCAACGCATGCGCGCTGATTCTGATGTCTGCCTGCGCGGGCACTCCGCTTTGTGGCGTACCCAGTCTCGCGCCATCGGCGATGCGGATCTGCGCCTTGACCAGATCGATGCCGGTCGCGCATTCCGTGACCGTATGCTCCACCTGTATGCGCGGGTTCACCTCGATGAAGTAGAATTTGCCGGTATCCGCATCCTGCAGAAACTCGACGGTGCCGGCGTTCACATAGTGGGTCGCACGCCCAATCGTGAGCGCGGCCTCGCACAGCTCGGTCCGCTGCGCGTCGCTGAGGAAGACCGCCGGTGCCCGCTCGACGACTTTCTGGTTGCGGCGCTGCACCGTGCAATCGCGCTCGAACAGGTGAACGAGTCCGCCGTGAGCATCGCCGAGAATCTGCACTTCGACGTGACGCGCACGGCGCACGAGCTTCTCGAGATACACCTCGTCATTGCCGAAAGCCGCTTGCGACTCGCGGCGCGAAACCGGCAACAGCTCGGCAAGCTGCTCATCGCTCTCCACGACGCGCATGCCGCGTCCGCCTCCACCCCAGCTCGCCTTGAGCATCACGGGATAGCCGATCCCGCGTGCCAGCCGCGTGCACTCGGCGATGTCGTCGGGCAGGGGCGGCGTGGCCGGCATGACCGGCACGCCGGCGGCGATCGCCAGGTTCCGTGCGGCCACCTTGTTGCCGAGCATGCGCATGGTCTCGGGCGTCGGGCCGATGAAGACGACGCCCGAGCTCGCGCAGGCGGCCGCGAAGTCCGGATTCTCCGACAGGAAGCCGTAGCCGGGATGGATGGCATCGACGCGCGCCTCGCGCGCGATTCGCAGGATGTCCTGGATGTCGAGATACGCCTCGATGGGTCCGCGGTTGCGGCCGACCAGATAGGCCTCGTCGGCTTTGCTTCGATGCAGCGAGAAGCGGTCTTCCTGAGAGTAGATCGCCACGGTCGCCAGTCCGAGCTCGCTCGCGGCGCGCATGACGCGAATCGCGATCTCGCCTCGATTCGCTACGAGGAGTCGGTGTATCCGCGGCGGCATGCTCTAATTGCTCCTGGCGTTCGCATCGTCGGGTTGACTCGATGATAGCCGCTGCAGGCTCGCTGTGCCGCGGCGAAAAATGTGCGCGCGCGTACGGTGATGAACCATGATGGTGCACTCGGGGAAGTCACGATGCATGCAATAGCCATCCACGGGGGCGCGGGACCGATTCCGCTGCAGGCATTGACCGATGCCCTGGAGACGCGCTACCGCGGGAGCCTGCAGGCTGCGCTCGATGCCGGCTACGACATCCTGGATCGTGGCGGACCGAGCCTCGATGCGGTCACCGCCGCGGTGCGTATTCTGGAAGACGATCCGCTCTTCAATGCCGGCCACGGGGCGGCGCTCACGCGCGACGGCGCGGCGGAGCTCGACGCCGCGGTGATGGAAGGAAAGAGTCAAAGGGCAGGCGCGGTCGCCTCGGTACGCCACGTGCGTAATCCCATTGAGTTGGCGCGACGGGTCATGGAGAAGTCCCGCCACGTGCTGCTGGTGGGCGCGGGCGCGGAGGAGTTCGCTCTCGAGGAAGGCATTGCGCTCGTGCCGAATAGCTATTTCCGCACGGAGGAGCGGCGGCGTCAGCTCGAGTCGGAGCAAAACGGACAGTCCGTGTCGGATCTGATTCCCACACACGGAACGGTCGGCGCGGTCGCCATCGATGCGCGTGGGGATCTCGCCGCCGCCACCTCGACAGGCGGGGTGACCAACAAGCGTCAGGGTCGTGTTGGCGACTCACCCATCATCGGCGCCGGCACGTACGCCAAGAACGGAGTGTGTGCGGTGTCCGCCACGGGTCACGGGGAGTATTTCATCCGCGCTGTTGCTGCCTATCACATCTGCTCCGCCGTCGAGCATCGAGGACTGACGCTGGAGGACGCAATGCGCGAAATGCTTCACGTGATCCTGCGGCGCCTCGGCGGACGTGGCGGCATCATCGGGATCGATGGCGCGGGCCAGATCGTCATGGACTTCAGCACCGAGGGAATGTTTCGCGGCGCGCGTGACTCTCACGGACGCAACGAGCTGGCGATACTGCGCTAGACGGGGAGATCCGAGGGTTGCGCGCTCCTCGAGGCGCTGGGGGGGCTCGACTCCCATCGGGACCAGACGCGCCGCAGCTGTTGGGCCGAGCGAAATCCCGCCTTGACGGCGATGCGCTCGATGTCGAGGCGGCTTTGCGTCACGAGCTCCTTCGCCACGGCAAAGCGGATCAGCTGCACGTAGTCGAGCGGCGAGCACCGCGCGTGCTCGGAAAACAGACGGGCCAGGTTGCGGGGACTCGTGCAGGCGACGGCCGACAGCTCGCGGGACGACCAAGGAGCTGCGGGCCGGCGATTGACCGCATCCTGGACCCGGTGGACAGCCGGATGCAGATGATTGCGGTGCAACACCCAGGGCGAGAGCGCAGGATCCGCACCGGACCGGCGCATATACACGACGAGATCCCGCGCCACGTCGGCAGCGACTCGGGGCCCGAGCTGCTGGGCGATGATGTGCAGCGCCAGATCCAGCCCGGCCGTGACGCCCGCGCTAGTCAGCACCCGGCCGTCCTCGACAAAGATGCGGTTGTCGTGCACATGGGCCTGCGGCGCCACGCGGCGCAGCTCGTCTATGTGCGAATGGTGCGTCGTGCACTCCTTTCCGTGCAGCAGTCCGGCTGTGCCGGCGATCACGCTGCCCGCGCACACGCAGACCAATGATGCCGGCGCGGCAACGCCCGAGCGCAGCCACTCGATGAGCTGGGCCGTACAGGGTTCAGCGAGATCGACGCTCGTCCCCGACACTCCCGTCAACACGATCATCGCGTCCCGGTCCACGCTGCTGGGTAATGGCTCGAGAGCCCCGAGCTGCAGTCCGACCGCGGCCCGCACACTCTCAGCCGGCGCAATGAAGCGCAGCCGGTAGCTGCCGGGAATTTTCCGATCCGCGATTCGGAAGGCCTCCGCGGGTCCGGCCAGGTCGAGCAGGACCAGCCCCGGCAGTACCGCGAACAGGACATCTGTCACGGCTGCCTCATCCGAGCGCCTCGGCCGAAGCGACGATGCGCGCGAAGCGACCATCGAGGACGAGCTCCGTCCGCTCGCGCAGATCCGCGCAGGAGAATGCGCGGCCGGATCTCGATTTCATGGGAAAGGTCAGGGTCGCATCGGACACGTACCGCACCTTGAACCCGGAGTCTGACGCATGCCGTGCGGTGGTCTCGCAGCATTGCTCCGTGCGAATGCCCGTGATGAGGACTTCCTCGATGCGCTGTCCGCGCAACCATGCCTCGAGCGTCGTTCCGTTGGCGGACTTGCCGAAAAGTGCCGAATGAACGTGTTTGTAGAACACCTCATCGGCGCTGAGCGAAAGCTCCGGCATCGCGCGCACGAATCCCGACGAGGCCGCGAACGGGTCGCCTGAGTCGTCAGTGAGGTCCCGATGGAAGATCTGCAGGATCGGGATGCCCTGGACCCGGCAGCGATCGATGACGGTTTGGATGTTGGCCAGGAATGGCGGCAGATTCTCGTCCTGCCAGTAGGGGCGGCGGCGGAAGGATTCCTGAACGTCGATGACAAGGAGTGCCTGCTTCACTGGAGTGTCCTGTATGCGGGAATGGACACATAGTGGCGGACGAACCGGGCCTGCGCCACAGGGGGACCGGACGATCGACACTCAGAAACAGACATCGGTGACCGACGTGGGCCGCCGCGTACATTTTACATAATGTTGCCCCTACCGGGCGTTCGTTGCGCGTAGCTCTGCGGCGAGGAGTTGAACGCCGTGCATCCGCGCCAGCTCGAGGGCGGCTCCTTCCCCCAATCGTGCGGCCACGAGAAACTCCCGCCATACCTGTATGCGGCCCGGCCATCGAGGCCGCAGCCACGCGGGATGTCGTTCGGCGATGTCGTCGATCTGTCTGAGAGTGCAGCCCGCTATCAGCGCCGCGCAATGCGCAGGCATCCCCAGCAGCATGCGGGCAGCGACATTCTGGTTGCGCGCGAGCTCACGCGCATATTGCAATACGCGGCGCATCACGGCGTTTGCGCTCGGGACCGTGAAGAAGGGCAAGGCCGCCCCAGGAGCGCCGGGCTCGCTCACCTCCTGCCCCGGAAACCGCCAGCGGCTGGCATCGGCGAATCCGGCATCGACGATCAGAAACGGGCAGGCCGCGGCCCGCCGACGCGCCCCGGCGTCCAGCGTGCGCCACAGCTCCGCCAACTCCCTCAGCATGGGCTGCGGCTGCAGCGGCCGCGCCAGCGACTGCGCGGCCAGCAGCTCCAGGCACTCTTCGTTGATCCCGGCGAGCGTCTCAAACAGCTCCGCATGCAGCCAGGCCCTGGATTCGCCCGCAGGCTCGAGCCCTACGGCGTCGTCCGCCTCACGTCGATTGTGCATTGCGCCTCCCTTCGTCACTTCATGGTAGCCCGAATGCCCCATCGGGTCCCGGGTGAATTTGGTAGTGTTTCAACCAATTTCTCAAGTTGAGTTTTGGGAATTTTTTCCCAATAGTGTGTGCGTCGGCACAGGGAGGAACGATCATGCGCATCTTGGACGATCGCTATAGCCGGGATTGGCTGCGTCTGGAGCTTGCGCTGCGGTTCCTGCAGCACGAGGCGCGCACGAAGACCATCCGCACCTGGACCGGGCTCACGGACGACCGGATCCGCAAGCTCTATCGCTCCTACCTGCGCCGCGCTTCCCGCCACATCCCCCGCCACCGCGGAAAGTCGCCTCACCAGATCGCCTTCTTCACCCGTTCGCTGCGCCTCCAACAGGAAACCGCGGTGCTGGCGAGCCTGTTGTGTCTGATCGGTGTGATGCCGGCGCAGCCCATGGAGTCGGGACAGGCCGTGCCGAGCGTGATGCGCGGCTCCCTGCTATGCCACGCCTTTGAGGCGTACCGGGCGTTCATCCCCTCGTCGCAGATCTCGTTCGAGCACGCCGTGTTCCTGACGACTGCCCTCGCCCGCGGCGATCAGCTGCGGCTCGACACATGCAAGGAGTGCGGCGGCCTCGTGGTCGTCGAGCGTTTCCCAATGCGTGACCCCCGCTGCCATCACTGCGCGGGGTGAGGCGCCGTCGCTAATCCGCCGGAGCCAGGTCCTGCGGTGCAACATGAATGCTGATTCCCAATTTGTTCTGCGGCCCGTTGCAAGGCACACCGCCCTCGGGAGCTCCTTCAGTAGGCGACCGCAATCAGGCGTGTTCCGGCGACATACACGACGCGCGACCCGGCAACCGCTGCAGGACTCGGCCGCTGCAGCAGGGTCGACGGCTCGCCAGTGGAAAATAGAACCGTGCCGGTGGTGAGCGACAGGATGCCCGCAGGCGGGCTGACCACAGACACGCCAGCCGGCACGAAGATGGAATCGCTGCCGACGGGTGTGAAGCTCATGACTGCCGCAGCCAGAGGCGCGGTTCCGAGCTTGTGGCCGCCGGCGTCGTAGACGGCTGTCGTGTCATATTGGACAAGACCGTTGCCGTTGACTACGTGATAGGTGTTGGCCAGGAATCTGTTGTTATCGAGCCAGCCCACCGCCAAACCCGTGACTGCCGTCACGAGCACGCCGTTCTGAATGAGGTTCGACCCGCCCGTCGGCGTAGTTGCGCCCACCAGCGGCGCCGCGATGCGCGTTCCATCCGGCGACAACCTGATCGGCTCGAACACCGGTTGGCTATCGTTGACCGAATCGGACCAGATCACGGCTCCGCCGCCTGCAAGTGTCACTTGTCGTTTGGACGGAGTCCCGACCGGGATGATGTTCCCTATCGGGCTGAGCACCTGTCCCAACGTCGTGCCGTCGGCGGACAGCGCGATGTCAAAGGCCGACTGATTCGGATCAGTCTGCGGAAACGTGCCAATGACCGCCTTGGAGGGGAGCGCGTAGACACCGACCGTCCTGTCTGGGACAAACTGGCCGAAGCCCGTGTCACCCAGGGCAGCCAGCACCCCCCCGTCGCTCGAGAGCTGCAGCTTGCCGCTGAATTTGGCAATGGTTCCCTGGCGTGCTCCCGAGGTCGCGTCGAAGTAGAAGATGTTCCCTGTCACCGTCGCCACCGCGAATCGGGACGCGCTGCCGGCGATATCTAGTGCTGCACCGAGATTCAGTTGTCGCGCAGTGGTATCCGCCAGGACACCTCCTGCGCTGCCGGCCAGCCAATTGGAGGCCGACTTGACGGCCAGCGCCGAGAGCGATGTGAATGGCACCGGCTGATCCGTCCTGACCGGCGCGCTGCCTGAGAGATCGACGATGGAAATCTCAGGCGCGGTGGGGACCTGGTCCGAGTCCCTTGAGACCACGCCTATGAACGAGCCAGATGGCAGGACGGCAGGGGGGTAGGTACCGCCCGGGATGCTCAAAGCGGGCGAAGAGCCGGCTCCGACGGTATAGATGTCGAGGGTTTGGCCGGTGACGTTCCAGAAGTAACCACCCGAGCCGCCGAGACCCTGAGCCTGCGTTACCGAAATCACACCCTGCTGGATCGCGGTCTTGGAGTACGCAAGGATGGTGTTGGAAGTAGCTGTTAGGAACCGCTCGCCATCGACGAACCAGGATTGGAAGGTGCCCTGGAAAGCGGGGCTGACGGAAGAATTGCCTGTCGCCACCGTCACTGTCTCGATGACGTCTTGTCCGGCGCCTCCCCCCGCGACGCGGATTTCATCGGCAGCAGCGAAGGCCTGCGCCGCTGCATAGTTGCCAGGCTTGAAAACAAGCAGCTGGCCAGCAGGTGCCCAGGCGTACAACCCGGCCGCCGAGCCGGCTGAAATATAGCTTCCGTCGGAGGCCAGGCGCCACCAGGATGGCGTAGCCGGGATCCCGGCGATCGCGTGACCGTCAGTCGCCGACAGCACCTCAAACCCGAGGGGAATCTGGATCGCGATGGTCGACCCTTTCAGATCGCCCTGAAGATTGTTCGGGCAGGTGGCGAAGTGGCAATCGTCGTGGTAGCTGCGGCAGGTGTCAGGGGTGCATTGCGAATCGTTGTCGGCAAGCAGCGTCCCCGCGAAGTAATCCCACAGCGCCCAGTGCCCGGCGAAATCCATGCTGAGAGCACGCTGGCCGGTGGCGTCGAACTCGACGAGATTCACCTGTGATACGTGACCCAGGTCGAGAAGGTTCAGTCCCGCCACTGCAATCCTGACAGAAGCGGTAGTGGTTCCTCCTGAGTTGGTGGCTGTCACCGTGTAATTGATGGACGGCGACTCTGCGGAAGGCGTGCCGCTGATGCTGCCATCCGTCGCGCTGAGAGTCAGCCCGGCCGGCAGTGCCGGACTGATCGACCAGGCACTCACCGCGCCGCCCAACGACAAGGGGGTATTGGTTGGGCTCTGGGTACTTAGCGTGAGAGCGATATGATTCTGGGGATAGTAGACCACCGGTGCCCGGTCATTGACGGCGATCTGGACGACGGCGGTCGTGCTGCCACCTGAATTGGTGGCTGTCAGCGTATACGCAGCACTTGCAGCAGAGGCGGTGGGGGTTCCCGAGATCACGCCCGTAGTACTGTTCAGGCTCATTCCGGCTGGCAACTGGGGAGCCACCGCATACTGGCTGACCGTGCCCGTGACCGTGGGGGAAAGCGGCTGGATCGCCTGTCCGATCGAGAATGGTTGCGGCTGCGGATAACTCAATCCGCTGGGCGGATCTACAGCCGCAGTTGTGCCCGTTGAGCCGCCCCCTCCGCACGCTGCGAGCCACACACCACCCAAGCCGATGACGAATGCAGCGAGCAGCGTCGAAGTCCCTTGTTTAGGCATACGCATCGCTCACTCTCACGGGGCCGATCGCTGGCCACGGCGGGATTTTACGCGACGTTGCAGCGCTCCGCAGCCGTGCGTATTGCAGAAGTCAGCCCGAAAGGCGCGCGCTGCTAGAATCCGCGGGAACGAGGCTCCGCGGCGCAATGGATACAGATCGACACAATTTCTTCTCCGGCCCTTACATCGACCGGCGTGCGGAAGCCCGTGAGGCCTCGGACTGGCTCGAGGCCGCGCTGGCGGACCCGCAGACGATCTTCATCCTCGGCCGGGGAACGACGCACCTCATGCGCCGGGAACCCCGACCGGCCATTGAATTTGTCCCGGCCTCCCATCCTGCCCTGAACGGCCTCGATCCCCGCCGGCTCGTGCTGCTGGGATGGTTCCAGGGCCTGCGCTGCCTGTTGGCGGAGCTCGACCCGGCCGTGTCGATCGACGTGCCGGCCGGATCAGGATTCGAGGAGCTGCGTGCTCTGGCACCAGGGCTGCCCGCCGACGAAGCGGGACTGCTCGCATACGCACGCGCGCTCACGATCTGGCGGTCGCGGCAGCAATATTGCGGGATCTGCGGTGCCCCGACCGCGCCGGATCGCGCCGGCCATCTCATTCGCTGCACGCGAGAGAGCTGTCGCCATGATTTTTTTCCTCGCCTGGACCCAGCAATCATCGTGTTGGTCACCGACGGTGAGCGGGCCCTTCTCGGGAGGCAAGCGGGTTGGCCCCCGGGACGCTACTCCACGATTGCCGGTTTCGTGGAGCCCGGAGAGAGCCTTGAAGACGCCGTCGCCCGTGAGGTGCTGGAGGAAACCGGGGTTCAGGTGAGCCGCGCCCGCTACGACTCCTCCCAACCCTGGCCATTTCCGTCCTCACTGATGATCGGATTTCAGGCGCTTGCGCAACCCGGAAGCCCCGTCGTCGTCGGCGCCGAGCTGGAGGACGCGCAATGGTTCACCCGCGAGCAGATCCGGTCCGAGGGGACACCGCTGGTTCCACCGTCGCACTCGATCTCGTTCCGCCTCATCTCGACCTGGCTCGAAGGTGACGGCTGACCCCATGTGTCTGCTCGTTCTCGCCTGGCAGGCGCATCCCCGTTACCGCCTCATCGTGGCAGCGAACCGCGATGAGTTCCACGAGCGGCCTGCGGCGCCACTGATGAAGTGGCCAGAACCGGATGACATCCTCGCCGGCCGGGACTTGCGGGCCCAGGGCACCTGGCTGGCCCTCGATCGGCGCCGTCGCTTCGCAGTAGTCACCAATTTCAGGGATCTGCAGAGGCCGAATCCCCACGCCCCCTCCCGCGGCGACCTCATTCCCCGGTTTCTGAGCGAGAAATCGGCCGGGGAGCCGCACGGCCGTGGCGTCGGTGCCGGTGCTGGCGGTGGTGCTGGTGCTGACGGCGGCGCGGGTGCTGGCCGTGCTGGCGGTCCAGAGCAGTTTCTAGCCGCGCTCGAACCGCATTCGGCAGCCTATTCCGGCTTCAATCTGCTGCTCGCGGACGAACAGTCGCTCTGGTACGGCTGCAATCGGGCCGAGCCGTTCAGTCGGCCGCTGGCGCCGGGAATCTACGGTCTTTCGAACCAGTTCCTGGATACTCCGTGGCCGAAGCTGCGTCGGGTTCGGCAGCAGTTCGAGGCATGGCTGGATCAATCGCGCACCCTGCCGGCCTCCTCCGGCGCGCACTCGGCGGATGCGCTGCTTGCGATGCTGAACGACCGGCAGACCGCCGCCGGCGAGGATCTGCCGCAAACAGGCCTGACGGTCGAGTGGGAACGCACCCTCTCCGCCCCCTTCGTCCTGCACCCGGATTATGGAACGCGCTCCTCCACTGTCCTGCTGCTGGAGACCTCCGGAGCCTTCGAGCTGATCGAGCGCCGCTTCGACCCCCGGGGCACGCTCACGGGCGAGTCCAGATTTCAGCTGGGCGCCGACGCATGGCCGTGAAGGAGATGCGGAACCCACCGCACTCGGCCGGAGTCTGATAAACACCTTAGAGCGGGCCCGTCCCAGGCCCTAGAATTCGCCCTTTTCCCGTGTCGCACGTTTAGATGGCGCAGCGCAATTCGTTACTGCAGGCTCTTCGGCGCAGCCGGGCCTCGATGGTCGCCGTGTGCCTGTGCCTTTGCGCCAGCCCGCCCGGCCGTGCGGGCATCAACATCGACATCCGCGGCGTCGATGAGCAGCTGCGAGCGAATGTCCTCGCATACCTCAGCTTCGAGCGCTACAAGCGCAGCGACGACCTGAGCCAGGATACGCTCGAGCGTCTGCACAATCGCGTGGAGCGCGAAGTTCAGTCCGCGTTGAAGCCTTTCGGGTACTACGAGCCGCAGGTACATTCCGAGCTGACCGAGCTGCGACACGGTGACTGGCGAGTCGACATCAGCATCAACCCCGGTAAACCCATCGTGATGGAAGCCGTTGACGTCAAGGTGGCCGGTGCGGGCGCCGCGGACCCGCTGTTCGGGCGAATCACCTCCAACCTGCCTCTGCATGCGGGAGACCGACTCGACCACGCCGCGTACGATGCGATCAAGAGCGATCTGCAGCGCACCGCCGCCACCTACGGCTACCTCGACGCACGCATGACGCACAACGAGCTCGTAGTGGATCCTCAGAAGCACGTCGCGAGGGCGGACCTGGAGCTGGAGACCGGAAATCGCTACCGGTTCGGCGAAACGACCATCGAGCAACAGGCCGTGGATGACGCCCTCGTGCGCCGTTACCTGCGCTACGGCAAGGATGACCCGTTCGACCTCACGCAGATCCTGCGTACCCAGTTCGCGCTGGATGACGCTCAATACTTCACCGACCTGGAGGTGCTGCCCGGAGAGCCCGACCGCGACGCCCACGTCGTGCCGGTGAGCATTCGTGCGAAGCCCAACCGGCGACACCGATACTCGATCGGCGCAGGCTACGCCACGGACACCGGCCCCCGCGGCACGCTCACCTGGGAAAACCGGCGCATCAACTCCTACGGTCACCGCTTCGATGTGCTGCTCGAAGCCGCCCAGGTAACCAAGTACAGCCTGCAGGCCAACTACATCATTCCCATCGGCGACCCCGCCGTGGAGAAGCTCAGCTTCGACGGCACGGCCGACCAGCGCCAGCTCGCTGACGTGCTGACGCATACGCTGTCTGTCGGACCGAGCGTCACCAAGGTGGACGGAGCGTTTCAGCACGTTTGGTTCGTAAAGGCGATGCGTACCACGAGCGAGTCTCTCATCGAGACACGGACCGACAGGCTGCTCGTGCCCGGCGTCGACCTCGCATCGGTACCGAAAGGTTACCTGGGCGAGCCGCTGTTCGAGCGCGGCTTTTTTGCCGAGCTGCGTGGCTCCCACAGCTCGATCGGCTCGGATTCAAACTTCATCCAGCTGCACGTGCAGGCGGAACGCGTGTTCAACTTCCATCCGCAGTGGCATCTGCTGTTGCGCGATGAGATCGGCGCGACACTGGTCTCGCAATTCAGCCAGCTGCCCACGGTGATGCGCTTCTTTGCCGGCGGCGACAACAGCGTACGCGGGTTTGCGTACAACGATCTGTCTCCGACGCAGACGGTCACCGTGTGCACCAAGGACGCGACGGGAGCGAATCAATGCACGTCCACGTCCGTGAAGGTCGGGGGCAAGGACCTGATCACCGGCACGGTCGAAGTGATCCGCGATCTGCCGCGCAACTTCGGCATCGCCGCCTTCTTCGACTATGGCAACGCCTTCGACAGCTTCGGCACGCGCCTCGAATATTCCTTTGGCCTGGGGTTTCGCGTACGCCTGCCCGTCGTCACCCTCGGCATCGATATCGCGCAACCGTTGTCGCGCTCGGGCGCGAGCCCGCGACTGCACATCAACTTCTCGCCGAAGCTATAGGCGCACCCCACCGATGCGCCGCCTCCTGCTCGCCTTCGCTGCTCTGTTGATATTGCTGGCCGTAGCCGTGCCGAGCGCCGCGATCTATTACACGATCTACACGGAAAGCGGCCTCCAGTTCGTTCTGCGGCGCATTCCGCATCGCATCGCCGGCGTGACGCTCGACATCGTCGGCGTCACAGGCACGGTTGCGCACGGCATCCACGCAGAACGTGTGGAGATCGACCATGAGCGGGTCCACCTGCGCTTCGAGGGAATCGAAGGACGCGTCGCGTTGCTGCCGTTGCTGTGGCAGACGATCAAGACCCGCGACGCGGTCGTCCACAGCGCATATATCGAGGTCCGCAGGCGGACCCGGCCTGCGGAACCCTTCACGCCCTTCTTTCTGCCGCGCTGGATGATCATCAACGCGGATCGGGCGCACGTCGGATCGGCCGTGGTCATCGTTCCGGGCGGCCACCGAATCGAGGGGACCGGGCTCGTGGCCTCCGGCGTCGTCCGCCGTCATACGATCCGGTTCTTCGAGGCGACCGGGCAGATTGGCGAGGTGCGCCTCGCGGGTATCGGCACGCTACACGCAAGGGATCCGCTGGCGATCGATGCAGAGGGAAAAATCGACTGGGCTCCGTCGGCGCAACCCCCCTGGTCGGTCGCAACCACGGTCCATGGCGACCTGAACTCGCTGGCCCTCACTGCGCGCTTCGCAACTCCCTTCAGCGCCGACTTCTCCGGCCATGCCCTCGACCTCATCAACGCGTGGCATTGGCAGGGCAACGCGCAGGTGCATTCCTTCGATCTGGCGGAATGGGGCATACACGGCCCGCTTGGGGTCATGACCGCGCGACTCGCGGTGAGCGGTGATGCAGCCGGCTTCGCCGCGCGCGGCTCCGTCACTCCGTCGGGCCTCCATGCCGGCCCCTTTGACGGGGAGTTTACGGGGGCGTATTCGGATCGCGTACTGACGGTGAAACGGGTCGATGTCGTTCACAAGCCCTCCGGGGCGCGTGCCAGCGCTGCGGGCACCCTCGGCATCGTCCAGTACGGACCACGGCTAGGTCTCACGGGAACGTGGCAGGATTTTCGCTGGCCGCTGGTGGGCAAGGACGTGCTGTTCCGCAGCGCTTCGGGGGAGTTCTCTATCGAGGGAATGCTGCCCTTCGCCGTACATGCGAGCGGCCCGGCCAGCGTGAACGGTCTGCCTTCCAGGCCACTCCAGGTCAGCGGCACTCTCGGTAAGGACCGGTTCGAGTTCAGCCAGGCCCGCCTCGAGGCTCTCGAAGGCTCCGCAGACCTGAATGGATCGGTCGCGTGGGCACCGAGCGAGGTCTGGGTGGTGAACGGCGCGGTCTCGAACATGAATCCCGGCCCCATTCGCGAGGACCTCGCAGGCTCGGTCAGCTTCGCCCTCGCGGCTCAGGGACAGGGCTTCTCCAATGCCGGAGACTTCAGCGTCGAGGTTCGCAATCTGAGCGGCAGACTTCGCGGCGCCGCTGCCAGCGGCGGCGGGAAAGTGACCCGCTCCGCTGGATCATGGCAGTTCGACGGCGTGCGGGTGGGACTGGGACGAGCGACAGTCGCGCTGGATGGTCGCGTCGCCGATGAGATCTCTCTGCACTTTGCAGTCAAGGCCGAGGATCTGAGCCTGCTCGCCCCCGACAGCCGCGGCCAGCTGCAGGCGAATGGCACAATTCGCGGGACGCTGAAGGATCCCACCGTTACGGCAACCGCACACGCCGTCGGCATTCATCACGACGGACTGGCGCTCGAGGATCTCGATGCCAGCATCGACTTCGATCCCCGGGGAGAGCATGCCTCGAGAATCGACGCGCACCTCCGCAAGCTCGCGTACCGCGAACGCACCCTCGACAACCTGACATTCGCGCTCGAAGGACAACCTGCAAACTTTGTGGTCCGGCTGGAAGCGCAGGCACCGGGGCTGGCCGTGCATGCACAGGGAGCGGGCCCGTTTTCGCGCGGCGTGTGGAACGGCCAGCTCGCAAAGCTCACCATCAACGGGACCGAGGCGCTGCACCTCGAGATGGAGCGGCCCGTAGGGCTCCTCGTCTCGGCGGACCACGTGCGCGCCGAATGGATGTGCCTCATCGGTACGCCCGCAAGCGTGTGCGCTGACGGGGAATGGACGCCGGCGCAGTGGTCGACGACGTTTACGGCCAACGACTTGCCGATGGGCACGCTCACCTCCGGATTCACTCCGTCGGTCGAGTACTCAGGCCGGATCAACGCGCTCGTGAGGATGCTCGGCGGAGCGTCCGAGCCTGTGCAGGGGACGGTACGCCTCGACCTCATCGATGCGCATCTGGTTCACAAGTCGGCGAGTGGCAAGGTTGAGGACACGACGCTGGGCTCGGGTCTCGTGACTTTGACCGCAACGCGCTCAACGGTCGCCGCCGAGGTCGGGTTGGACGCTGCAGCGGTCGGTACGATCAAGGGTTCGCTCACGGCACAACGTACAGGGGAGCAGTGGAGGAACATGCCCGTGCGTGGGGAGCTTCACGCCCACACTGGCGATCTGGGTCTCGTGACTCTCTATGTTCCTGAGGTTGACAGGGCCGCCGGCAACCTGAGCGCTGACGTGGAATTCAAAGGTACCCTGGGAACCCCGCTCGTAAACGGGTCGCTGAAGGTCGCAAACGGGGAGATCGATGTCTACCAGGTGAATCTGGGACTGCGCCAGGTTGGCTTCGATGCACGTTTGTCCGAGAACGGGCTGGACTTTGACGGCAGCACGCACATCGGTCAGGGCACTGCGACGGCCGGCGGCCATCTCGAGTGGCGCGATTCCCTGCCATACGGCAGGTTACATCTGGAAGGCGCGGGGCTGCGCGTCGTCGACGTGCCCGAGGCGCAGATCAATGCATCGCCGAACCTCGATTTCAACATCGATGGCCGCAGAATCGAAGTCGCCGGCACGGTGAAGATTCCATACGCGAAGATCGTGCCAGCGGACCTCAAGGGCGCCGTCCGCTCCTCATCCGACGAGGTGATCGTCGGCCAGGAGCGCCCGGACCCCGCGAAGCGGCTCGCGGTGATGAGCACCATCACACTCGCACTCGGCGATCACGTGAACATCGATACATCGGGACTCACGGGCCGACTCACCGGCAACATCACGGTGCGGAGCGGCTATGACGAAGTGACTCGCGCGACCGGCGAGCTGTCGATCGCCGAGGGAAAGTACAGCGCCTATGCGCGGAAGCTCGACATTCAGCGCGGCCGCCTGATTTTCACGGGAGGCCCGGTGCAAGACCCCGGCATCGACCTGCGCGCGGTCAAGGAGTTTCCGGATGTGACCGCCGGCATCAACGTGCGCGGAACGCTCCAGCAGCCGAGAATCAGCTTCTTCTCGGACCCGTCGCTGCCGCAGTCCCAGATCGTGTCGCTGATTCTCGCGGGGGGTGGGCTCGAATCCGTCCAGAACCAGAAGTCCGGCGCGGGCAACGAGGCCCTGGCTCAGGGTGGAGCAATCCTGGCGCAACAGCTCGGCTCGCGCATCGGCATCGAGGACGTCAGCCTCGAGACGGACCTCACGAACGAGACATCGCTCGTGATCGGCAGATTTCTCTCACCACGGCTCTATGTCAGCTACGGAGTGAGTCTCACCGAGCAGCTGAACACGCTGAAGCTGCGTTACACGCTCGGCGACCATTGGACCGTCAAGACGGAGGTTGGCCAGGCCCGCGGTGCCGACCTCGTCTTCACGATCGACAAGTAGGCGCGGCCGCGGTCACTCCGACCCCTTCAGCTTCTGCGCCACACGGCGGTAGGCCTCACGGAAGGGTATCCCTTCGGCGACCACGAGCCGGTTTGCTTGCTCCGCGGCGTGCATCGCCGGATCGAGCTGAATGCGCTCCGGCCTGAACTTCATCGCATCGATGGCCGCGGGCAGGAGATCCAGCGTCAGCCGTGCGATGTCGATCCCGCGAAACAGCGGAAACTTCAGCAACTGCAGATCGCGCTGGTAGCCGGAAGGAAGCTTGGCGCAGATGCTCAGCGCCTCGATGAGACAGGCGAGGCTGGTTGCCGAGCGGCCGCGAATGAGCTCGAACACGTCGGGGTTGCGCTTCTGCGGCATGATGGATGAGCCGGTGGTGAAGGCTTCCGGCAGCTCGAGAAATCCGAATTCCTGCGTGTAGAACAACAGCACGTCCGCCGCAAAGCGGCCGAGATCCTGCATGAGCAACGAGAGCTCGAAGAGCAGTTGCGCTTCCGCCTTGCCTCGTGAAAGTTGCACGGCCGTGACCGGCTCATGAACGACGGCAAAATCCAGCTTGGCACGTGTCTCGCCGCGCCCGACCGGAAGCCCGGGCGTGCCGTACCCGGCGGCGGAGCCCAACGGACTCTTACTCACTCTGCGGTGCACGAGCCGCAGCCCTTCCGCGTCGTCGCGAATCTCCGCCGCGAAACCGCCCGCCCAGAGCTCGACGGAGCTCGGCATCGCCTGCTGCATGTGCGTGTAGCCGGGAAGCACGGTGCTGCGCTCCCGCTCGCCGAGCCGGTCGAGAGCTGCCGCTACGTTCAACGCTGCCGCACTGAGATCGTCGATCACGTCCCGCAGGTACAGCCGAATTGCGGTCAGAACCTGATCGTTGCGGGATCGACCGAGATGAATGCGCCCACCTGCCGCCCCGATACGCGCAGTGAGACGCTTCTCGAGCGCCGTTTGCCCGTCCTCGTCCGCGAGCTCAATGTGCCAGATGCCGCGCTCGTGCTCGTCCGCAAGCGCGGACAAACCGGAGCGAATCGCTTCCAGATCGGTGTCCGACATCAACTTCCGCGCATTGAGCATCTCGGCGTGCGCGATCGATGCACGCACGTCGTGGGGCACGAGCCGTGCATCCAGTGCATAGTCCTCGCCGGCCGTGTAGTTGAGTACACGGTCATCGAGCGGTGCACCCTTGTCCCAGAGGCGGGTCATCGGTCAGCCATTCTCCGCTGCGCTCAGCTGCTCAGCCGGAGTGAGGGCGTTGACGTCCGCAACGATCAGCGTGCCGGTACCCTCGTTGGTGAAGACCTCACCGAGGATGCCCTCGGGAGCCTTGTACGAAACGACGTGGACCCGCCGAACCCCGCCGCGGATGGCGTCCTCGATTGCCTTCGCCTTGGGTAGCATGCCCTCGACGATTCGGCCTTCCTGACGCAGACGCTTGAGGCCCTGCACGTCCGTGTAGGAAATGAGCGAGCCCGGATCGTCCACGCTGCCCAGAATCCCGGGCGCGCCCGTGCACAGAATGAGCTTTTCCGCGGCGAGGGCCGCGCCTATTGCCGCGGCGACGGTATCGGCATTGATGTTCAGCAGGACTCCAGTTGCATCCGCGCTCAGCGGGCTGACGACGGGCATGAGGCCATTGTCGAGGAGCTTGCGGATGACCGTCGCGTCCACGCTGTCGACGTCACCGACGAAACCGTAATCGACCAATTCGCCGTTCGAGGCGATCTTCACCGGGGCGCGCTTGTGCGCTCGCACCAACCCGGCGTCCACTCCGCTGATCCCGACGGCGTCGATATTGAGGTCACGGCAAATCCCCAGAATCCGCGTATTGATGAGCCCGTTGAGGACCATTGATGTCACGTCGATCGCCTTGGCGTCAGTGATCCGTCGGCCCTCGACCATCCGCGTCGTCACGCCCAGTGCGTCGGACAGCTCGGTGAGCTGCGGCCCTCCGCCGTGAACCATGACCACGCGCACACCGAAGTAGTGAAGGATGGCGATCTGCTCGATCAGAATGCGCGTGGACTCGGCGTCGGCGAATACGCCGCCACCGGCCTTCACCACGAAGGTCTTCCCCTTGTACATGCGGATATAGGGCGCGGCGCTCTTGAGCGCGCGGATCGCGAGAGTCTGATCGCCTCGGTGCATGAGCATGTGAGTTCCTAAACTGCTTTGAGCATTTGGTAGAGTACCGCCATCTGCACGACCAGGCGGTTGTAGGCTTCGCGCTGCACGGCGCTGCGCGGGCCGTCGAGAACCTCATCGGCCACGGCCGTGTTGCGCCTGACGGGCAGACAGTGCATGAGGCGGCAACCGTCCGCGGTACGCGCGAACCAATCGTTGCGGACGCACCATTCGATCAGCGAGCCTCGGAGGCGAGCATCACCTTCGACATCGCCATAGCAGCTCGTCGCACCCCATTCCTTCGCATACACGATGTGCGCGCCGGCCAGGGCTTCCGCCCGCTCCGTCGTCTCGACAACCGATCCGCCGGAGTGAGCCGCCGCACGGCGCGCCTTATCCATGATTTCGGGCGGCAGCGCAAACCCTTCCGGACGCAACACGACTACTTCCATTCCTCGCATCGCCGCCATGTGAACCGCAGCCGCGGGAACGGCCAGCGGCAGAGCGCGTGGATGGTACACCCACGAGAGAACGAAGCGGCCCCCGCGAGGAACGCCCAGATCGTCCATTGTCTTCCAGTCGGCGAGGGCCTGGCATGGGTGGTTGACGGCGGACTCGAGGTTCACCAGCGGCTTGTCGACGAGTTCCGCCATCGTCTTGAAGGCGGTCTCGGCGAGATCACTGCGCAGATCCTTGCCGTCCGCAAACGCTCGGATCCCGAGCGCATCGCAGTATGACGCCAGCACGGGAATGCCTTCCCGCACGTGCTCCGCCGCGGCGCCGTTCATGACCGCGCCCAGGCGGGTTTCGAGCTGCCACGTTCCCTGGCCCGGGGTGATGACGAAAGAGCTGCCGCCCAGCCGGGCCATCCCCGACTGGAACGAAGCCAGCGTCCGCAGCGAGGGGTTGAAGAAAATGAGCCCGAGGATCTTGCCGGCGAGGGCATGCGGCTCGGGGTTGCGCTCCAGGCGACGGGCAAGCTCGAGCAGAGCGACGACTTCGTCGCGCTCGAAGTCCGCAAGGTCGAGAAAGCGCCTCATGCAGGCAAGTCCGCCAGGGCGTCGCGGAGCAGCTCGACGTGCTCCTCTTCCAGTATGAAAGCCGGCAAGAGACGCAGGACGTTGGGATCGTTCGCCGTGCCCGCAAGAATGCCTACTTCCAGCAGTTCTGCCTGGATCGCCTTTGCAGGCCGGGTCGTGCGCAAGCCCGTGAGAAATCCGGCGCCCTGGTGCCCCGTCACCGGGCCGACGATGCAGCACTCCCGGATGTAAGCCGACACCCGCCGAACGCGCTCGAGAAGCTGTTCCGACTCTATGGCATCGAGCACCGCTTCAATCGCGGCGCACGCCATGGGTCCACCGCCGAACGTCGTGCCCAGCAGGTCCAGCTTCAGAGTTGCCGAGACTTTTGCGGAGGACAGCAGCGCGGCGCAGGGAAAACCGTTACCCAGGGCCTTGGCCGTCGTAATCATGTCGGGCATGACGCCGTAGAGATTCGCGGCGAACGGGTGACCCGTGCGGCCGACGCCGCACTGGACCTCATCGAAGATGAGCACCGCGCCGACTTCATCGCATCTGCGACGCAAGGCCTCCAGGAATGGCGCTCCCATGTCGACCGCACCGGCGAGGCCCTGCACCGGCTCCACAATGACCGCTGCCGTCCTGTCAGTCACATGCTGCGCGATTGCCGCGATATCGCGCCGCGGGATAAAGCTCACGTCGAATGGTGCGCGCGGAAACCCGTACCACTTTTCCCTGGCGCCCCACGTCAGGGCCCCTGCGGCGGCCGTGCGACCGTGGAACGCCCCTTCGACAGCGGCTACGTGCGATCGCGACGTCATCCGAAATGCGAGTTTGAGCGCGTTCTCGTTGGCCTCGGCACCGCTGTTGACGAAGAACACGCTCGTGAAGTCCAGAGCGGAAAATTTCACCAGCTTTTCCGCGGCGCGCAGGCGCACCTGCATGTGCACCGCGTTCGTCTGAAAGTTGCAGGTCTCGGCCTGTTGAGTGAGTGCACGCGTCCAGGCGGGGTGCGCATACCCGAGCGCTGCGACGGCATGTCCACCATACATGTCGAGGATGCGTTCGCCGCGGCTGTTCCTCAGCCACACCCCTTGTCCCGAAACGATTTCGATGGGGTATTGGGCAAAAACCTGCGCAAGATAGTCATGAGTCGCAGGGGCCCGTGGCGTGCCGGAAGCTGTTGCTGTGCTCATATTCATGTCCAGCCGGGCGCCGGCGTCGTGAGTCCCGTCGTCTCAGGCATGCCGAACATCCGGTTCATCCATTGCACGGCTCCGCCCGCCGCGCCCTTGTTGAGATTGTCGAGGACGCACATGACAGCCGCCGTACGGCCGTTGGACGCTGCGGCCATGTGCGCGTAGTTGCTCGACGCCACGTCCTTGACGCGGGGAGCGGTATCGATCACGCGGACGAACGGAGAGTCGGCGTAAAAGTCCCGGAGCGCCGCGGTCAGCTGCGCCTTGTCGAGTGGTTTCTTCAACTGCGCCTGCACCGTGACGTGAATGCCCCTGGCAAACGGACCGGAGTGCGGCACGAACGCGAACTCAGCCTCGACGCCGGACGCAGCGCGCGCGCAGGCGGCAATCTCGGGAGTATGGCGATGCGACAGCGCGTTATAGGAATAGAGGTCACTGTGCCGAAGAGGGTGATGAGTTCCCTCGCCCGGCTTGCGCCCCGAGCCCGTGCTCCCGGTCACGCCAGCGACGAACAGCATGGGCTCCGTGAGTCCGAGCGCGAGAAGCGGCACGCTCGCAAGCAACGTCGCGGATGCGAAGCAACCCGGATGCGCGACGTGCGGAGTCTCAAGCTTCTTCAGGTGCTCGGGCAGCGCGCAGCTGAATTCCGCCAACCGTCCGGGTGCGGCGTGTGGGTGCTTGTAGACGGCTTCATAAGCCTGCGCCGAGGAATAGCGAAAGTCTGCGGAGATGTCGACCACACGCGGCCGTGTTCCGGCGCGGGCAGCGCCTTGCAGCAGGGCATCGATCAAGGCCGCCGCCGCGCCGTGCGGCGCAGCGCAAAAGATGGCGGAATGCGCTGATTCGGCCACGAGACCTGCAACGGCTGGCTGGGGCTGGAAGCGCGTGTCCGCATAGGCGCTGGCCAGATGCGGAAACGCCTTGGCGACGCTCTCCCCGGGCTGGCTGTCCGACATCACCGCCGCCAGCGTGAACCGGGGGTGTCCGGCGATCAGCCGCAGAAGCTCGCCGGCGACGTAGCCGGTGCCTCCGAGCACGATGGCGGGAATAGTTGAGTTCATTGCGGGGTCTTCACACGGATGGCCTCGATCACGCGGTCGCCGAGGGCCGCGCCGTCGGTAATGGCGTTGAACGCGGACACGCCCATCTGGCTGGTGATGATGTCCACGCCTACTTGGTTGTCGGTCGAGGGCCCGGTCACGACGCAAGGCTCGATGCCGAACCGGTCGCGCAGCAGCTTCACCCCACCCCACGCCGCGACTGGATCGTTTGCGGACAGGATGACTCCCGTCAGTGCGGAACGGATATCGGGGCATTCGAGGATGGCATCGACGCCGTACGTCCCGAGAATTCCATCGCCCAGCTCGAACACAATGACGTCCGGCTTGCCGATGCTCAGCTCGGTCAGCATCGTGCGTGTGAGCGCCGGGCCATTGGCTCGCGTAGTCGTCACGACCCCGTGATCCGTGAAGATCAGGGAACGGCGAGCGCCTGAGTCTTCCATGGCGAGGATGTCCCGACGCAGCGAAACCCCCGTGGCCTTGAAGGCATCGATCACAAGGCCGCGGTGCCGCATGCGGCTGATGATGGCGCAGGCGGCGGCGGTCTTGCCGGCCTCCATGCAGGTGCCCGCGAGAGCAACGACCGGTACGCCGCGCGTGTCGAGCTTGGCGTCTTGATCGAGCTTCTTGTGCCCGACCCGTGCCGGCACGCCAATCCGCTCACCCAGATAGGGAAAGTGCAGCACCACGCCCAGGACGCGGCAGTCAAAGGGCTTGCCCTTGTCGGGGTTCACCGAGTCGCAGATCCCGAGCACGCCGCCGATGTTGAGCATCTGGATGATATCGCCGGGCCGCAAGGAAGGCGGCACGTGTCCCGAATAGCCGAACAGCGCCTTGCGGTGCCCGAGAGCGCCCACGACGATGTCGCCCTTGCCGACTTTTGCCATGCGGCCGCTGGTGAGCTCGAGAGTGTTGTACGTCGACTTGTTGTTGAGCACCTCGACGACCACGACCACACCCTCTTCCGAAGGAATGTCGGGCGAGATGCGCACCTCGTGCGACAGTCCGCAGGCCTGCGTGACGGAAGCCACCTTGTCGACGACGACCACGGTTCTCATGCCGTTCATTCCGCTCAACCGTCCTTGCCGTGCTCGCCGGCGCGCCGATGAAATACGCCCGTCAGCGAAACGATCTTCGAGAAGCCCAGCGCGTCCGCCGGCGTCCATTCCCCGACGGCCTCGCCGTACACACCCTTGGAGGCGGCCATCAGCGAATACGGCGACTCGACCCCTTCGATGAACAGGTTTCCCGGGCGAAACAGTACATTCACCTCTCCCGTGACTCGCTCCTGTGATGACAGCAGCAGCGCCTCGATGTCCCTGCACACCGGATCGAGGAGCTGCCCTTCGTGCACGAGGTCACCATAAGGCTGCGCAACGAGTTCCTTGATCCGCTGCTGCCGGGCCGTCAACACGAGCTTTTCCAGCTCGCGGTGCGCCGTCAGGAGGGTCTCGGCGGCGGGGGCTTCGAATGCCACGCGGCCCTTCGTGCCGATGATCGTGTCGCCGAGATGAATGCCCCGCCCGATGCCGAAAGGCGCCGCGAGAGCCTCCAGGGTTTCGATCACGGCTACGGGAGAGAGGGCCCGGTCGTCTATCGCGACAGGACGGCCCCGCTCGAACGAGATCACGTGCCGCGCGGGCGCGCGCGGGTTCGTGAACGCATCGCGTGTGAGAACCCAGGCATTGTCGGGAATGCTCCCTGCGGAAGTGAGAGTTTCCTTGCCGCCGATGGTGACTCCCCACAAGCCTCGATTGATGGAGTACGCGGCGCCGAACGGCGGAACGGGCAGCCCGCGCTTCTGCAGATAATCGAGCTCCTCCTGACGCTTGAACGCCTTATCACGCACGGGTGCGAGGACTTCGAGGTCTGGCGCCAGCGTACGCAGCGCGACCTCGAACCGGACCTGATCGTTGCCCGCTGCCGTGCAGCCGTGCGCAATCATGTTCGTGCCGAGCTGTCGAGCCATGCGAGCGATGGTCTGCGCCTGCATCACGCGCTCTGCGCCGACGCACAACGGATAAAGCTGCCCCCGCCGCACATTTCCCATGATCAGGAACCGTAGTACCTGCTCGAAATAGTCGGCGCGCGCATCGACCTGGTGATGGGCAACTGCCCCAAGCGCGCGAGCACGTTCACCGAGCGTACGCGCGGCGGCCTCGTCAATCCCACCGGTATCAACCGTCACCGTAATGACCGGGCGCCCGTGATTCTCCGCGACCCACGGAACCAGGAAAGAGGTATCGAGTCCGCCGGAATAGGCGAGCACGATGGGCATGGAGCCCGGAGCTGCAGCGGTGTTGGCCATAGTGAAGGAGAGGGTTAAACCAGGAAGAGGGACTGGAGGCGGGCTATGAGTTCGTTCTGCGAGCGCGCGTTGGCGGTGGCGATGAAAATCGTGTCGTCACCGGAGATCGTGCCGGCGACCTCCGGCCATTCGGCCCGGTCGATGGCTACTGCGACGCTCTGTGCGGAGCCGATCGTCGTGCGCAGAATGGTAATGGACGGACCCGCGCGGCGCATTCCCCTGACGAACTGCGCGAGCGTGCCAAAATCGCCGTTGGCGCGCGTGAACTCATCGGCCGGAAGCACGTAACGACCGCTCGCCTTGAGGACGCCCAGGTCACGCAGGTCGCGGCTGATCGAGGACTGCGTAACGTCGTGGCCTTCCTTCTTGAGCAGGTGTACGAGATCGTTCTGCTTGCGTACGACGCCGTCGCGCAGGATGCGCACGATCGCGTTGCGGCGGACGAGTTGTTGGGCGTCGGTGAGCATTGAGGAAGCAGATCACATGTGATTCAGCATAAGAATGCAGATATTGTGCATAATCATGCAGAATGCGTCAAGAGTAGGGCGGCGGGCGGCGGGCGG
>FTEN01000522.1_pt1 | contig 29210 bp, 29 predicted proteins | sample 1640221 | NCBI WGS metagenome assembly FTEN01 (sample SAMEA3914816, study PRJEB12502) | metagenome | biome: forest; material: soil | place: USA | collected 2011-09-16 | depth 0.3 m | reverse complement strand
GAATACGCCGGAGCCCGACGGCTCCACACCGCTGCTGTGGGCGACGTACAAGGTCGATCACGATCTCGTGCGCGCGCTGCTCAAAGCAGGTGCCAGGGCAAACGTGACCAACCACTTTGGTTCGTCTCCGCTCACCGAGGCGGTCAAGCTGGGCGACGTCGATCTTGTCCGCATGTTGCTCGACGCGCGCGCGGATCCCAACTCGCCCAATCAGGACAACCAGACCGCGCTCATGGTGGCCTCGAGCATCGGCTCGCTGAAGATTGCGCAGCTGCTGACGGCCAGGGGCGCAAATGTGAATGCGGTGGAAAGCTTCCGCGGCCAGACGGCGCTGATGTGGGCGGCGGCGGAAAACCATCCGGAGGTAGTCGACCTTCTGCTTGCGCACCGCGCAGACGTCAAAGTGCGCGCGAAGTATGACGACTGGCCGCGCCAGATGACCTCGGAACCGCGCGCCCAATTCCGTCCGACCGGCGGCCTCACCGCGCTGCTCTATGCTACCCGTTCCGGCTGCTACCACTGCGCCGTCGCCATCGTCAAAGCGGGCGCCGACGTCAATCAGCCGAACCCGGACGGCATCACTCCGCTGATCAACGCGCTCGACAATCGCAACTACGACATCGCGATGTTCCTGCTCGACAAGGGCGCCAACCCGAGTACGTGGGACATGAACGGCCGCACCCCCCTCTACGTCGCGGTGGACATGGACTCTTACCGAGGCGGGAATGGCTTCGGGAGCGGAAACTTTGCGGGCTTTGGAGAAGCGCCGCCGCCGCCGCGTCCACCGGACGCTGCCAAGGCGATGGATGTTGTCAACCGGTTGCTCGGCATGGGCGTCGATCCCAATCATGAGCTCACGCGCATGCGGCCCAATGGCAACGGCAGGGGCCGCTTCGCGGACTACATGATGCGCGGGGGTACCGGCCCGCTGATGATTGCGGCGCTGAACTACGACGATGCGGCGATCAAGGCGCTGCTGGCACACGGCGCCGAAGTGGATCTGCCCAACGTTTTCCAGATTACGCCGCTCATGGGCGCCGCAGGCATGAGCGGATCGGGTCGCGGTGGCGTCGGCAGTGCCCTCGTCGGGGGCGGCGGCTCCCAGCAACGTGACCCCCAAGCTCGCGTGATCGAGACCATGGACCTCCTGCTCGACGCCGGAGCGAACATCAACTCCCGCGTCACCAACAGCCGCACGCGCACCGGCAAACTCGTCGCCTATGTGCAGGGCCGCGACCACGAGGGCCAGACCACGCTCTTCGCCGCTGCCGAAGCCGGTTGGGATAAGGTCGTCAAGCATCTGCTCGATCGCGGCGCAGATCCCACAGTGCGCGACGCCGCCGCCAAGACCGCACTCGATTACGCTCGCTCCCCTCCCCCAGCCGGGCCCGGAGCACCGGCAGGAGGCGGCGGCCCAGCGGTGGCTGCAAGCCGCGCCGCGACCGTGGCGCTTCTCGAAGCCCTAGTGTCGAAGTCCGCGGTCGCTGCAGAGACGGCTGCGGCCAACTAGCGGTCCGCGCAGCTTCCTGCGGAAATCGCCCCTAGAAGGCCAACCTGGGTCATCCAATCCTGGAACACGCGGCTCGCGTGCTTACCGAGCGCGGGCCCGAATCGAGCGGTCTGCACGTGGAGATCCTCTACTGAGATACCGGCGGTCACGTCGATTTCACAGGCGTGCCTGATCAGCCAGCGCTCGAACTCCTCCGCCTTCACCTCGGGATGACACTGGAACGCAAGCGCATTGCGCCACTCGAAGATCTGATTGGGGACTTCGCCGAGCCCGATCACGAGGTCGGCGGTGCTGACATCGATGTCGCGCAGCACGTGCCGGCCCACGTCGATGTAGCGAATTCCCAAATCTCTCTCCAGCAACACATCGACCAGCGTGCCGCGGTCCTCGAAGTGAACGTGGCGAATCGCCAGGGCGAGCCTCGGCATCGAATCGCTCCACTAGAATTCCAGGTTACGCTCTCGCGAATGAATTTCGACGGCGACGGAATTCATGCAATCGTAGTTCCGCTATATTCTGTTGACTATAGCGCACATTCCGGCAGAAAAGCGATTCGACCGATCGCTTGGATGGAGCGAAGCACAGCTGCGCCAGCTGCTTTGAGTGCGCGGACCCAGCTTGGTAAAGGTAACAGTGGGTACTGGGCTATCGCGTCCCGGCGGCAGACGATCTGATTGCAGTCGTCGCCGGTCTGGTGGGACGCACCGCATAGCAGGCTCAAGAGTGCTGTGAACGCACGCCGCCACCGGCCCGGTCGATGCGCTCGTGAAAGGTCATCGCCGCAGGGCGCGGTGACCAATGCGGAATCATGAGCCAGAGACGCAGCAGATGTCGCCTGCGCTCGGGTTCTGGGTGGTCCACGTAGTCGGTGCGAGAGTGCAAAATGGTCCGGTTGCTCAGGAACTGGATATCGCCCCTCGTGAAGTCCATGTCGAGGAACACACCGCGCCGATTTGCCACTTTACCGACGAAGGCGAGCGCCTCCTCTTCGATCGCGGATAGGGGATGCCCTTCCTGCGTGGCTTGGCGAATCGTCACAGGCAGGAAATAGCACTCCATTCCCTGCTCACCCTGCGCGAAGACCGGTACTCGGTCCGAGGGCGTCGCCTCACCGTGTCCTCGCCTGCTGTTGTGGAAGCCGCGATAGAGAACCTGCAGCAGGTCCGGGCGCTCCGCCTGAATCAGGTTGTGTACTGCTCCGGCGCTCACGATGCGACTGCTGCCGCCTGACAGAGAGGTGTGCAGGCACAGCAGGCCAACCACGTCCACAGGATCCATGTGAAACTCAAGCGCGCCGCCGCGTGTGTAGTAGCGCTCCTGATCCTGAGTCCCGCGATCAAAGACATGCCCCAGGCGATCACCGGCGGCGCTCTGCGACACACCCACGCCGAGGTGCGTACCCAGTCCCCAATAGATGACCTGCATCAGGTCCTGAGGCAGACTCTGTGCAGGCAGCCCACGCAGCATGACGAAGCCCGAGCCACGTTCGAGCACGGCTGCTACGGCAGCGAGCTTGGATGCCATTCGTGAGAGCGGAAAGTCCGCTCGGCGAATCTCATCGAGCGGTCGGCCGCGCAATCGTTCGGCGCTGCGGATCAGCTCGGAGCAGTCTTCCTCATCGAGCCGCACGATCCAGTCGCTGGCCTTTTGATCTGCGCCTTGCCATACCGCCGGCCCGCGAGCCCCCAGGATCGGTGCTGGTGTTGTCATGAAACCCCTGCGCCTCGCATCAATGCACGCCACAACATTGAGAGTTCACGTGCTTCCGCAGCCTCATCGGTAGGATAGCCGTCATGGCGCCGGCTAGCGACGGCACCGCACGTCTGCCGGGTTCGTCATTTCGCGTCTACGGCGGGTTTGGCGCCCGGTGCCTGCGCCTTGGCACCCCAAAACAAGAGCCAGGCAATGATCGGCAGCTCGCCCAACTCCAGCATACCGGCGAGGCTCCCAAGCAGGCTTGCGGAGTGTGGCAGGACCAACGAGGCGCAGGAGCCAATGAGGTACCCGACACCTGCGACCATGACCGCCGTTCCCAATGCCTTGGGGATGAAGCCGCAGCGAATGATGAGCAATCCGAAGGGGAATAGCCAAAGGCCCCAGAAGATCGCCGCTACCTGCAATCCCTGACCGTGCAGGCCCATGAACAATACCGCTAGAGCACCGAGCTGTGGCGTCCCGAACGCCGCCAGGAAGTGCGCACCGCTCACGAGTGCGAGCGCTGCGATCTCGTTGAGCACATTCAGGAAGACGATGGGAATCGGAATGAGGCCGAGAATCGCCATCTGTCGGGCGAGCGGCAGGTTCACTGGCTTGAACAAGGCATAGAGGGCGACAATCAGGAATACCTCGATCGCCTGGTAAAACAACTCGCTCGCAATCCCGAAGCGCAGCAGCGGCTCTGAGGCCCTGATGTGATCGGCCGCGCCGCTTGCATCCGTGGAGACGAACAGCTTGTGGGGGATATAGACGAGGCTCACAGGGCCCGTCAGCGCAACGATCGTGTAGAGCAACCCCGCGAATCTGGCTTGCCTCTTGGTTGGCTCCATATGGACTGTCCTGTTCGTGACTTGACCGGCTTGACCACATCTTACACCTGTAATATATTACTTACACATGTTCATTGGAGCTACTCATTGGCAATTTCCGGAGAACGCCTGCTTGCCGTGCTGGCGGCGCTCGCCAGTGCGCATCGGTTACGGATCGTGGCCACGCTCAGCGCGCACGGACGCAACTACGTGAGCCAGCTCGCGCGCGAGGTCGGCATCAGCCGACCCTTGCTGCATCTGCATCTGCAGAAGCTCGAAGCGGCAGGCCTTGTGAGAAGCAAGCTCGAGCTGTCGCCGGACGGGAAGGCCCTCAACTACTTTGAGGTCACCAAGTTCGGGATCGAGCTCTCGCCTGCGACCATCGCAAAGGCGGCGGAGTCACTCCCCGATACTAGTGCGGAATCGAATTAATCAGAGGAACTCGATATGGCAACTGGCGGCGATATGCCGATTGGCGTGTATCTGCTCACGATATCTCTGCTCCTGGGGACCGTCCTGCTCATCTTCGGGATGAAGTACTTTTCCGCGCTCTTCCAGGCGCGCGCACGCATCGCGAACGATGCGATGTATCACGCCCTCGCGGAGAAGGCCGTAGCAGCCCAGTCTGAGAATCAGGCGCAGTTGTCCGCCATCCGGGCCGAGCTTTCGAGAGTCGCGGCGAGCCTTGCCACGGTCGAGAAGGTCCTGCAACAGGTCGAATGAGTCAGCGCACATCCTATTCAGGAGAGGGCTGCATGGCCAACGTGTCGACGCTGCGACTCCACTTGCTCCGCGCGGGCTATCTTCTGATCGCGGTGGGACTTGCTGTACAGATGTGGCCGGCGGTCATCTACCGTGTAGCGACGATGGAACTGGCGCGCGGAACGGTCACGTGCATGCTGTGTGCCTTGTCTGTCCTGGCGGTGCTGGGCATCCGATACCCACTACAGATGCTGCCTTTGCTGTTCTTCGAAATGGTCTGGAAAGCCATCTGGCTGCTCAGGGTGGCGTTGCCGCAGTGGTCCAACGGCCGCATGGACGCGGGGACCGCAGAATCGGCGATTGCGTGCCTCATGGGCGTCATATTCCCCATGATCATCCCGTGGTCCTACGTTGTTGAGAACTATGTGAAGAAGGCAGGAGACCCCTGGAGAGGACGCGGTGTATATCGCGCGCCGGCCCCGGACCTCGGCAACGTCGACTGACTGACAAGGCGTCGAGCGCACCGCCACAGCTTGCAGCCCTCGGCATCGGTCTGTTCAATCCGTCGCCGTGCACTTGATCGCTGTCCCCCGGCGCGCTAGCGACGCGCGACCCCTTCTTCGAACCGGACCGCCCCAGCTTACGACTGACTCATCAGGTCTACACGCTTGGGAAGAAACCTATGAGCACCTCGTACCGCGGTCGGTCATCGTTCGCCCTGTTATTGTGCATCGGGCTGTGTGCGTCCGGCTGGTCCCAGGTGCCTCCCGGCCCTACACCGCTCCCTCACCATGGGTCGACGAGCGCACCTTCGTCCGGCCCCCATCCGATTTCGCAGCTTCCCGTGTTGGTTCCGAACCGCCCACAGGTCACCCTGGCGGCGAGCGCCATGAACTCGCTGACCGTCCTGCTTAGTTGGCAGCCGGTGTCGGGCGCCACGGGATACTCGGTCCTGCGAGGTGGCGCAGAGCTCGCGCATCTCTCCTCCTCCGATCTTTCCTTCAGCGATCATGCCGTCAAGCCCTTTACGGCCTACGGGTACCAGGTGCGGGTCGAGGGAGTCACGATCACATACGGCGCTCGAGGAGGTTTCCCCCTGTTGTCGCCTGTGGTGCAGGTGCAAGTCCCGCCCCCGGCGCCGCCAGCCGGATTTACGGGCACGTTGCTGGGCTCCCAGATCCGACTTTCCTGGAGCGCTCGACCGGAAGCTTCCGCCTATCAGATCAAGAAGGGGACTCAAACCTTCCGTGTCGCGGCCGGCACGCCGCTGACGTTACTTGATGCCGTCGCCGGAAGCGCGGACCTGCAGTACACGATTCAGTCCGTGGTAAAGGCCTATGACGGCAGCGAAACCACGGGCTACCCCAGCGCCCCCCTGACCATGCGTCTGAGGCCGTTCAATATGGCAGTCGTGGGCGACTCCGTGATGTGGGGTCAGGGCCTGAAGGATGCGAATAAATTCAGCACGCGGCTGATACCGTTTCTCGTGGGAGCCCTCGGCGGACGCGCCATACGGCCCCTCGATTTCGCTCACTCCGGGGCGATCATCGGCAGTTACGCCGATGATCGGGACAAGCCGTCCGATGCGACGACCGTGGGCGGAGAAGTGCCGGAGAGCTATCCAAGCGTGCTGCATCAGGCCATGAGTCTGGTGCGCAATCAGATGGCACGACCCGAGGACCTCGATCTCATTGTCATGGACGGCTGTGCAAACGATGTCGGCTTGCTGTCGATTCTCGAGCCATGGACCAACGACAGCCAGATCAGCACGAGCGTGAGCAACGCCTGCGGCCTGCTGGTCGAGCAGGCGCTCGAGCTCATGCACGGCACGTACCCCAACGCCAAGATCATCGTGACCGGATATTTTCCGATTGTGTCAGCACAATCGGACTTGTCGGCGGTGGCGGGTCTGCTGATCGCGTTGGGCGGTCCTGTCGGCGTCGCCGGTACGATCGACTTTCACGACAAGGTCATCGATCACTCGACGGTTTTCTACGCGACGTCATCGGCGAGCCTGCAGAGCGCCGTTCAGACGGCCGACAGCCGCGGCGGCGGCCGCTTCGCGAAGCTGGTCCTGCCGACGTTCGATGCCAGCTCATCCTACGCCGCACCGAACACTTTCCTGTGGCTCATGCCGCTCCCGCCGACACTGCCCACGCAATACGATGAGGTCTTCCTGCCGCGGCAGGGTGCATGCCTCAGCATGGGTTTCAGCATGCCCCAGACGTGCCGGACCGCCTCCGGAGGGCATCCGAACGTCCTGGGTGCGCTGGCCTACGCCAACGCGGCGATCACGGCGCTGTCGGAATTCGTTCCGCAATGGCGGATGCAGTTCTCGACGGTGCAGAGCATCCCGTGATGTACAGGCGGATCAGGGTGCAAGGCTCGGCCGCCGCACGACTCCCTCTGTGGCAGCTGCCTGGACCGCGCCGTTGGTCAGCAATTCGCGCAGGTGTGCGAGCACGCGATGGGGCCGCCGTTTGCCGGTCTCGCGCGCCCAGTCCTCCTCTTTCATCACGCCGGTCGTCACGCCGAAGGCCGTCGCGCCACCGCGGCGCGCCATGATGATTTCCACGGCCGGGTCGTCCCCCACCACGCCTACGTTGCGAGCCGGGACACCCAGCTTTCTTGCGATGAACCGCAGCGCGTGCACTGAGGGCTTGCCGGTCAGAATCGACGGGGCCTTAGTCATGCGGCGGATCGCTCCCACGATGGCGTACGAGTAGCCCATCGCCCTGCCCTGCCTCGTGGCAAAGAACGGCACATCCGAGGCAACGTACAGCTTCGCACCGGCCCAGATCGCATGACAGGCTGCCTCGATGTCCTTCATGCCGCAATTCGGGTGCCAGCCGACGTACACGGCTTCCACCTCACTGGCTCGCGGCTCGCCGGTGAAAACCGTCTCGATCCCCGCCTCGGCGAGCGCATGCCCGACGCCGCTGTTGCCCAGCACAAGGGCTCGCCTGATGCCCCTGCGGGACATCAGTTCGGCGGCCACACTGGACGGCGTGAACATCTGGTTGTCGGCAACCGGAAGGCCCAGGCCCCGGAGCAGAGCCGCCTGGTCCGCGGGCGGGTACGCACTCCCGTTCGTCAGCACGACGAACGGGATCGCCAGCGCCTGCAGCGCTGAGAGCACTTCGACGGCACCTGGCAGCACCTCGTAGCCGCCGAGCGCTCGGTCGCTGAGCAGGAGCGTGCCGTCGAGATCGAACATGAACCCCCTGATGAGCGGGAGCGCCTCAGGCGGCTGCCTCGGTGCGACGACGGCACTCATGGCTGCTGCGTCACGCCCCGCACGCTCGCGTGCCGGCGCAGCGACAGTCTGAAGCCCGGCTTCTCGATGGACACATGAGACAGGTCACGATGCTGCACGAGCTGCCGGATGAGGCTCATCACCGGCCTCAGCGCAGGATTGTAGTGGCGCGCGGCCGGCCCTGCCGCCAGCATCGCATCGACCTGACCGGCCGGCATGGTGGCCCGAAGCAGGAACTCCTCATCCGACAAGTCCTCGCCGAGCCGCCGGCGCAGCTCCCCAAGCGCGGCCATCGGAGCCTCCGCACGCAGCTCCTTGGTGCGGGGCAGCGATTCGATGCGCTTCATGACTTTCGCATCGATCGGCACGTTGGGCTTGCCGAAGCGACCGATGGCGTAGCGAATCGCCTCATCAGGAATCATCTTGTACCGCTCGCGGTTCGTGACATTCATCACGGCCTGCGTCATCACGATTTGCGCAAAGGGCGTCATCACGATCGGCCAGCCGAGCTCTTCGCGGACGCGGCCCAGCTCCTCGATGACGGCCCCTTCGAGATGAGAGAGGCGACTCTCGGCGAGGTGGCGGCGCATGGTGCCCACCATGCCGCCCGGTAACTGGTGTTGCAGATAGCCCGCATCGAAGGCCTGCGGCTGCCCCGCCGGAAGTCCCTCAGCCTCGGCCAGCTGCGTGAAATAGCTGTCCACTTCCGCCAACGCCTCATCGTCGACCTGCACGCCGTGGCCGAGCGCGCGCAGGTTTGCAACGACGCGCAGGGCAGATGGATTCGAAGTGCCATCGGCGGCCGCGCCCGATGCACACTGCAGCGCGCTCACACCGTATCCCGGAGCGTCCATGTATGTGTGCTCGGCCAGCCCGATGGTGCAATGAGCGTGCAGCTCCAGAGCCTTCCCGCCGATGACGGCCTTGATTGCCGGAATGAGCGTTCGCGCCCGATTGGGTGAGAGCAACCCGCCCGGGTCTTTGATATAGAGGGCGTCGATGTCCTCGCACGCCGCGAGCTTGTGCGCGGCATTCGCATAGTGCGCATCGTCGTGAACGGGGCTCAAAGTGAACACCAGTGCAGCGATCACGTACTCGCCACCGCCTCGCTTCACCATGCGTGCGCAGGCGATGTTCGAATCAGCATCGTTCATCGGATCCGCCAGACAGAATCGGCGTATGCCGTTGCGCGCCAGAACGCGGAATGCCAGCTCCATGAATTCCGGGTGAGCCGTTTCCCACGAGATGAAGCGAAAACCGGTGGACATGAATTGCAGCGGTGTGTTGGGTGTTGCCGCCGCCATGAGGCGAATGCGCTCCCAGGGATCCTCCTGCTTGTAGCGCACCGCGACGCCCATATGTGTAGACGTCGTGAAATCGATTGCCTTGAACCCCACGCGATCCATCACCGGCGCAATCGTGAGGGTTCTCGCGGTGTCGATACCGAGCGCCGCCCACAGGCACTGATTGCCGTCGCGAAGGGAGGTCTCCACGAGCTGAATGTCAGCCATTGCGTGCGTACTCCGTCGTGATGGGGCGGCGTTCGAGGAGTCTCGCCACGAACCCCGTATCGAATCCGCCCGCCTGAAACTCGGGATCCGAGAGCACGATCTCGTGAAAAGGCAGATTCGTGTGCAGACCCACGATCCGGGTCGAGGCTATGGCGCGCCGCAGGCGCGCCAGGGCCGACACTCTGTCGGGTGCGTGCGCGACAATCTTGGCCATGAGCGAGTCGTAGAACGGGGAGACGCGGGAGCCGGCTGCAATGTGCGTGTCCACGCGAATTCCCTCTTGCGCCGGCCACGTGACTTCACTGACGACTCCCGGGCTCGGATGAAAGTCATTGGCGGGATCTTCTGCGTTCACGCGACATTCGATTGCGCACCCCTGCAGCCGAACATCCGCTTGCCGGAGCCGCAGCCCCGTCCCTTCCGCGATGGCGATCTGCTCGGCGATCAGGTCCACTCCAGTCACGGCCTCGGTCACGGGATGCTCGACCTGAATACGGGCGTTCATCTCGAGAAAATAGAAAGCATCACGATCCTTATCCACGAGAAACTCCACGGTGCCAGCGCCGCGATACGAGAGCCGCTCCGCAAATCGGACGGCTGCGGCATGCAGGGCATCGCGTAACGCTGCGGACAGACCGGGTGCCGGAGTCTCCTCAACCAGTTTCTGATACCGACGCTGAACGGAGCAGTCGCGCTCGCCAAGATGAATGACACGCCCCTGCCCGTCGCCGAGAACCTGCACCTCGACGTGACGGCCGCTCGCGATGAACCGCTCCAGGTATACGCGCGCGTCGCCGAACGACGCGCCAGCCTCGGCGGCAGCGAGTTCCAAAGTGGCTGCCAGATCATGAATCCGGTCTACGCGCTTCATTCCTCGCCCACCCCCGCCGGCAACCGCCTTGACCAGGAGCGGCACACCGATGACGCGCGCCGCCGCCGTGGCCTCCTCGACAGACGCCACGGCGCTACCCGGTACGACGGGCACATTGGCAGCTTGGGCTTCTGCGCGTGCCTGCAATTTATCTCCGACCGCTTCGAGCTGCGCGACCGTTGGCCCGATGAATACGACGCCTTCGCGTTCGCAAAGTCGCGCGAGCGCCGGACGCTCCGATAAAAACCCGTAGCCGGGATGAATCGCGTCCGATTGCGTCGCCAGAGCGGCGTGCACGATCGTCTCGACTTTGAGGTAGCTGTCACTCGGGCGCGGCGGGCCTATGCAGACAGTACGATCCGCAAGTCGCGCCGGCAGGCTGTCGCGATCGGCCGCGGAGGCGGCGAGCACCGTCTCGATGTTGAGCTTTCGGCACGTGCGGATGATCCGCGCCGCAATTTCTCCGCGATTGGCGATGAGCACACGGCGCAGGGCCACGATGCTAGCCCCCCTTGCGGACGCGCAAGAGCGTCTCGCCGAACTCCACGAGCGCCCCGTCGGCAATCAGGACCTCCGTCACCGTGCCGCGAGCGCCCGCACGCACCGTGTTCATCAGCTTCATGACCTCGATGATGGCGACGACCGTGTCCTCTTCCACCTGGGCGCCCACTTCGACGAACGGCGGCGCTCCGGGCTTCGGGGCACGATAGAAGGTACCGAGCAGCGGCGAGGCGACGTCGTGGACGCTTGGGTCGGTCTTCGCCGACGACACGTGATCAACCGGAGCTGGCTGCGGGGAGGGGCGAACCTGCGGTGACCGCGGTGTCGGACCTGCAGGATCCGGTGCGCCTTGCTCGGAAGAGCTCTCAGGCGGTGCACCCCGCCTCAGATTGAGCTTGATGCCGTTGATCTCGAGAGTCAGCTCATCAAAGCCGGACTGCTCCACGAGCCGCATGATTTCCGCAACATCCGCCGCCGTCAGACTCACCGTTTGCCTCCAAAGATCGACAGGACGTGCGACAGTGGATCCTCGGCGGGACGTGCAACGGGCGCTGCCTCCTTCGCCGACCACACCGTCTCAGGGCGACTCTGCAGTAGCAGAATCTCGTCGGTGTGACGCTCCACTGCCCACTCGATATCCTGCGGTCGTCCGTAGTGACGCTCGACCTTCCGGGCGATCACCCTGAGTGCCTGGAGCTCTGCATCGCTCATGCAGGCAATGCGGCGCAGGCTCTCAGTCACGGAGACACTTTCGATTCCGCCGAGGGGGACCGGCACGTGCTGAATATGTTTCTCCGAGATCTCGCGCACAGAAATATCACCGGTGATCTTCCCAAGCACCCAGCGGTCCGGGGTGACTTCCCCGCCCACCACCGCTGAGCCGAGGCCCCACGCGCCCTCTACGGTCAGTACCGAGCGATCGCCGGTGAGGGGGCTGCGCGTAAACATCACTCCCGCTGTTCGTGCATCCACCATCTTCTGCACGACAACCCCCATGGCAACACCTTCCTCGGCCATGCCGCGTTTGCGGCGGTAGGTGACGGACTCGACGGAATACAGACTGCCCCAGCAGCTGCGGACACGCTGCAGAGTCTGGCTCAGGCTCGTCACCCACAGGTACGTGTCCTGCAGACCCGCGAAACTGGCATCGGCCGCATCCTCCGTCGTTGCCGATGAGCGCACGGCAACGGGCGTCTGCCCCTCCCCGCCGCACAGAGCTGTATGCGCCGCTGAAATCTCTGCGAGCACATCGGATGGCAGTGATTCGCCCTCCACTCGGGCACGAAGCTCTGCGCAGCAGGCAGTGACGGCAGCCAGATCCTCGCCGGTCAATGCCTCCACACGCGAGCGCACGGGTGACTTGCGCTCCAGCTCCCGAATGAACTGCTCGAACGCCCGGGTCTTGACGACGAAGCCGGGAGGCACGGCGATGCCCGCACGCTGCAGCTCCCCCAGGCTACCGCCCTTGCCGCCCACCTGGCCCCGGTCATTCAGGCCGATATCGGCGAACCAGCCGATGGCTTCAGTCGAAGACATCGCGCACCTGTTAAAGGAGCGTCACGATACCGCGCCCACCGTCGACGCGGATCCGCTGGCCGTCCTTGATTCGCGATGTCGCGTTGCCGGTCCCGACCACGGCAGGCAAGCCGTACTCGCGCGCGACGATGGCGGCGTGGCTCATCGAGCCGCCGATGTCGGAGACCGCCGCGACGATCGTCTGGAAGATGGGCGCCCAGGTCGGGTTGGTAATCTGGCAGACGAGGATGTCGCCCTGCTTCAGGCGCGAGATCTCCTCGACCGACTTCACGATGCGGGCGGGACCCTCGACCACGCCGCTCGAGGCGGCGAACCCCTTGAGCTCATTCTTGTCCGCACCGCTGTCCGCCTCGAGCCAGGCATTGAGATTTTCCCGGGTGATGCCCCAGAGCATGACGATCGCCGGGTCGTCGATGACATCGGGTACGGGCCCGAGCGCAGGCGGAGTATTGTGCTTGGCCCACTGCGCAATCGCGGCGCGACGCTCCGCCACGAGCTTTGGCCATTGCGCCGCCCCTCTGGGCGGGGACCCGTTCGACCACGAGGTCATGAGATCGATGATCGCCATTTCCAGCTCATAGTGTGTGAGCTGGAAGACATCTTCGGCGGCCGGGAAGAAGCCGTGGGCCGCGAGCAATGTCCCGTACTCGCGGATCTTGTTGAAGAACAGGTTCGTGTACCAGTGCTCGCAATAGAACTTGTGCCCTTCGACGTACGGAAACACCCGATGCGCCAGCGTGATCATCTGGTCGTACGCGGCGCGGTCTTCGTCCGTGCTCAACAGGTCCCGGTAGCCTTCGATGAGCTCCTGCCGCTCCGCCTGCAGCCGCTGGATCGGCCGCTCCAGGGAATCTCCCGACTTCACCCGCTTGATGTATTCGGGGAGGCAGGCAAAGGGCATCGACAGATCATCGTTCCAGGCGCGGTGATAGTGATAGAACCCGTCGCCGACATTGATGTTGAACCACGGATCCCGCGAGGTTTCGAGCTCGGCGAGCCACGCCCGCCCGGGCTCTCCCGCCTGCTCGAGCGTCTTGATGATCTCGTTGGCCGGCACCTGCTGCTGGAACTTCCCATCCACTCCGAGCTCCACCGCACGGCGCGCGAGGCGCCGCAGCTCATCGTCGGGACGGAAGATCTCCGCTTCCATACCGGCCACCATCCGCGCGATGGTCTGGTCGGTGATCTCAGGGAAGGCCTTCTTGCAGAAGCCGAAGAAAGTGAGATAGGCGCCATACCCGAGCAGCAGGAACTCGAAGTGGTGGTGCCACATCCGGAAGTACCCTTCCAGAGTCTTCTGATACGTATCGAGAAGGTAGTGATTGGAGGCCACGCCTCGACCGGCGTGCACGTGGGCGAGCGGCTCGAATTCCGGCAGCTCGAGCTTCGGCAGCGCCTGCGCATCCCGGATGAGCTTCATCATCTTCTCGCGCCATTGCGCGTAGAGCCTTTCCCAGTTCGCGTAGTAGTAGAAGGCACGCTTCTGGAACTCTTCCGTGCGGCGCGCGATTTCGGCAGGATCGGTCACGGCGTTGCCACCGATGTAGACGCGCCCGTTGATGATGCGGTGATCGATCCCCAGAGTCGTCGGCAGACTGTGAACGCGGGTGTTGGACGAGCCGAGCGCGCAATACGCCGCCTCCGCGGTCACCATGTCGAACGCCGACATGGGCTCCGGGAAGTGCATGGAGTTGTAGAACCAGAAGCGCTCGTCGTCCTCCTTGCTGAATTGAACGTAATACGGGTACGCCGCCTGCGCACGCTCCGTGCCGGGCAACACCTTCAACGAGCTGGGGAGCGGGAATGCGCTGGGCTTGACGGGTGAGTTCATAATGGGTCTCGCAATACGCGGTCGAAACATGCCGTTGAAAGCCGCGGCCGACCGAATCGCATCGTTGCAGCCTGGTCGGCCTGCCGAACGCGTGCGCGGCTGGCAGCGCAAGACTCCTGGCTCCGGGCCCGCGATCGGTGCGCGCCAGCCTCGGGCGCTCACAGTGTACAGCGGATCGACGACGGACCTCTGCCCGGTCACTGCCCGCAGGTCTCCTTAAGAGATCCAATGCGGAGGGTTGCGCCCACCGCCGCAACTTCCGAGGCCAGAACACTAACGTAGCCTGGGAATTATCGGCTCGGCTCGTCCGTCAGCGCAGTATTTTGCGGCTATGCACGCGGCGAATCGCGTGCAGCGACGTCGAGCAGGGGTTGCATTGATAATTTATCTTGCAATTTCAAATATTTACGTCATGTCTATACAGTAGATTATTAGCGGATTTCCGCGAGGGTTCGCGCCCCGGTGAAAATTGGGAAGAGCGGTCGCGTAGTGAGCAATTCGGACGCGCGAAGCCGGCTACGCCTGTGGTCCGCGTCGCGTCACCTGACGAGCTGCGGCTGATCCGACATTCCCTGCTCGTAGGTGCTCCATCCCGAATTGATGCCGTACGGCGCTCGGTGAAAGATCGCCTCGATGCGGCGGATCTTGCCATCCTGGATCTTGAAGAGCTCACCGAGCTGCCACGTCCAGTTGATGTTCTCGTGATCGAAGAACGCGAACGCAAATACGATGCCACGCTCACGGTCCACCGCGACGAAGCGGCGATCGCGGACGCGTGACACGACGTTCTTGAGCGCGACTTCGAACTGCTTCTTGCAGCTCAACACTTCCATCTGGCCCGTCACCGGATTGCGCATTGGCACGTTGGTCGAGTGATTGCCGTTCTCGTAACGATCGCAGTCGTCGGTGAACGGGTAGTACCCCTTGCCATCGTTGCGCTGCAGGCCGGAGAAGTAGTAGTTCGCCGTCTTGATGAGCTCTTCGCGCGACGGGCGCTTCGCCTCCGGAATCACCTCCGCGAAGATTGGATGCGGCGAGCCCATCTTCTCCACGCGTTCGGCGGTGGACACCGGACGGGTTACCTGGCTCCCGTTGCTCGTAAGGCCCCCCTCCGGCCGGATCACCAGCTGCTCGACCTCCGTGATGAGCTTGTCGACGATCTTCAGACGCAACACGACGGCGACCGGCAGCGTTTCGTTGCGTTCCTTCTCGCGCGCGGTGCCGAAGAAAGCCACCTCCTGGGTCTCCACGTCCGGAACGTAGAACTGATACGTGCCCTTGTCCGCCATGCGGAACCACAAGCCTTCGTTGCCGAGCGGCAGGCGCACGCCGTTCTCGGTGAACTTTGTGTCGTGCGCGAACAGATCATCGCTGACCTTGTGGGCCTGCATCGCATCCAGGTAGCGATCGACGTAGCCCTCGAGGCAGGCCCGATTGCAGGCCTCGGGCTGCGCCGCTTGGGCGAAAACGCGCAGCGTAACGACACCCACAAGCAGACTGCACACGATCGCCGCTTTCATTGCGAGGTCTCCATTGTGATCACGAGGAACGGGCGCACACCGCTGGAGCACCCTTGCCTACTGGATCGTGGTCGGCGGCGCAGCGGACGGCGCGCTGGACGGGTTCCCGCCCAGGAAGGAGTCGAAGTCGACATCCGGCCTCGAGGGCGCCTCCTTGGCCGCCGCTCCCGTTGTCGTAAAGCCGATCGTACGGCCCATGCCGATCACCAGAATCCAAAGTGTCATGGACAGGATGCCGCAGGCCATTCCCAAGGGCGGGGCGCTGCGAGCGCCGTCCCAGTCACGCGAGCGGCCCACGGTGAACTGGAACACGATCATGTTGATCCCCGCCAGGAGGATGAGGAGCATCTTGATGCGGAAGAACGTGTTGTCTGCATAGACCCGGGCGTTGGTGATGAACATCAGCGAGCCCGTCAGCGCAGCGAGTGTGAACGCGCCCCAGGTCCAGCTGAGCGCGTCACGCGAGACGCGGCTGAACAGCCGTTCGGTCGAGGCGATACCGAGGATGCGCAGGTCCACGACCATGATGGTCCCGAACACCAGCCCGATGGCGACCACGTGGATGGCTTCCAGAGTCGGAAAGACGTACAGCGAATGACGGATGCTTTCCGCCAGTCCGAGGGTTTCGAGTGACTGCAGGACGGAAGTGATCCCGCCGTGCGCAGCTTCGGCTGACATCCGAAAACTCCTAGGCCCTGGTGGATCCGGACAGGGACCCCCAGATATGGTCGTAGGCGATGAAGCGGCCGAGGAAGATGATGGCGATCCAGATCACAAGGGCCGCCGCCGCCAGGACTCGCACCCGCACGCGATGGATGAGGACGGTCTCCCAGACCTGCTCGTGCCGGCGCACTGAAAGCTGAAACCAGTAGGCCAGGCCTGCCCCGCAGACGATGAGAATCATCTTCAACCAGAATGAGAAGCTCAACAGCTCCCGTGACGGCTCGCCCACGACCAGCGCAAGGCCGGTGGCGAGCAGCCCCAGCAGGGCGCCCGTCAGCCACGGTCCGAAACGCCGCTGCGTCTGCAGCAGTGTGCGATCGGTTCCGGCAATACCGAGGACGCGCAACGTCATCATCAGCACGCAGGCCAGGACGATGCCGATGCCGATGATGTGGATCGACTGGATCGTGGGGATCACCCAGCTCTCATGTTGCTGGATCAGGGCGCTGGGCGAGGTCTTGTAGAGCCAGTCCGCAAAATCCTTCATGTCAGGTTTTCCGTGAGCTGTAGGCAGAAAAGGCTCGTGGCCCCGGCGCGCCCAGAAATCCGCGCCTGACCCGTCCTTTAGAAAGTAGATCCGCCGATCAGCTGGCTGTCCTTGACTGTGTCGCAGGTCTTTCCAGGGGCCGGCGGGACCTTCCACGGGCACTTGGCAATGGCAGTGCCGCCGGCACGCGACCCGAAGTTGCGACCGTCGCGCATCGGATTGACCTTGATGCTGAAGATGGTCCCCGCCGGGAAGCTCTCGGCAGTGATGCCCTGCTGGGCCATCGCGGCTGCCCCAGCCATCTCCACGCCGTAATCGACGTTTTTGCCGTCCTTGTCCTTCACAAGCTTGCCGTCAGAGCCGATCACGTAGAAGTGCAGCTCGGCGTGATTAGCCTGGGCGATGAACTGAGTCGCCACCCCCGTCAAGGTCAGTGTCTTGGTCTGGTCGTACATGGCGAACGAGTGGTGCGCGAAAGCTGAAGCGACTGCGGCGCCAGCTACCACGGCTGCGAGACCCGCCCGCCTCGTCGATTGCATCTTCACTGTAGGTCTCCTCACGCTCACGGGCGGCTCTGCCGCCCCGTCTGTGTCTTTCCGGACAGCCGTCCTGTCCCGTTGCTCTGTTACTTGAAGAGGTCCAGCACATCCTTGGGAGCGGCGTCCTCTGCGGGCTTGTCCCAGCCCTGCTCGAACCACTTCTCCCAGTTCTGTGCCCAAGGCCGGCCATAGTAGTCGATGAAATTCGGATCTCCCCGGGTGAGCTGCTGGGGCTGGCCGTTCACATTCTGGATGTTGGAGAGGCACTCTATGAAAGTGTAGCGGGCCTTGGGATCGCCTGCCGCAGCCCGCTGTACAAACCGGTCCTTGAGCCGGACCGGCTGGACAAGGGCTTCAGGGTCGTACCAGACCGCCTCGTGATCGAGGCCGATCACCTTGTGGTCCGCACCGTACAGGGGCTTGAAGGTTTCCACCGTTTCCATGCGGCTCGAGAACTCGAACAGGGTGTGCTGAGTCCACCCCTGGACGTGGGCGGTCCAGGCGACCAGGGTCTCACCGTCCCAAAAGCCGACCGTCTCTCCGTACCACTGGGGCACCTTCTGCACGTGCTCGCGACCGATCAGCACTTCACGCAGAAAGTTGTCAGCGATCCCGGAGAGGAATTCGACCCTCGTGGGCGTGACGCTCACCTCGAAATTGCCGCCACGTGAGGACGCCGCCCACCAGCGGATGAACCCCTCCGGCATGCAGAAGGAGGCGTTCCACTGCTTCGAATTGTTCACCGTCTCGTGGTAGAGCATCTGGACGTAGCGCTTGCGGTACTCCGGGGTGAGGAGCGAAAGCACCGTCGAGGCCTGCTCGATCCCGCCCCACTGCCATCGCTCACCGCGCCCGGGTCCGGCAGCCAGGCGGTCGGGGCCGGTGAAGCCGGGCGAGTCCGAGCCATTCGGATCGCGGATGTAGAAGCCGTCCCAATCGGGTGTAGTGGCCTTGGTGTAGACCGTTGGGCCGCCATGCGTCTTGGCTCGAGCGAGCAGCGCCTCGTACTGTTCCTTGGCGCTCTGGTACGGATAGGGGCTTACGATCCGCTCTTGCGGATAGTCGATCCGGCAGTCCCCCCAGGAGGCGGACGTCGGCGGAGTGGGGCCCATCCGCCCACGCTCCCACATGGCCTCGACCATCTGCCGCGGCGTGTTGCAGCGGTAGTAGCGGGGATCCATCCACGACGCCTTGTCCTTGTAGAAATTCTTGGAGCTGAACAGATCCACTGCCAGAGGCTGGACGCCCGCCGGCGGGGGCTCCGACACGGGCTTGGCCGGCTCGCGGCGAAAAATGAAGCCGGGCGGGAAAATCTCCGGGTCACCACGCTGCTGCGGCGTGAGGGTGGCCGGAGGCAGCTCGGGCTGGCCGGTCAGGACAGGGTTGCCGCTTCCCGCAACCGGACCGGCTGGAGCCGCCCCCGACCGGGACGGCTGTTGCCCTGAGGCCATGCCGGCAAAGGCGATCATCACCAGCGTGCCGCCTTTGGAAACCACAGATCGAGCCTTCATCGCAATCTCTCCTGTGCCGCCTCTCATCCCGGGGAGCGGGCTTATGTTCATTGGTCGCGGCACCGTTTTTACCATGTGACAGCAGCGACAGCGCCGTGACTCGACCCCAGGTCCAGGAGGTGGAAATGTCTCACCCTTGCGTTCCGAGGTCGATCTCGCTAGCGATCCTTGCGTGAGAGGTACGCCGCGATCGCAGTGGCATCAGCGTCGCTGAGCTCGGTCTTCCGAAACGGCGCCATCATGGCCACGCCCTGACGGATGTAGAAGAGCACCACCTGGGGCGTGAGATCGGTTCGCTGCGCGAGCAGGGCGGGCTTGACGCCTTGGTACTTGGCGTTCAGTGAGATGGTGCCGGGGCTGTTCAGTGCTCCGTGACACACCGAGCACGCTCTGTCGAATGCGGCAGCGCCGGCAGATTCCTTGGCGCCACTCCTGGCCGGAGGATTCGAGAACAGAATCCATGATATCGGCGGTTCAGCCGCGGCCGCGATGCAGACGCTGCCGAACGCGAGGACCGCTACCAGAACGACTCGCTTCACGCGCGGTCCTTGCGCAAGTGCCGCGGCCAGATCCCGTAACGGCCCGCCGAGAGGATTCCATTCGGGTCGATGGCATCCTTGAGGTCTTCCTGAAGATGCAGCAGCGCGTGATCGTTGAAGCTGTACACACCCAGTGCCTGGTCCATGTACGCGGGATGAATCCGGTACTCTCCCCAACCGTGCGCCGCTCCAGCCTCGATGGCCTTCGAGATGGCATCCCGGGCCTTGCGGTTGGTCTGGGGATCCCGCCCTGTTGGAATTGCATAGATGATCGTCGCGGTCCGGGTGTGGTAGAACAACGGCAAGCCGCCCAATGGCACGACTCCCATCTGCGCGAACAGGCTGCCAAACACGTTGAGCGCTTTCAGGATCGCCTCACCGCGCATCGGCACGACCGGCGAGAAGTCGATGTGCCCTTCCAGGGGCGGCTGGCCGGGCGCGCGCCGCGATGCAAAGTAGGACAAGCTGGGAATGCCCAGGCGCGCAGTGTCGGAGACGCGCATCACCTGATCGTCCGACAGGGGGAATCGCACGAGGGGCTCTTCGGTAAAGCTGGCTCCCGGCATCGCGCCAATGCGCTCCCGCACGACATCCCATTGAGCGCGGATCACCTTTTCCGGACCGTAAAACACGAACGGGGCGCTCCAGAGGGGCACGCCGCGGCGCTGGGCGTAGTTCTCCAGCGCCGCCGGCCGCACCTCGTTCCAGGTCTGCAGTCGCTCTGCAAACTGCGGATCGATGGGCCCATTCAGTACCGGTGTGGAAATGGAGGTTTGTGACTGCACCAGACCCGCATACATCAGCCCGATCAGTGTGTCGCAAAATCGCGTGAAGTCCGCATAGCGGCTGACGGAGGCCGTCACCGCCAGTGCGGCCTCCGGCTCGGGCATCAGCCAGAAACCCATCTTGGTCACGATGCCGAAATTGGATTGCGCAAACAGGCCATCGACGCTGGGGCCCATGCCGTACTTGAACTGCTGCCATGTTTCTGCGCCCGGTAACGCGCCCATGCCCGTTCGGACGAGTTGCCCGTTCGGCAGCACGATCTCCATTCCGCAGTGTGCGTCGAAATGATCCCGATAGGGAATTCCCGTGTAGCCGGCGCCGTGATCCAGGGAGTTTCCCACGAGGCTCCCCCAGCCCGGATCGGGGCAGTCGATCCACAACTTCAGCTTGTTCGCGCGGATGTGCCGAAACAAGTCAAAGTAGCTCACGCCGGGCTCGACGAGGGCGCAGGCATTGTGCTCATCGACCTCCAGAATGCGGTTCATCCGCTTCAAGTCGATCACCACGCTGCCGGAATAGGCCGGTGCCGAGCCCCCGTAAGTGAGGTTCCTGCCGGTCGAAATGGGATAGATCGGAATCCTGAAGCGGTTGGCGATGCGGACGACTTCCTGGACTTCTGCGACGTGCGCGGGAGCCACGGCGGCGGACGCCACTCGATCCTCCGGCTCACCCCGGTGCGGTGAGTAGGCATCCTTGTAAAGGTCCAGATCCTCATCCGAGATGAAGACCCAATCCTTGCCAACGGCTGCCTGCCACTGCGTGACCGCGGCGGAGAAGTCGGCTGCGGAAACACCAGGCGGCTTTCTCATGTGAACATCATCCATCCTGGCTAAGCAGGCTCGTAAGCGCTGACGAGCGCAACGTTGGCCATGAGACGCCGGAAATACCCGAGCAGTGCCCGATGCTCGACCGGAGAGAATCCCGACAGCAGAAGCTTCTCGCGCGCCAGAGAACTGACAATGACCCGGTCGTGCAAAGCGAGTCCGCTGGAGGTCAGTCGCACGAAGGTGCGGCGATTGTCGGACTGATCGTTGCTTGTTTGCAGGTGCCCACCCTCCTTCAACGAGTTGATCGCGCGACTCACGCTCCCCGCGGTGACTCCGGAGAGCCGCGAGATGTCCTTACCGGTGATGCCTGGGTCGGCGGCCAGCAGGGCCATCACGCGCCACTCCATGATGCCGAGGCCGAAGTGACGCATGTAGAGCTGCGATGCGCTGGCGACCACCTTGTTGCCGATCGCGATCATCAGGAAGGGGACGCTGGCATTTCGGTCCATCACCAGCTCACCCGGGCGTGCCCTCGAGCGCAGCGGCCTCGCGCTTGTGCGTGTGTCGCGCGCGCGTGCGGGCGTGTGGCTCGATTTTCGTTGCATGCGCCTCATCGATGCCTCATGCCAGGGCCAGTGCCCTGCGATCAGTCTCGATCCCCAGGATGCTGTAGCTCAGCCCGACGACGAGGCAACAGCCGGCGAGAAACAGAAACGCCGGCTCGACGGCTGCAGCGGTCGCCTTCGGCGTCACCAGATTGCCGGTGCCGGCAATGAGGCCCAGCGCGAGCGGTCCCATGATCTTGCCCACTCCGCCCGATGCGGCCGACACTCCCATGGCCCGAGCGCCGAGCCGCACGGGAAACAGCTCGGCGGCATAGGTGTTGAGATTGGAATACCCGCCGTCGTAAAAGAACTGACCGATCAGGAGAAACACGAAGAACACGGAAATGCCTGCGATGTATGCCGCGTGGAACACCGCGGCGAGCGCAAGCATCACGGCGCCCCCGTAACCGACGAGTTGGCCGCACGGGACGCGTCCCAGCCAATGGGGCAGCACGGTAAAGGCGGTCCGCCCGGCGATGGCGGAGAGGCTCACAAAGACGAAGTACCCCGCCGCTCTTTGCGGCGACACGTGCAGCAGGAGCGCCAGGATCGTCGGGCCCCACAGCAATACCCCGGAGAGCGCTGTCCCCAGACACAGTTGAATCACAACGATGAGCCAGAAGCGGCGCGGTTGGGCGAGGATCTCCAGCACCGACCCACCCGGCTTGCGCGCTGCAATCTTCGCTGCGCTCGTGTGGGGAGGCATCCTGAGCAGCGCCGATGCCGCGGCCCTGGCCTGCTCCTGACGCCCGGCGGCGAGCAGCCATCGAGGGGATTCCGGCACGGCAAACGCGATTGCGGCGACCAGCAGAATCGGCACAAATCCGAGCGCAGCGGTCCCGCGCCAACCGAGCATCGGAAACAGACTCGTGACCACCAGCGAGGCGAGCAACAAGCCGAGCCCGGCCGGGATCCCCATGCTGCTGGTGACGAGCGTGCGCTGCGTGCGCGGCGTGTACTCGGTCACGAGCGCAAATTGACTTGCGCCGGCACCGCCGTAGCCGAAGCCGACGAGAAAACGCAGGGCCGCGAAGGCGATCCACGCACCGTCGGCGACAAACGCAGTCGAGCCGGCACACACACAACACAGCAGCGCGCTCGCGACGACGACGGGCTTGCGGCCGATTCGATCGGCAACCCACCCGAACGCAACCGCGCCCAGGAGTGCGCCGAGTCCGGCGCTCAGCAGCATGGCGCTCGTCTGTCCGAAATTCAGATGCCACGCCGGGGCGATGGCGGAAACGAGGTACCCCACGACAAAGAAGTCGAACAGCTCACACACGAGCATCAGCACGATGAGCCCGAATGCGACCCAATAGCGGGGCCGCAGGGCGGCGGAGTCCATGCATTCCAGCAAACCGCCCTCGCCCTCCGCCATCGAGTACCCGGCGTGCCGGGTCATGCCGGCCTCGAAGGCTCGAGCACCACCATGCGGTACATGACGCGTCGCTTGCCCTGATAGTCATTCAGTGCCGTGTGCAGCGAACAGCGGTTGTCCCAGATGCCGAAGGTATCGTTGCTCCACCTGAAGCGGATCTGGAACTCCGGCTGGGCCATGAACTGCGTGAGGTACTCCAGGATCGGCCGGCTCTCCGCCTCGGTCATGTCCTCGAACTGCGGCACGAACGAGGGATTGATGTACAGCACCTTGCGGCCGCTGTCCGGGTGCACGCGGATGCAGGGATGGATGAACTCACCCCTGATCTGCTCGCCCTTCTTGTTCGCCATCGTGTCGACGTCGGTGAGATAGCGAGGATGAACGCGATGCACCGCCCGCATGCCGCCCAGCATGCGCTTCATGCCCGCCGACAAAGCGTCGTACGCCATGCAGGTGTTGATGAACATGGTGTCGCCCCCGCTGTCGGGCACCTCCCGCGCATACAGAGCGTTCGCTGACGACGGCTTCTCCAGGAAGGTGAAATCCGCGTGCCAGCCATTGCCGAAATTGACCGTCTGGCTGGGCTCCTTGCGCAATTCGTGCACGTAGGGCGAGCCCTCCACGGGATGCAGGTAGGGATGCACGAGCGGCTCGCCGAAGCGGCTCACGAAGCGCTCCATGGCCTGCGCGGTGAGATGCTGGTCCGGAAAGAACAGGGCGACGTGCTCGACGAACGCGGCGCGAATCGCCTGCCACTCGCTGGACTGCAGCTCGCGCGCCAGGTCCACACCTCGAACTTCGGCGCCACCGGCGCCCGAAAGCGGCCGTACCTCGATGTCTGCCGTCGCCATGCAGTTTCTCCAGGAGCGATTGGATCCGCAGCGCCCCCCCCCAACGGGAAGGTGGCCAGTGTGCGGCGAATTACTTGCCAATGCAATCAATTTGCAGGACCATCCGTGCAGCGTCAACGCTCACACCAAACGCAGTACTCACACCAAACGCAGTACTCACACCAAACGCAGCACGCACGCCAAACGCAGCGCTCGCGCGCAACGCTCCTGGAGCAACGCCATGCCGTTTGAGCTCGACGGAAAGGTCATTCTCGTCACGGGCGCGGGCCGAGGGCTCGGACGCGCCGCCGCGGAGCTGTTGGCCCGTTCCGGCGCGTCGGTGGGCGTTGCGGATATCGACAGCGACACAGCTCATGCGGCGAGCGCAGCCATCTCGGCGCACGGCTTTGCGGCACTGCCTCTGGTGGGCGACGTCAGCGACCGCACGGCTTTTCTGCGCCTGGCGGCCGATCTCGCCCGGACGCACGGACGCATCGACGGGATCGTCAATGCGGCCATGTGGATTCGCTACGAGCCGATCGAGGCGGTGCGGGACGAGGCGTTCGATCGAATGCTCGGCGCAGGGCTCAAGGCTCCGGTGTGGGCCGCGCAGGCATTGCTGGCCCATCGCGATTCCAGCCGGCCCGGGACGATCGTCAATTTCAGCTCGCCTGCGGCCGATCAGGGATACCCGAATACGGCGATCTATTCCGCCGTGAAAGGCGCCATCGTGACGCTGACCCGCAGCCTGGCGGTCGAGCTCGGTCCGCTGGGCATTCGAGTGAACGCCGTCACCCCCGGCGCCGTTCCGACGCCGGGCGCCCGGGCGGTTGTGGACGAGGCCGGCTACGAGCTGCGCCGCCGCAAGACTCCCCTCGGTCGGCTCGGCCGCGAGGAGGATGTCGCAAACCTGATCGCCTTCCTGTTCTCGAGTGAGGCAGACTTCATCAATGGCGCCATCCTGCACGTGGACGGAGGTGTGTCCGTGACGGCGGGCTGATGCACTCTTTCAGTATCCTGCCGTCGAAGACGTCGCTGGGCGTAGACTGCGACAGCGCATCGCGTCCGTTGGATGATGCCGTTTACCTAAAGAAGCGGGGGGTCGAGAGCCATGAGAACGCCGACGGGGGTGAGCGAGGCGGACTTCACCAAGGCACTACAACAATTCGCGGGCGTCGTGGGCTCGCAGTGGGTGCTGTCACGAGATGAGGACGTCGCCACGTACAAGGACGGCTATTCGCCGTTTTGGGGCGAGCCGGAGGAGAGGGTCGTCTCGGCGGCGGTGGCGCCGGATAGCGTCGAGCAGATTCAAAAAATTCTCGCGATCGCGAACCACTTCTCCATCCCGCTGTACACGGTCTCCACCGGACGCAACCTTGCCTACGGCGGCTCCGCACCCGCGTATTCCGGCAGTGTCGTCCTCGATCTGAAACGGATGAACCGGGTGCTCGAGGTGAGCGAGGAATATGCCTACGCGCTCGTCGAGCCGGGCGTGAGCTATTTCGATCTCTACCGCCATCTGCGGCAGAAGGGCCTGAAGTTCTGGATCGACGTCCCGGATCCGGGCTGGGGCAGTCCGGTCGGCAACGCGCTCGATCACGGCGCGGGGCGCATGCCCCTGCCCTATCGCGATCACTTCGATGCCCATTGCGGCATGGAGGTCGTGCTCGCCAACGGCCAGGTGGTCCGCACCGGCATGGGTGCAATCCCCAATTCCAAGCTCTGGCTGCAGACCAAGTACGGTCCCGGTCCGCTTCTCGATGGCATCTTCTCGCAGTCGAACTTCGGCATCGTGACCAAGATGGGCTTCTGGCTGATGCCCGAGCCGGAAGCCTCGCTGAGCGGTGTGGTCCGCGTGCCGCATCACGACGATGTGATCCCGTTCGTACGGGTCCTGGCGAGTCTCATGTACTCGAACATCGTCGACTGCAACTTCACGCTCCAGAGTCCCGTGTTCGCCTCACCCTCGAACCCCGACAAGGAGCGGCTGCTGGCCAAGAGCGATGGCGGCACCGCGCAGGAGTGGGATCGCTACGCCGCTGCGCAGGGACTCGATCACTTCTGGGAGACGGAGCTGCGCTTTTACGGGCCGCCGAAGATCATGGCCGCGAAGTGGGCGTACGTGAAGGAGCGTTTCTCGACGATCGGCGGCGTGCGGTTCATGGATGGGGAGACCGTGCATTTCCCGCTCACGGACGAGCAGATCAACGACCGCGCCGATGTCACCTTCTTTGGCATCCCCAGTCTCAGTGTGTTCTCGGGCATGGCCGGAGGCACGCTGACCGGAGAGCCCGGGCAGCTGCAGACCACCGGACATCTCGACGCATCACCGCTGGTACCGATTTCCGGAGAAGCTCTGCTGAAAGCCCAACGGGCATTCAACAAGGTCTTTCAGGAAGCAGGTCTGCCTCGCGGTCTCGGATTTGCCATGAACTACCATTGGCGCACCTTCATCATGTTCCAGGGCCTGCAGATCACCAATGACAAGGCGCACAACGCCAAGGTGCGGGCGGCCTACGAGCGCTGCGCCCAGGTGGCGGTCGAGAATGGCTGGGGCTTTTACCGGGCGCACAATGCCTTTCACGACCAGGTCATGAGCCTGCTCTCCTTCAACGATCATGCGCTTCCGAAGCTGCACGAGACGTTGAAGGATGCACTGGATCCCAACGGGATCCTGTCGGCCGGTCGTTATGGAATCTGGCCCAAACACCTGCGACGGAGCCACACATGAGCAGCCGCCTGGGCGTTCGACTTGGTATCGTTTTCACACTCGCCGCCGGGGTGACGTGTCTCGACTATGCGTTCGCCGATCCGGCATCCTCGCCACAGACTGCATGGAGACGTTCCGCGCTGAAAACCGACCCGAGCCTCACGGATTCGCTCGTGCGGCGCGGTAAGGAGGTCTTCGACGCGCGCTGCCGGGCCTGCCATGGGACCTACTCGAAAGGCGCTCCCCCGGGAAATGACGCATTGGCTCCGCTGGTGCCTGGCACGTTTGCCCTGGGGCTGAGGTACAAGGGACAGAAGCCTGCGCTGCTCGAAGAGCGGACGGATCTGACACCGGAAGTGATCGCGGTGTTCGTGCGTCGTGGCGGCGGCGGATTCATGCCTCCCTTCCGGCCGACCGAGGTCAGCGACGAGGATCTGAAGGCTCTGGGCGCCTACCTTGCGCGCAAGCGTTAATCTGCCGTCGTTGTCTTCGAGCTGCACAAGACTAACCAAGAAACACTGAAGGAGCATCGTATGAGCATTCGAGCACTTGCCTGTGGACTGCTGCTGCTGGCGGCGTCGCCGGCTTTCGCGGCCGATGTGGATGGCAAATGGGTTGGCTCGATCGACACACCGAACGGGCCCGTGACGGTCAACTACACATTCAAGGCGGATGGGGGAACGCTTACAGGCTCCACGAGCGGCCCCGACGGCACACCGATCCCCATCAAGGACGGCAAGATCAAGGACAACAAGGTCACGTTCTCGCTCACTCTGGACTTCGGTGGGGGGCCGATTGTGTTCGATTACACAGGCGAGGTTTCCGCCGCAGAACTCAAGCTGCACACGAAATTCATGGACATGCCGCTCGACATCACGCTGAAGAAGGCCTGAGGCATTCCCACCGATGAGCGTGTCTCTCACACAAGCGGCGTGCTCCGTTGTTTGGGCGCTGGGCGTGGAAACCGCGTGCATCGCATCCGCGCAAGCGGCGACCCCGAAGAGCCTCGAGATTTATTTCATCGACGTCGAGGGAGGGCAATCAACGTTGGTCGTCACGCCGGACCGTCATTCTCTGCTGATCGACACAGGATACGCTGGTGATGGAGGCGATTTTCGGCCCGGCGATCCTCATCAGGCGCGGGATGCCAACCGGATCGCTGCGGCGGCACACGATGCCGGCATCACGCAGATCGACTACTTGCTCATCACTCACTTCCACCCGGATCACGATGGTGGGGTCACTGAGCTCTCACAGCTGATGGCCATCCGAGCCTTCGTCGATCATGGGGTTCCCAGTGCCGACGCGGTGAAGAATGTTCCGGAAACCACGGTCGCCTTCGCCGCCTATTCGGCTGTCCGCAACAGAGGTAAGCACCTCCAGCCTCGTCCCGGGGATCATCTGCCTCTGAATGACGTCGAAGCGATCGTGGTCAGCTCTGCGGGCTCGATACTCTCCGGACCCCTGCCGGGTGCAGGCGCAGCCAATACCGCGTGTCAGGATCACGCGGCGCGGCCGGGCGACCCCTACGAAAACCCGCGCTCAACGGGAGTTGTGGTCCGCTATGGCCAGTTTCGATTTCTCGATGTCGGGGATCTGACTGGGCCACCACTCTTCAATCTCGCTTGTCCGAAGAGCCTCATCGGCTCCGTGGACGCGTATCTCGTCGCCCATCACGGGGGCGGTGACGCGGATGTCCCAGACACGTTCGCCGCATTCAACCCGCGGGTGGCCATCATGAACAACGGCCAGGAAAAGGGTGGTGCGCGGGTGACGTATCAAGCCCTGCACAATGTCCCAGGGCTCGAGGACGTCTGGCAGTTGCACCGATCGGACAACGCGGGTGACAGCAACTTCGCGGCTGGCTACGTGGCGAATCCGGACGAGAGCACCTCTTATTGGATCAAGCTGACGGCGCGCGAAGACGGTTCGTTCCGCGTATTGAACCAGCGAACGGGAGAGTCGAAGAGCTACGCGGCACGATCACGATGACGGCCGGGTTGTCGTATTGTCACGGCTAGGGCCTGGAGCAAACCTATGCGCCGCAGCACCGAAAAGATACTCACCACCCACGTGGGTGCCCTGCCCGCTCCCATGGCGGTCTGGTCGAATCCAGGCGCAGATTTGCCGCGATTACGCCAAGAAGTCGCCAAGGTCGTCCAGTTTCAGCGCACCGCAGGTATCGACCTCGTCAACGAGGGCGAGCTCACCAAAGGTGGCAATTGGGTCACCTTCGTCAACGACAGGCTCACCGGATTCGAGGAGCGCCAGACCGGCGCGATGGTGACGCTGCTCACTCAGAGCGAGGACTGGAAAACATTCGACGACTTCTACGCTGCGGCGCTGGCGGGGGGAACTCTGTTCGAGCAGACCCGTACCGCTCAAAGTCAGATTCGAACGGCAGAGCACGTCTGCACTGCCCCGATCACGTACGTCGGTCACGCGGCGCTGCAGCGGGAAATCGAGACGCTGCGGGGAGCATTGGGCGACGTCGCGCCCGCAGATGCCTCTCTGATCAGGTTTCAGAGCGGATACAGCGGTTTACGCAGCGGGTTGGTGCCGAGAATGTGAT